>Ga0302324_100013159_pt1 | contig 16806 bp, 12 predicted proteins | sample Palsa_T0_1_FD_201949 | JGI IMG/M metagenome (GOLD analysis project Ga0302324, IMG submission 201949) | Peat permafrost microbial communities from Stordalen Mire near Abisko, Sweden - Palsa_T0_1 | ecosystem: Environmental > Terrestrial > Soil > Palsa > Peat permafrost | place: Sweden: Abisko...
ACAATCCTCCCGCACCCTAACCGGCTCACCCAAGGTCCCGGTCTAGCGCTCACCCAAGGTCCCGTCCATACAGAACTGCAACAGCCACCGCGACAATATCAGCAGTGGCCGTTGCAGTGAACCACGAACCACGAACCACGTCCCATTATTCTGCCGGGATCACCCGTTCCGCCATCGCGGACAGCGCCTGCTGCAGGACGGCGGTGCGCTCGGCGTTCAATCCATACGTCGAGAGCCAGATCCCACAATTGTAACCAGGATTGCCGGGTTCCATCTCGACAAAGAGGAGGGCGTCGCTCAGTCCGGGGAGCGTGCCCCAGAGGTGCGTCGGCTCGACGCTGTGCGCGATGTCGAAGCGCTGCGGGTCGTTCCCCAGTTGCAGCAGCACGCGGCCGTCCTCGCGCACGTCCGATCGATCGCGTGCGTTGAGCGCAAATCCGGCCGCCCCAAGCAAGCGGTCCCAGACCTCGGCGCGTGGCAGCGTCGTCGGGCGACGGGCCGAGACCAAGACACGACGCGTGCCGCGGTGACGCTCGAGGTAATGGCGGAGATTGAAGAGGAAGTACTGCCAGCCCGCACTCGTCGCGTCGTACTGCTCGTCCCAACCCGCGTCGGCGCTCCATCCGGAATGCACCAGTCGGACGAGCGTCTTGCCGCCGCGTGCCTCGATCCACCAGTCCACCGCCAGCGGCGAGCTGGGGTCATCGACCCATCGGATGTGGCGGTTGGGCTCCGCGGTCACGACCGTCGTGGTCCATTCCAGGGCCGGTCCCCATGAGATGAGGAGCTTCCCGCCGACCGCCGATGAGCCGCTGGCGACCGGGGGGAACCAGCTCGCGAGCTGGGCTGGGTCGGTGAGCGCCGCATAGACCGCGGCGGCGGGCGCATCGACCGTGACATCGAGCTCGATGGCGCGCCGTGGGCCGGTGTCGGTATTGGTGTCGCCACCGGCGTTGGCGCTCGGGTCGGGGCTCACGTTGGCGTTCGACCCGGAGTTGGAGATGGACTCGATGTCTGGTGTCATGATAGGGCGCTCAGGTAGAGGATGGCGTGCGTGTGGCGTCTGGGGGCAGCGCGGGATGGCCGGAGATCACGACGCGAAAGCGGCGGCCGCGCGGCGTGGCATCATCGTGATACTTGGCGACGAGCGCGACGAACGCCTCGGTCAGGTCATCGGCGAACGCGCGTTGCTGCTCGGGGGACGAGAATCGGACGTCGCCTTCGAGCGTGAGCGTCGGCAATTGCCGTCCCGCTTCGCGCGCGCGTTCCCGGAGGACACCGACGTCGTTGATCGTGCGACTGGCGGCCGCGATGAGGTAGGCGCTCGAGAATCGGTCGCGGACCGTTCCGGCATCGGTCGCCATCGCACCGAGCGCCCGAGGCCCCACGACGTAGGACGTGGCCGTCGTCTGCAGGAGGTGCTCGACGGTGTTTCCACGGCGACGTTCACCGACAAACCGCAGCAGCCGCGCCTTCTCGAGCTCCCGGATGTGATAGCCCACTCGCTGCCGCGGCAGTCCTAGTGCCCGCGCCACCCCGGCCGCCGACTCAGGCTCCCGAAGCTGCGCCAGGATCCGTACTCGCACCGGGTCCACCAGCATGGCGGCCTGATCGGCCGATTCAACAACGAGGCAGTCAGTAGGCACGGCAGATATAATTGTCCCGCCAGTATTATCTGTCAACTAGGGAAAAGGGGTTGGGGGTCGGGGTCTGGGTCGGGGTCGGGGTCGGGGTCGGGGTCGGGGTCGGGGTCGGGGTCGGGGTCGGGGTCGGGGGTAATTGACTGTCAGGCGCTGCCTGCAAAGCTGATTGCCGTCAGTACCCGTAGTTCCTAACTCCTAACTCCTCTCTCCTGTCCTTTAACTCCTATCCCCCAACTCCTGCCCCTTCCCCGGCCCATGCCTTGCAGCCACAACCGGCTATGAACGTCACTTTTCCGCGGTTGTTGCAGTACAGCGACGTCGCGCTGCTGCTCATGCGCTGTATTATCGCCGCGGTGTTTTTCTCCAGCGGCTGGAGCACCGCCGCCAATCCCGTGGCGCGAGGGAAGCAGAACGGGATGAGTCCGGGTCTCGCGCGGTTCGTGGGGATTGCGGAGGTCGCCGGGGCGCTGGGGGTGCTGACCGGGGTGCTCGGCCAGCTAGCGGCGATGGGTCTGATCATCATTATGCTTGGCGCCATCAAGAAGAAGATCCTGGACTGGCACACCGGGTTTTGGGGGACGGAGAGCCAGGGATGGCACTATGACCTCGTCTTCGTGATCATGAACCTCGTGGTGATCACCACCGGCGGAGGCCTGTACGTGCTCCCCACGATGTTCTTCTAAGGGGCCGACTCAGCGCCCCCGACTCAGGGCCCCCAAACGCGGATTAACCGAGTTCGCTGCGGCCCCAATCCACTCGCCCGCTGTTGCCGATCGCCGATCCTGGACAGCTGATCGCTGATCCTGGACAGCTGATCGCTGATCCTGGACAGCTGATCGCCGATAGCTGATCCCGGTCCCCTCTGGCGTCGGACGCCGATTGGCCCGATGCTTCTTCACCCGCTCGGGATCGGCGAGCTCGGCCGCCGGGTTCGCTCGTCGAGCGCCGTGGAGAACCCCCGGTCCGGGAAGCCGCGGACCATGCATCCGGATTTCACCGACTGACTTACCTGAGGGTACGAGCGAATGCGCACAGTGTGGAGCAGCGTCCCCATGATCGCGCTCGGCGCGATCTTCGCCTCCGCGGGCGCGCGACCGGCCGCGGCCCAGGGTGGATTCGAGGGCGTGATCACCTACGAGGTCCATCAGAACAAGGGGCCCGCCACGATTGTCGCGACCACCAAGGGCAACAAGCTGCGGATGGACATGCAGGCCTCGCAGCCCGGTGGCGGCGGCGGAATCATCATCAACGCCGACGCGCACACGAAGACGATCATCATCGCGCAACAGAAGAAATACATGGTGCTGCCCGACAACATGGGCAACCCGATGGGGGGGGTGGCGCAGCCGGACAAGGGCGCGACGCCCGCGTACACGATCACGAAGACCGGACGGACGGAGACGGTTGCCGGGGTCAGCTGCGACGTGATTCACGGCACGACGGTGCGGGATGGAAAGACGGAAGAGGGGGAGATCTGTGTCGCGAAGGGCATGGGGCTCAACGCGCAGATCTGGGGATCGCTGGCGAGCGGAGCCGGTGCGGCGCAGAATCCGCAGCTCGCGGCGATTCGCGACGCGGTCGGCCCGGGCAATGGCATTCTCAAAGTGACCAGCATCAAGAACGGGCAGCCGGAGGTGGTCATCGTCGTCACCAAGATCGAGCGCAAGTCGGTGAGCGATGACGCGTTCTCCCCACCGTCGGACTACACGCAGATGCAGATGCCGCAGATGCGCGGCGGCGCCGGCGGCGGCGGAGCGCCACCACAATAGCGTCAGTGGACAGCGCGGTCCGTCGCGGTCTCACCCACGCGACGGACCATCCTGGCCGCACATCCATTCGCCGTGTTCGCCGTTCGGTTTCCGAACCCGCTCGTCCTCCTCGTCGGCTGCACGCTCGTGGCGGCGGCGATGACGTACGTGGTGCCCGCGGGTGAGTACGATCGGCACGACGACGCGGCGACCGGCCGCTCGATCGTCGTCGCGGGCACGTATCACCACGTACCTGCCGAGCCCGTGGGACTGTTCGGCGCGCTGGTCGGAATCCCGCGCGGCATTATTGACGCCGCGTCCGTCATCGCCTTCGTCTTTCTCGTGGGCGGCGCATTCGGCGTGGTGGACCGGACGGGCGCGCTGCACGAAGGGATCGATTGGCTTGTCCGGCGGCTTGGCACGCGTGGCATCGTGGCTATTCCCATCGTGTCGCTCGCCTTCGCGACCGGTGGCGTGCTCGAAAACATGCAGGAGGAGATCATTGCGCTCGTCCCCGCGCTCCTCCTCCTGACGCAGCGACTGGGCTTCGACGCCACGACGGCCGTGTTGATCAGCCTCGGCGCGGCCACCGTCGGCTCCGCGTTCAGCCCGGTCAACCCCTTTCAAGTCCTCATCGCACAAAAAGTCGCGCATCTTCCGCAGGCGTCGGGATCCGGATTTCGCACGGTCGCGCTCCTCCTCGCGCTCGCCCTCTGGATCGCGGGCACGATGCGCTACGCCCAGCGCACGCGGAAATCGGTCGGCGTTGGGGCGCCGAGCGATGCGGTGCCGAGCGATGCGGCGCCGGGGGATACAGTGCCCCGTGGGCGACGCGGGGGACTGGTCATCGCGATCGTCCTTGCGACGTTCGCGTTCTTTGTCTACGGAGTGCTACGACTCGGGTGGGACTTCGATCAGGAGGCGGCACTCTTCTTCGCGATGGGGATCGCGGCGGGGCTCGTCGGCGGGCTCCGCATCGCGGGGACGGCGGACGCGTTCATCGACGGCTTCCGCTCGATGACCCTCGCGGCGCTCCTCATCGGAGTGGCGCGGGGGATCTCCGTCGTAATGAAGGAGGGACACATCATCGACACGGTCGTGCAGGCCCTCGCCGCGCCCCTCGCCAAACTCCCGGTCGGCGTGGCGGCACTCGGCATGATGGCGGTGCAGGCGATCATTCACGTGCCCGTGCCCAGCGCCAGCGGCGAGGCCGTGCTGACGATCCCGATCCTGGCGCCGGTCTCCGACCTGATCGGGCTCTCGCGTCAGGTCACCGTGCTCACCTACCAGTACGGCGCCGGGCTCTGTGAGCTCCTCACGCCCACCAACGGCGCCCTCATGGCCGTCCTCGCCGCGGCCAACGTCCGTTTCGAAGACTGGCTCCGCGCGGCGACGCGCATCACTCTCGTCCTCGCCGCGCTTGGTGCGGTCGCGATCGTTATTGCGGTGGCTGTAAAACTCAGCTGACAGCGATCAGCGATCAGCGAAAGCCACGAACCACGGCTTTTCGCTGTCAGCTGATCGCTGTCAGCAGTTATTAAGGCTGCGCCTGCACGTGCTCCATCGGCGTCCAGTCGCCGCGCGCGACCGACGACGGGGCGAGGTTGGGATCATCGCTCAGGATGACCTGATTGCTGTTTTTGTCCATCCAGGCGTTGCCGTACTTGCTGTCGAGCTCATACTGCTTGCCCGTCTCAGGATTGCGGTACGTCTCGACGCCGCGGATGATCTGGGTCTCGCCAAACGCCGCCTGATTGGACCCCGCTTGCGCGTTTGCCGTCACGCCCTGGATTGCCGCAATCTCCTGCTGCTGGAATTGGCGGATGATCTGGTCGCGGGTCGCCCGCTCTTTCTGTTGTGCCGCTGAGAGCTGCGACACGATCTGCAGAAATTGGGTCTCCCAATCCGTCTCCTCGTGAATGCTGCCGCGCACGGCGTTGAACAGCTTCTCGTTCGCCTCGAGCTGTCCCGCGGGCGCGCGCATCGCCAACAGCATGAAGGCTCGGCAGTCATACCGCTTGCCGCCGCGCCCGTCGTTGGACGGTGAGCCCAGCGCCATGCTGACGGTCGTGATCCACTCTTCGACCGGCGCGCCGTCCAGGTCGTACTTGAGGCGGGCGCGGGCGGCGTCCGAGCGAACGTCCACCGGATGACCGGACTTCGCCGCCTGCGCCTGAATCGCGGCCACACGATCAGCGACGTACTTGTCGAGCTCGGGCGACGGCTCCATCGCCGCGATTTGCTTGCCGGGACGGTACAGCATCATCACGCGCTTGCTCAGCACGTCGGTGGCATGCACGGGCGGATTCACCGGACACGGCTTGAGTCCGACCTTGAGGCCCTGCTGGTTTTCCGCCACCAGGTACTTCTGCACCGCCGGATTGTCCACGAGCTGCCAGCTGAACGACGGGAACTCCTCGATCACGATCTTGCCGTCAGGGCTTTGCGCGTGAAATGTGATGGCCGCAAGATCGGTGAAGCATCCACGGTTTTCCCATTTCACGTTCCCTTCGAATTTCCAGTCGGCGGGAATGAGAAGACTTTGAGCGGGGATCGGCTTTGCAAACCCGCCTTTATCGATGACCTGCACCGCCTGCATCTTGAAATACTTCGGCGCGGGCGCCTCGAGTCGCGTCGCGGCCAGGGATGCCACCGACACCACGGTGACCGCACCCACCGCGAGTGCGTAGCCCGCACGACGCCACTCGGTAACCACCTTTGTATTGACGTTCATGAACTCCCCGAAGAAATGGTGTCGGTGTGCACTCCAGTGCGCACGCGCCCGAGCTTGACTACCCGCAGCACGTGGCGCGATGCCGCCCAGGACGCCGCCAGAGATACTGCGGCCCTCATTCCGGTTCGCACAATACCGTGGACCTGCGGCACACCTGCCGCGGCCCACCCTAACCGACATCTGGGCGGCAAGGCTAGAAGGGGGATCCGAAGCGCCTGCGGCCGACCATCATAGCGCGCCGCGGTCGGCCGTCGCTAGTTGCTGATCGCCATTCGCCATTCGCTGATCGCTGATCCCTATCCCCCGTCGAGCGCATGCACGAATTGATCGTGCAGCCGCGGGTGAATCCGCCAGAGGTAGGCGCCCATCGCGATCGTGGCGATGATGTTGCCGGTCATGACCTGGTACCAGGCCAGCGCGCCAAGCGGACTGACATGCTGGAGGAGCGCGACGAATCCGTAGAAGCCGACTTCGAACGCCGCGAAGAGCATCACGAATCCCAGGAGGATGGCCGGCTCCTCGCTCGCCCAGGCTGCGGTCGCCGCGGCCACGGTCCCCACGCATGCGAACGCGATGTAGTGGAACAGTGTGTAGCTCGCGACGTAGAGGACCGGCGACTCGGGCATTGGGGCGGGGTGCACGAACGTGATCAGCGCGCGCCCCAACGTCGTCGGCGTAAACAGGGGCCGCGCACCGAGTAGGTCGACGAAGAAGAACCAGACCGCAACACACGTCGCGCCGATCACCCCCGCGATGATGCCCTCTCGGAGCAGCGGATGCGGCGCGTCGGCGATCGAACGGTACAGCCCGCGGGTCGCCGACGGGTCGCGGCGCCATGCCACGAGGAGGAGCAGCACCAGCAGAAACAGCGGGATCAACACACCCGGTTCGCCACTCATCTGCTGCGTGATCGCGGCCGGCACCATGAGGAACGCGAGTCCGAGTGCGGCGTAGATCGCGACGCCGGGAATGAGCAGCGCGACCGCCCCCACCACTTCGACCACGCCGACCACCGTGCGAATCCATGCCGGGAATCCACGCATCGCCGCGGCCTGCAGCCAGAGCGGGTCGCCACCCGTGATCTTGGGGATCCCCGCCACCAGGAAGACGCACGCGAGCACTGCGCTCACCACCCAAATCAGAACGCCGTTCGTCGTCCGTGCCGTATCCATAAGTCGCCTCCGGTGGCGAGTACACGGCCCCCTGCTCTCTACTTTGTAATTGTGACCGGTCGGTGCGCCCAGTCAAGTTCAGCCATTAGGAGTCAGGAGTTAGGAGTTAGCGTGCGATTACCCGCGGGGGTGCGCGATAGGCAGACCTCGAGCAGGGCACGCTTTTCCTAACTCCTAACTCCTGACTCCTAACTCCATCCTTTCTACCACCACCGCGCGCTGACAGCTGATGGCTGATCGCTCATTTGGAACGACCGTCCCGTCGCGGTGGTATTGGGGGGCGACTATTATCCCCTATCGACTTGAAGGAGCCCTGTGGCCGTACGGACGATTGACGCGTTGCTCTTCTATAGTTGGCTGGCGCTTGGGCCGCTCGCGCACGGCGCGCGTCCGACCGGGGTGGCCCGCCAGGCCCCGCAGGATCCGAAGCCGTACACCGTCACGATGCCGACGGCGCAGATGGTGTCGCTGCTCAAGACTCAGTTGTTCGTGGACAGCGGGCGTCTCTATCCGTGCCGCGGCAATCCCGCATGCTCGTCGTGGGGGCAGAGCCTCGCGCTCAGCGCGCCCGGCGTGCGGATTGACGGCCCGCGCCTCGTCTTCACAGTGCACGTTGCGGGAACGTACGCGCTCAACAGCATGATCTCGGCGTCGGTCGCGGGCGATCTCATCGTCTCCGCTGTTCCCGTCGCCCGCGATGGATTGGTCCACCTGACGCAGTCAACGGTGCAGCCCGGACCGACCAGCGACGTCACCTTCCAGGCCTTCGTGCAAACGGTCCACGGCCAGCTCGAGCAGATGCTCAACGACAAAGGCGCGCTCGACCTCGCCCAGTATCTCGCGATGTCGGCCAAGGATCCCAAGCTTCCGCCGCCGCGACTCCCCGGCCTCCCCTGCGTGGACCGCTCACAGATCCATCTCGAGTCCATCGCCACGGACCCCGCCGCGTCGGCCGTGAGCGCAATGGTGCTCGTGAGTCCCCCGCCGCCAGGAAGCCACGCCTGCTAAGCGGGGCGTTCGCCCCGCTAGAAAGTAGACCTACAGAAAGTAGAAAGTAGACGCACAACGTGCGGACGCCGGGATACGGCTGGCCTGTGGCTTACGTTAGTCGCGCACGGTTAATCGCTGATCGCTGATCGCTAAATCATTTTCCTGATGCGACGACTGTGCGCGTGGAGTCCGGCTTCTTGAGCGTCGCGTAGTCGGGCATGTAGACGACGAGCCCCAGATTGGAGAGTGTGCGCGACCGTCCGGCGATGAGCTGCTGACTGTAGTGCGGCAGGTTCATGTCGAACGGTGTGGCCGGATCCGCATCGACGATACGGAGATCGGTATCGTTCATGAGCAGCTTGCCGAACCGGAGCTCGCCGCCGCGAAAGTAGATGAAGTTGTGATCCGTCGTATCGGCCCGCACGTAGTGGCCGAAGACCGAGTCATCGGGGAGTCGCACGAATTCCTGCACGACGTCCGGACCGTCGATGTGGATCGACGCGAGCCGCCCATCGATCGCCGGCGGCGGCAGGATCAGCGTCGGATCGAGGAACAGATCGTCCCCCTTCACACTCGCGCCCTTCGCGCCCTTGAGGTCGAGGACGTTGTCGAGGTGCAGTCCGACGAGGTTCAGCGCCTTCTCGCCGTTGATGCCGAGGATGCGCATGGCCGTCGGATGGATCCGCACGCGGCCGTCGGGCATGAGCGCGAGCGTGCCGCGCAGCCGGAACCTGAGATCGACGCCCTTGTGCATGATGCCGGTCTGGATGATCTGATCGCCATCCGTGCGCATCTCGAGATCGCGGAGCGGCGCGCCGGGATACGCGAAGACCACCGTGTTGAGGATCGCGCCCAGATCGGCGCCGGTCAGCGCCACCGTGGCACCGGTCACGCGGATCTTGAACGACAACGGATCGTCGAGCGTGGCGGGGCGGTCGGGATTGGTCCGCAGAACCTCGCCGTGCAGCGTGTGAACCCGGATTGTGACGCGGTCCGTCACGCCCAGATCGACGTTGCGCATCTCGACCCACTGCCGAGCGTGCGTCGCTGCCGCGGTCGTGGGTGTAGCAGTTGGCGGGGACGTGCTGGCTCCCGCGCCGCTCGGTGAAGCCGTACTGGCTCCAGTGCCGCGTGCTGCGGCGCCGGTCGATGATGCCGAGGATTGAGGCGCGGGTACCGCACTCTGTGTTGCCTGCGCGGTCTGTGTCATCGCCAATGACTGGCTCGGTGGTGGCGCGGGATGCGCCACCGCGACGGACGACTCGTTGAACGCGACGAGCACCAACGCGACACAGAGCGGGACGGCCCCGGTGAACGCCACCGCGACGAGGCGTGAGCGCCCCCTCGTGGGCGGATGCGTGCCCGCCAGTCCGCGCATTTCCGGGTAGGTGTCCCCGCTGGCATCCGGTCTGTGCGATCCGGACTCCCTCTCGTATGACGTCAAGTTGTGTGGCCTGGACCGAAGGTGGGTGTTGTCGGGTCACCGCCGCGGAGCAGCTCCGTCCGCCGGGGGTTCGCGACGAGATGTACGACCTACCTCAGGTTGACCTAACGCACAGACCGGACCAGACGGGGCGAAAGACCCTGGACGCGGTCAACCCTCGCCGTGGAGCGCGGGAACGCCACTCGTGCGCTCGCTCGTGCGCTCGCTCGTGCGCTCGCTCGTGCGCTCGCTGGTGCGCTCGCTATTGCGTTCCGCTGTCTCGGGCCCGTCCACCACCGGACGGTCGAGCACGTCCCGGACGCGACGGAATAGCGCCGGCAGCGTGAACGGCTTCTCAAGCAACTCGGCGGCCATCACCGATGCCGGGACCCCGCGATCCAGGGACGCATACCCGGACACGAACATCGCGCGCAGCCCCGGCCGTCCGCTCCGAAGTCGCTCGACCATCGCGGGTCCCGTGAGCCGCGGCATGCGCACATCGCTCACCACCAGGTCGATCGCATCGCCATGCTGCGCGCTCACCTCCAGGCCCTGCATCCCATCCTCGGCTTCGAGTACCACGTACCCCTGCTGCCGAAGTGCGCGCACCATCGGCTCACGCACCGCCGACTCATCCTCGACGACCAGGATCGTTTCGCCCTTCCCGAAGATCGTGGGATCTTCAACAATGGCGTGCGGTGGCGCCGTCGCTTTCGCCGTCGTCGGACGAAAATACACCGACATTGTCGTCCCACGCCCAGGCTCGCTGTCGATGAACACCGATCCCTCGGACTGCATCACGATGCCGTACACGGTCGCGAGGCCGAGCCCCGTCCCCTTCCCCTGCGCCTTGGTCGTATAGAACGGCTCGAACGCCCGCTTGCGCGTCTCGCGGTCCATCCCGATCCCCGTGTCGCGCACCGACAAGCGCACGTACCGGCCGGGCGCGAGTCCCGGCCAGCGCGCGGGGTCAGCAGTCGCGATCACCACTTCGACCGTCTCGATGCGCACGCGGCCACCGCTCGGCATCGCATCACGCGCGTTCACGACAAGATTGACCAGTACCTGCTCGATCTGACCCGGATCGGCCACGATCGACGCAACACCGCGTGTGAGGTGCGTGTCCAGGTGCACGTGCTCGCCGATCAACCGCGCGAGCATCGCTTCGCACCCGCTCACCACGGCGTTGAGATCGACGACTCGGGTGTGCAACGTCTGTCGCCGGCTGAAGGCCAGCAACTGGCGCGTCAGCGACGCCGCCCGCGTCACCGCCGCGCGGATCTCGCGCAGATCGTCGCGCGCCTCCGCGTCCGGCGGCAGCGCTTCCATCGCCAGCTCCGCGTTCCCGCTGATCGCCGTCAGGATGTTGTTGAAGTCGTGCGCAACGCCGCCCGCGAGCTGCCCCACAGCTTCCATGCGCTGCGCATGCACCAACTGCGCGTGCAACCGTGCGCGGAGGCGCGATTCGGCCGTGCGGGCGGCATTTTCGGTGAGGAGGATGACGTTCTGGCGGCCGGACACGACGCCCCGGATCGCGACCAGCGCGAACACCGGAACGGCCGCGATCACCAGCACGCTGAGCGGTGCGGGCCAACTCTGCCACGCGAGAATGACCACGAGAATCGTCACGCCAGCCACCGCGATGTATGGCAGCGGACTGGTGAAATGCATCGATTCCATGGCCCCGTCATCGCCCAGCGCCTCGGATCGATCGTTGGACGGGTCGTCGGTCGCGTCCGCGCGCGCGGTGGCCGGTGATTGGCGATACCACTCACCGCTTGCCATGAGGAGCACGTAGCTCGCGCCGAGCAGCGCGGTGCTCCAGACCGGCGTCGATGGAAGGTTTGGACCCGTGCCGGCGAGAAAGACGACCGTGTACAGCAAGTCACTCGCAATGCACGCGATCTGGCTGAGGAGGAGCACCACCAGCGGCGCGGGTGGACGCCCCGCCGGCCGCAAGGCGACGGTCGTGATGCCCAAGAGCATCAGCAGGTCGGCCAGCGGATACGCGAGCTGCACGGACAGCGTGCCGCCGGCCGGATGACCCGGCGCGCGAGGCCAGAGGACGATCACACCGATCACGATCGCCCCGCCCAGCAGGACCGTCGCCGCATCGAGGGCGAACTTCCACCATTCCAGCCTGGCACGTCGCCCGCGGGGCATGCTGACGAGCGCGGCCAGCATCACGCCGTAGCTGGCCAGGTAGATCGCATTGGCCCAGGAGTTCACGGCATCGCGTCCCTGCACGATGTCCACGTACCACCAGGCCACGTCGCCGATTCCGGTGAGCGCGGACTGCACCGCCACGAGTCGGAGCGCCCGGGTCAGCATGCGCGTGCTTTCGGCATCGCGCGGCGTTTCCTGCGCCACCGGACCGTCGGGCCCCTGCGCCGCACGATCGGCCGCCCACCAGAAGACGGCCGCGATCATGAAGTTGACCGGGAGGAAGCCCAGGTCGGTGATGACCCCGTGTACGAGGGGCCCCGTGTCCCACCCGGGGCTCTCGCTCCAGATCACATACGCGAGGTAGATACCGACATACGTCGCGGTGGCCAGCGTCCACAGCGACGCCCAGGGCGCGAGACGCGCGCGGCGATCCCGATGCACGATTGGGTGACGACCCCGGCCGGATGGGGTCACCGACGACTAGAAAGTGGAGAGGAGAGAGTCGAGAGTGGGCGAACAGCGACGGCTATACCGCGGCGGGCGCATCGAGCAGCTCCCCGACGGCCTGCAGCAGCGCGCTCGCTGTGAACGGCTTCTCGATGAACGCGAAGCCGGTGTCGTCGATCTCCGTGCGCAGTGTCGGCGCGTGCGCGTACCCCGACATGAGCAACACGGCCAGGTCGGGGTGTGATCCACGCATCGCCAGCGCCAGCTCCCGGCCGCCGATCTCCGGCATGACCATATCCGTCACGAGGATCCCAATGTCGCTCGTGTCCGCGGCCTCGATCGCCGCCGATCCGGTCTCGGCATCGAGCACGCGATACCCCGCCCCTTCGAGGATGCGGCGCACGACCCCTCGGACCGCGGCGTCATCATCGACGACGAGAATAGTCTCGCCCCGCGACCGACGGACCGCCGGGAGCGACGTCGCGACGTGTACATCGCCCGCAACCAACGTCGTCGGCAGATAGATCGCGAACGTCGTCCCCTTGCCGGTTGCGCTCTCCACTTCCACATAGCCCGACGACTGGCGCACGATCCCGTAGACCGTGGCCAACCCGAGTCCCGTCCCTTTTCCCCGCTCCTTGGTCGTGAAGAACGGCTCGAAGATCCGGCCGCGCGTCGCGGCATCGATCCCGACGCCCGTGTCACTGACCGACAGGCGAATGTAGGACCCCGCCGGCATGGTATCCGGTCCCGAGCCGTTTCCCCGGGGCTGGCGGATCTCGGCATTCGCCGTACGGATCGTCAGCGTGCCGCCGTCCGGCATGGCATCGCGCGCGTTGACCACGAGATTGATCAGGACCTGCTCGAGCTGCCCCGCGTCCGCGAGCACCGGCAAGAGGTCGGCCCCCAGCTCCGTCACGAACACGGCGTGACCCACGAGCAGCCGGCGCAGCATCTGCTCGACATCCGTCACCGTCTGATTCACATCGAGCACTCGTGGCTCGAGGTGCTGCCGGCGTGCAAACGCGAGGAGCTGCCGAGTCAACGCCGCCGCGCGGTCCGCGGCCTTGGTGATCTCTTCCGCATCGCTCCGCCGCTCGTCGCCGGGCTCCAGCGCTTCGCGCAGCAACTCGCTGTAGGACTTGATCGCCGTCAGCATATTGTTGAAATCGTGCGCCACGCCGCCGGCCAGCCGCCCCACCGCCTCCAGCTTTTGCGCATGACGGAGCTCCGCTTCCAGGCGTTTGCGCTCGGTGATGTCCGTCGTGACGCTGAGCACCTGTTCCACACGGCCGTTGGGGCCCACGATCGGGCACTTGACCGTTTGCACCCAGTGCAGGCCCCCCCGTGCATCCGTTAGCCACTCCTCCGGGATGCATCGCGGCGCGTCGGAGTCCATGACCTCGCGATCGATGCGCCGAACCGCCGCCACTTCCGCGGCGTTGGAATTGAACTCCGCGGTGCGGTGGCCGATGAGCTCCTCGATCGATCGCCCATACAGGGTGGCCAAGGCCTGGTTTACCAGCGTGAATCGCCCGGAGCGATCGTTGGCGTAGATGAGATGGGGGTTGAGGTCGATGACCTGCCGCAGAAACCGTCGCTCGACGGAGAGCGTCTCCTGCGCCCGCGTCGCGTCCCGCACCATCTCCTCGAGCTGCGCGTTGGCCGCCGCCAATTGCTCCGCGAGCGCCTGCGATTCCTGGACTTGCTGCTCGACTTCCGTCGCCTGGTCCTCGAGCTCGACCGCCTGCTGCTCGAGATGCTCCTGTTGGCGGACCAGATCGGCCGTCTGTCTGAGGACACGACGGCTGAAGAGCCAGAAGATCGCCACAAGCACCGCCAATGCAAACGCCATGGCGATGGTCGCGGCCTCGTCGGTGCGCCGTTCGACCGTCGCGCGCGCAGCGTAGAGCCGCTCCTCCTCGACCAGGAGGTCGCGGATCGTCAACCGAATCGCATCGAGCTCCAGCGCGGCGGCCGACGCGCCGGGCGGCACCGGCGACGCGGCCGCGGCGGGGCCTGAGTCCCGCATGCGGCTCACGATCGCCGCGCCGGTGCGGCGGCTGGTCCACTTCGCGATCCCCACCTGGATCACCCGCGCGCGGGCGTTCTGCGTCGGGTCGTCGCTGCTCTCGAGGACCAGCGAATCAACCTTTGCCGCGAGCGTGGCGCGCCAGTTTGCGTCCTGACCGAGAACGAGCGTGTCGGCGCCCATGACGTGGCCATCGAGATCGTCCTGCTCGGTTTTCAGCCGCACCATCACCTGAACGGCCAGCCGGGTCATCGTCAGGCTCTTCACCACCCGGGCTCGACTGCGCGTATGCACGGCATATAGGCCGGCGATGACGATCACGATGGCGAACAGCACCGTTGCCGCCGCGCGCCACTCGCGGCGCACCGCGGCCACCGTGCCGTGGCCATCACGCACGTTGTCGTCCGACAATGGATGCATGTTGGGAAGGGTGCCCACGCAGCCGCGCAATGCAGATGGCGGCGCCGGGACTACCAGGTACCCGAGAGGTACCATGGGGGAGACGACCGACAGAGCCGGACGTCGCGCGGGACGGAGTCCATCTCTCGACCCCCCGCCACCCCCTGCCACGCCCCGTCTCGGCCAGGGTGGAAAGCCCGGCCTTGGCGTACGCATAGATGTGCATTAATATTGCATAAATATGAGTCCCATGTCCGGTCATCTGCCTGTCGGCATTCTCGGCGCGAGTGGGTACGCGGGCCGCGAGTTGTGCGCGCTGGTCGAACGCCACCCGCGGCTCGATCTGGTGTGGGCGACGGCCCATGAGCAGCATGGGGCGCCCGTCCCCGGTCAGAGCGGGAGGTTGCGGTTCGTGGCCGCCGGGGACGCGCCCCTCGCGGACGCGGCCCTGGTGTTCAGCGCGCTGCCGCACGGGACGTCGGCCGGATGGGTGGCCCAGGCGCACGCGACCGGGGCACGGGTCATTGACCTGTCGTCGGATCTCCGCCCGGGGAACGCGGTGGCGCTCCCGGCCGGGACCGGACCGATCGGCGGCATCTATGGACTGCCTGAGTTGGACCGGGAAGCCGTGCGGGTCGCGGGGATCGTCGCGAACCCCGGGTGCTATGCCACGGCCGTCCTCCTCGCGGTGCTTCCGGTGCTGGCGACGGGACTCATTGCTCGTGGCGGCACCGTATCCGTCGCGGCGGCGAGTGGGGTCACCGGGGCCGGGAACTCCCCACGTCGGGACCTGCTGTTCGCCGAGGTCACGGAGAACTACCGCGCGTACGCCGCCGGCAACGACCATCGGCATCTGCGCGAGATGCGCGCGGTCTTCGACCGGTTCGGGACCGACGCAGACCTCATCTTCGTCCCCCACCTGCTGCCCGTTGCGCGGGGGATCGTGGCCACGGTCACCGTGCCACTCGCCGAACCGATCGCCGACCCCCTGGGGTTCTGGCGCGCGCATTATGCCGACGAGCCGTTCATCGAGATCGACGCCGAGCCGCCGTCGCTCCGGGATGTCGTGCACCGCAACGTCGCCCGCATTTCGGTCGCCGCGGCCGCCGGCGTGCGCCGGCCGACACTGGTCGTGACCGTCGCCATCGACAACCTGCTCAAGGGCGCGTCGGGCCAGGCGATCCAGAACGCCAACCTCCTGCTCGGGTTCGAGGAGACGACGGGGTTGCCCGCGTGATCTCGGTGACGACCCCCGACGCGACGACCGTCAAACCCTCACGGTCGTCGGGCCCGGCCAGCGCGCCGGCGATCGCCGCGCAGGCGGCCGAGATCTCGACGGTCGTCGTGAAGCTCGGCGGCCGCGTGCTGACCGATCCTCGGCTGCCGGCGGCGTTCGCGACGCGGCTCGCCATGGCGGCCGAGCGGGTCGTGATCGTGCACGGTGCCGCGGACGAGGTGTCCGCACTCCAGCGCGCGGTCGGCGTGACCCCGACATTCGTAGCTGGTCGGCGCGTGACGTCGGCCGAGGACATTGACCGTATCCGGATGGCGCTCTCGGGACTCGCCAACAAGCGGCTCACCGCGGCGCTCCTCGGCGCGGGCGTTCCCGCGTTTGGAATTTCCGGTGAGGATGGTGCGCTGCTCGTGGCCGATCTCGCGGACGACGGCGCGCTGGGCGCGGTCGGTACCGTCGCATCGGTGCATACGCCGCTCCTCGACCTGCTGCTCGGCGGCGGATACGTCCCCGTGATCGCGCCGCTGGCGCGGGCCGCGCGTCCGCTCGGGGGTCCGCCGCCCGCGATCGCCGCCCTCAACGTCAATGCCGACGATGCCGCTGCGACGATCGCCGCCGCGCTCGGCGCCCGCGAGTTGCTGCTCGTCGCCGACGTGCCGCGTGTCCGGGCGCACGGGAGCGAGGCCACGGTGTTGAACCGGGCGGTCGCCGAGATGGCGATCGCGGCGGGCGAAATTCAGGATGGGATGACCGTCAAGGTTCGCGCCGCGCTGACCGCGGTCGCGCGCGGCGTGCCGCGTGTCCGGATCGGCGGCATC
>Ga0302324_100013161_pt1 | contig 16804 bp, 14 predicted proteins | sample Palsa_T0_1_FD_201949 | JGI IMG/M metagenome (GOLD analysis project Ga0302324, IMG submission 201949) | Peat permafrost microbial communities from Stordalen Mire near Abisko, Sweden - Palsa_T0_1 | ecosystem: Environmental > Terrestrial > Soil > Palsa > Peat permafrost | place: Sweden: Abisko...
TGCAAGAGATTCTGAACAGTTCTGAGCTGTGGGTTCCAGATGGAATTGCACCGGTCTGGGTGGCACGACTGCGAGGATACCAAGGGGTGGACCGGGCGCCCGGCGCAGAGATTATGCGAGAGTTTTTTCGCCGGGCCGGCGCGAAACGATATCGAAGCTATTTTTATGGAGACACGAATGAGACCCTGTCTGCCCTACAAGCGTCGCTCGAAGCAAACTACCCTGAACATGAAGTCGCGGGCATCTTCTCTCCGCCATTTCGTCAACTGACTCCTGAGGAGGACGAGGCAGCGATCGAGCAGATCAATGCGGCTAAACCGGACGTCCTCTGGGTCGGCCTGGGTATGCCCAAGCAGGACATCTGGATTTACGAACGACTCCACCGGCTCAAGGTTCCCGTAGCGATTGGCGTAGGTGCGGCCTTCTCTTTTGTCGCCGGTACCGTGCCTCGATGTCCGGAGTGGATCGGCCGTTCCGGCTTTGAATGGGTGTACCGCTTCTGGAAGGAACCCAAAAAGCTTTGGCGGCGCGATCTTCTGGATGGTCCGCAGTTTCTGTTGCATGTGGGGCTTGAACTTCTTCGAAAGGGCAACGCTTGAGCTACGCTGCATCGCCAACTCGCATGACGGCAAGTGTGCTGCATAAGCTGAGGCAGTTCGCGTCTCTTTGCCGGCTGCGCCCGTTTGATACATCCACCGAGGGAGGACGATCAAAGGAGCGGCTGAGGCGGGCTGGCCTGACCACGGTTACATCCATGCTGTCGCGGGCGATTGGTCTCCTTACTTCGCTGGTGTCCGTGCCACTGACGTTTCGCTATCTCGGAACTGAGCGATACGGGATCTGGATGGTGCTGATTTCCATCATTGCGGCGATGGGATTCGCCGATCTCGGCATCGGAAACGGCCTGATGAATGCGATTTCCGAGGCCCATGGCAAGGATGATCGTCCGCTGGCAAGAGAGTATGTGACCAGCGCGCTGGGCTTAATGCTATGCATCGCAGCAGTCCTTGCAGTAGTAGGAACAGCGGCCTATCCATTCCTGCCCTGGATGCGGTTGTTCAACGTCAAGTCATCTGCGGCTGCAGCGGACGGAGCCAAGGCGTTTCTGATCCTATACGCATCCTTCGTCGTGAACATTCCATTGGGTGTGATATCGCGTGCACAGTCAGGGTTACAGAAGGGGTATGCAGCGCAGATGATCAACGCATTCGGCAGCGTTCTGTCGCTCGGCGCAATGCTGCTGATTATCTGGCTGCACGGCAATCTGGCATGGCTTGTCTCCGCTTCCGTCGTTGCCGGCATCACGACCACTCTACTCAACGGCTGGATACTCTTTCGTGACCACCCGTGGCTGATGCCATCCGCGGACGCCTTCCGCCGAAGCTCGGCGAACAAGATCTTTAAGCTCGGACTGATGTTCTTCGTATTGCAATCAACATTTGCGATTGCTTTCACATCGGATAACATTGTCATCGCACAAGTACTGGGTGCTGCCGCCGTTGCAACGTACGCGGTCCCGCAGAAGCTGTTCGGGATGATATCCGTGGTGGTGGGCATGGGGATTACCCCGCTTTGGCCTGCTTATGGAGAAGCCGTCGCCCGTGGCGACTCGGCTTGGGTGCGCAAGACTTTTTTCGGATCTTTGTGGCTCACTCTTGCGATCACCGTCCCTTCCTGCACCGCGCTCGCACTCGCAGGACCGTGGATACTGAGGTTCTTCTTCGGTAAGTCACTTTCCGTACCGATGTCGGTGCTGATTGTCCTCGCAGTCTGGGGAATAGTTAACGCGGTCTCAACAGCCACTTCAATACTCCTCAACGGAGCCGGTGTCCTAAGGCCGCAAACCGTGCTAGTTGTGGTCACAAGCCTGAGCAACTTGGCGCTTTCAATACTTCTCACTCGTCGCCTGGGCGTAGTGGGGGTCTGCCTGGGCTCGATCATTACGCAATTGTTCATCACTCTCCCGGTGTACTCAGTTTTGATACCCCGCCTATTCTCGCGAATTTCAATGCCAAGAATCGAGAACAATCCGCGCGGTGTGACCTCCTTGGCATGACGCGCAGCTCTCTGTGGTGGACCGAAACCGCTCTCAGGAATCTAGTCGGACAAAGTTGATGTTCAAAACAATCAAATCGAAATTGACGACGCTCAAAAGGACAGTCGCGATAATCCATGGGTACGACAAGAGCCTCGATGAAATCAAATTCAATCAGGGCATCATCCTCGCCGGCATGAACGAGGGGAAACACTCAGTAAATCTAAAGCACTATGAATTCAAGGTGTTTTCTCAATGGGGCGAGGACGGCATACTGCAACGGTTAACGAGTCTCATCGACATTCGAGACAAGACCTTTATCGAGTTCGGGGTAGAAGATTTCTTGGAATCCAATTGCCGGTTCCTCTTAATGAAGGACAACTGGAGCGGTTTTGTCATTGATGGTTCGGCTGCCCACATGGTCCGCCTCAAGAATTCCTACTTTTACTGGAAATATGACCTCGTTGCAGTGGATGCATTCATTAACAGGGACAACATCAACGACCTGCTGCAAAGGAGCGGCTTTGGCCCGGATCTTGGAATTCTATCAATCGATATAGATGGTAATGACTACCATGTTCTCGACGCTATCGAGGGTTTCAAGCCACGGATTCTGATCTGCGAATACAACGCCGTCTTTGGCCCGAAAAGGCGAATCTCTGTACCGTACGATGTAAACTTCATTAGAAGCCAAAAACACTCGTCAAACCTCTACTTCGGTGCTTCGCTGGGTGCGTTAGTTTATCTCACTAAGAAGAAGGGTTATTCCTTTGTCGGCACGACCTCAGCGGGTAACAATGCCTTCTTCGTTAGAAACGACCTTATGAATCAACAACTCCGCGCATTGGAAACGGAGGAGGGATTCAGTCCTTCGAAAGCCCGAGAGAGCCGAGATGACGACGGAAGACTTACGCATGTTGGCGGTGACGCTAGGCTTAGGCTGATCGAGGGACTTCCTGTGCTCAACGTGGAAACAGGCGTCATTGAGAGGCTGTAGAGTTGAAGCCACCCAGTTTGATTTGTAGAGAATCGTAATGGCTTTGTTCTCCTCGCTTCAACTCGGCATTACGTCCAAATGGCTTCCGGTCGTCGTTGCTAGAACGCGCAGGCTAAGCCTTGGTCGATCGCGTATGGTTCGGAACGATCCTCGAGAGGCCCGCGAGATCCTTGTAATCCGGCTCGACAACCTCGGCGACGTTGTGATGTCGACCCCGATCTTCCGGGAATTGAAGCGGCAGTGTCCGAGAGCGAAGATCACCGTTGTGGTGCGAGAACGCTGCCGTGAAGTTCTCGAGAACAATCCTTTTCTTGACCAGGTTGTAACGATTGCAACAGATCTCAAGTCGCCCATGTATCGCCTGAACTCTGTGTTTTCTGCCTACTGGCGTTATCTGCGCAAGAGACGATTCGATGTTGTATTTCACCCCAGGGTTGGCGTGGATGTACTACGGGAGTCTCTGCTGGTAGCGCTCGTGAACTCACCCATCTCGATTGGGTATCAATGCGGCGAATTGCTGACTCCCGGATTTGACCGAACCCAGGTCCTCACTTACGCGCTTCCGCCACCTGGACCAAAGAACGAAGTGCTCGCCAACGCCGCAATCGTGACGGCTTTCACCACTCTTGAATTCTCGCCGAGAACGGAGATCTTCCCCTCACGTAAAGATTACGATTTCGCTGATAGTATCCTCGGTTCTCTTCCCGAAGGCACAGAAATTGCCGGAATAGGATTCGGCGCTGCCGAAAGGAAAAGGCACTGGCCGCCCACTTTGTGGGCCAGAACAATGGGACGCCTGTCAGAGCGCACTCCAATCGCGTTCGTGATTTATTCCTCAAGAGAAGACGTCGAGGAGGCAAAGCAAATATGCGCGAGCCTGCTCCCGTCCGTACCGGTGAGGTTGGTCGTGGGCGCTTCGTTTCTTCAGATTGCGGCATGCATCGAGAAATCAGCACTCTTTCTAGGCACCGATAGCGGACTGGCTCACATCGCCGCAGCCATGCAGACCCCGGTGGTTGTGGTTTCGCCGCATCCCAAGGACGGCGATCCTGAACATACGAACAGCCCCGAGAGGTTCGCACCGTTCTCTACAAATGCCCAAGTCGTATCACCGGCAACAGCTTTCTTACCTTGTTCGCGCGGGTGCGAAGCGATTGAACCTCACTGCATCTGCCAAGTTACACCGGACGAGGTTGCATGTGCAGCCGAGGAGTTGATTCGGAGAACAACACAATCGATTCCGATCGAAGCAGGCAGCATCGGAGAGCACGCTGCCGCGGCCCTGTAGCGCTGGCCTGGATGATTGATCCGAGCTTGACTCACCCGTAAAGTAACCACCCAAGGGCACCCAGGAAATCAAGAAATGATTTCACCGCAGACAGACCTAACCCGCGAACTTACGGTCGACAATCGCCCAGTACATGAGCGTCCAAACAACCTGGGGCTGCGCTTCTTGCGAACCAAGGAGACTCCGAAGCCTTCCAACTATCCTCTGTACTCCATCGACCACGCCATGGAGCAAGCTGGAGTAAAAGCCCTCCCGGATTGGGTCACAAATCCTGATTGCTTTCCATCCAACGTGGCGTACAAGTTTCGGTGGATGTGGAACTTTCATCGCGCTGCAGCCGGGCCGGTGTTTGTGAGTTACATGGGATATCTGGAAAAGAAGACCTTCCCTTTCTCATACTGGACCGAGATCGTGCCTTACTGCTTTGATTGCTGGCCAAAGTACTATGACTGGTGGACTTCCTTCTATAAGAGACAGAGGGTTCGGGTGGCCTTCATTTCAGCGCGCCAGTCGGCTGAGTACTTTGCGAAGACGATGCCGGAGATGCAATCCGTATGGTTGCCGGAGGCCGTCGACCCCAGCGAGTACCGCGCCTCAAAACCATGGGCGGAGCGGGACATTGATGTACTTGAAATGGGGAGAAAGTACAGTCTCTTCCACAACAGAATTGCCGGAAAGCTCGCCGAGAGCAAGAGGGTGCATCTCCATCAGCGGACCGATGGAGAGGTGATTTTTCCGCACAGGAATGATCTCGTCGATGGGCTGTCTCGCACCAGGATCATGATTTGCTTCCCACGATGCCAGACACATCCGGAAGACACGGGGAACGTGGAGACGGTCACCTACCGCTACTTCCAATCGATGGCTTCCAAGTGCCTGATCGTGGGGCATGCTCCGCAGGAACTGATCGATCTCTTCGGCTATAACCCTGTCATCGAGACTGAGGCGGGCTGTGAAGCCGAGCATATCGAATGGGTGCTCGATCATCCGGACTCTTATGGCGCTCTTATTGAGCGCAATTACGCGAGGCTCCTTGAGGTTGGCACCTGGAGAAGCCGCGTGGAGCGAATTCTCGATGTGATCGGAGAGCATCCTGCGTTTAGCTGACGGGTTTCTGAGGCATGCCGTGCTTGCACAATGGTTAATGGTCGCAGGAGGGGAATTTCATGCTTCACTTTGAGGCTTTCAAGCGGCTTCCGCGACTACCGCGTCGAATCGTACGGGAGTTGCACAGGATGGTGCAGCTGATGTGGCTTTCTTTCAACAATCGATTCGGACGATCGCCTGTGACTCAGCCTGATGGGCCCGTTGTCTCGCTGACCACGTACGGCAGCAGAAGCCAAACAGTTCACCTAACGCTTGAGTCGATCGCTTGCGGAACTTTGAGACCGGCGCGGTTGATACTTTGGATCGATGAAGAGGCTCTGTTTCGCAACCTTCCCAACACGATTCGCCGCCTGCAGAAGCGAGGACTGGAAGTCAAGCTTTGTAAGAATTACGGACCTCATAAGAAGTACTATCCGTATCTTGAGTCGGAAGAGGTGTTTGATACGCCGCTGGTCACCGCCGACGACGACGTGTTGTATCCGCGATATTGGCTAGAGAAGCTTTTCAAAGCGAACCGGGAACACTCCGGCGACATAAATTGCTTTTGGGCCCACGTCATTGGAGTCAGCGAATCTGGACTTTCGGAATACCGGTCATGGAAGCAATGCGATTCCACTCATCCGAGCTTCTTGCATCTTGCTACAGGTATGGGCGGGGTCATCTATCCCCCGTTGTTTCTCACCAAGCTTAAGCTCGCAGGCACTGAATTCGAGAAATGCTGCCCAAAGGGAGATGATCTTTGGCTTCACGTCCTAGCCCTTCGAAATGGGTTCAAAGTGCGCCAGATCCTGTCACGATTGCCTTACTTTTCATTTCACCCGATTCCAGGAACAGAAGAAACGGCTCTCTCCCACGAAAATGCCACTTACGGGGATGGGAATGACCGTCAAACAGCAGCCACGTATAGCGACGCAGATGTCCGTTTGCTCTTAGCCGATTTAGCTTCACTCTCGAAGTGAGAATCCTATGTCAATGATGCCGCCACCTGTATCAAAGTCGATCGACGCGCGTATCAAAGTAGTGATCGGACATCCCCGGATTGGACGCGGCGGCTCAGAGGCCCGCGTGATGTGGCTGATTGAGGCACTGAAAGGATTCTGCGATATCACGGTGGTAATAACCGGCGGCTGGGAACTGGCGGAGTTGAATGCCTTCTACGGGACGAGCGTCCAGAAAGATGAAGTAAAGGTACGAATTGCTCCTGTTCCGTTCCTTGCGCGCCGTCTCAGTGTCGCTGCTCTGCGCGGAGCATGTTACCAGCAATTTGCTCGGGAAATTGCCGCAGAGTACGATGTGCGGATCAGTGCCTACAACCCCACGGATTGGGGTTTGCCTGCGATTCATTTCATCGCCGATTTCAGCTGGCATCGGGAGATTCGGGAGAGATTTGATCCACCCACGCCGGGCTTCGTTTACCGGGATTCCATCCTTCGCAGAACCTATCTGAGAATCGCCAGCGCATTCGCAAGGCCGTCCGGACGGAATGTACTTCGCGACGATCGGCTGATCGCCAATTCTAAGTGGACTTCCGACCTGATGAAGCAAGCATGCGGCGCGGATTGTGTCGCCGTCGTATACCCATCCGTATGGACGAAATTCCCCGAAATTGCCTGGGAGGACAAGGAAGAATCATTCGTAATGATCGGGCGCATTGTCCCGGAGAAGCAGGTAGAGCGAGCAATCGCCATATTGGATGCGGTGCGTCAACGAGGGCATCGAATCCGGCTTCATCTCTGCGGGAAAATCGGCGATGACTTGTATGGCCGGCGAATCGCCAAACTTTGCAAAGAACATGCTGACTGGATCGTCGTCGAAGGCCAGGTGGCAGGCGAGAGGAAAGCGAGATTGTTGGCCGGCTGCAGGTTCGGCATTCAGACGCGAGAGGCGGAACCCTTCGGCATATCGGTTGCCGAAATGATCAAAGCCGGCGCAATCGTTTTTGCCCCCAACAATGGCGGCCAGGCAGAAGTCCTTGACCATTCCGACCTGCTCTATGAGGTGGAGAAGGAAGCAGTAGACAAAATCAGTTCCGTTCTATCGAGCTCAAGGTCGCAGACTGCGTTGCGAAAACATTTGTCGCGCCATGCCGACATATTCAGCGCGGCAAAATTCATGGAGGCCGCACGCACCCAGGTATTTTCCAACGTCCGCTCGGCCTCCATGGTTTCCCGTCGTCCGAAAGTGGCAATTGGACACCCCAGGCTGGAATATGGCGGTTCGGAATCTATCGTGATGTGGCTGATCGAGGCGCTGAAGCAGAGTTACGACGTGACAGTAATTACAACTGCCGGGTGGGATCTGGCATCGTTGAACGCCTTCTACGGGACAAGTGTCCAGGAACATGAAGTGAAAGTCCGAATCGCTCCGGTTCCGTTTTTTATTCGCAAACTCAGCGCGGCCGCTCTGCGCGGAACGTGTTACCAGCGATTCGCATGCCAAATCGCGGCAGAATACGATTTGCGGATCAGCGCATATAACCCCACGGATTGGGGTCTTCCCGCGGTTCATTTCATTGCCGACTTCAGCTGGCATCCGGAAATTCGGGAGAGATTTGATCCGCCCACGCCGGGCTTCGTTTACCGGGATTCCATCCTGCGCAAAGTCTATCTGGGAATCGCGAACGCATACGCGAGGCCGTCTGGCCGGGATGTGCTTCGTGACGATCAGATAGTCGCCAATTCCAACTGGACCGCCGATCTGATGAAGCAAGCGTGTGGCGTGGATTGCTCAGCTGTCGTGTACCCCTCCGTCTGGACGGATTTCCCCGAGGTTGCCTGGGAAGACAAAGAAGAGGCATTTGTGATGATCGGGCGCATTGCCCCTGAGAAGCAAGTGGAGCGGGCGATCGCCATTCTGGAAGCAGTGCGGCAGCGAGGGCATTCATTCCGGTTTCACTTGTGCGGCCGAATAGGCGACGACCTATATGGCCAGCAAATAGCCAGGCTTTGCAAGCAGCACGCCGACTGGATCGTAGTCGAAGGCCAGGTCGCAGGGGAGAAAAAAGCTACGTTGCTGGCCAGCTGCCGGTACGGTATCCAGACGCGGGAGGCGGAACCATTCGGCATTTCCGTCGCTGAAATGATCAAGGCTGGCGCCATCGTCTTTGCACCCAACAACGGCGGACAGGCAGAAGTCCTGCAGAACCCAAAGCTCCTCTTTGAAGAAATAGACGAAGCCGCGGATAACATCCAATCCGTGCTCGAGTGCCCGAGGCGTCAATCAGCCCTGCGAGCACTTCTAAAGGAGAGAGCAAGCTCTTTCGGTTCTCAGAAGTTCATCCGAGATGCACAAGAGTGCATTGGACGGGACTTTCCGTTTAAAGCAGCAAGAACCTCTAAGAGTGCGAGTTACGAATCGTGATGCACAAGCTGTCACTCATCGTTGCAACGAAGGACCGGCCGGACGACTTGCGACGACTCTTGAATAGTCTGTGCGGTCAGACTATTCCGCCTGACGAGATCATCATCGTAGATGCAAGTCTTGAATCCGTCCTACCGGTAACCTTGGAATTTCCCACACTATCCATTCATTACATGACCCACTTTCCTCCATCCGCTGCGACACAGCGAAATGCCGGTGTCCTCAAGTGCGCAAATTCCTCAACGCTTATCGGTTTTGCAGATGACGACACGACATTCGAACCGCATGCCTTCAAAAACATGATCAAATTCTGGAATACGGCAGCTCCGAATATCTTAGGCGCCGCGTTCAATCTCAGGAACTACCCCAATCGAGGTGCGGCAAACCTCAAGCACGGCACTCTCGCGCAACTTCTGGGCCTCTATTCTTCTCAACCCGGGAGCGTATGCTTGAGCGGCTGGCAAACGGTTATTGGAGAAGTTGCAGAGACGCAGTTCGTTGACTGGCTCCCATCTACGGCTGTCGTCATCCGGCGAGACGTCTTCTGCCAAAGTCTCTTCGATAATACTTTCGAAGAGTATAGCTATCTCGAGGATCTCGACCTTAGCTATACCATCAGCCGCTCAGGGCTGCTGGCTGTTGTCGCCAATGCCGGATTCCTTCACTTTCCTTCACCGAGCGGCAGAGTTTCCTCGCGGAAATTCGGTCGATACGAGGTGCGCAACCGGCTTCACTTCGTGCGAAAACATAGACTCTCCTTGATTCGATGCTATCTTGGCTTGTCTATACGGTTCGCTATGACAGTTTTCAGCGGAGTTTCACAATTGAATACAGGCCTACTTAGCCGTGCGGTCGGGAACGTGGAAGAATTACTAGATCTATGCCTAGCTCGCGCATTGTGTCTCAGAGAGGATGCTTGATATGCTCTTCAAGTTGAATCACCGGCCCACAGTTGGCGTTTTCATGCCATTTATCTCTGAAAACAGGGGCGGTCCAGACGTCACAGCGATGTGGTTGATCCAAAGCCTCTGCACTATCTATCAAGTGACGCTGGTGACAACCAGGCAATTTGAACTCTTGAAATTTAATAAGTTTGCTGGCACGAGCCTGACAAGAGAGGACTTTCGCATTCGGGTCCTTCCAAGCATCCCAACACCTTCGCATCTCGCGATGTCTGCGCTTCAAGGACCTATCTTCCAGCGCTTTGCGAAGCGATGTTCGCGGGACTTCGATGTTTGCATCAGCGCGATGAATCCACTGGACTTCGGAGTGCGTGGTATTCATTTCCTTGCGGATTTGGGCTGGCTGCGATTTTTCCCCCCATCCGCGGATGGTCTTGTCGAATTTGACCGGTCGCAGCCCATGTCACTACGCAACATCTATCATCGCCTTTGCTCCCGACTGGATGACAGGTCTGGAAGGAATCTGTTGCAAGACGATTTGTTGGTGTCGAATTCCAGCTGGGTGGCTTCAATACTGAGCGAACTCGCAGTCGAATCACAGGTCATTTTTCCACCAGTTCCGATCGCTACCAGCGCTTCCAACTGGGACGACAGATGCCAGGACTTCGTCTGGATCGGCCGAATCGCTCCTTCCAAGCGTGTCGAATCTGCAATCAACATCATCCGCCTTGTGAGAGAGGCTGGGGTCAAGTGCAAGCTGCACATCGTCGGTAATGCCCTCGACAAGGAATATGCTGCATCCATTCACAAGCTAGCCCAAGCCGTGGGAGATTGGGTGACATTGAAAGGACCCTTGTACGGAGCAGAGAAGACGCGCTACCTTGAAAATTTTCAATATGCGCTCCACACCCGCGCTGATGAGCCATTCGGGATTACCGTTGCGGAACTGGTTAAGTCTGGTTGTATTGTTTTTGGCCCGAACTCGGCTGGAAGCGCGGAGATTTTGGGTCGCGAAAACCTCTTGTTCAGCACCGAGAGAGAGGCAGCAGACAAGATTCTCAGGGTCATCAGAAACCCGAGACTAATCGAGGAGAGTATCAGACACCTACAAGAGAGAGCGAAGTGCTTTTCGACCGGCACGTTTCAAAGTTCCGTCTGCCGACTGGTAGCTGAATTCCTGGAAAAGAATCCTTCTGCGCTCGGTCCCGATAAACGCCGCGCTGATGATGGAATCCTTACCCTCCGTTAAAGTCAGGCCACCATTTGCGCTATGCGTTCATTCTCCTAACTGCACTTCAACCTCACCAATGTTATAGGGCGTTCCCAGCCTCTACCCCCTTTTCGCATCAGGAAGGACGATCCATTTTCCTGCCCCTTCCATCGCACTCTGGACGAACCTCTTGCGAAGACCATCTTGATCAATCTGCGGGGGGTCACGGGGGACTTGATTGCGCATTCGGTAAGGAATTCGAGTTACAGCCCAAAAGAGTGAAGGCAGGGTTTGGCCCATCGTCCTACATCTAGGAACTTGTTGAAATAGGTACGAGTCGGCGACGGGGTGCGGGGGATGTTTTCTAACGAGCATGCGTGGAGACGAGCGGGTTCAAGACGGGATGTTCAGCTATGTGTCGTTGGAGCAGCGGGTTCCGCAGGATCATCCGTTGCGTGGGATTCGCAAGCTGACCGACGAGGTTTTGGGTTCTTTGAACGAGGAGTTCGACAAGCTGTATGCGGATTCGGGACGGCCATGGATTGCGCCGGAGTACTTATTGCGAGCGCTGTTGTTGCGGGTGTTTTTCTCCATCCGTTCGGAGCGTCTGCTGGTCGAGCAGATCGACTACAACCTGCTGTTTCGCTGGTTCGGTGGCCTTGGCATGGACGATTTAGTTTGGGGCCACTCAGCTTTTTCCAAAAACCGCGACCGATTGCTGGTCAGCGCGGTGGTGCAGAGTTTCTTCGCGCAAGTGAACCTGCGGGCGAAGAAGTTCATGTCCGACGAACACTTCACGGTGGACGGCACGCTGATTCAGGCGTGGGCGTCGCAGAAGAGCTTTCGTTCCAAGGATGGTTCCGATGACGGCGACGGCACGGACTTTCACGGCCAGAAGCGCAACAACAAGACGCATGCATCGACCACCGATGCGGATGCGCGGCTGTACAAGAGGAGCTATGGCAAGGAATCGAAGTTGAGCTATCTGGGTCACGCGCTGGTGGAGAACCGCAACGGCCTGACCGCCGCCGCGATGGTCACTCACGCCGACGGACTCGCCGAACGCGACGCCGCTCTGTTGATGCTTCACGAGAAGCAGCAAGGCCGCTCGCGCCGCATCACCGTGGGCGCGGACAAGGCCTGTGACACCAAGGATTTTGTGGCTGCGGCACGAGAGTTGAACGTGACTCCGCATGTGACCAGGAACGGCAAGGGGCGGCGAAGCAACCTCGACCGAAGGACCACGCGACAGCCCGGCTATGCCATCAGCCTGAGTCGCAGATGGCTGGTCGAGAAGGGCTTCGGCTGGCTCAAGCAGACCGGTCCGCTGCGTCAGGTCAAATTGCGAGGGCTGGAGAACGTGGACTGGCTGTTCGTCTTCAGCTGCGCGGCGCACAACCTGATCCGGCTGCCGAGGCTCATCGTTCAATCAACGGAAACTCTCAGGGTGCGATGTGCCTGAACGGCGGTGGTAGGCCTCGGGGATGCTGCCCTGAGGCAGACAAACCCCCATAAACACTCGCCAGAACTGCATTTCAAACAACCTTCAGCCGGGAACAAGCGAAAATCACAAGGAAAGACAACATTATCAAGCGATTTTCAACAAGTTCCTAGACACGTATCTGTTCTTCGAGGGGCTGCGCGCTGGTTGCCTGGCTGCTTGCGAGTATCTGACGGAAGAGCATTATTATTCGGGAGCACCAGTCGTAAGATTTCAAAACTGGGCTGACCTTCGAAAGGCCATCGCTCCTTATCACTACGATGATGCCGGGCTTGAACAGGTAAGCATCGACAGCCTTGCCTGGTGGGACCAGGTTTGCGGAGAGGAAGCTGTTGGACAACTAATGGCAGAGTACTCCGTACAAACAGGCGAGCAGTTGGAACGGGACCAAGCTCCTGTATTCCCTTCGAGCAAGATGGACGACGTTTTGCAAGCTAGCTCTCATGCGTTCCGAGTGCTACTTCAGCGTTGCTTTGGTGAACATAATGAGAAACTCTAGGAACGTTCCAAAGATCGCACTGGCGAATTATCGCGATGACCGAATTCGCCAGCAGTTCCGATTTCGGATGATCGCTCCAGCGACTGCCCTGATCATGTGGGTGTGCCTTTGGTGCAACCTGAACTCCGGCTTCTGGAATATCGTCCCTCCGTCCAACCTCGACGAGTGGCAGCTTGCAATTCGCGCCATACTCCCGTTTGGGGTGCTCCCAGTGGCCTTCTTTTTCCTCGTCATCCGAAAGAAGGTCATCCTGCCCTGGAGTGGTCCCTCACGCTTGTTGATGGTCTACGGATGCTTCGCCGCCATCGGCACCTTCTTTTCGCCGGAACCGGGCTGGTCTCTCTACTGGACGATGAACTTTCTCGCAACCATCCTGGTCGCCTGGAACTTTCTCGATCGGAAAGACCCGGTCGGCTCTGCCCGGCAATTGCTCCAAGTAACATGGGCGGCTACGTTTGTCGTTGCCGCGATCATCGGATACCAAGCCCAGGGCTCCATCTTCGGCCATGGATCGTCAGCTTACGGCCTTGTCGAACAAGACATTCATGGTCTTTCTCGCTCCTCCGGAATCGCCCGGTGGGCTGCGATTCCTGGGCTGGTCTGTCTAGTCAAGGCTTACCACTCTCGCCGCATCATTTACTTCCCTTTCTACCTCGGCATCGCCGGTGTCGCATTCTTCATCGTGTACCGAATGCAATCGCGTGGCGCAGTCTTCGGTTCTATCGCGGCATTGCTCTTCACGTTAGTTGTCGGTTCACGCCTGCGCCGTTACGCTCTTCCCTTCGCGATCATCGCAATGCTAGTGATCTTTATCCTGGATTCCCCAGCAGCCTGGTCGAACAAGTTTGATGAATATATCCGCCGCGGACAATCCAAGGAAGAGTTCCGAACAATGACGGGGAGAACCCACGTCTACGAAGACGGCATGGCCGCGTTTGCGGATGCTCCGATATTTGGCAGGGGGCAATGGGCGGATCGCCTCGTAATCAATCAGCATGTTCACAACTCCTTCCTGCAAGCCATGCTCAACTCCGGGGTCACCGGTGCGGTTCCATACTTCCTTTCCTGGGGTGCAGGGTGGCTGATCTTCTTCAGGCTCCAAAAGCGCAGATTGAGGCTTAATCCGGAGGATCGCATATGCGTGCTCGAGGCAGGAACAGTGATGATGTTCTTTACCGTGCGTGCTATTCCGGAGACCACAACGGCCAGTTACGCCGTCGATCTGCTAGTGATGGTTGCTGTATACGTGTACCTTGAAACGCTCTTGCTTATCAGTTCTCGCAGAAGACGCAGTGAGCGATCGCCTGTCTTTTTGCCTGCATCTTCGCAGGCCGCGCAACAACTGCGGCAAGCAAGCTGATCAGGAAGATCACCGGTTGATCGACAAATACATCTTTAGCGATTCTTTGGCGATGCCAGAAACTCTTCTCACACAACCTGAATCAGAAATTCTCAAAGGCTGGAACTCAGCAAGGGATGACGAACGATCGCGCCCTCGTCTCAAGGTCTTGATCGGCGCTTACGCATGCAGTCCAACCAGAGGGTCGGAGTACGGTGTTGGCTGGGGCTGGGTAGAAGCTATCTCGCATTATCACGACCTCTGGGTACTCACCGGAGAGCACAACAAGGAGCAGATCGAGGCCGAACTGGCACGCCGCCCTGAGCTCGGAAGCCGGATCCAGTTTCAGTACATACCTCGGACTCGATACTTGTGGGCCGAAAAGGTCTGGCCCCCCGCGTATTTGTTTACCTACCGGAGACAATGGCTGAGTGACATGTACGAAGCTGGTAAGCGTCTTCATGGGTCGATCGGCTTCGATGTCATTCACCAGCTGACGTACGTGGGCTTTCGCGTACCCGGTATTCTCTGGAAGCTGGATGCGCCCTTCGTCTGGGGTCCAATCGGCGGACTCGAACAGACCACATGGAAGCTCTTGCCCGGACTTGGCGTGGCCGGCTGCCTCTACTTCACAGCCAGGAACCTGCTGAATGAGTGGGACAGGAGATTTTCCCGCGATGCAAAACGTGCCTTTGCCAAGGCCGACGGGGGTATTATCGCAGCGACCTCCGGGATCCAACGGGAGATTAAGCGGTTCTTTGGGCGCGAGTCAACTTTGGCCAGTGAGATCGGACTTCCACCAATCACAAGGCAAGCTCCCGTTCGCAGAACTCCCGCCGAACCGCTCAGTCTGCTTTGGTGTGGCAACCTGCTTCCCGGTAAGGCACTTCCCTTCCTCCTAGAGGCACTTCGTCAGCTGCCGTCCGATGTTAACTGGAAATTGACAATCATGGGCAGCGGACCGCTTGCGCTCGCTTGGAAAAGAAAAGCACGGGTGGCCGGTGTACATCATCGCATCGAGTGGCTCGGCCAGTTGCCTCGTCAAACAGTTCTGCGACACATGCAAAACGCGCATGTACTCGTGATTACGAGCATCTACGATCTCACCTCTACAGTCCTCGTTGAGGCCTTAGCTAACGGCCTCCCGGTCATATGTCCTGATCATTGCGGATTTACGGATGCAATCACTCCAGATTGTGGAATCAAAGTCCCAGCTCTCACGAAGCGACACCTTGTCCACGGCTTACGCGACGCATTAGTAAGGGTGAACGACGAGGACATTCGTCTGCGTCTCGCAGTAGGTGCTCTCACGCGAAGCCTCGAATACGATTGGGATCAAAAGGCCCGGACCCTGAGCAACATCTATTATTCCAAGGCTGTTCAACGGGTCTGACACAACGTCTTGCGGGTCGGAAAACAAAAACTATGAGTCCAACACTGAGCGTCATTCTTCCGGTTTACAACGCTATGCCGTACTTGCCGGATGCTGTTGACAGCGTCCTGCGGCAGAGTTTTTCTGACTTTTCACTCATCATAATCAACGACGGCTCAACGGATGGGTCACTTGACTATCTCCAGTCGTTGCGAGATCCAAGAATCGTGCTAGTAAACCAGGAGAATCAAGGTTTGGGCTCTTCGCTCAATCTAGGCCTCAATATGTGCCAATCACAGTATGTTGCTCGCATGGATGCGGACGACATCTCGCTTCTAGATCGATTTGCATCACAAATAGAATTCCTTGAAGCACATCCTCGGGTTGTTATGGTGGGAACACAAATTGACTTCCTCATTCGCAATCACACACAAAAAGGATTGCGAACTCCAACCAATCACGAAGAGATTCAGTCTCGTTTAATCATGGGAAGAGCGGGGCTGTGCCACCCAAGCATTATGTTTCGCACCCCTGCCGCCGTCGTGTGCGGAGGATATCCGACCGCATTGATCGAGCCAGCCACTGATTTTCTTCTCCGAATGTGCGAGCAGGGACCTGTCGCAAACTTGGACCGTGTCCTCTTGCGCTATCGCCTGCACGCGGGACAACTCAGCCAAACGAAGTGCAGAGAACTCATCGCTGCTAATCTCTACGCGGCGTACTGCGCTTATTGCAGGCGCGATCGCATCATATCGCAGCCATTTGACGCATTCATGCACGGACAATCCTTTTTGAGCCGATGTCGGTTGAATATCGAGGCCTGGGAACTAATTCAATACAGAACAGCGAGGATAGAGCTAGCGAATGGGAATCGCCTACGAGCGTATCTTCGAATCGTTTCGTTGGCTGTCTGTCGGCCACTGGCATCAATTCGTCGTTTTGTGCAGGTGATTACATGGACATTGAGAAGTCGACATGCCCAAGCGGAACCACAGAGGTAAGCGAGCAAGTAGTCGGCGGATTCCCTCTCCATTCGAGGGAGTATTGGCGAAGGTGCTGCTGCTCTGCACTCATGATCCTGAGCTATCCCAATTGAGAGAGACTGGACGTTATCCCCCAATCGACGACATCTAGCAACTGACTAAAAAGGAATCCAAATGAAGAACATTCTTGTATGCGGCGGCGGTGGATTTA
>Ga0302324_100013163_pt1 | contig 16803 bp, 11 predicted proteins | sample Palsa_T0_1_FD_201949 | JGI IMG/M metagenome (GOLD analysis project Ga0302324, IMG submission 201949) | Peat permafrost microbial communities from Stordalen Mire near Abisko, Sweden - Palsa_T0_1 | ecosystem: Environmental > Terrestrial > Soil > Palsa > Peat permafrost | place: Sweden: Abisko...
CCAAAGGGTTGCTTTCGGCACCTCAGGACACCGAGGTTCCGCGTTCGACAAGGCCTTCAACGAGTGGCACATCCTCGCGATCACCCAGGCGATTTGTCTGTACCGAAAGCTCCACCAGATTAATGGTCCGCTGTTTCTTGGCATGGATACGCATGCCCTCTCCGTGCCGGCGCTGGCGAGCGCGATTGAAGTGCTCGCCGCCAATGGCGTGGAAGTGATGCTGGCGGAAGGAGACGAATACACTCCTACTCCAGTTATTTCCCACGCGATTCTCACACACAACCACGGGCGCAAAATTGGACTCGCCGACGGTATTGTCATCACTCCTTCGCACAATCCGCCACACGACGGAGGCTTCAAGTACAACCCTCCAAACGGCGGACCAGCGGGGAGCGCCGTGACGGACTGGATCCAAGAGAAAGCGAACGAATTTCTCGAGGCCAAGCTACAGGGCGTGAACAGGCTCCCTCTCGATAAGGCTCTGCACGCTTCTACGACGCACCGGCACGACTACCTTAATACGTACATTGCTGATCTCGGCAACGTGGTGGACATGGACGCCATCCGCGGCGCAAAGCTCCGCATCGGTGTCGATCCTCTCGGGGGCGCTGGAGTCCACTATTGGGGGCCGATTGCGGAGCGATACGGATTGGACCTCACAGTGGTCAGCGAAGTAGTCGATCCGACATTTCGTTTCATGACCGTGGATTGGGACGGCCAGATTCGCATGGACCCTTCCTCGATCTACGCGATGCAGCGTTTGATCGCAATGAAGGACCGCTTTGATCTTTCCTTCGCCTGCGACACGGACCACGACCGCCACGGGATCGTAACCAAAGGCGCGGGTCTGCTCCCGCCCAATCATTACCTCTCCGTCGCTATCTTCTATCTGTTTCAAAACCGGCCGAAGTGGCGCAAGGAAGCGGCCGTGGGCAAAACCGTGGTGACCAGCCAGATGATCGATCGCGTCACCGCGAAGATTGGCCGGACGCTTTACGAGGTGCCGGTCGGCTTCAAATGGTTCGTGGATGGCTTGCTCGACGGCTCGCTGGGCTTCGGTGGAGAAGAGAGCGCGGGGGCGTCTTTTTCTCGCCTCGACGGCAGGGTTTGGACGACGGACAAGGATGGAATTGTCCCGGCGCTGCTCGCGGCAGAGATCACCGCCCGACTAGGCCGCGATCCCGGCGAAATCTACGGCGAACTCACGCGTGAATTCGGCGAGCCTGTCTATGACCGCGTGGAGGCCCCAGCCACTCCGGAGCAAAAGCAACTTTTGGCGAAACTCTCCTTCAAGCAGGTCGAGCTTACCGAGCTGGCCGGAGAAAAAATCCAGAGTGTCCTGACCGCCGCGCCGGGCAATGGCGCTCCCATCGGCGGGCTAAAAGTAGCGGCAAACAGCGGATGGTTCGCCGCTCGCCCATCGGGCACCGAAAATATTTACAAGATTTATGCAGAGAGCTTCCAGGGGGCGGACCACGTGGCCCGCATTCTGAAGGAAGCCCAGACGATTGTCAGCGATGCATTAGCGGCGACGCCGGTAGCGCCAGGTGGCAAGCGCGCCCAAAGAACCGGGGCGTGAACGGAGTGAGGCGTATTTCTCAAGTACGCCGTCAACCAGGACGCAACCGCGAATTAGAACGAAATCAAAAGAACAAAAGGGTTCAGATCATGTTAAGCAAAGCCAAAACTCTGAAGGGTTACAACTTGGAAGCCCGCGACGGTGAAATAGGATCGGTCAAGGAATTTTACTTCGATGACCTCCACTGGACGATTCGCTACCTGGTCGCCGAGACAGGAGACTGGCTTACGGACAGACAAGTGTTGATTTCTCCGTATGCGCTCGTCGCCGTGGATAAAGAAACGCGGCACATCGCCATCAGTTTGACCAAGAAACAGATTGAGGAAAGCCCGTCCTTGGATAGTGACAAGCCTGTCTCGCGACAGTTCGAGGAAGCTTACTACGGATATTACAACTGGCCGATGTATTCGGGCGGTGCCTACTCTTGGGGCCCTTCTCCCTACATCATGCCTAACATTGAGAAACGGAAGGAATCCCTGAAGCTTGAGAAAACGTGGGATGCGCATTTGCGCAGCACTCGCGATGTGAGTGGCCATCACATCCACGCTCTGGACGGTGACATCGGCCATGTCGAGGATTTCATCATTGACGACGAGACGTGGGCGATTCGTTATCTGGTTATCGATACGAAGAATTGGTGGCCGGGGAAGAAGATCCTGCTGTCGCCGAAATGGATCGAGCGCATTAGCTGGAGCGAGTCGAAGGTCTTCGTCAACCTTTCGCGCGAGAACGTCAAGCAGTCGCCAGAATATACCGACGACGCTCCGCCGACTCGCGATTACGAAACCGCACTGCATCGCCACTACCATCGCCCCGGGTACTGGCTGGATGAACCAGTTGCTAAGGCCCATTCGCGTTGATGCGAATACCAGGTAGATTTCTGCATGAGCGCTGAGAAAAGCGGGTTAGAAATTCCGCTTTAAAGGGCGCGCCAGGATTCCTCACAACCCGCTGTCCAAAACGGCACAGTTTGCTTTTTAGCGAGCTGTCACAATTTTCTCGGTACGTAGCGTCGTGGCCTGGCAAGGATGACGAGTCGCCGTGTATTACAACAATTTCTTAGCGAGAGCCCCCACAGTTCCCATTCCTGTTCTTCGCGCGGATGGCGGCGGCCGGAATTGCCGGAGCGATTATCTGCGTGAAGCTGGCCCTCGACGAGCGCGCGTTGCAAACGCTTATCGAGGAAGCCTGTGCGGCCTTCCGACGATTCTCGCGTGCATCGTGAAAGACCGGGGCCGGTTCGAAGACTGTTCCAGTTCTGGGCGACGACTCTGCAAACCTGGCAGGCAGAATATCTCGCGATCGCGGTGCACATCGTACTCACTATCTTTCTGCGCCAACAAAACTCGCCGGAGTCGAAGCCGGTCGAGGCGAGTAACGAAACCACCGGGAAGGCGAACAAGTGAACGACACGCTCCGCTTCGGCCGTTTCGTAGAACTCAGAAAAGAAACTGACGGTGCAGGAAAGAAAGGCTGCCTAAAAGGAGCATCGTCATGAAAGTGAAAAATGAGGTCGAGGTGAATATCGCCGTAGACTCCGCGACCGTAAACAATAGCGACAGGTTGTTGTCGCCCGATTTGCGGCGAAAGATGAATGCATATTGGCGCGCCGCCAACTATCTCTCGGTCGGGCAGATATATCTCTTCGACAATCCTCTGCTGAAGGAGCCTCTGAAACTCTCGCACGTCAAGCCGCTGGTGGTTGGACACTGGGGCACGACCCCAGGCCAGAACTTCATCTATGTGCACCTGAACCGAGTCATAAAGAAGTATGACCTGGATATGTTCTACATCGCTGGTCCCGGCCACGGCGGTCCAGCGATTGTGGGCAACGTATATCTGGAAGGAACTTGGACCGACGTCTACCCAAATGTCACTCAGGACGAAGCCGGAATGAAAAAACTATTCAAGCAATTTTCGTTTCCCGGCGGAATTTCCAGTCACGTTGCGCCGACCACGCCTGGTTCGATTCACGAAGGTGGGGAACTCGGCTACTCGCTCAGCCACGCGTTCGGAGCGGCGTTCGACAATCCCGAACTGATCGTAGCCTGCGTCATCGGCGATGGCGAAGCGGAAACAGCCTCCTTGGCAACCTCCTGGCAGTCCAACAAGTTTCTGGACCCGATTACCGACGGAGCTGTGCTGCCAATTCTGCATTTAAATGGCTACAAGATTAGCAATCCAACCGTCCTGGCACGCATCGAGCAGGAGGAATTGGAGCAATTTCTGCGCGGCTGTGGCTGGACACCCCATTTTGTCGAAGGCGATGAACCGGAAAAAATGCACGAACTCATGGCCACAACGATGGAAAAGGCCATCGAGGACATCCGGCAAATCCAAAAGAATGCGCGGAACAACAACGATACCACGCGGCCTCGCTGGCCCGTGATCGTGCTCAAGTCACCCAAGGGCTGGACTGGTCCGAAAGTAGTGGATGGACTGCAAATCGAGGGAACTTTTCGAGCGCATCAGGTTCCGTTGCTGGTCGATTCGGACCATCCCGATCACGTCAAACAGCTTGAAAGCTGGATGAAGAGCTACAAGGCCGAGGAGTTGTTCGATGGGAATGGGCGACTTATCCCCGAATTGCAGGAGCTGGCGCCAAAAGGCGACCGGCGCATGGGCGCCAATCCGCACGCCAATGGCGGCATTTTGCTGCGCGATCTGCGCATGCCGGACTTCCACATCCACGCCGTTCACGTGTCTTCGCCGGGTGCGGTTAGCGGCCAAGATACGATGGTGCTGGGCAATTTCCTGCGCGATGTATCTAGGCTCAATGAGGATCAGCATAATTTCCGAGTCTTCGGCCCTGATGAAACCTTATCGAACCTGCTGGGTGCGGTCTTTCAAGTCACTAATCGTCAGTGGGATGCCCGGAAAATAGCGAATGACGAATTCCTCGCGCCCGCCGGACGCGTGCTGGATTCGATGCTCAGCGAAAATCAGTGCGAGGGCTGGCTTGAAGGATATCTGCTGACCGGGCGGCACGGCCTATTCAACAGCTATGAGGCCTTCATCCGGATTATTGACTCGATGTTCAGCCAGCACGCCAAGTGGCTGAAGGTGTGCCTGGAACTGCCCTGGCGCCGGAAGATTTCGTCGCTGAACTATCTGCTCGCTTCCCATGTCTGGCAACAAGATCACAACGGCTTCACGCACCAGGATCCCGGGTTTCTCGACCACGTCATCAACAAGAAGGCCGATATCGTGCGCGTGTATCTTCCGCCCGACGCCAACTGCCTGTTGTCGGTTTTCGATCACTGCTTGCGCAGCCGGAATTACGTCAACGTGGTCGTTGCCGGCAAGCACGCACTGCCGCAATGGCTGACCATGGACGCCGCTGTCGTTCATTGCACGGAAGGGATTGGCATCTGGCAATGGGCCAGCAACGACCAGAATGCTGAGCCGAATGTGGTTATGGCCTGCTGCGGTGACACGCCGACGCTGGAAATTTTGGCAGCCGTCTCCATCCTTCGGCATCATCTGCCCGATCTGAAAATCCGGGTGATCAATGTCGTGGATCTGATGAAGCTGCAGTCCTCGAGCGAGCACCCGCACGGGCTTAACGAAACAGATTACGATTCGCTCTTCACTAAAGATAAACACATTATCTTTGGCTTTCACGGATATCCGACGCTCGTCCACCGTCTCACCTACCGCCGCACCAACCGCAATCTTCATGTCCGGGGCTACAAGGAAGAAGGAACCATCACGACCGCTTTCGACATGAGGGTGCAGAACGACTTGGACCGGTTCCACCTGGTTCAAGACGTGGTTGAGCGGGTACCTCACTTGGGCACGAAGGGGGCTTACCTGAATCAGCAGATGCGGGACAAGCTCATCGAGCACAAGCAATACATCGACAAGCACGGCGAAGACATGCCGGAAATCCGCAACTGGAAGTGGAGCACCCCCAAGTGAACACGCAAGAGTCTATCGACGCTGCGAAATTGACGGCCGCCCACCGACAAAGCCCCTGCGGTGATGGAGCAAGTTCGAGCTCCAAGGCGTCGCGAATGCCATGCCACCCTCCAGAAAATATGGGCACGACGACCCTGATGTCGCAACCCAAAATACCGGCGGCATTGCGAAGACAGGAGGCATAACTATTATGAAACCGGTAGCCGACGAGCCAAAAGTCCCGGCGCCGACGCCAGGGTCGAACGTAAAGACTTCGGACTCAAAACCAGTGTCGAAGCCCGATGCGAAGCCTGATCCCAAAAACGATCTGAAAACTCTTCCCATGCCGGAAGTGGAAAAGAAATTGGCGTCATCGCCGAAAGGGCTCACCCAAGCCGAAGCCCAGAAGCGGCTGGCGCAATACGGGCCGAACGAGATCGCAGAAAAGAAAACCAACTTATTCCTTAAGTTCCTCAGCTATTTTTGGGGGCCCATTCCCTGGATGATCGAAGCAGCCGTGATTCTGTCGGGCGTGGTCCGGCACTGGCTGGATTTCTTCATCATTCTCTTTCTGCTTTTCTCCAACGCTTTGGTGGCATTTTGGGAGGAACATCAGGCGGGCAACGAAATCGCGGCGCTGAAGGCCAAGCTGGCGACCAAAGCCGAAGCTTTGCGAGACGGAAAGTGGGTTGAACCGAAAGTAGCGGAGCTGGTTCCCGGCGATGTGATCCGTCTGAAACTGGGCGACATCGTGCCGGCGGATGCGCGCTTGCTGGCGGGAGATCCGGTGCAGGTCGATCAGTCCGCGCTGACCGGAGAATCCTTGCCCGTCACCGCCAAACCGGGCGCCGCGGTGTTTTCGGGTTCGATTATCAAGCGGGGCGAAACGGATGCCATGGTGTATGCCACCGGCACGCACACTTACTTCGGCAAGACCGCGGAGCTAGTGCAAAGCGCTCACACCGTCAGCCATTTCCAGCGCGCCGTGTTGAAGATTGGCAATTACTTGATCATCCTCGCAGTGGTCCTGGTGGCGGTGATTGTTACCGTTGCGCTCTTCCGCCACGATCCTGCTCTCAGCACTTTGGAGTTCGCCCTCGTACTTCTTGTGGCCGCGATACCCGTCGCGATGCCTACGGTTTTGTCGGTGACGATGGCGGTTGGCGCGCGCCTGCTAGCAAAAAAACAAGCGATCGTTACCAAACTGTCGGCGATCGAGGAATTGGCCGGTGTGGATGTTCTGTGCTCGGACAAAACCGGCACCCTGACCCAGGACAAGCTGACGTTAGGCGATCCATTCTGCGTGAATAAAACACCCGCCGACCAGATCATTCTCTGGGCCGCACTGGCTTCGCGCGCCGAAGACAAGGACACCATTGACCTCGCCGTCATCGGTGGCGTGAAGGACGATAAGGCGCTGAAAGCCTACGAGGTATTGCATTTCGAGCCGTTCGATCCGGTGCACAAGCGCACGGAAGCTACGGTGAAAGGCTCGGACGGAAAACAATTCTACGTGGCCAAGGGAGCGCCGCAGGTAATTCTGGCGATGGCGACCAACGCCGGCGAAGTTAAACCCGCCGTCGAGAAAGCCGTCAGCGAATTCGCCGCGCGCGGGTTCCGTTCCCTGGGCGTGGCCCGGGCGGATCAGGAAAATAAGTGGCAGTTTGTGGGCGTGTTGCCGATGTTTGATCCACCCCGCGAACAGGCCAAAGCAACCATCGCGAGCGCCGTGCAGATGGGTGTGAAAGTCAAAATGGTTACCGGCGACCAATTGGCCATCGCCCAGGAAACCGCCCGGCAACTCGGGATGGGTACGAACATCCTTGATGCGACCGTGCTGCACGATTCGAATCAACAGTCTCAGCAGGCGGTGGAATCGATCGAAAAGGCCGACGGCTTCGCCCAGGTATTCCCCGAAGACAAGTACAACATTGTCGCTGCTCTGCAGAAGCACGGTCACATCGTCGGCATGACCGGCGACGGAGTGAACGACGCCCCCGCGCTGAAGAAAGCGGACTGCGGCATCGCGGTTTCTGGCGCCACAGATGCGGCACGTGCGGCCGCTTCTATCGTGCTTCTTGCTCCCGGCCTATCCGTAATCATTGACGCGATCAAGGAAAGCCGCCGCATCTTCCAGCGGATGAACAGCTATTCCATGTACCGCATCGCCGAAACGTTGCGCGTGCTGTTCTTCATGACGCTGGCCATCCTCGTTTTTAACTTCTACCCGGTCACCGCTGTGATGATCGTGATGATCGCCGTACTCAACGACGGGGCCATCCTTTCCATCGCGTATGACAACGTTCATTACTCGGACAAGCCCGAAGCATGGAACATGCGCCTGGTGTTGGGTATATCCACAGTGCTGGGCGTCATCGGGGTCGCGGCTGCGTTCGGTCTTTTTTATTTGGGCGAACGCGTATTTCACTTCGACCACGCGCACGTGCAAACCCTGATGTATCTGAAACTATCCGTGGCCGGCCATCTGACCATTTTTCTGACGCGCACGCGCGGCCCCTTCTGGTCCATCCGTCCAGCGCGGATTTTGTGGGTCGCCGTGCTCGGCACCCAAGCGGTAGCGACTCTGATTGCGGTCTACGGTCTGTTCATGACGCCCCTCGGTTGGCGCTGGGCGGGTTTTGTTTGGGCCTACGCCATCGTTTGCGCTCTCCTGACCGACCGCGTGAAATTGCTCGCGTACAAGATTCTTGATCCCGTCAAGGCTGACTCTAAACCGGAGGCGAGATCAACAACCAAGGCTGAAACCAAGGCCGAGCCCAAGGTAGAATCAAAGCCTGAAGCCAAAACCGACCAAAAGTCTGAGGCGAAGCCTGCATCGAAGCCTGAGGTCAAAGCTGACCTCAAGCCTGCGGCTAATGCAGAGTCAAAGCCCGAAGCCAAACCTGACGCGAAGCCAGAAAAGGCACCACCCGATTTGACTCCGCAGATCGCCAAGCGCGCCTATGAACTCTATGAGGAGCGAACCCGCAAAGGTGGTCGAGCAGATCAGGACTGGGAAAAAGCCGAGCGGGAGATTCAAAAAGACGCAGGCCAGACGGAATCGAAGTCGGAGCCGAATCCGGAAGGCAACTCCGAACCGAAGGCTGAAGCCAGCGCCGAAACGGCGCCGGCCCGCAACGCGGACTCGAAGCCGGAAGCAAAACATACGACCAACCCCAAAGCCGAACCCGAGCCAAAGCTCGAACCTGAAGCTAGTCCACAACCTGAAGCCATCGCTGAGCCGAAACCTAAAGCCGGGCCGGCCGGTGAATTGAATCTTCACATCGTCAAGCGAGTCCATGAACTCTACGAGACGCTCGGGCGCGAAGACGTGCGAGAAGTCGAGGAATGGGACAAGGCCCAGCGGGAGAATGCCGCGCCGAAAACTCCGGAAACTGAAACCCACAAATAGCCGCGCGAGAACTACGCACCGGACATCGCCGAAGGAAAGAAAATGAAAATCAATTCAAAGGATTTCCGTGTGCGACCGCACGAAAAGGTCAAACTCAAAAAGTGGCCGACGCGGATAAAACCCTATTGCAAATCGAAGAAGCGGTATCAAGAACTCCTGGAAAAGCACGTAGAAGCGCTGAGCTCGCTGCAACAACTTCACTACGCATCCGCCCACTTTGCGTTGCTTCTGATTTTTCAGGCAACGGACGCGGCCGGCAAGGATGGCTCCATCCGGCATGTCATGTCCGGTGTAAATCCGGAAGGCTGCGAGGTTTTCAGCTTCAAACAGCCGAGCGCTGAAGAGCTGAAACATGATTTTCTCTGGCGCACCACTTGCCGCCTTCCCGAACGCGGACGGATCGGTATCTTCAACCGTTCTTACTACGAGGAAGTGCTCGTCGTTCGCGTGCATCCGGAGATTCTCCGTACCGAGGAGCTTCCGGAAGGGCTGCGCGACAAAAAGAACATTTGGAAGGAACGCTATCGTTCCATCGTGGACCTGGAAGGACATCTGCACCGTAACGGCACCAAAATCGTCAAAATTTTCCTGCACCTGTCAAAAAACGAGCAACGCAAGCGCTTCCTCGCGCGCATTGACGAGCCGGACAAGAATTGGAAATTCAGCCTCGCGGATGTTCACGAGCGAAAATACTGGAAGGATTACACGAAAGCCTATGAGGAGTGCCTGCACGCCACAAGCACCCATCACGCGCCCTGGTATGTCGTCCCCGCAGACGACAAGGAGAACGCCCGCCTGATCGTTTCGCGAATTTTTATCGACGCTTTCAATGACCTGAAGATGGCCTATCCCAAGACCACTCCGAAACGGCGGCGCGAATTGAAATCCATTGGTAAGGCGCTGGCGAAGTGACGTGGGAATCATGCGTAAGAATATGAATTGGCCAGGTGAATTGAGTTGGAGGAGGCTGGATGCTATGAGACCAGCCCTCGGGTGCAAAAGGCTTTGTCTCGGCGGAACGTTGTTGGGAATCCTGTCAATGGGCTGTGAATTCAACTGACGTCTGTAATCTGTACTCGTCACGTAGCGAAAGGAGAATCACATGGAACTGAGCACGATCGGATTAGGACGAATAAGACCCAACATGCTGCGGCGCAAGAAAGCGGGCGCCTGATGGCCACCTCCCATTCGGATGCATTAGTCCTCTTCGGTGTGACCGGCGATCTCGCCCACAAGATGACCTTTCCGGCACTCTACGCGCTGGCGAAACGAGGTGTCCTTAACGTCCCCCTAATCGGCGTCGCCTCTCCGAAATGGAGTCTGGATCGTCTGCGTAAGCGCGTGACGGACAGCATCAAGCGATCAGGCGGGATCGATGATAAGCGTGCCTTGCGCCATCTCCTGTCACATTTCAGCTATATAAGTGGGGATTATAAGGACGCCGCTACGTTCACGGCTTTAAAAGAGGCGTTGGGCAAGGCTCGCCGCCCAGCTTACTATCTCGCCATTCCGCCTTCGCTTTTCGAGACCGTGATCAAAGGTCTTGGTGCCGCGAAATTGGCCGAGCACGCGCGCGTCATCGTCGAAAAACCGTTCGGACGTGACTTGGCTTCGGCGCGGGCACTCAACCGTGCCGCTCTGGCGGTGTTCCCGGAAGACTCGATCTTCCGCATTGACCACTTCCTCGGTAAGGAAGCGATCATGAATATCCTCTATTTCCGCTTCGCGAACTCGTTCCTGGAGCCGATCTGGAATCGCAACTACGTGGCCAGCGTGCAGATAACCCTAGCCGAGAAATTTGGCATCAAGGGCCGTGGCGCGTTTTACGAAACCGCGGGATGTCTGCGCGACGTGGTCGAAAACCACCTTTTTCAGATCGTCGCGCTGCTGGCGATGGAGCCGCCGGCCGACAGGGACTTTGGAGCCGTCCATACCGAGAAAGCCAAGGTGTTTGAAGCGATGCGTCCCCTGAAATCGAAAGATTTGGTGCGCGGTCAATACGCTGGTTATCGCAAAGAGCCACATGTGGCGAAAAAATCTGACGTTGAAACTTTCTGCGCCTTGCGTCTCTTCATTGACTCGTGGCGCTGGGCGGGCGTGCCCTGGTACTTGCGCTCTGGCAAATACCTGCCTGAAAACGCGACGGAAGTATTGGTGGAGTTGAGACCGCCTCCACAAAAACTCTTCGCCGACTCCACGCCGGCGACTGGCCCTGGCAATTATCTGCGATTCCAGCTCTCCCCAAACTCCGCCATCGCCCTCTCGGCTCGGGTCAAGCGCGACGGGAAGGAGTTCGTTGGTGAACAACGGGAACTCTATTTGGTCGACCAACAGCCGGGCGAGGAATCGCCATACGAGCGCCTGTTAGGTGACGCAATGATCGGCGATGGAGCGCTCTTCACACGTGAGGACGCAGTTGAAGCAGCATGGGCCGTCGTCGACCCAGTGCTTAAGAAACATCACCGCGCTCTCCCGTACAAGCGTCACAGCTGGGGACCAAAAGCGGCCGATGCACTGATCGCTTCAAACGGCCGTTGGTATAACCCCACGTCCAAGGAGACGTCCGGATAACTGCGGGAGAACCACCAGGCTACTGCTGATGGAGACATTTGTAAAAACCATCGCGGTTGTTCCGGGTACGGACAGGATTGCGCTTCGTGCATCCGCGCGAAGCCTCTATGCCGCACAGGACGAGATAAAGATCCAGGTTATGCGTTTGCGCACCTGTGCTTCAACAGCGACGAGTCGTAAGGAGAACGAATGCCCGATTTCACATGCAATTTTGCGCAAGTAGGGAAACCCTTTGTACATTTTTGGGAGCATACCGTTGGCAGCGGCCACGCGCCCCTCGCGCTCCGCGCGGACTGGCAATCGCAGCTTCTGCTTTGCCACAACGAATTGGGTTTTCAACACGTTCGCTTTCATGCCCTGCTGTCAGAGGGGATGGATACGATCATTTGCGAGGAAGACAAACTCCTGTACTCGTTTTTTAATGTGGATCAAATAATGGATTTTCTTCTCTCGATCGGAATGAGGCCCTTTGTCGAGTTGAGTTTCATGCCCAGAGCCTTAGCCTCCGGCAACACGACTGTGTTTCGCTACCAAGCGAACGTAACCCCACCGAAAGACTATGAACTGTGGGCAACGCTGATCGGCAGGCTGATCGCCCATTGGGTGGAACGCTACGGCGCCAAGGAAGTGCGTGAATGGTTCTTTGAGGTTTGGAACGAGCCGAACCTCAAGGCATTTTGGACTGGAACTCAACAGGAATATTTCAAACTCTACCGTTTAACCGTGGAGGCGGTCAAAGGCGTGGATCATTTGCTCAAAGTAGGTGGCCCCGTCACCGCCAAGAATGCTTGGATTTCCGAGTTTGTCGAATTCTGCCGACAGAACAAAGTGCCGGCCGATTTCGTAACGACTCACCATTACCCCACGGATGCCTTCGGAAAGATAGGTGCGGACACCGCGACACAATTGCAGCATGCACCACCTCACGTCATGCGTGACGACGCTCGCAAAACGCGTGATGCCGCGGGTGCTTTGCCTGTGTACTACACCGAATGGAATATCTCGTCCAATCCGCGCGACCGGCTGCACGACGAACCCTTTGCCGCCGCATATGCCGCCAAGATCATTATGGAAGCGACAGGGCTCGTGCAGGGTTACGCCTTTTGGACCTTCAGCGATATTTTCGCCGAGAATTACTTTCCATCTGTTCCGTTTCAGGGTGGGTTCGGCCTGCTGAACATTCATGGGATCGCCAAGCCAATCTACCGGGCTTTCGAGCTGCTGCATCGCCTGGGCAACGAAATGCTCGGCGTCGAAGGCGAACATGACACCGTGGACGCCTGGGTCGTTCGAAAAGAAAAAGCGGTGACGATTCTGGCGACGAACCACGCCATGCCCCGGCATCCCATTCACACGGAACTAACGAATCTACTTATCACCGGCGCCCCGCAACCCCGCGCCGTCTACATCCAGAGAATCGACCAGGATCATGCCGACGCACGACAGCTGTGGGAGACCATGGGCGAACCAAACTACTTGAACGCGGTCCAGGTCGAACAGTTGAAGGCCACTTCATGCCTGGTAAAGCAACCCCAGCCTTGGAAGTATGAACAGCCGAATATAGAGTTGTCGCTGGCGCTGCCGCCTCACGGCGTTGCGGCGATCACGATCGAATTTGCATAAGCGCATGGCAAAAGTTCCTCAAACTCGCGCAGCTCGTGCCAAACGGTCATCCGGTGACGCGATGCTGGATCAGCTTCAGAAAAAAACCTTCGCCTATTTTCTGCATGAAACGAATCTGGAGAATGGGCTCGTACGAGATAGGACAAAAAAAGATTGCCCCGCGAGCATCGCCGCCACGGGACTGGCTTTGGCATCTTACCCGGTGGCCGTCGAGCGTGGTTTCATGGCGCGGTTCGCAGCGATAGAACGAACGCTGACGACACTGCGTTTTTTCTGGAATAGTCCGCAAGGCCCCGCACCCAACACCACTGGCTACCACGGCTTCTACTATCACTTTCTGGATATGCGGACCGGACGGCGCGCCTGGCAATGCGAACTATCCACCGTGGACAGTGCCTTTCTGCTCGCGGGCGCGCTCGCGGCGGGAATGTACTTCACCGCCGGTACGCCCGACGAAGATGAAATCCGCCGGCTCGCGGACGCGCTCTATCAACGCGCCGATTGGCAGTGGGCGCAAGATGGCGGCGCAACGATCACGCATGGATGGAAACCCGAAAGCGGGTTCATCAAGTACCGTTGGCAAGGTTACGATGAGGCGTTGCTGTTGTATTTCCTCGCACTAGGTTCGCCGGCACATCCGTCACCCAAGAGTAGCTACGCCGCGTGGGCTTCCACTTACAAGTGGGAGCACTGTTGTGGACAAGACTATCTGTACGCCGGACCTTTATTCACTCATCAGCTCTCGCATGCCTGGATTGATTTTCGCGATATTCAGGACGCTTTCATGCGCAAGAAGGGCATCGACTATTTTGAGAACAGCCGCCGCGCAACTTATGCGCAGCAAAAGTACGCAATCGACAACCCGCTCAAGTTCGAGGGCTACGCGCGCAAGTGCTGGGGACTTACTGCAGGCGTCGGTCCCGGCCCCGCCACGATCAAAGTGAACGGCATTGAGCGTCAATTCTTCGGCTACGTCGGACGTGGCGTGCCCTACGGGCCTGACGATGGAACTGTCGCGCCTTGGGCTGCCGCGGCGTCGCTGCCGTTCGCTCCCGAAATCGTGTTGCCCGCCCTGGACTACTACATACGCGAGGTTAAACTGACCCAGCGGAACCCGTACGGATTCAAAGAATCTTTCAACGCGACGTACCCGGAAAAGCCCGGCGATCCACACGGTTGGGTGTCGCCCTGGCACTGCGGGCTGAATCAAGGACCGATAATCCTGATGATCGAAAACTATCGGAGCGGATTGGTGTGGCAATTGATGCGAGGCTGCCCATACCTCGCCGCTGGCTTGCGTCGCGCCGGTTTTGACGGGGGTTGGTTAGGGCCTCGGTCGACGGCATCGCGTCACGTGTCAACCAGATAACGACAAGCGCATCAAATAGCGCTGCGCCACAGAAAGTGCTACGTATCTGCCTTGCGTCATGCACACCACCTCTGAACAGAAGTTTTATATCAGATGGTGTTGCATCGACCCATTGAGACAACCCGACGAATCGGGAGTTAGCCCGCCGCGTTCGTTCCCAATGCATGATTTCCGGCGGCGTACCGAGTATATTTGCGACATACAGCGATCTCGGCTGACAGAGACACAAAAATGCGAGAAGAAGCTTGGATCAAGACACTTGAAGACGGCAGAAAAGTTAAATTTATCTACCTGGCACTGCCGGACGACGGGGCGTTTATCACCGCTCAGCTAGCGGGTAATGAGGTTGTCTATTCGGTCGTATTAACCAAGGCAAGAATCCCGCTTAGTCGTGAAGATGTTGAAAGCCATTTCAAGGGCGAGCTTTCGAAGAAGTGATACCATTTTCCTGAAACGTCCAATTGACCCGATCAGTGAGAATCGTGGGTGTTGGTCAAGTGGATTTCATTCGTCGAGTAACGCGACGTATCACGACTTCGGTCGCTATCCTCCAGGTGCGGGAGAACGTTTTGATTCAAGATCAGCGACAGTTTGGAGGAGTGGGAAGGGGCGGAATTGCCGCCCCTTCCTTTCGCTTCACGTCAATTGAATTGACCTGGACGTGCAGCCCTCGCTCTTGCTGGTATGAAGTTGGGTTCGGCGCCTAGTTCTTTTTCCGCGCTGACCCAGTCCTCGACATCCTTCCCAGGCTCGCAACCCCGTTGCGTATACAGCTCGTGAGCGCGGTGGGCGATATCTTCTTTGGAAACTTCTTTGCGTTCGATCATGGCAACCTCCTTCGTGGGCACGACGAGCAATCTTCGCCCCATCTTCTGCGATCCGCGGACTACTTGCCGTTTGCTGAGACGCTGATCTTGATCTGCTTCGGCTTGGACTCTTCACGCTTCGCCATATGCAGGGTCAAAACCCCATTGCGATACTCGGCCCGAATGTTCTCGGAACTAACGGTGTTCGGCAGGGAAAAGCTCCGCATGAACGAACCATAGGTGCGTTCAATCCGGAGGAAATTCTCTTCTTTCACGTCCTTCTCGAACTTCCGCTCTCCACGGATGGTCAGTGTATTGTTTGTAATGCGGACATCAATGTCCTTGTCCTGGAGATCCGGCAGATCGGCCTTTACGACCAATTCATTCTCGGTCTCGTAGATATCTACGGCCGGCGCCCACGTTGCTAGGTCGGCATGACCCGAGCGTTCGCGAGTAAAGTTGTCTTCGAACAGACGATTGACTTCGTCCTGTAGCGTCAAGCCACGGGACTGGTCCCTGCGTGTAATAGTATTCATGGGTCTCCTTGAATGTATTGCTGGTTATCTTGGCGAGGGGTGGTTCAGGTAACTTCCGTTGTGTTCAGGTGAACTGAAGAATCCCAGGTCCGTAATGACCTTGTGCTTCCACTACCCTATTGTCAATGGAATTACGTCGCTGCATTTCAAATAGTCTTTCATGGGGACTTCCGCGCTTCATAAGCCGAGCACACCAGAGGCTTTAGAGGTGCAAGACAAATTCGACCTATTTCACCAGCGCGGGTGGAATTCACTCCTGGGATGGAAGGTGTGAAATCCGGGCAAAATCACATGTCCGCTAACGCGACAAATCAGGAATAACTTAGTTGCGCCGATGAGCAATGTTGCAAAGCAGCCCACTCCCGTTGAACCTTCATTCGCGTCTTCTTTCTCTATTGCTGGTCTGAATGTGATCCGGTCGCGTTGGAGATCACCGGCACGTGGTGATGACTCAGCAATGTGTGCGGACCCCCATAGATAAATTCCAGCGCCAGATTCAGGCCAACTTGCGCCAAGAGGTTGTAGTTGCCCATTCGAAAACCGTCCATGGGTTCGTAACGGCTCGGATACCACAATAAAACAGCCGCTTCCGTGCCGGCGTACGGAGCTACCAGCGCTGGCAGAGAAAATACGCGATGCCCGTCGTCGCCTTTGCGCGCTGTAACCGTTGAAATCAACGCGTGCTTCAGTCTGGGCAGGAAACCAGTGCACGCACAGCGATAAAAGATGGTGTCCTGCCGGAAGGCCTCTGCCAGAGAATAACGCGCCGTCTGCGTGACGAGGTTGATTCCAAAATCGCTTCCAAATCGAGCACCATACGAATTCCAGCCTTGTCCCCAATCTGGCGGGATGCCGGCATTCTGGGCGTTCGAAGAGGTGCCGCCTTGCGCAATTCCGGCGCTAAACGCCGAGCCCAGGAATGCATATGGCCCGAAAGAGTCGAATACATAATTCCGCAGTTTGTCACGTTCCGAGGGGCGATGGTACTTCAGATCGAGATCCATAAT
>Ga0302324_100013164_pt1 | contig 16803 bp, 12 predicted proteins | sample Palsa_T0_1_FD_201949 | JGI IMG/M metagenome (GOLD analysis project Ga0302324, IMG submission 201949) | Peat permafrost microbial communities from Stordalen Mire near Abisko, Sweden - Palsa_T0_1 | ecosystem: Environmental > Terrestrial > Soil > Palsa > Peat permafrost | place: Sweden: Abisko...
CCGTGGTTCCGGCCAGTCCGCTGGCGAGCGCCACCTGCATCGTTTTGGTTACTCCGTAATGGATCATTTCCAGGGGAATATTAACGGCGGACTCGCTGGCGATAAAAATGATGCGTCCCCAGCCTGCCGTTTTCATGCGCGGCAGATAATGACGCGAAAGACGAACGCCGCTGAGGAAATTCGTTTCAATAATCGCCGACCATTCTGCGTCGGTGATTTGTTCAAAGGGCCGGATGTGATAAACACCCAGATTATTCACGAGAATGTCCACGTCGGAAAAGCGTTTTGTGGCTTCCACTGCGGCATCCGCTTTGGACAAATCAAGCGCCAGCGCTTCCAGTTTGGCCGAGGGAACGTCGGCGCGAATGGATGCGATGGCAGCGGTCACACGCGACTCGGTGCGGCCGTTGACGATGATGCGAGCGCCTTCGGCGGCGAGGGCTTTGGCAATGGCAAAACCGATGCCAGCCGTGGAACCAGTAACCAAGGCGAGTTTGTTTTCAAGTTGGAGGTTCATAATTTGGCGAAGTGACTGTGATGGATGGTCAATTGGGGCATTCAGGCTTGGGCGCGCGAGATGCCGAGTCTTTTCATTTTGTAGAACAGGGTCGTGCGTTGCAACCCGAGCCTGGCGGCCGCGCCTTTCGGTCCTCCGATTACCCAGTTGGCTTCAGCCAGCGCTCGCAGAATTTGTTCATGCTCGGCATCTTTTAAGGTCCTGCTCTTGGGCTCGGCGTCTTGGCTGCAAGCATCCAGGGGGTCGGCACGCTGCTTCAACTCGCCCAAGGGAGGTTGCAGAACTTTCCCGGGCGAAAGAATGACGGATCTCTCGATGAAATTTTGCAATTCCCGCACATTGCCCGGCCAAGGGTAGTTGAGGAGATCCCGCATCGCCTCCTGGGGAACCCGCTCCACTCGCTTGTTCATGCGCTTGGCGCACATATCCACAAAATGGCGCACGAGCAGCGCGATGTCCGCACGACGCTCCCGCAAGGCCGGCAGGCGGACCGGGAATACGTTCAAACGATAATAGAGATCACTTCTGAACTCTCGCTTGGCGGCCATCTGCGGCAGGTCGCGACTGGTCGCCGCCACGACGCGAACGTCCACGCGCGTGGTCTGAGCGCTGCCCAGTCGTTCAAACTCCTGTTCCTGAAGCACCCGCAAGAATTTGGGCTGCAACTCAAGCGGGATATCGCCAATTTCATCGAGGAAGATGGTGCCGCGGTGAGCGAGTTCGAAGCGTCCAATCTTTCGCGCGATGGCTCCGGTAAACGCCCCCCTCTCATGGCCGAACAGTTCACTTTCGAGCAGGCCCGACGGAATCGCGGCGCAGTTCACTTTTATGAACGGACGGTTGCGGCGCGCACTACGGTTATGGATGGCGCGAGCGACGAGTTCCTTGCCCGTCCCGGTTTCGCCCAGGATGAGAACGGTGGAATCAGTCGGAGCCACGATCTTCACTTGATCCAGGGCGGCACGGAGGGAATCGCTGCGGCCGATAATATCCTCAAACATATCCTCAGGCCGAACTTCAGCCCCAAGAGAGGACATTTCATCGTCGGTCTCCCCATGATGCCTAAGCTGGCTCCGCAAACCAGAAACATGGCCGAGGCCGCTGGCGTTTTCCGAAAATCCTCGCTGCACGAATTGGAGCTTGAACTGAAGGAACGCATTTGGTTTAACGCTGGCCAGTCCCAAAACGCCAATGCGGCGGTTGCCAATCACTAAAGGGACTCCGCAAAAGGACCTGATGCCACCTTGCAAAAGGAATCGGGCAAACTCCGGAAAGCGCGTCTCGGCCTCTGTATTGATCAAAAGCGGCTGCTGATGATTCCAAACCCAGCCCGCAATGGAGTCGTCCGTGGGAAATTCCATGCCGGCCCGGAGCTTGGCTGGAAGATCGACGGTCAGCACATGCACGCGGATGGTCTCCCCGGTCGGTTCATAGAGCCAAATACACAAGGCTTGAACGTCCGGTTGCGCCGGGAGGCGCACCGCCAATTCGTACAGCAATCGCGGCAGGCCTTGGTCGATCGGCAAGGCATTCTCTCTTTCGCCGTCCACGGCGTGGGCGCTGGAGGTAAAATTCGTTTCTTCCACCGGCGGCTCTTGATGCCTAAAGCTCGTTTCTCTTGCGGGAGGCGTAACTAATTCATCCATCGTAGCAGTCATAATTCCTTTCATGATTAATTTGTTGGCCCCTCGATTGCGGCACGAATCGCGTGCAGCAACGCCTCTTTGCTGACAGGTTTGCGTAAAAAACTGGACGCGCCTGCTTGCATGGCCCGGCGTTCCTCTTCCTCGCTGGCTCGGGCGCTGAGGAAGACAATGGGAATCGTCTGGCCGGTTTCAGCCAGCCGCCGTTGCAACTCCAAACCACTCATTTCCGGCATGCTGACGTCGAGCACGAGGCAGTCGGTCCCCTCCGCCATGCTGGACTGGAGGAATTCCCCAGCCGAGGCGAAGGCTTCGGCCCGCAGGCCAGAGCAGCGGAGGAGCCTCTGAGTTGACCTCCGCACTGAGACGTCATCGTCCACGATGGAAACAAGCGGGGCATCAGATATTTTATTCTGCGCGTTCATTTCTGTCACTCAAACCTATTTTGCTGCCTTTCGACCAATTTTTGGTCATGCCTCACCATAGCGGGGTGTACGGAAGGATTCTACTGTATCTTGGGACAGGAGTGCTCCCTGTCCTTTGGGACAGGTATATTCTTATTGACTTCGACTTGAGACGCCCAATTTCTCGACCATTCTGACCAGATCCGCCAAAGACTTTGCGTTCATCTTTTGCATGATGTGGGCGCGATGAAATTTGACTGTGCGCTCGGTGGTGGCCAGTTCGCCGGCGATCTGTTTATTCAGCATTCCGGCCACCACCAGGGCCATCACTTCGCGCTCACGCGGAGTGAGTTGTTCATAGTGTTGACGCAATTCTGCGGTTTCAGATCGTTCTTTGTGCGTCAATCGGTCGCGCTCGATGGCGGCGCGGATGGCGTCCAAGAGGCTTCGGCTGCGGAAGGGCTTGGTGAGGAACTCCACCGCTCCCGCCTTCATCGCGCGCACCGACATTGGGATGTCACCGTGTCCGGTAATGAAAATGATGGGAATGTGGATTCCAGCCAGGTTCAACTGGTGTTGCAGATCCATTCCATTCAATCCCGGCATGCGCACATCGAGCACCAGACAGGCCGGTCCTTCAGGCCGCGGATTCCTTAAAAATTCCGCGGCCGAACCAAACGATTGCACATTGAACCCGGCCGATCGAACAAGACGCTCGGTGGAGCGACGAACGGACAGATCATCGTCAACGACAAAGACGATGGCTCCGGCCTCGTTCATGATGCGGCGTCGCCGGCGGCTGGGCCGCCTTTGCCAAGGGGCTGCGGCGCGGCAGGCAGGCTGAAGAGAAAAGTCGCTCCGGGGCCTTGGCTTGGCTCGGCCCACAGACGACCTCCGTGAGCTTCGATGATGGAGCGGCTGATGGCCAGACCCATTCCCATCCCCTGCGGTTTGGTGGTATAGAATGCCTCGAAGAGGCGGTTCACTTGCTCAGGTTTGAATCCGGTGCCCGCGTCCTGCACGCTGACCAAACTCTCAAGTCGCCCATCCCTTGTTTCGCAATGGCCGCAAATCATGAGCACACGCTTTGATTCCTCGACGGCGTTCATGGCATCCATTCCATTGACGACCAGATTGAGCAAAACTTGCTGGAGTTGCACCCGATCTCCCAGTACGAGCGGCGGCTCCTTGGGTATTTCGGTGTGGATGGTGACCCGGCGTGTGGCGGACTCATGCCGGGCCAGCGCCATGACATCCGCGATGACATCCCTCAAGTCCAACGGTTTTCGCTCGACCGGCGCGTTTCTGGCCAACTGCCGAACCCGCGCAATGACGTCACTGGCGCGCTCGGCATCGTCGATGATCTCCGCCAACGCCTCGCGGACTTCTTCAAGGTTAGGGTCGCCGTCCGGCAAAAGGCTGATGCAGGCATTGGCGTTGTTGACAACCGCGGCGAGGGGTTGATTGACTTCATGGGCTATGGAGGCGGTCAATTCGCCCATGGTCGAAACGCGAGTCGCGTGCGCCAGATTGGCCTGGGCCTTGCGGAGCGAATCCTGCGTTCGATCCCGCTCAATCGCAATGTGGGCAATGTGGGTCGCCCGTTCGATCAACAATAATTCGCGTTTGCCGGGACTGCGAATTTCGCCATAGTAGGTGGCAAAGGTCCCCAGCACGGAGCCTGTAGTGGATATGATCGGTTTGGACCAACACGCTTTCAAACCGTAACTGAGTGCGCTGTCGCGAAAATCCGCCCAAAGCGGGTCGGTCGCAACGTCGGAAACCACGACCATCTCTTTGCGATAGGCCGCCGTGCCACAGGAACCGGCACAGGGACCGATGACCAGGGGAGAAAGCAGACGAGTCCAGCCTTGGGGAACGCCGGGGCCAGCCGCGGGCCACAGTCTTTGACCGTCCCCATCCAATGAGAGAACAGTCGAGATCAAGCCAGGGGACTGCTCGTCTATCGCGCTGCACAAATCATTCAGCACAGCCGGCAGAGGCGCGCCACCGGCTATCATTTCGAGGAGGTGTTTTTCAGATGACAACAAGCTTTCTGACAGTTTGCGCTCCGTGACATCCATCACGGTACCGACGAATTCAACCAGTTCGCCGGATGGACTGAAAACCGGATGGCCTACGGTGTGGATGTGCCTGATGTCGCCGCCAGGAAGAACGATTCGGTAATCCAGTTCGTAGTCCACCTTCCCTGGGCCAGCGACTGTTTCCCTGACCTTGGCGCGATCCTGCGGATGGACGCGCTGCAGGAACGTTTCTAATCGAGGCTGTCCATCGCGCGGTTCAAAACCCATAACGCGGGTGTATTCTTCAGACCAATACCTTATCTCACCGGTGGCGCAGACCCGAGCCCAGCTTCCTGTGTGGCTGAGCCGCTGTGCTTCCGCCAAGTAGCTCTCGCTCCGGCGCAACGCCTCTTCCGCCCGCTTACGCTCGGTCACATCCATCGTGGTCCCAATGTATTCCACCAATTCGCCGGCGTTGTTCAACACCGGGTGGCCGAGGGCATGGATGTGCCTTATCTCGCCGTCGGGAAGAACGATCCGATAGTGGATCTCAAAATCAATGGGTTGCTGCATCATTCGCTTGAGATTCTCATCAAAGGCGCTCACGTCAGCCGGGTGAATCCGTTCTCGCGCCACCGCGTAGTGGCCGCTGTCCGTGTCGGGATCGAATCCATAGATGCGATAATGCTCCCTGGACCAGAAGAGATTTTCCTTCGTCTTGACTGACCATGCCCAACTGCCGGTGTGACTCAATCTCTGCCCTTCCGAAAAATAGGTCTCGATGCGCCGCAGCTTCTCTTCCGCCTGCTTCAGGTCGTGGACATCGATGTTGCCTCCGTACCAACCGAGGACGCGTCCGGCGCGGTCCAACAAGGGGAAAGCGCGTTTCAGGAACCATCGGTATTCTCCATCGAACCTCCTGAGGCGCGCTTCGACCTCGAGCGGTTTCCGCTCCGCCACCGCGGTTCGCCATTTGCTTAACACGTTTCCAAGATCGTCGGGATGATAACCTGGTTGCCAAGCCCACCCCAGCCCCTGTTGCAAGGTCATGCCCGTGTAATCCAACCAGCGTTGGCTGAGAAAGTCCACCCAGCCATCAGGCCGCGCCGTCCAGAGCAGTCCGGGCACAGTGTTGATAATCAGTCGAATCTTGTCCTCCGCCTGCTTGGCCAGAGTGACATCCATCACCGCCCCAACAAATTCAACTTCACCCGACCCAGCTCTTTCGGCATGAGCCACAACGCGGACATGTTTGACCGAGCCATCCGGCATCCGTAATCGATGTTCAAAATCAAAATCCTTTCCATCCTGCGAGGCGCGCCCGATTGTCTCCTTGACAAGAGTTGCGTCATCCGGATGAACCCGTTGCAGAACAAGTTCCACGGTCGGTTTGAGCGTTTGTTCGTATTGGAAGATGCGAAAGGTTTCTTCCGACCAGAGGAGTTCGCCGATGGCAGGCCTCCAGCCGAAGCTTCCCGTGTGACTTAATCTTTGCGCTTCCGATAAATAGGCTTCGTTGCGCAGCAGCTTCGCTTCGGCCTGCTTGCGTTCCGAGATATCTTTGAAGAGGATGGCGACTTTTCTATGCGCAGGTTCTCCGACGCGGAAAGCATAAAGGTCATACCAGCGGTGCAGTTGTGCGGCTTGGTTTTCAAAGCGCGCGGGTTCGCCCGTCAGGGCTATGCGTCCGTAAGTTTCAAACCAGTGCTCTTCGTGCTGCGGGGCAATCTCGCGCATTCTTCTGCCTTGAGCATTTTGAATCCCGGTCTGTTTCTCAAACGACGGATTGACTTCCAAAAAGCGGTAATCCACCGGCTTATCGTTTTCGCCGAACAGCACTTCGATAGTGCAAAAACCTTCGTCGATCGAATCGAACAGTGTCCGGTACTTTTCTTCCGACTCGCGCAACGCTTCATTCGCTGCGGTTAGTTGCGCAGTCCGGTCCGCGACACGACGTTCGAGTTCCTGCGCGGCGCGCTGCTGCTCCTGCAATTGCCGGGCTTCTTGCAAGGCGACCAGGGCCTGATTGGCCGCCGTCCGCAGCAGAAGAGTCTCGGTCGGCGTCGGAAAATTGGCCCTTTTCGAGGCGGCGACCAGCGCGCCGATTTCATCGGCAAGTCCGAGCCGGCAGAGTGCGATCTTGACTTCGCCCTCGCCCGCCGGATTGGGCGCCACCAGAGGCGCGTTGACGGATTGGCTGGTCAACCAGCGGTCGAGCGCGCGGCCGATCTGCGCGGCTTGCGGCGGGGGAGCGGGACGTTGCGCCAATTGGACGAAGTCCACCGGCGATTGGTTGATGGAGTTGCTCAAGCGCAGGTAGGCGAAATCCAATTGGAGCATGCTCACCAGCACGTCGAGCAATGTGCTGACAATACTCCCGGACTCCCGTCCGTCCCAGATGGTGGGCAGCGCCTGGATGTTGATCAGGTCATTAATGGAACTTCGCAGATGCCTGATTTCTTCATCGCCGCGTGTTACGTCAATTGGCACAACAATTCACCGCTGGAGAGGAGCCAGCGCGCGCCACCCGGCGTCCGCGCAACTCCCGCAAAAACTGGTCGGGGGGCAGGTAGAACGGGTTCACCTGAAGCATGCCCCCGATGATGATCATCGGGTGCGTGCGCATGATATCCATGATGAACGCGGCGCTATGCTTGGAGAGATCGTAAATGCAGATCACAGGATCGCGATGGCGGGGCGTCCTGTTGAAATTCGACTCGTATTGGAGCAACTGGTCGGCATCGTCGCGCGCCCATTCCAGATGCGCGAGGACTCGCGTGCGCGGATAGCCCTCTTGCACCGCGCCGTCCAGCAGCGCGACCCACTGGGCAACGGTGCGGGTTTCGTCGAAGCGTCCGTCCGGGAAATAAAATTGGTTCCAGTCTTGCAGTTCGAGCTGGCCTTTCTGCTGGACCGAGGCGGCGTCAATGCCCGCCAACGCGAGCTGGCGCAAGTGGGCCTGGCGTTCTGCTGGATCAACGATGTGAAAGGCTTTTTCGCCGCGCTCGATGCCTTCTTTTATAAAGGGAAGCAGGAGACGATACTTCTCCTCGGGGTTGCGGAAGAAGCCGCAGATGTGACGATGCGGACCCAACTCCGAGCCGGCGAAGCGGATGGGCTCTTCCTTCTCAGCACTCATGAAGTTCATGGCAGTGTTCTTTCAGTTTTGGAACGGTCGTTCTCGCCAAGCAGGAGTTCCCTCAGCGTGTACCAACCCCCATTGTTTGATTTCATGCATGCCTGAATGCTCCCCGCAGCTTGCCAGGGACATGGCCTCTGGCCCAGGCTCGCCCCGGGGCGGAATTGCCCAGGCTGCGGGCTGTCAGCGGATCGGCAGAACTCGTTGCGGCTCCCGTAAACTGTTGGTGGCATAGTCAGGACGTGAGGAATTCACCATATTCGGCGCGCTTAGGCAAGCTCAACCTCAGTCCTACAGAGCGCTTCGGTAATTTCCACGCGGATGATCAAGCTGCTTTTCCCAACGGCCTTCATCAGCAGTCCCGGACCGCGTGACGGGCGACGGGCAGGGCGCGGGCGACGACTTTTTGACGGGATGTCAAACGCCTGTCGCTTGGAGCATGGATTGCGGGTTTGGTCGGATATGGGTTTGGAGAGGCGTTTCAAGTTTAAGTCCTTGCGGGGCCAATGGATGCAGCGAAAGCGGGCGAGCAGGCCCCGGGTTGGCATGGAGCATGCATGATGTCGTGCGTATGAATGAGCAAGATCTAAGTAACTGCCCGCGTGGAGCCGATCCGGCAAGTACGCCAGCGGCAGTAACTGATCGTCCGTTAAGAATCTGCGTCGTGTTCGATGATGATGACAGCGCCTGGAGCGCCGAACTTCTCATCAGGCAGGTGGCGGCAGGTTACGATAGTGAAAAGCAATCGTTCCGCTTCGACGAATTAGAGCCGCCGGCGCCTGGTGTGGCGGCTGCTCGAGGCGCGTCCAATTCGGACATTTTCGTGCTGGCGGTCCGCGATGAACGAACGTTGCCTCTGCATATAAAGTCGTGGCTGCGGCTTTGCATTGGGTTGAGGGAGGAAGACCAAGATGGCGCTTTGGTGGTGCTGATCGCTGAGGCGGCGGAGTCTTCCAATGCAGGATCATCACTGTTGGACTATTTGGAGACGGTAGCCATCACAGGGAGGCTTGCTTTCTTCCCAAGTCGGCGGGGCATGGACGGCCGGATGGCCCCAGCTCGCAAAGAAGTGGAACTGGAGGATATGGTATGTGGATCGTCCGATTAGCCCTGCGCCGCCCCTATACGTTTGTGGTGGCGTCCATCCTTCTTCTGTTGATGACGCCCTTCGTTCTCCTGCGAACACCCACCGACATCTTTCCGTCCATCAACATTCCGGTGGTTAGCATTATTTGGCAATACGCCGGCCTCACGGCGAGGGACATTGAACAGCGCCTCAATTATTCCGAAGAACGCGCCCTGACCACAACGGTCAACAATATTGAGCACATCGAATCCACGGCCTACGATGGTGTTGGCGTGATCAAGGTGTTCTTCCAGCGGGGAGTCTCTCCCGAAGCCGGCGTGGCGCAAATCACCGCCGTTTCGCAAACCATTCTGAAGCAGCTTCCGCCCGGCACCACACCCCCGCTCGTCATCGAATACAACGCCTCCACCGTGCCGATCATGCAATATGGCATCAGCAGCAAGACACTTTCCGAGGAGCAAATTTACGACGTGGCCTTAAATACCATCCGAGTAGGCCTCATCAGCGTGCCCGGGGTGGGCATTCCCTTGCCTTACGGCGGCAAGGTCCGTGTGGTCTCGGTTGATCTGGATCCAAAAGCGCTGGAAGCCCAGAACCTATCTGAACAGGACGTCGTGGATGCGCTATCGAGTCAGAACTTGGTGTTTCCCAGCGGCACGGCCAAAGTGGGCGCCAACGAGTACCCGGTCGATCTCAACACCAGCCCCAGCCTGATCGCTCGGCTCAATGAAATGCCGATCAAAACGGTGGCAGGGGCGGTCATTCGCGTGCAGGACGTCGCCCAGGTGCGCGATGGATTTATGCCTCAGGCGAACATTGTTCGCCAGGATGGAGTGCGCAGCACGCTCATTAGCATTCTTAAACACGGCGACGCTTCGACCCTCCAAGTCGTCGCCGGCATTAAGGCCGCCATGGCCAAGGTGATGAACACGGTTACGGAGAATCTGGAGGTCAAGACTTTCGCCGATCAATCCATCTTCGTGAAATCCGCCATTACCGGCGTTGTTCGCGAAGGCGTCATTGCCGCCAGCCTGACCGCCGTCATGCTGCTGTTGTTTCTGGGTTCATGGCGCAGCACGGTTATCGTCGCCATTTCCATTCCGCTTTCTGTGCTGGCCTCGCTGGCGATTCTCAGCGCGCTTGGGGAAACGATCAACTTGATGACACTCGGCGGGCTGGCTCTGGCGGTCGGCATTTTGGTGGATGACGCCACCGTCGAGATCGAAAACTGCCACCGCCAGATGGCGCTGGGCAAACCGCCGCTGCAGGCGATTCTTGACAGCGCGCAAGAAATTGCCCTGCCGGCGTTTGTCTCGACGCTCTGCATTTGCATCGTTTTCGTGCCGATGTTCTTCCTGAGCGGCGTGGCGCGCTACTTGTTTTTGCCATTGGCGGAGGCGGTCGTCTTCGCCATGCTGGCCAGCTACGCGCTGACTCGCACGCTGGTGCCGACTCTGTTGATGTGGTTCTACCAACACTTGCACTATCACGGCCACGGCGCCGATCCCGCCACGGTCAAGCCGTGGGTGCGCCCCTTCGCCATACTGGGCAATGCATTTGAGCAACGCTTTGATCATTTTCGCGATCACTATCGAAGCTTGCTCGGATGGGTCCTGGCTCGCCGCCTGGCCTTCGGGGCGGCGTTTCTGGCCTTTTGCGCGGCCTCCTTGCTGCTGATCCCGGTCCTGGGACAGGACTTTTTTCCGAGTGTCGATGCGGGAATTTTTCGATTGCACGTGCGCGCCCATACCGGCACTCGCATCGAGGAGACGGCCGTGCTGATCGATCACGTCGAAGCGGCCATTCGCCGTGAGATTCCGGCGGCGGAACTCCAGGGTATGATTGACAATATCGGCCTGCCCGCCTCCCAGATGAATCTGAGCTATAACGACAGCGGCGTAACGGGCACCGCCGACGGGGACGTCATGGTCTCCCTGAAGAGCGGACATCGGCCGACGCCCGATTACGTTCGAAGCTTGCGTCTTTCACTCAATCGTGATTTTCCCGGCGTCACGTTCTACTTCCTGCCAGCGGACATCGTCAGCCAGACCCTCAACTTTGGCCTGCCCGCACCCTTTGACATTCAATTGCTGGGCCGTGACCTGGCAGACAACCACCGCATCGCCGACGAGATTGCGGACAAAATCCGCCATGTCCGCGGAGCACTGGACGTGCGGGTGCAGCAACCGTCGGATTTGCCGAGATTTGAATTCGCCATTGACCGGACGAAGGCCTCCGAGCTTGGACTTGCCGAGCAGGACATTGCCAATTCGGTTTTGCTCAATCTGAACGGCAGCACCCAGGTGCGGCCCAACTTCTGGCTGGACTCGTATGTGGGGGTCCAATATTTGCTCAACGTCCGCGTGCCGGAGTATCGGATGACTTCGTTGTCCGATCTGAATTCGATGCCCGTGACCGCCGGTCAGGCTGGCCTGGGCAATGAGCAATTGCTGGCCAATCTGGCCGGCTTCACGCGCACCAACAGCCAGCCGATTTATTCACACTACAACCTTGTGCCGGTGGTCGATGTCTTCGGCGGAGTCGGCCATCGCGACCTCGGCGGCGTGCTCAAGGACATCGACCCGATTCTTGCGCAGGCGCAAAAATCGTTGCCGCGCGGGAGCACGATCGTAATGCGCGGCCAGGCAGAAACGATGCGCTCCAGCTTCCTGGGTTTGAGCATCGGCTTGGTGATGGCGATGGCGCTGATCTACTTGCTTTTGGTGGTAAATTTTCAAAGCTGGCTGGACCCGTTGATTATTCTGACCGCCTTGACCGGGGCGTTGGCTGGCGTCGTTTGGGGACTCTATCTCACGGCGACCACTTTGAGCGTTCCAGCGATGATGGGCGCCATCATGTGTCTGGGTGTGGCCACCGCCAATTCTGTGCTCGTGGTCACTTTTGCGCGTGAGCATCTCCAGGAGGGAATGACGCCCTTGAACGCGGCATGGGAAGCCGGCGTCGGGCGTCTGCGGCCGGTGCTGATGACGGCGATGGCAATGATTATCGGGATGGTGCCGATGGCACTGGGATTGGGAGATGGTGGCGAGCAAAACGCGCCTTTGGGCCGGGCTGTCATCGGCGGCCTGGTGCTGGCCACCGCCACCACCCTATTCTTTGTGCCGGTAGTGTTCAGTGTTTTGCACCGCAAGGCAGGCGTGCCAGCGCTAAGCGAATCGGTCCGGCCCACGCCACCGCCGGGCATTAATCTGGTTCCGGCCCACGCAAAAGGATGACTCCATGAACCGAACAGAATTTCAGCAAGTTGGCGCGACCGAGCGACAAGGCGAACCAGCAACTGCGCCGCCAGGGGCTGAACCGGACACGAGGCTCGCACCTGTTCCAACCTCTTTGTCAAGACGAGTGCGAACCGCGGCCATTATCATCCCGCTCATTGTCATCGGCGGTCTCCTGCTTGGGTTCTTTCCGCGGTGGCATGAACGCCGGACGGCCAACTCGGACATGAACCAACTTGCCATCCCGACGGTTTCGGTTGTCTCGCTCATGCCGCTAAAGATGGTGGACGGGCTGATATTGCCGGCAGAAATCCGGCCTTGGCGGGAAGCGTCCATCTATGCCCGCGCCAACGGCTACCTCAAAGACTGGGTGGCGGACATCGGAGCGCATATACGAGCCAATCAGTTGCTGGCAGAAATCGAGACCCCGGACCTGGACCAGCAGCTCGACCAAGCCAAGGCTCAACTTGTTCTCGCCCAAGCCAACCTTCATCTCGCGGAGACGACCGACGACCGGTGGCAGCACTTGTTGAAAACGGCGTCGGTCTCGGAACAGGAAGCAGCCGAAAAGTCGGCGGCTCGTGAAACAGCGGCTGCCAGTGTGGATGCCGAGCGCGCCAATGTGCGGAGGCTGCAAGAGTTGGTGTCATTCCAGCGTGTCATCGCGCCTTTCGACGGCACCGTGACCAGGCGTCAGGTGGATATTGGCGACCTCATCGTTGCGGGAAGCGGCGGCCAGGAATTGTTCCATATCGCGCAAACCGGAAAACTTCGTGTTTACGTGCATGTGCCGGAGCCTTACGCGCTGGATGTCGCACCCGGCCAAACGGCCACATTGACGACTCCCGAGAGCCCGGGCCTGGTGTTTGACGCCAAAGTCATCACCACCTCGGAATCCATTGCCACGGCTTCGCGCACACTTTTGACCGAACTGGAGGTGGACAATTCGAAAAATCAAATTCTGCCCTACAGCTATGGCGAGATTAACTTCAAGCCGAACCGTGCAAATCCACCCTTGACGTTACCTTCCAATGTATTGATCTTTCGTTCGCTGGGTTTGCAAGTCGGTGTAGTTCGCCCGGACGGGACGGTTGAATTGCGCCCGGTTAAAGTTGGTCGAGACTTCGGACAGAACATTGAAATCCTCGGCGGTTTGACCCCCGCCGACCAGGTCATTGCCAATCCTACTGACTCGCTGGTGGATGGCGTCAAAGTGCGCGTCCAAGCTGCCACCAATTCCGTAGCGGCAAATTGACCATGAATCACTCCTCTCCAAGCAGCAATGTGAGATGGAAGCAGATGGGACTACCCATCGTCGCGCTGCTGCTTTTGGCGGGGTGCGCTGTCGGGCCGGATTACAAACGTCCCGAGGCGACGGCCATTCCGGCTGCCTACGCTAACGCGACCAACGGATGGAAAGTCGCCCAACCGCAAGGACAGTTGCCCAAGGGCAATTGGTGGGAGGTGTTTAGCGAACCCGAACTCGATACTCTCGAAGTCCAGGCTGCCGCCGCCAATCAGGGGCTTAAAGCGGCCGTGGCGCGGTTCGTAGAGGCAAGGGCGACCATGGATGCCGCCCGCTCGGGCCTATTTCCAAATGTTGGCACTGGTTTTTCGGCGACTCGGCAGCAGACTTCACCCAACGCTCCCTTGACTACAACAGGTCAGGAAGTCGGGCAGAGGAGCACCTACAACGACTTTACAGTACCGCTTGATCTCAGTTACGAGGTTGATCTCTGGGGGCGCGTCCGCCGAACCGTTGAATCCGCCCGTGCCCTGGCCCGTGCCAGCTCCGACGACCTCGAAGCAGTCAAGCTGGCCATCCAAGCCGAGGTGGCCGTCGATTATTTCACCTTGCGCGCCTTGGACTCAGAGCGGGCGGTCCTGCGCTCGAGCGTCCAGGTCTTCAGCAAATCATTCGATCTGACCAAGGACCGGCGCGCCGGCGGCGTGGCGACCGATCTGGATGTGGCGGAGGCGGAGACGGTGCTGAAAACCACGCAGGCCCAGCTTCCTGCCGTCACGTTGCAGCGGGCACAGTTCGAGCATGCCCTCGCGCTCCTGGTGGGACAGCCAGCCGCCACGTTCCGCATTCCCGAGCGAACGCTCTCCGACGCACCTCCATGGATCCCATCTGGGCTACCCTCGGAATTGTTGGAACGGAGGCCGGACATTTCGGCCGCCGAACGGCGCATGGCCGCCGCGAACGCCAACATGGGCGTGGCCAAGGCGGCCTTTTTTCCGACCGTCGAGTTAAACGGTTTGGCTGGATTGGAAACCGTCAATGCGGGCACGCTCTTCAATTGGTCCAGCCGGATGTGGGCCGTGGGACCATCGTTGACTCTGCCGCTTTTTGAAGGCGGCAGGCTTCGAGCCGGCTTGCGCCTGGCTGACGCTAGTTACGAAGAAATGGTGGCCAATTACCGTGAGAGCGTGCTGACGGCGTTTTCCGAAGTTGAAGATAGTCTTGCCGCTCAGACTCTCCTAGCCGACCAGTACAACGTGCAAAGCGAAGCCCTGCTTGCGGCGCGCAAACAACTGGAAATTGCCAACAATAGATATCGGGATGGCCTGACCACTTATCTGGACGTGGCCACAGCCGAAAGCACGGAATTAAACATTGAGTTTGCCGCCACCCAATTGCGCGGCCAGCAACTCGTCGCTGCCGTCACCCTCGTGAAATCGCTGGGCGGCGGTTGGCGGGAACCAAAGGAGTCAACAAAATTATGAAAACAAAATTATTGAATCAAATGACAACGAAACAACTTGGAAACTCAGACATGTTCATCACACCCGTGGGCTACGGATCATGGGCCATCGGAGGCGGAGGCTGGCAATTCGCTTGGGGACAACAAAACGACGGCGATTCTGTCGCTGCCATTCACCTGGCATTAGAGTTGGGAGTAAACTGGATTGACACGGCCGCTGTCTACGGCCTGGGCCACTCCGAAGAGATCGTGGCCCGCGCGTTGGAGAGTTGGACCGGGCCGCGTCCTTATGTGTTCACGAAATGCGGACTCCGTTGGGACGGGCAAGGCCAAACGCATCGCGCTCTGACGGCAGATTCCATTCGGCAGGAATGCGAGGCCAGCCTGCGCCGGCTCGAAGTGGACACCATTGATCTTTACCAGATTCATTGGCCGGTCGAGGATACGAAAGAACTTGAAGAAGGGTGGAGCAGCATGGCGAAATTGCAACGCGAAGGCAAAGTGCGCTGGATTGGCGTTTCGAATTTCGATGTCGAACAGATGAAGCTGGCGCTCGCGATCGCGCCGATCACTTCTTTGCAGCCGCGATACTCGCTGGCGCATCCCGGCGTGGAGTCGGAGATACTGCCCTTTTGCCTCGGCGCGGGCATCGGCGTGATCGTCTATTCGCCCATGGCCTCGGGACTCTTGACGGGCGCCATGACGCGGGAACGGATTTCCAGCCTGCCCGAGGACGATTGGCGCAAACACCATCCTGATTTCAATGAGCCGGGATTGTCGGCCAACCTCGCCTTAGTGGAGCGGTTGCGCGCCATCGGCCGCCGCCACGATACATCACCCGGCGCAGTCGCCGTGGCGTGGACCTTGCACAATGCCGCCGTGACCGCCGCCATCGTTGGGGCGCGCAAGCCAGAGCAGGTCAACGACATGGTTGCCGCCGCGGAAATTCGCCTCACGGAATCGGAGCTAAAAGAGGTTGAAACTGTTCCGCAACTTGCGGCTTGAACAAAAGGAGGGGATATGAAAATTGGTTTTATCGGTCTCGGCATCATGGGCAGCCGCATGGCGGCAAACCTGCAAAAAGCCGGCCACTCGTTGGTCGTTTACAATCGGACACGTGAAAAGGCGGCAGATTTGCTGGCTGGAGGCGCTGCATGGGCGGAATCCCCAGCCGCTTTGGCGGCACAAGTGGAAATCGTGTTCACGATGCTGGCTCACCCCGAGGCGGTCAAGGATGCGGCCTTGGGCCAGGACGGATTTCTCGCAAATCTTGCACCTGGCCGATTGTGGGTGGATTGCAGTACTGTCAATCCATCATTCTCGATGGAAATGGCAGCGCAAGCACGCGCGCTGGGAATACGTTTCCTGGATGCGCCGGTCACTGGTTCCAAGGAACCAGCAGCTCTCGGCAAGCTCATTTTTTGGGTGGGCGGCGAGACTGCGGATTTAGAAGAATGCCGCCCGCTTTTCGAACGCATGGGAAGTAGGATTGTTCACGGCGGAAAACAAGGAATGGGAGCCTCACTAAAAATGGTAATGAACCAATTACTTGGCACAACCATGGCCGCGTTTGCGGAAGCGTTGGTACTGGGCAGGTCACTTGGGTTGCCTCTTGAGAAATTGTTTGAAGCATTGCTGGGGGGGCCGGCGGCAGCGCCGTTCATGGCAACCAAGCGGGAGCGAATCGAAACCGGAAATTTTGAGGACGCGGATTTCCTCTTACGGTGGCTGCAAAAGGATTTGCACCTGGCCTCGGTCAGCGCCTACGAAACAGGTGTGTCGCTGCCTCTGACAAACGTGGCCAAGGAGATCTATCGCTTCGCAATTCGAGACGGGGATGGTGGCAAGGATTTTTCCGCCATCTACAATTTCCTTGCGCGGAGCTACGACTTTAAGCTTGCCAATAATGGACAGGCCAACGAGTCAGATGACGCCACGGGCGCGGCGAGGAGGAACGTTTATGCGCATGACAAGTGACGAAACAAGCCCATTCGATCCGACGAAGCAAATCGACGCCACGGTGAGCAGACGCAGGTTCGTGAAAT
>Ga0302324_100013165_pt1 | contig 16802 bp, 14 predicted proteins | sample Palsa_T0_1_FD_201949 | JGI IMG/M metagenome (GOLD analysis project Ga0302324, IMG submission 201949) | Peat permafrost microbial communities from Stordalen Mire near Abisko, Sweden - Palsa_T0_1 | ecosystem: Environmental > Terrestrial > Soil > Palsa > Peat permafrost | place: Sweden: Abisko...
CCGCGGTCAAGAAATCTCTTCACGCCGCCGAGGATAAGATCTACTTCGTTACCAATCGGCTCTATTTCATCTTCGGTGTCCTCTTGTCCGTGGCGGCGCTGGTGTTCATGTCAGTCGCGCAAACGGGCGACCTCAGATTTATCCTGCCTTTCGCCTCTGTTTGGCTTGCCGGCTGGAGCGTTGCGGTTTTCTTTCTCGTTCGCAATGCCGCACGTCTCTGGAAAGGGGTCCACGGAGGCGGAAGCGTTTCCAAAGATCTGAAGAAACTGGCACGCTCCAACACGCCCTTTGCGATTCCATTTGTCGCCGCGGAAATCGGCGTTCTGACCGCGCTGGGATGGTTCGTGTCCCCGGTTGCCTTGTCGATTCTAGTCGCCTTGGTCGCGATCAACGTGCTGTTTCACAAGCTACTCAAGGCCCCGACATCCGCTGGGCGTCAACTACTGGACAAGATTGAAGGTTTTCGGATGTTCCTCCGATCCGTGGATGCAGATCGGCTGAACCGGCTCGCGCCACCCGATAAGACTCCCGAATTGTTTGAGAAATATTTGCCCTATGCGGTGGCGCTTGATTCCGAGCAGGCTTGGACGCAGCAGTTTTCCGCAGCTCTCGAAAACGCAAGGCAAACCATTGGCTACTCTCCTCCTTGGTATTCGGGGACCCACGTTTTTCCAATGGATTCCTTTGCACAATCCTTCACGGGGTCTTTCTCCAGCGCGATCGCTGCGTCGACTTCCGCTCCTGGAACGAGTTCGGGATCCGGCGGCGGAGGATCCTCGGGAGGAGGCGGAGGCGGCGGGGGTGGTGGCGGATGGTAGGCTAGAGCGAAAGCGAAGAATAAGCCTGCCCATTGGTTTTAAAATGGATGACGCGCGCCGCGCCTGGACATATGGGCCTGGCGGATTCGCGCCTGGCCAAAGCGTTTAACCAGGTCACAAGCCAGGATCAATCAAGACATTGGAATTCGAGTTCAATGCCGGCCACTTCAATAATGTCGCCCGGAATTAGTTTGGTCGGGCGCGACGTAGGATTGCCGTTGATGGCCGGGATTTTGCTTGCCGCGCCGATGTAATAAGAACCCTCGCGGCGATTGATCTGCGCGGCGGCTTTCGGCGCGAACCACCCGCGCAACTTTACCGTGGCCATCGCGGATTTTCCGATAACTGTCAGGTCGTCCGTCAGCAGGTATTCCGCGGCGTCTGTTTTGCCTCTTCGAACGATAAGAATCGGCACTTTTCGCCGTTCCGGGGAGACTTGCGAGGCTTTGCCTTGCTCCCCGAGCCTCTGCAGAAACGTGGCTCGCTCTTTCGTTCCGAGCATTGCCGTCTCTTTCATTTTCGGCGTTTCGGGCTTCTGAGGGCCCACCCACACCAGGAAGCCTTCCAGGTTCTCGGATTCCTCAACAAGGATTTTGTGCTTTCCGATCGCCACGGAGTCGCCAGGCTTAAGGGTCGTCGTTTCTACTTTCTGTCCGTTCACGAATGTTCCGTTCAGGCTTCCAAAATCTTCCAGCATCAACTGACCATCGCCATCGGTGAAAACACGAGCGTGGTAGTGCGAGACCGCCGGATTGTCAATCACCAGGCCGTTGTCTGGCCCTCGTCCAATTTTTACGCCGCGTCCACGGACTTCCGTTTCCGCCAGCACGGCATTTTCAAATGTAAGCAATAGTTTGGGCAATTTTGTGCCCCCCTTGAATTCAATTCCCGCGCCGGCGGAACCAGTTCCGCACGCGGGCAATCCCAGATCGCGCGCCGCAATGCCTCGATCCATGGCGAATCACGATGGCGGTGATGTTATCTTTGCCCCCGGCTTCGTTCGCCAGAGCGACCAACTGCTCGGCGCCCTCCTGAGCGGTCCTTGCCTGGCGGAGAACCCAGGCAATTTGATTGTCCGAGAGCTCGCGCGTCAGTCCGTCAGAGCACAGAAGGAAGGTATCGCTCTCCATAACGAGTTCGTCGCGAACCTCAACCTTGACTTCCGGTTCAATCCCAACAGCCCGCGTGAGCAGGTGTTGCAGGTTGCTGGGGTCGTATTTATATCTTCCGGGTTGTAGTTCCAACTCCGCGAGGAAGGAATGGTCCCTCGTGAGCTGATCGAGGCGCTCGCCGCGCAGGCGATAAGCGCGACTATCGCCAACGTGCGCCAAACTCATCCGTCCATCGACGTAATGAACGGCGACCACGGTGGCGCCCATTTTCTGGTGGTCCGCCCCTGTTTGCGCTTTTGTGTAAACGATCTGATTTGCTAGTTGGATGGCGCTGGCTAGGCGATTCGAAGCCTCGCTAACCTCTTCGATCCGCTTTCCTACGAGCGGCAGCAACGGATTGCCGCTGGCATCGCGGTAGTATGCCTGAACGGTTTCCACGGTCAGGCGGCTTGCAACCTCACCCGAGGCCATGGCGCCCATGCCGTCCGAGAGCACCATGAGGCTCAGGTCCGGCGCCATCAGGTAGTTGTCTTCGTTGTTCGTGCGCACGCGCCCGACGTCGCTTCGAGCGCCGAAGTCCATCCGCAATCCGGCTCCTGGACGCGGGGTGCGATATTCGGCAGGCTGAAGATCTGGGTTGATGATTTCAACGTCTCGATCCATCGAGTCTCGCTCTCCACTTGCCTGCGGATAACACGCCAACTACTTTACCGGGTGCGGTTTGAAACCTTGCAAAACCAGATTTTTTCGAGCGTCTTCGAGCGCCTCCTTATCTGCATAGGGGCCTACCTTCACTTGATACGATTGCAACCACAGATGAGCTTTGTGAACGGCAAAGCTATGAAACCCAAGCTGCTTCAGCTTTTCCACGGCTTCGTCGGCCCAAGTCGAATCCTTAAATGATCCCACCTCAAGATAAAGGCCCGGCGCTCCGGGCGCTGTCGAGCTTGCGTCTGGCGCCACTCCTTCGTAGGGCGCCGCAAATACGGCAGGAGTTTGCGGTGAGGCGGGTGCATCGCTGGCGGTATCGTCTGTTTTGGATTTGGTTTCATCGCTTGCAGCCGCATCCGAGGCAGGCGGGGCAACGGACGGCTGCGCCGCAGCCGACGGCGTAGCCGCAACATGAGCAGTAGACTGCGCTTTCCCGTTCCGCGGCGCGCGCGTGACTTTGGACTCGGGTGGCGCCACGCGGGATGAGGCAGGTGCGGCCGCTTCTGTACGAGTGAAGGACGGATTCTTTTCTGTTGCGCGGCCGGAAGCATTGCCGGGGTTCGTAGCGGAATTGTTGATTCCCTTGGGCGCGTCAACCTTGGTGGGAGCTAGGGTTGCAGAGATCGGTGAATTCGGTTCCTGATTCGCAGCAACACTCGTTGACGGGTTGACGGTCGATCCAGCCACCCGGCTCTTTCGGCTGCCATGCACGGAAAATACGATCACGGCAGCGAGCAGGGAAGCGGCTCCCAAGCCTGCCGCAATCTTCTTCGTCAAAGGCCGCTGGGACAGCGCCCGCCAATCTTGCTGTCGCAAGTATTCTGCAACCGTCTTGCATCCAGACTGAAAACCATGCTTGATGTCGAGACCGAATCCCTTGAAATCCGCGACGAAGCATTCCCATTGTGAGGTTGCAGGCCGGCGGCTTGCTCCCCGATTCAGCGCCATCATGAGTTCATTGATGGATTGAAACCGCATTGCGGGATCTTTTTGCAGGCACTTCATGATCACCGCTTCGGCATGGGCGGGGAGTGTCGGCACCACTTCACGCGGGCGCTGGGGAATTTCTCGAATATGCTTCAAGGCAACTGCGATTGGGGTGTCGCCGGGGAATGGCTGCGACCCGGTAACCATTTCGTAGAGCAGCAAGCCCAAAGCATAAATATCGGTGCGCGCGTCCACACGCTTGAGTTCCAATTGTTCGGGCGCCATGTAGGCGGGCGTGCCGATCATGGTTCCCGTCAATTGCCCCGTGCCCTGAAAGAGGCGGGCGATGCCGAAATCCATGATTTTTACGCCGCCGTCCGGGTCCACCATAATATTTGCCGGTTTCAAGTCCCGGTGCACGATGCCTTGAAGGTGCGCTTCGCGCAGGCCCGCGCAGATTTGCAGCGCGAGGGGGACAACCGCGTTCCACTCAATGGGCCCGACGCGTTGCAGCATGGATTGCAGGCTTTCGCCCTGGACGAACTCCATCGAGATGAACGCCGATCCATTGGAGCGATTAAACTCGTGGATGCGGCACACATTCTTGTGGGTCACTTTCCGGGCCAGCAAAACTTCTCTTTTGAGGTTCTCCTGCATGGCCGGCTCGCCGGCAATCTCAGGCTTCAGGATTTTCAGGGCAAGGATCTCGCCGGTTTCACGGTCCAGAACCTTGTGAACGATTCCCATGCCGCCCTTGCCGACCTGGGACAACGCTTCGTATCGCGACGGGAGATTCAAATTGGCTTCCCGCCAGGTGACTTCAAAAAGGTCTTCGTTCTCCGCGTTCCCATCGATTTGAATGGCTCGCGCCCACTGGCAATGGAGGGCAGGCTGCTTCGAGACTTCCTGGTAGGCTTTGGTGGAAATCAAGATCTGGCCGGAAATCGCCTGCTTCGTGATACTCGCCGCCGCGCTTACCATGCTGCCGAAGGCCTCAATCGCCGATCCCTGTTCCCTCAAGCTGTAGATTCCAATCCGCAGACTTGGCAGCGAGTCCGTCGAAGCAGCCTGATTGGCCACAAATTGCCGCTGCATTTCCACGGCGGCTTGGACGGCAAGGATTGGATTGGAAAACTCCGCCATCACGGAGCTACCCATAGTCTTGAGAACTGCTCCCTTGTGTTTCTGGACGTTGCTGATAATGAGTTCGCTGAATTCGCCGGTGGTTGGATTAGTGACCGCGCCAGTCCGACCAGATTCCGAATCAGAGCTCACTCTGTCGGCAAAGAGAATCGTGCAGCAGACATTCTGCTGCTCGCCCGGGTCGTCGACGGCGGTCCGGACCGTCGGATCAAGATCAAGTTTGGCTCTAACCATAATTCCAAGCTCCCCAGCTCCCCAATTTGGCTCAGGGCCAGAATAGATTTTGCGGAGGTCCGTGGCAATGAACTAGTAGTAGTGCTATTGCTAGTACTTGGGTACCCTGTCCAGATTTGGAACACGCGGGCAGGCAGGAGGCGGCAGGATCATTTCAGATCAGTCTCATAGAGGGGCAGTCCGCATGTTTCTCGTTCTTAGAGCCGCCCCGCAGGTCAAGAATTCGCCGATGGATATTTAAATCGCATGGATTCAGATGCTTACACATTACATGACCCTTGTTGGGTAGGGAATTGGGGGCTCATCGGACGTCCACGCACGAATGTCTGCATAAAGGTACAGAGACGGGACGTGAGGGACAAAATCAAACGCAGGCGGAAACGCCGCACGGTGATAGTGCCAATCCGCACTTGGCTGAGGCCGGATTCAGTCTAAGGCAACTGCTTCGCTTCCTGCGATGCGTGCTTTTTTTTGCGCGATTTTTTCCCAGCAATTCTTATCGTCCTTTGCCCCCCATTCGACCTCGTTAGCCTAAATCCGGATTTAAAAACGATTTCCTAACAGGGGTACTCTCAAGTGTCGCTTCTCATGGAATGTCAGTTGGCTTCGTGCGAAAGGCACAGCCTTGTTTCAACTTATTTCACCAACTACACTCCGTTCGTTGGAACCCATCATGTGCCCTGGACGCCGAAGCCGAATATTATAACGAGCTGCGGGAAATTCAAGTCTGCACAGCGACTCTCTCCCTCTCCGGTTGTGGAGGAGTGGCCGCCGCTGGAAGTTTCGCGGAAGCCTATAAGACGAAATCGCTTCCGCGAAGTCCCGCTGACGACCAATTGGCAGGGAGCATCCTTCGCTTCAACCGGAACTAAAGGAAGACTCACTCGCCAGGGCCCGCCTGGCCGCGTGATAGCCGCACATGCCGTGCACCCCTCCGCCCGGAGGCGTCGATGCCGAGCAGAGAAACAACCCTCTCACCGGTGTCGCGTAGCCCCGCCACGTCGGACGCACCAACAGTTGACGCAAGGTGTTTGCTCCGCCCGTGATATCGCCCCCCACCAAATTAGCGTTGCCGCGCTCTAGCAAAGCGGGCGATTTCGTCGAGCGGGCAAGTATCAACTCCCGAAACCCTGGTGCGAACCGCTCCACTTGCGCCTCGATGCGCCCCGTCATGTCGATTTCACTACCGTTTGGTACATGACAGTAGGCCCATGCCGTATGGCAGCCCGCCGGTGCACGTGACGCATCGAATAGACTCGATTGCGCCAACAGCACATACGGCCGCTCGGAAATTTCGTTTCTCCAGCATTCTCGCTCCGAGCGTGCTATCTCGGACATCGTTCCCCCGAGATGAACGGTCCCCGCCTCCTTGCACTCCGCCGCCGTCCACGGAATTTGACCCGCAAGCGCCCAGTCCACTTTGAACACGCCTGGGCCGTGCCGATATCTTTCTAGCGCCCGGCGGTACCTCGCCGGAAGACTTTCCCCCGCAATTTTCAGTAGTCCACTCGGCGAAACGTCGCACAGCACCATCCTGGAAGGCGGCAAATCCCGAAGAGAACCAACGCGCACTCCCGTGCGAATTTCTCCACCGAGCGATCGCAGATAAGAGGCCATAGCGTCCGCAATTTTTTGTGATCCACCCTTCGGAATCGGCCACCCTCGCACGTGCGCCGCCGCCGCCAAAACCAAGCCTATCGCCGACGTAGCCAGGGACTCCAGCGGCATTACGGAATGCCCCGCCACCCCCGCGAACAGACCCCGGGCTTTTTCCGTCTGGAACCTCGATCGCGCCAACCGAGTCGCAGGCTGTACGGCGTGCATCCCAAACCCCGCCATCACCAGCGGATGTCTCGGAAAACCAATCGGCCCCAAAATGTCCTCCTCCAGAAGCCCCCATTGCGCCGCCAGTGGCCCAATCAGCCCCCGATAACTTTTCCCATCCACGCCAAGTGTCGAGCAAGTTTCCTCGATCGTGGCTCCCAAGATCGCAGCCGTACCGTCGTCAAAAGGATGCGCCAGCGGAATTCGCGGATTAACCCACTCGAGCCCGTGCTCCTGCAATGGCAGCGAGCGCAAAAACGGAGACGCAACCGCCATAGGATGCACCGCCGAACATACGTCGTGCGTGAACCCCGGCAGTGTCAACTCTTCCGACCGCGTCCCCCCGCCGATTCCTTCTTCCGCCTCCAGGACCAGCACCGATCGCCCCGCTCGTGCCAGAACAATAGCCGCAGCCAATCCATTCGGCCCCGACCCGATGACCACTCCGTTGTATTCGTATTTTCCACACATGTGTCGCTCTCACTGGGGCCGACTATCGCCCCTGTACGGATACCTTTGCAGCAGAGAAGATAATGCGGCGGAATCCGGCGGGGTGTACAGTACCAATCTGTCGGGCGTTACACGAGCGAACTTCCGGCACAGAAAGGAAATCTCTTGAAAAACAATTTCTTCCTCCTCGGATTTTTGGCCGCAGCACTGTCCGGATTCGCTGGATCAGCACGGGTAACTTATGCTCAGGCGCCTCCGGCGCAGCCGCAGGGAAACCTGGCAACCGAGATGGGCATGCGCATCTTCCAGGGGCGCTGTATGACGTGCCATGGGAACGCCGCCGTGGCGCAAGCGCCGTCACCTGCCGCGATCCGTGAGATGACTCCGGAGAGAATCTATGAAGCGCTGACCACGGGAGCGATGCAGATCCAAGGAAAGAGTCTCTCCGACGACGAGAAGCGGGTTGTGGCCATGTTCATGAGCGGCCGGCCACTCGGCGGCTTGCAGCAGGGCGATGCCAAGAATATGCCGAATCATTGCGCGGCCAATCTTCCTCTGGCCGATCCAGCCGCGGGGCCCGGATGGAACGGATGGAGCACGGACCTAACAAACGCCCGGTTTCAGCCGGCAAAGTCGGCCGGACTTGCGGCGGATCAAGTCGCGCGGCTGAAGCTGAAGTGGGCGTTTGGTTTTCCAACCGGCGTTTCCGTCTACGGCCAGCCGACTGTGGTTTCAGGACGCGTCTTCGTCGGCTCGGACCTTGGCTATGTGTATTCGCTGGATGCGGCGACGGGGTGCGTCTACTGGTCTTTTCAGGCCAAGGCGGGTGTGCGCAACGCCATCAGCATCGGTCCGCAGAAAGGAGCGGGCGCGGGCAAGTATGCGGCGTATTTCGGCGACATGAAAGGGAACGCCTACGCCATTGACGCTCAAGACGGTGCTTCGCTCTGGATCGCCCACGTAGACGATCACTTCGCGGCGCGAATCACCGGAGCGCCTGCGCTGTATGAAGGCCGGCTCTACGTTCCGGTTTCTACGTCGGAAGGATACAATGCGGCCAGCCCGGATTATTCCTGTTGCACCTTCCGCGGCAGCGTCGTCGCGCTGGACGCCAAGACGGGCGCGCAGATTTGGAAAACGTACACCATCCAGGAAACTCCCAAGCCCACTAAAAAGAATTCGAAGGGTGTGCAGTTATATGCGCCTGCGGGCGGCACGGTTTGGAACACGCCTACCGTGGATGTCCAGCGCCACGCTCTCTATTTTGGCACCGGCGACTCGGAAACCGAGCCCGCCGTGAAAACGACCGATGCCGTGATGGCCCTGGATTTGAGCACAGGAAAAATTCTTTGGGTCTATCAGGCGCAAGCCGACGATGCGGATCTTCCGGGCTGCTCTGCGAACAAGACTGAAAATTGTCCAAGCGAACAAGGGCCCGACCTCGACATCGGCAATTCACCGATCCTGGAAAAGTTGCCCAGCGGCAAGAGAGTGCTGGTTGCCGGAACCAAGGACGGAGACGTGTTTGCGTTGGACCCTGATCGCAAGGGCGCGCTGCTGTGGAGAACCGACGTCAGCGGCCGAGGCAAGGTCTCGTTTGCCCAGAATCAACCAAGTGGACGACCCGGTACCGGCGGGATCATCTTCGGCGGGTCTTCGGATGGCGGCAAAGCCTACTTTGGGCTTTCCGGTGGCGCGGGAGGCGCCTTGGTTGCGGTGGACCTGACAACCGGAGAACGCGCGTGGTTCTATCGCACGGCTGCCGAAAACGTCCGAGGAGGTAATGCCGCCGCCGTCACGGCCATACCCGGGGTGGTCTTCGGAGGCGGCTTCGACGGGAAATTGGTCGGCGTGTCCACGGCCGATGGAAGCAAGCTGTGGGAGTACGACACGGTGCGGGAGTTTGCGACCGTGAATCAAGTGGCCGCGAAAGGCGGCTCCATGGGCGGACCCGGTCCAACCGTTGTGGGCGGCATGCTGTTTGTCGGCTCCGGCTACAGCGTCACTCGCGGAACTCCCGGGAATGTGCTGCTGGCATTTCAAGTGGAGTGATGGTTCCTGAATAATAAATATCGTTCCAGCATGCTGGAATATTGCATGCCGGCGAGGACTGGGATACCTTTTCGGCTGACTGGAAAGCCAAGACGGAGCACCCGTTTGTAACGGTAATCTTGGCCTTGGAGCTTGCGATGCATTGGAAGGGGATCGCCACCGTTGGCTTGATCGTTGCTGCTTTCGCTTGGAGCAGCAACATTGCCGGGCCAGCCTCGGCAAACGCTTTTCCCGCGAATCCTGGCCAGCTTCCGAATTCCGCCGACAAGCTTAACTGGGTAAACTATACGGACACCGCCGAGGGCGCTTTCTCGATGGACGTTCCCGTCGGCTGGCAAGTCCAAGGCGGCATGTACCGCTTCGGCTATTTCGACGTGCGCTGGATGATGGATGCCCGCTCGCTCGACGGCAAAATCATCCTTCGCGTTAGCGACGCCAATGTACCTCCCTATGCGCTTCCCGGACCGCACACTGGCCGGGAAGGCCAGCCCTTTTTCAAGCCGCAACAATTTCAAATGATGGTTTCCAGCTATCGCGACGGCCAGGGCTATGCGGCGATGTACGCCAAGCATCGCTTCGCGAGCGTCTGCAAAACCATGAATCCTCGCCAGCCCGACTGGACGCCCAACCTGCCTCCCGAAATGAAAGACGATCTGGGCACGAAGTCCACGGATGGCAGCGTCTTCTACGATTGCGACACTTCCGACGGTCCGCGAATCGCCGGCGTATTCGTTCACTCCACTCTCAATCCCAACGGAGGCTTCTGGGTTGTGCTTCCCGTCAGCTTTCTCGCCGCTCCCGCGCGCGCCGCGGACGCGCACGCGATGGTTCAGCACATGTTGGATTCTTGGCGGAAAAACCCGCAATGGGTCCAGTATCAGCAGCAGATCACCCAGGCGGGATTGGAGCGGGTCCGCGAGAACTTCGGTCAATTCATGAAGCAGATGCAGGCTTACCATCAGGCGCGCACCGCCGCGATGAATCAGCAGGTCGCCGGCTTCGAAGCCCACCAGAATGCGCAGGCGCGGCAGGTCTCGAGCTGGGGCGAAACGCTCACCGGGCTCGAAACCGTTTCCGATCCTTCAACCGGCACTCAATTCCAGGTCTTCACCGGCCCCAAAGCCAACCAGTACATCAACGGCAACGGCGTTATCGTGAATTCGAATCTTTCGCCGGGGCCCGAATTCCACCAATTGACAACCGTACAACACTGACCAAAAGAAAAACCCGCATCAATCCGTTGCATCAATCCTTGATCGAGGATCACATCAAAATACGTGTCCTCCAGGCTGACGTCGGGGCGGTGGCGACTCGATCTAAATTTCTCGTCCCGCCACCGCCCGAACGCCGAAACAACAAATTCTCCGTTCTCTCCACGCGGTCAAGATGCGATGCGCGCCGGTACTTGATTCGGCTCATTGACCAGATCTTCGAAGACCAATCGAAAGTGAATCATGGCCTGGCGCAGTTCCTCTGTGGTGGCCTTGCCCCGCGAATGCAGCAAGGAAATGTTGTTACCCATACGGTAATTCTCCACGACCATCGGATGATCGACGGAAATATCGGTTGCCCGCTGCTGAAAATCCGTATTGGCGATTGGGTAACCGCGCGTTGACATGACATCCGCTAAGAGCCGATCGGCTTCCGCTACAGCGGCGCCTGGGTTGTCCACGAATTGCGCCTGAACCATTCGCCAGGACTCCGCGAAGTGCGCGCGGTCCCTGAGCGTGAGCGGCCGAATATGCAAATGTTCCACCCGTTTCAAGCGAGCATCGAGTTTTCCTTCCACTCGGTCCCGATCTCGAATCCTATCCAGTTCGCGGGAATATTCTGGGCCGAATTGGGCGCGCAATCGTTCTGTTCGGCGCCTCTTAACAGTCATCCAAGCCACGATGCCAAAAATTGAAATCGTGACAAGGACAGCAAGCACCATCCACATCGTGTCGCTCATCGTATACATGATTTCTCCTCCGAGTTCTAAGGTATGGGTTTCTGGGCGAGTTCGGCCAAGGGGAACTCAGGGTCGATAACGTTCCACTTCAAAAATAAAGTGAGCAAGATTCTGGCCACGCAATCACACAGTTGCTATGTGACCGTACGGGTTGAGGTTAAGGATCGGTTTGCGGGGTCAATGACTGCGCCACTGGCGATGTAATATTGACTGGAGCGGGGATTTTGTACCGAATGAATTAAGGAGGATTCATATGTGCTGGAGGGATTGTTCTAGTACCATGCCTGCAGCAGCTATGCACCCGGTAGCTTGGTTACGCCGAGGCTAAACCCGCCTTACTATGACGCCTCGTGATTGAACTTACCCCGCTGCGCTTCTACTCAATGCCCGGGAGTTTCTTCTAGGCGACTCGGTTGGCAGGAAGTTTCCTGCTTCGATATTCATTAAGAAAAATTCGTTGCCTGAATGCTCCGCGAACTCGCGCATTTTTCGCTCGGCTTCGAATCGTCCGGTTACGCAAGCTCGCCAAAGAGTCGAACCATCGGGGAACTTTTCAAATACATCGTAGACGTGGCGCATGCCGGGGGGACCTCCTGTCATAGCGGAAAATCCGTGCTAGCAAAGCTCTAACGGCGCTGCTCTTCAGCCGCGTTCGAAGATTGGATCATGGGCTCCGCTGCGCCCTGCAAGCGAGTTGCGAAGAATTTATGGTTGGACTCCCGGACCAATTCCCGAATCTTCAATTCCACGTTTTCCATTCCGAACACGCATCCTCGCCACATGGCGGAGCCATCTGGCAATTCCTCAAATATGGCGTAGTAGCGATTCGCCGAATGCTCGGGGAATTTACGATGCGTAGGAGAATCAGGCACGGAAGGCTCCTTACGAGGGGCCGTGCATTGTTTACCAGCCAACGTATCTATAGCATACTATCGGCTACCAATCAAGACGTAACAAGCCAGTTAGTCACATTCCACCGGAGCACAAATCACGCGGCTGCTCCGGAAGGCAAGGAAAAACGGGCACTGCATGCAACTCGGACTGCGCTTCCGGGAAGGCCGCGATTCTCGCGGCAATTCTGGCAGCCCCGCTTCCCAGACCAAAGAAGTGAACGATCCCTGCGCGTAAGGGTCCGTGACGGAATGCGAACCTCACATGATCGGGAATAGTGAAAACGAGGGGTTTCGCAAAGGAAGAGTCATGCCGATCGTCCCGACTCGGTCCGATATTGCCATCCGCTTGTCCTTCGCCGTCGTAGCGGCGGCCTTGATCGGTATGAACCGCAGCGAGCATAGCCGCGCCGCGGGTTTGCGAACGTCGATTCTCGTATCTTTGGCTGCCTGCATCGCCATGCTTCAGGTGAACCTTTTGGTTCCCCTTGCCGGCCGCTCGTCGGATTCGTTTGTCATGAACGACCTGATGCGCTTGCCGCTCGGCATCCTTTCTGGAATGGGGTTCATCGGGGCGGGAGCAATCGTGCGGCGAGGGAACTTTGTGGCAGGTGTGACGACGGCGGCCACGATGTGGTTCCTGACTGTGATCGGATTGTGCTTCGGCGGCGATCAAATAGCGCTTGGGACGGTCGGCGCCGCGCTCGGCATAATCGTATTGACGGGCTTAAAACTCGTAGAGGACAGGATGAGGCAAGATCATCAAGGGTCCCTTCTCCTCGTGACCGGCCTTACGGGGCCGGACGAAGACGAGATCCGCAGGGTCCTGCAAGGTGGCGGCTTCCGGATCACATCGTGCACGTTCGCGGCGACGCACGGCCCGGATAGCCGCGTGCTGAAATGCGATTTGCATTGGCGGGCGAAACCCTACGATACGAAAGTGCCCGAGTTTGTGTACCTGCTCATGGCTCGCGAGGGAGTCGTTCGTATCGCCTGGACGCCTCTAGCGAGATAGAATGCGGGCCGGCCCTCCGACAGGGCCCCTCCGGCGGAACTACATTGAATACCGTATGGCGTTTCGTCAAAGATTCGTTAAGGATTCGTGGGACTACCGCACGTGATCTACCGCCTCTGTTAAGATACAATGCCCTATCTCGTGGAAGAAGGCGGAGGAGCGAATTTGGGCGCGCTTAATTCGAATGGCAGTCAGGAATACCTGAACGGATCGGGCGGGAACTATGAGAAAAGCGACTCGCCAATGCCGCCGCCGGTTTCACATCACCTCCTTGATTTAGGCAGTCAAGCCCATCTGATTGAGCTTTTTCCAATGGCGGCATACGCGGTCCGAGCGGCTGATGGTGTAATTGTTTGGTTCAATTCGCGCGCCGCAAAGCTTTGGGGGCGAGAACCGGTGCTTGGCGATACGAATGAACGCTTCTGCGGAGCGCACACTCTCTACCACGCTGACGGGACTTACGTGGCGCATTGCGACACCCCTGTAGCGCTCGCCCTAACTACAGGGGTGTCGGTACATGACGAGGACGCGGTCATCGCCAGGCCCGATGGAAGCCGCGTCACGGTTTCCGTGCACATCGATCCGATTCGAGACCGGGACGGCGCCATTGTTGGCGTCGTGAATTTCTTCCATGACATCACGGAACGAAAGCAGAATGAACGAACGACGGGTTTGTTGGCGGCAATCGTGGATTCCTCGGAAGACGCGGTCATCAGCAAGAATCTGGATGGCACGATCACCAGTTGGAATAAGGGTGCACAGCGGATATTCGGCTACTCAGCGCAAGAAACAATCGGCCATAACATTACCATGTTAATCCCGCCCGACCGTTTGGACGAGGAAGTAACAATTATCGGGCGACTCAAACGCGGAGAGCATATCGATCATTTTGAAACGATTCGTCTGCGCAAAGACGGCGCTCAGCTTCATATCTCCCTTACGATTTCGCCGGTGAGGGATGCCCACGGACGAATCATTGGAGCATCGAAAATCGCCCGGGACATAACGGAACGAAAGCAGGCAGAGCAAGCGTTGGCGGAACGGGCGCTGCTGCTCGACTTGAGCAACGACGCCATCTTGGTTCGCGACGGAGATGACCGAGTTTCGTATTGGAATGAAGGCGCAGCCGAGCTGTATGGCTTTAGCCGCGAGGAAGCGATTGGCCGCGTGAGCAATGAGCTGCTACAAACCGAATTCCCCGAGTCGATGGAGCGAATTACCGAACAATTTCTTCGCGAAGGCCGCTGGAGCGGTGAACTGATTCACACGCGCAAAGACGGCAGCCAAATCGTGGTCGTCAGCCGTTGGGCGCTCGATAAGGATCACAGCGGGAATCGAAAACGTGTTCTAGAAACGAATAACGATATTACGCAACAGAAGCGGCTCGAATCAGGATTGCGTGCGAGTGAAGAGCGGCTACGTGTGCTCGCCAACAATCTCGAAAACCAGGTACTCGTTCGGACTCATCAACTCGAGCAACGAAACGCGGAAGTCGTCCAACAATCCGAACAGCTTCGAGAATTGTCGAGGCGCTTGCAGCAAACGCAAGACGATGAACGGCGGCGTATCGCCCGAGAGCTTCACGATAGCGCCGGCCAAGTCTTAGCGGCGCTCGGCATGAATTTAGCCAGCATCGCCCAACGCGCTCGCCGAAATCCGAAGCTCGGTAAAGCCACTCAGGAAGGCCTTGAGCTGGTTCACCAGCTCAGCAAAGAAATACGCACCATGTCTTATTTGCTCCATCCTCCGCTACTGGATGAAAACGGCTTGCCGGGAGTCATCCAGTGGTACGTCCAGGGCTTGGCGGAACGCGGCAATCTGAAATGTGAGCTGATGATTCCCGAGGACTTCGGAAGATTGTCGGACGACATGGAAGTCGCGATTTTTCGCATTGTCCAAGAATGCTTGACGAATATTCACCGGCATTCCGGCAGCAAGACCGCGACGATACGGCTTTCGCGTGAGGGAGAGATTGTTTCTCTCGAGATTCAAGATGAAGGCAAAGGAATCCCATCGGAAAAGCTCACGGAAATACAAGCCCATCGCACGGGTGTTGGAATTACGGGCATGCGTGAGCGCGTCCGCCACCTAAATGGCACGATCGATATTCAGTCAGACGCCAACGGAACGAAAATCTCGGTTAGCCTCCCAGCTAGCCTTCCTTCTAAAGGAAAGAATCTCGAAAGTAGGACTGCCAGCGGATAGAATGCGATAAGAACAAGGTAATTGATCCGCGAGCTGTCTGCGACGACGATCATCCTTAGCGGGGCTTGCCGGAAGCGCTCTCGTCTTGCAGTCTTCCGCGCAGCTTTTCTGTGGTTACTTGGTCCTTCTCTAAATCCACGAGGTCGTAATGTAGGTAAACGCCGTGCTGCTTCAGAAAAGCGTGCACTTCCATCCTGGTCTCGAATCCCAGCATCTGGCGAACCGCGGACTCAGACAATCGTTCGGCGCGGTAGCCTTCGAGGGCCAAGGCCTCTAGCGCGACACGCGCCGGGTCGCTGCCCTCGGGAGTGATTTTCCGGACGAACTCATCCGGGATGTTGAGGGTGATTTCTACGCGACAAAGATAACACGCGTCGCCGGGCGGCCGAAGGGTTGGCCAGCCGCCCGAAACTAATTGCCAATCTTGATTTCGACTTTGAATTCGTGATAGTTGCGGAAGTCAATGATGTTGTGGCTGCAATCGCTGCCGCCCCGTTCACAACCCAAGCTCTCGGCATGGACCGGAAGCAGAAACGATGTCCCGCCAATCATCACGGACGAATAATCGACCGAGGATTCGACCCTATCCATCATGAAACTTGACGGTATGTTGCGGGCCTGCATCTCGACTCGCAGGACGCGCGCGGATTGCGGATCCACCCAAACGGAGCCTTCGTAATCCGGATACAGCGTCTGAGCTCCGGCCTGCACCTTCCAGTGTGAATTTTCACTTCGCACTTGAAAGTCGTAAACCTCGGCACTGAGACCCGAAATGGAAGACGCACCGCCGGACCGGAACTGCGCGTGCGTATCGGGCTGAAAAAGGTCCAGCAATGTGGACGCAAATTCTCCGGTGGACCAGGACCCACCAATTTCCTGAAGGCCCTGCTCCGTGGGGCGGTTATTGATCTTCACGTTGCGATAACTTTCCTGCGCGTTATCGTAAACGATTTCAGCCGAAATCACGTCCAGGGCTTCCCGCTCGCGGCCTCGCTGGGCAAACCGCGACATGAACTCCTCACAAATAAAGTTGGGAAGTTTCTCTGAAAACTCGAACGCCGCGTCTCTGGCCCTGTCAATCAAGGATTCGGGGGGACTCGGCGAAGACGTGGGTAAGGAGTCCGCAGGGGGCGACGCAGTCAACGGCTGGTCTGGACAGGGAGGCAGGGCCGGCTGTTTGCCTCGTTTCAAAATGGGACGGCCGTCGTAGCAAGGAGGCGTACTCTGTGCCTGCGATTGCGTCGGGTGCGCCTGCGCAGAGGCCTCTGCCGTGGTACCGGTATTGCCGCTAGGCGGCGCCCCCGTCGCCGACGCAGAAGGATTCAGCATTACCGCGATGACGGCGTCGCTGACGCCGGCCTGCTTGAGCGCGACCAGCCCATCCGTGGACATGTCGAACCGAGTCTTCGACTGCCGGATCTTAGCGATGATGACGTCGTCGGAAATCTTTGCCGTTACCAGTCGGATCAC
>Ga0302324_100013170_pt1 | contig 16799 bp, 23 predicted proteins | sample Palsa_T0_1_FD_201949 | JGI IMG/M metagenome (GOLD analysis project Ga0302324, IMG submission 201949) | Peat permafrost microbial communities from Stordalen Mire near Abisko, Sweden - Palsa_T0_1 | ecosystem: Environmental > Terrestrial > Soil > Palsa > Peat permafrost | place: Sweden: Abisko...
GCGGCGACGTGGCCTGGGCGACGGGCTTACCCGGACCCCCCACTTCTTGCGGCCCGATGGGCGGGGCATGGGGCGGTTCGGGCTCGCCGGGCCTCGTCGCGGTGTCGGAAGGCTGCTGTTCATGCGGAGGAAAACGATCCGGCTGCCGCGACGGGTCCTGGGCGACGGGCTTGTGCTGCGAACCGGGCTGTTCCGGCCACTTAAATAGCTTCTCGAACGTCAGCGGGTCGGATGACAGGGCGTCGCCGCGCAACGCGCCGCCACCGAGCCCCGGCGCGGGATCACCCGACGGGTCGTTTTCGGCCGACGGCGGCTCGGGCGCGTCGCTCTCGGGCCGGCGCGGCACCGGGCCGGAGGGGTTTGCGAAGCGTTCGGGAAACTCCGGCGGCCGCGGCGCCGGGCTGGCCTGGTCGTCGGAATGTTCGCCCTGGCGTTCGGTCATAATGCGATCCTATCAGCGGAAATGCACGTTATCCGCACTACTTTGTTGTGTTCGGATTTAGTGTTCAGAGCCTCCCCAAGACATGCATGGCGCGTTTTAATGGAAATGCCCGCGACAAAGACGAGAGACGCGACGCCGTCTTCAACGTCTTTGTGCGGGCATGACCGGGATTGTAATACCGCCGCCGGTATTACTCGGGCACATAAAACTCGATTAGTGGGCCTTCCGCGCGACCAGCAACTTTAACAACGGGCCCCGCAGGAAACCATCGAAGGGTCGCGTAGAGCCGAAAGAGATGAACTCCCGGCGGAAGAACCGGGAGGAACGCGCCGACAACATATGCCTCGTTCCAATGCCCTGGACTTACCGCGGCCGGTCCGATAGCGTGCGGAAAGCCCGGCACTTTGAGATTCGGACCCGGATCGATTTTCTGAAGAAACGCGTCCAGCTGCCACGTGCCAACAGCGGCCGCCCCCGCAGTTGCCCAGCGGAATGTCAGTTCCCAAGGGTCTGGAGCGGGGCCCATCGTGATGAAAGTATCCTCGCCCGAATCCCCGAGGTTGTTGAGGATGCATACAGGCTCCGTCTCTGTCTGGAAATCGGGGTTGGCCTCGATTTTGAAGGAGAGTGGAGTTCCTATCTCGACAAAATGGAATGGAAACGAAGTGGTCATTTTCGCTGCTCCTAATCATTTCCGGCACGGGCGGCCCATCCACCCATCCGTCTGGATCGGCCTGGTTGGCCTGGCCCAACGTATGGAGGGTAAGGGCCATTACGGAAGAGCGCGGTCCGCTCAGCGGACCGGAACCCGGCTCAGCGTGACTTGTCGGTGCCGCCGGATGGGTCGATAGGATTGACGGGACACCTCGATGGGGGCGGTGCCGGTGTAACCGGCGAACGCGGGCGGCCGATTGGAATACCGCCGCCGGTATTAGACGGGCTTATAAAACTCGATTAGTGGGCCTTCCGCGCGACCAGCAACTCTAACAACGGGCGGCACCCCAGCAGACCATCGGAGGGTCGCAAAGAGCCGAAAGAGAAAAACTCCCGGCGCTGGAATAAACCCGCCCATCGGGGGGACAATTACTGTTTGGTCATATTTCTGTGGATTTACCCCCGGGACAATTTTCGGAAAGCCCGGCACGGTGACATTCGGAAACGGACCGCTGACACTCTCAAGAAACGCGTCCAGCTGCCACGAGCCAGCAACGGGCTCCCCCATCGTTGCCCAGTGGAATGCCAGTTCCCAAGTGTCTGGACCGTTTGGAGGCAGCCCGGCGCCTATCGTGATGAAAGTATCCTCGCCCCTATCCCCGAGGTTGTTGAGGATGCATACAGGCTCCATTTCTGTCGGGAAATCGGGGTTCGCCTCGATTTTGAAGCGGAGTGGAGTTCCGAGGTCGACAAATTTGAATGGAAACGAAGTGGACATCTTCCCTGCTCCTATTCATTTCCGGCACCGGTGGCCCATCTACCCATCCTCCAGGATTGGCCTGGTTGGCCTGGGCCCAAGGTATGGGAGGTAAGGGCCTCAGGGAAGAACGCGGTCCGCTCGGCGGGCCGGAACCCAGCGTGCCGGGGTGGTTGCCGGTCGGGTCCTCGGAAAGGCTCGGGAGATGAACCAGACCCCGTCGACCACCGCGTTCGACGTCACCCTCGCCGACGGCAGCCGCGAGCGCATCGACGCCGAGAAAGTTTTCGTCGCCGACGCCTCGCTGATGTTCAGCGTGGCCGGACAAGCCGACCCACATCTTCGGCGATGCAGGAAGCCTTGGCTGTGAATGTAGATAAGCCCATATAGGAACTGGAGAGCGATCCGCTTGCGCGTCGCGAACGCCAGATTGCTGGCGCGGGCTCACCCCGATGCCGCGACTTACGCGCACTTCGGGGACCGCTACCGCGACATGGCGACATCGCTTGGCTGCGAGAGGCATATCGCAAGGGCCAAGGCGATGCCATGACACGGTCGCACCCCCCATTGTTACCGGGCCGATCACCTCGGGCACTCGAAGGTCAGCATGACGCAGGACGTGTACATGACGCGTGGCAAAGTGCACACTCAGGTCGCAGACCTTCTCGACGATGCAATAAGGCGCACAAACGGCCCCTCGGAGCTGGCTTGTCCCCGAAAATTGGCTTTGATGTGGTGCGCCGTCAGGGTTTCGAACCCCGGACCCGCTGATTAAGAGACAGCCTGAAAGCTCATTTCCAGGCCTGTTCACAGCGGTTTAATCAGCATAACCCCTGTTCAGGGCATTTCGTTTCCTCACGCAGCGCCATGGAAGCAAACACCTTTGGCTACAGTGTTGGCTACAGTGGATCTGTGACAAAACGACGCACTCCCGGCGACGGGAGCTTGTACAAAAGATCCGACGGTTTGTGGGTCGGCGCGATCGATGTCACCACCGCCGACGGCAAGCGCCGCCGCAAGACGGTCAGCAGCAAGAACCGCAACACGGTCCTGGTGAAGCTGCGCGAGCTGCGCGCCCAGATCGACGCCGGCCAAGTCGCCACCACCCCGTCGACAACGCTGAGTCGCTGGTTGGACAACTGGCTGGAGAACGTCATCGGGCCGCACATCCGGCCGATGACGTACAAGAGTTACGAGCAAGTAATCAGGCTGCACATCAAGCCGCACATCGGGGCCAAGCGGCTCAACCGGCTCACCGCCGAGGATATCCGCGGCATGGAACGCGCCGTCCAAGCGCGGTCACACCGCTTCGCCCAGCTGGCCCACGCGGTGCTCGGCGGCGCGCTGAAGCAGGCCGTCATCGAGGGTCATCTGACTCGCAGCCCGGTCGACGCCGTCAAACCACCCGAGTACATCGCCAAGAAGCGGGCAGCGTTCACCGCCGAGATCGCCACCGGCCTCATCAAGACGGCGTTCGCCCGCGGCCAGATCGAGGGCACGATGTGGGCGATGGCGTTCTCGACCGGCACCCGCCGCAGCGAGCTGATCGGGATCGAATGGGATCGGGTCGACCTGGTGGAGGGTTATGTGGATATGGGGTGGCAGCTCCAACGCATGAAAAAAGGCTGGACCCCACCGGCAGGATTCGAGGCGCGCCCGTGCGCCGGCACGCTGTGGTTCACCAAACCCAAATCGAAGGCGGGCAGTAGGGTGGTGCCGCTGCTGCCGGTGATGGTCGAGGCGCTCAGGCAGCTCAAGGAACTCGACGCCGACAACCCCAACCCGCATGGCTTGCTGTTCCACCACGCCGCCGACGGTCGTCCGATCACCCCTGAAGAATTTCACTCCAGGTGGAAGGCGCTGCTGGCCGACGCCGGGGTGCCCGACGTTCCGGCGCACACGATCAGGCATACCTGCGCGACGCTGCTGCAAAATTCGGGTGTCGATGACCAGACCCGCGAGCTGATACTCGGCCACTCCAGCGCCGCGGCCACGCGCGCCTACGTCCACATCGACAAGAGCCGTCAGCGTGCCGCAGTGGCTGGCGGTCTGGCCGAACTGATGCCCGCCGCCGCGCCGGACACGCCCGAGGTGCCGACCAATCTCCGACAAACCTAACCGATTTTCAGGGCGCGGACCCTGCGCCTTACCGTAACTGCAACCGCTGAATACCACAGCTGTAAGCGCTGCAGATCATTGCCCTCTGTACGCGGTACACCCCGGGATGTAAATCTGCCAGTTCGCTTGGTGTGACTGCGATTTCGCCAGCGGTGCCGTGATTTTTTGTGCCAAAAATGTGTCGACTTGCGGGCATAGCGTTTCTGCATCCGAACCAGCAGGAGCGCAACATGGACAAACAATCTTTAGCTGACATCACCGGCGCGGCGGCGGCGGCGCCCAACGATGCCTTGGGTGCCACGGCCCTGCTCGTGGCCACGGAGCCGATCGTCGTGAATCTCCGGACCGCGTGCGCGATGGTGAGCTTGTCCGCGCCGGCGCTGCGCGCCGAAATGGCCGCGGGCAGGCTCAGCGCGAAAACCTTTGGGAGAAAACCACTTTTCGAGATCGAAGAGTTGCGTCGCTACATCTGCGCGCTGCCGTCGTGGGAGCCGAAATAAGAAATGGTAGCGCCGAAGATCTTCAGAACTTCGACGCCACCACCGAGTTGCCAGACTCATCGTTGCCCACTATCAGGAGCACGGATGCCCTTCAGACCACTTGAGCGCCTTCAGGTTAACACACAGGGGTGCTGGCTTGCGGGAGCGAAAGGACCAACACCCGACATGCGCGACCACGCCGAGATTTACATCGGGATCTGGGACGATCCCGATTTCACCAAACTGTCACCGGCCGCGCAGCGCCTGTATTTCCTGCTGTTGTCGCAACGCCGGCTCGAATACAGCGGCGTACTACCACTACGCCCATCCCTGTGGGCGTCACTGTCATCGGATACCAGCGAGGACGACATCCGGGAAGCCCTTTACGAATTGGTCGACCGCGAGTTCGTCGTGGTGGACGAACGCACCAGCGAGGCGCTCATCCGATCCTTCTTCCGCATCGACGTGGCCAAGCGCGGCAAGGCCGGCCACATGAACGACAACCTGATTCGCAATGCATTGGACGCCTGCCATCGCGTCGACTCGCCTGTTATCCGGGATGTTTTGGTGCGTGAGATCTATCGTGCGCGCCCCTTCACGCTGACAGGCCAGGAAATGGCGCGTCGTTTTCCCGACCTTTTCGAAGGGGATGGCGAAGGGGGTTCCGAAGGGGGTCCGCGAGGGAGTCCGGAAGCCGGTTAGGAACTAGGAACTAGGGACAAGGAATAAGGAATAAGGAATAAGGAACTGGGAGTACGGAACTCGGAACCAGGAACCAGGAATGCGATCGCAAAAAGTTACGAAAAGGAGCAAACAAATGACCAACCAACTGTCCACGCCTAGTTGGATCGCCGACCTCGACGAGGCGCCCGAGAGCCTGCGCGAGGAAGTTGCAGCCCACGACGGCTTCTTCGGGCCAGCTTTCTACGCCAACTTCTGCTCGCCGTCGGGTGCGGAGCTCGACGAATTCAGGCAACGGCCCGAATTCAAGATGGTCGACCACTACCGGGGTTTCGTCGAGTGCGACGGCTGCATCGGCCGCGTGGAATTCGCCATAGGGGAGTGCGCCAGCCAGGACCTGCGGTATCTGATGGTCGGGCTGATCGGCGGGCCGAACATCCTCTCCGTCTCCGGCGGGGTGGTGAAGCCGGCATTCGACGGCATCGACCTGCCGATGCCGTCAGGTCGGTATCTGGTGCGCGTCGAGTACCAGCGCGGCTCCGACCTGTTTCGCGTGAGCCGCGTCCACCGCATCCCAGATCGCACCGCGCAGCGGTTGCGCGGCTATGGCGACGACGAACAGATGGACAGCACCGGCAAGGTCGACCGCCCCTTCAAGAAGGCGGTGGGAGTCAAGAATGCAGCGGAGTGTAATCCGCTGCTCGACACCGAGAATGCGCAATCCGTCCAAGACGCGAGCTACATCCACGAGTTCACGAAGGTACTCGCCCAGGTCCAAAGCCTCGCGGGATTCGATTCTGAACGCATAGCCCAATTGGCCGACCCCGACCTCATCGAGATGATTAACAGCGCGCGGAACAGCATCACCTCATTCGCCGCCGCCATCGCGGAGCACACCAAGATCAGGAGGATCAAATAATGGCGCGCCCGTTCAACAGTCAATGGCCCCCTGAGGAGCGTGCCGCTTACGACGCGGTGTTCTCCGAAGCCTGCACTCGGGAAACCACAAGCGAGAGTGTGGGATACCTGCAAAAGGTGGTGACCGCCACCGCCGAGAAGGGCGAACTGTGGGCGGTGTGGACACTGGATTCAGCTGTGTCCCGCGGGCTGGCCGTTCAATACCGTGCCTTCGGTAAGGCTCAATCTGGAAACGAAAAATTTCCTGTGCGATTTGAACGGCGAGGTGATTTCGGAGCCGAAGGTTGGCGGCACGAAAGTGCGCACCGGCGCCGGCAACGCAGCGTATCAACAGGTTCTTTTCGAGGTCATGACGCTTGCCCAACTCAACTCCTCGATCGCTGAAACCGCCCGGAACGAAAGCGGTTTAGCCATCAACCGGGCGCACATGAAGATCTACGTGACGCTGTGCGAGGCGGGAAATAACGCGCTCGGGCTGAGGCCTGAAAGTCCCGAGTGGGATCGGATGACACCTCAACAAGCTGCCGACATCCTGAACACGACTGTTGACGATTGGCTGCTGGCGGGCGGTGACGCAAATGGCTGAACAACTGATGCTCGACATCGAACTCGCACGCGAACGCCGCAGACAGATCATCGACGAACGATTGGCCGCGCTCGATGAGAAAGATACTTCGGCCGGTGACCGACCGACCGAGAGAAAAGGAAAATGATGATGAACGCAGACGATCGCGTAAGCCGATTCGTTGAGCTGCGCAACGGAGGTGTTGCCGGCCTCCATGGGCTCGATTGCCCGGACCTCCTTATGGACGAAAGTATTTCGTGGTGCCGAGGCGAGCGCCGGCTCGACGATCCGGTGAGCAGGGACGATCTCGTCCGTGTCTTCGTCGGCCTGGCGAGCGGCCGGAAGGACGCCATCGAGGCGCCCGCGAACGTGGCGGCGGCTGCCGTCCAGCTCCTCGTTGGCAATCGATGACCGCCATTCGCGAGGGGCGGTTGCTGTTTGCTCATGCCATCGCCCGGCGTAGAGCCGGCTCGCCGGTGTTGGTGGTAGAGACGCGGGTCGACCGCACCGTAAGGTTCGGCCATGGCGAATATCAACTCGAAAACTGAAGCGCGCAAAAGGGTTCGCGAAGCGCAGGCCAAGGCCAAGGAGGCTCGGCAGGAACGGGAACGTCACAACGTCGATGACGCGGCGTCGTTTCTGGTCGAGCTGGGCCGGCTGGCGGCAGTCGACGAGTGGGCGCAAAGCCGCGTCATTGAGATTCGTGCGGAGGCGGAGCGGCGCCGGCACGAACACCGCCAGGCGGGTGCGGCGGCGGTGTTCCGGATGCAGGCGCGCGGTGAAACTCTTGCCGCGATCGCCGAGCTGGCCGGCGTCAAAATCAGCGATGTCCGCACGGTGCTGAAATTCGCGAGCGCACAACCGGTCGCGCCGCCGGACGCACTGGGCGCGCCCGAGGTCGCGTCTGAGAGCGCGGATGCCGCGCCGGTGAATGGTGCGACATCCGCGGAGAGTGCTTCGGATGCACTAGGTGTCGGTGGGCGCGTCTAGCGTGAGCGCGTGCGGGCCGATGCTGGGATGCCCTTGTGGGTCGATCCCGACGTGCATGTCGCTGAATGCCAACGGTTCGACTCATACGTGGTGGAGGGTCCCACGGCCGACGATTGCGATTTTTTCGCCGCGCGGTCGGAAAAGACGGCTACGGACGGTTTTTCATCTACCGAGGGGGCACCGGGATTTGTGTGCGGCCGCATCGCTACGCGCTGGCCCGTTCGATCGCCGTGCCGCTTGGAAGTGACGAGCTCGGGTTGCATGAGTGCGATATGCCGCTGTGCGTGAAGGTCTGCGCCCCTGGTGCGATGCGCTAGCACGTGGTTGTCGGCAGCCAGGGCGACAACATGCGACGAATGGCGCAGATGCGGCTCGGTGGTGGATGTAGTGATCGTACCGGCAATGCGCACAACGCTTTACGCGGCATTGCCGGTACTCACACCGTGTCACGGTCACCTGACCCTCTTGTTTCGGCATGGTGCCTCTAAGACGGCCGAGCTACGACCACCGGCACACGGACCGATTGAACGACCGCGTTGCTGACCGACCCCAAGAATGTGCGGGTAAAGGCATTTCGGCCGTGACTCCCAACTACGACAAGCTGTGCAGATTGCGATGTTTCGACGAGCGCACGGGCTGGCCGATCGCAAACGACGACCTTGGTCACAGTCACATCGGGATAGCGTTCCTGCCAACCCGCCAGCGCCCCGGCCAGAAGGCGCTCTCCTTCTTCTGCCTTTACTTCCGGCCAATCCACACTCGGAAGTTCGGTCATCTCCAGATCACACCACGCATGCAGTGCTACCAAACCCACGCGGCGACGGGAGGCTTCGTCGAATGCAATCCTCGTAGCGAGCTCTGAGGTCGGTGAGCCGTCTATTCCCAACAGTACGGGAGCCTGCGCCGGATGTGGCATCAGAGGATCCTCGTCGTGGATGACTGCGACGGGACAATGGGCGTGGCGCACCAGTCCAGAACTGATCGAGCCGAGCAAACCGCGAGCCAAAGCACCGCGCCCATCGGTCCCGACGACGATCAGGTCCGCATCTTCGGACCGGTCGACGAGCGTTGGGCCGGGGGCCGCAAACTGCAATTCGCCATTGATTGTTATCTGCGAAGTATCGTTCGCGATGTCATGGGCGATCTTCGATGCGTTTGCGAGAATGCCGCGCCCCTCAGCTTCCTGCCATCCCGACACCTCTTGTAGCACCTTGGCCTGCGACCACGTCCGAGATACGGGATCTTGCACATGCATCAAGGTGAGCGGTACGCCGCGCATGACCGCGTCGTGTGCGGCCCAACTAATAGCGGCATCCGATGCGGGCGATCCGTCGACGCCGACGATGATGCCGTAACGCTTTGTCGTTGAGGACATTTTGATTTCCTTTCGTCAAGGACGACGCTATGCCGCGTCGCACCGCCCGTCGTGAGGCTTTGGTCCTTACTTAAGACGGTCGTCGGGCCTTCTTCGTGTTTTGCCGCCATCGAAGACGCAGGCCGTCGAGACCGAAGGACCTACGCGCATTCATGTGTGACTGACGGCGCGCAGGATGGAATGCGCTGTGTCCAGTTCGTAGTTATCAGTTAGCGGATGAGCGAGCGGCGGTAGCCGCAGACGCCTACTCTCGCCCGATGGCTGCGACTCAATCGCCGCGGTGTGTCGACAGCAGCCACGCCGCGATCGACTTGCGTCCGTCGGGTTCTTCGTTCAACTTCATGCCGGGGATACCCGGGGAAGCCCGCTGGCATGTTGCCGTCAACGCTGAGTGGTCAGCCGAACCGGCCGGAAATGTAGTCCTCGGTGCCCTTTTGGTCAGGCTTGGAGAAAATCTTCTCGGTGTCGTCGATTTCGACCAGCCGTCCGGGTTTGCCGGTGGCCTCCAAGTTAAAGAACGCGGTCCGATCGCTGACGCGAGCAGCCTGCTGCATGTTGTGGGTAACGATGACGATGGTGTACTGCTGCTTGAGCTCTGCGATCAGATCCTCGATTGCAAGCGTCGAGATGGGGTCAAGCGCGGAACAGGGTTCGTCCATCAGCAATACGTCGGGCGAGACGGCGATCGCCCGGGCGATGCAGAGCCGCTGCTGCTGGCCACCCGATAGGCCCCCGCCGGGCGTGTCCAGCCGATCTTTCACCTCGTTCCATCGGAGACCCTCGACATGAACACGCGCCGTTTCAAACCTGGCAGGGAAATGATCACCCCGGCCAGGTGATCGCTGCCGGCCACGCCGCCTGCGACAACTGGCCAAATGACCGGCCAACTTGACGTTTTTCATGCGGGCGCTGGCGCAGCGCGGTCAATGACTCGTAGCCCATCGAGACTGCGCCTACAGCGTGAAATCGCTTATCATGGCGGTCATCTGCCCGTCAGGGCCGACGGGCGACCACCAAGAATTTTGCGGTACTGGCCTGCGCGACTGCCCGACGAGTCGGTTCGGGATCACAACACTCGATCAGCGCTTTTCGGTACGGCGAGAGTGTGCACATCGATCAACCTGCTGATATCGCTTGCGGTGACAATGCCCACCACCTGACCACGGTCCACCACCAGCGCCCGGCTGCTGCCGCTCGGGGCTAGCCGCTCCAGCAAGTAGGTCAGCGGCTCATGCGGTGCGGCAGTGACGACTTGGTCCATTGGCATGGCAGCATCGCGCACCAGGGTGGTGCCGCGTTCGCCCGGAGCCACCTGCCGCAATTGCGTTAGCGTGATCAGTCCCACGATGGCGCCACCAGGGCCTTCCACCGGATACGACGAGTGGCGGTCGCCGAGCACGTATGACTGGATGAAGTCCTCCACGGTGATCCAGCCGGGAGCCGTATGCGGGTGGGCGGTCATCGCGTCCACGACGCGCACCCCGGCAAGAGACTGGCGAGTCAAAATCCGGCGTTCTTCGCCATGCGCGGCCGTGAGCAGAAACCAGCCAATGAACACGGTCCACACGCCGGTCACGATCGATGCGACCATGAACTCGAACAGGCCGAGCGCGATGAGTACGTATCCGACGATGCGGCCGCCGCGGGTTGCGCCGACTTCGCCGCGGACCTTGTCGCCGTGGCGGCGCCATAAGTAAGCGCTGAGGACGCGGCCGCCATCCAAGGGCGCGCCTGGCAACAGGTTGAACAGACCCAATAGCAAGTTGATCCCCGACAACCACCACGCCACGCCGACGGCGATATTCACGACCCCCAAGTGCCGGAACGCCGCAGCCAGGCCCGCAAACACTCCCGCCAATACCAGGCTTGTCACCGGACCGGAAACCGCTACACGGAATTCCGTTCCCGCGGTCTGTGCTTCGCCGCCCAAGCGAGTGATTCCCCCGAACAGCCACAGCGTCACATCCGACACCGGTATCCCGGCGCGGCGGGCGACAACTGCATGCGTCAATTCGTGCGCCAGTAATGATGCCAGCAGCACCGTCGCGCCAACTGCGCCCGCGAGCCAGTATGTCGGTACCGAATGACCGGGCGCAGTGTCAGATAGCGTGCTGGCGAGGCTCCAGGTGAACAACCATAGGATGACCAGGACGCTCCAATGGACGCCTAGGCGGAAGCCTGCCAGCGTTCCAAGGCGCATGTGCTCACTCATGTCGCACCTCCAGACCTTGCTGCCATACAATAGAATTCGCGCACGAACTAGTCGTCACGGGCGATGATCAGCGCTGGTGCCGACCGCGTACAGCGCGGGAGGTTGCACCGGAGCTGATTTACTCCCGGCAGCTTTGAAGCTATGGCGGCATCGTTGCGCTTCCTAGGGCCGTTAGGCACTTCTGCGCAGAGCCGTTTGACACGGGGATCCTCGCGTCACGCACCTCGATGCATGAAGTCGGCGTCTAGAAGTCGATGAGCGGCGCCGTCCAGTGAACGAGAGTTCCACCCTCCGGCGGTGAGGTGATGCGGCATGTTCCGCCGACCTGTTCGGCGCGTCGACGCATGCTAGCCAGACCGCTTTGCCGTTGGTTGTCCGCCGGAATGCCGTGGCCGTCGTCTCGGACGTCGACGCACAGTTCGTCGGCGACGGTGATTTCGATGGTCAGATGGGTTGCGCCGGAATGCCGAAGAACGTTGCTGACGGCTTCTGTGAGGACAGCTTCGGCGTGCTGCGCGAGTTCGGTACCAATAGCGGTCATCGGACCGGACATGTGCAAAGTGGTCACGATGTCTCGATTTTGGGTCAAGTCAGCGGTCAAACTCTGTATCCGCCTACGTAACCCGCCTCCACTCTCGGTCGGAGTCTGCAGTTTGAAGATGGTGGTGCGAATGTCCTCGATCGTGGCTTGCAGATCATCAACCGTGCGGTTGAGCCGGTCTGTGACTTCTCGCGAATTGGCTCGAGCGATGGTGCCTTGTAAATCCATGCCGACCGCGAACAGCCGTTGGATGACCTGGTCGTGCAGATCATGCGCAATCCGTTCGCGATCGGCCAGGATAGCCAGCTCGCGCGCACGTTCGCGGGCGCTGGCCACGGTCAGCGCGATAGCGGCGTGGCCTGCGAAGTCGCTCACCAGTTCCAGGTAGCTGACGTCGAATGGCTGCTGCCCCTCGTTGCGGGCGACGGCGATTACGCCCAGGACCGTGCCATCGGCCCGGAGTGGCATCACGATCGCCGGGCGTTCGCCGACGTCAGTGAACGCCTGGATCGGATAGCGGAACGCTTCGGTAATCAACGGTGTGCCCGAGCGGAAGACGCCCCCGGTAGTAGAATCTTTCACTGGAACACGTTGATCAAGAACGTCATTGGCGTGTAGTCCCACCGCAGCCGAGACGACAAGCGTGTCGACTTCCGCAGCAGGCAGGTTGGGGTCGCTCGAGACGAGCACGATTGCCTGCTCGGCATCGGTCAACTTACGCACCTGCTCGGCGATCAATTGCAGGGGTCGCAGCGGCGGGTCGACACCCGATAGCAGCGCGGAGATAATTTCGCGGCTAGCACCCGTCCACTCCGCTGAGACATGAGCGCGCTCGAACATTTGGGCGTGGTCGATGGCTGCCCCCGCCGCGGCCGCCAATGTCCACGCAGCGACTTCAGCAGATGGGGTGAACGTACGCGACGGTCGGTCGTCAGTCAGGAACAAACTCGCGACCGTCGTCCCGCGGATCGTGATCGGCACAGTAAGAAGAGCGTGCATCCGGGGGTGATGCTCGGGGAACCCGACGGCAGCGGGGTGCGCCGTGAGATCAGCGAGCCGCAGCACCGACGCGTCCTCGAGTGCCAGACCGAGAACACCGTTGCCGACCGGAAGATGGCCGATCCGTCGGACCGTGTCGGGCTCCATTCCTGCATGGACAAATTGAGTCCAGGTCCCGTCCGACCCAAACACGGCCAGCGCGCCGTAGCGCGCTCCGGTCAATTCCATTGCCGTGGTGACGATGTGATGCAGCGTCGCGTTCAGGTCGAGATCGGAGCCGACGTCGATGATCGATCGCAGCAGATGCTCCGTCTGATCGCGTGACGCGTCCAACTCATCGGGCTGTTGGTCGATCAGGGCACGCTGGCTGGGCCCCCCGGACCCCGATTCCCCCAGATCCGTATTCACCGGCGTAATGACTCCGCTCGCTGTGTCGTCCGATGCTACGCCCGAAGAGATCGATCGGCGCTGACGAGGAGATGAATTCTGATCTCTCTCTCCGGGCTAACGGGCGACAAGCAAGGAAAAATCGCTGTCGCGTAATGCAACGGCTCCGGACGAATCAACAAGTTGGTGCACTTCGCAGGCCTGGTTTGCGCCCACAATTACCAATTGGATGCTGTTCGCGTGCGCCGCGAGATAGGTGAGGAACGTACCGTAGGCGGTGACGGTGCGAACGTCGACCTCAGGATAGTCCGGAGCCCGAACCGCGACATCGCGATCGAGGATCGCCTGCATCCGGCGATCGTGTTCGTAGAGTATGCGATCATTTTGCAGCAGATCGAATCCCGACTCGTAGGCCGTCACCAGGACCAGTGGAGCATTCCTCCGTTTGGCTTCTTCGAAGGCCCGCTCCAGAGTGGCATCGTCGTCGGGCGATCCCTCGATGAGGGCCACGATCCACCTGCTGTCCGTGAGGTCCGCGCTGTGGTCGCCTCTGACGACCGCCACCGAGCAATGCGCAGATTGCACCAATTCAGCTGCAGTAGAACCAAATCCAGTGTCAGAGCCATTGCCGGATCCGGTGTTTCCGATGCATAGCAGTCGCGTGGAGTAGGTAGCGTCGATCAATGCCGGCAAAGGGCGGCCCTCGGCGATCTCCATCTCGACCTTGACGGGCTTTCCCATCGCCTCAATGGCGGCATGCGCGTTGTGAACCGCTTCCTCCGCCGCCGCTAGTACTTCACGGGTTTCGCTTCGGTTGGCGCTGGGGCTTAGTTCTCTAATGTTGTGCAGCCGCAACGGGGTATCTGTGTCAGCTACCTCGTCGACGGCCCATTGCGCCGCCCGAACAGCAGCCTGCGACCCGTCGATCCCAACCACGACCGACTTCGGCGGATAATTCTCAAACATGTGCGCTCCCAGGGATTCTCATGCTGCACGCGGTAGATCGGTAGTAGAGCTTGCTGCTTGCGAGATCGATCGACTTGTTGCGGGCGTCCAGCCGACATAAGTCAGATAAAGCCCGATCAACGCGAAGCAGACGCAGACCGTGCGCCACAGCGCACCCGCCTCGAGCACCGAGTTCGCCATCGACATGAAGGCAGTTGGGAACGCCAGCAGAAAGAGCGCACGCAGCGCCAGAAGCCAGCCCGTTACAGAAACGATGATTGCTGCGCCCCCTCGCCAGCACTGGTGAAGCGCGACGATGATAAGGCCGCCCACCAGTATGAAAGCGCCTGCCACCCAGGGCTACCGGATTCGCTCCGAAGTCTGTAACCAGTGCCCGCATGTCTGAGGCGCGGACCACAGCCGTGACACAAGAGATGACGAGGAATGGGCCGAGCACCCGAGCAAACATGCGTGTGCTGTGCTGCGACGCTTGTGAAGAACTCATTGCAATACCTCCATTTGATGCCAGCCGCCAGTCGAAATGGCAACCCTGGTTTCAGATTTGAGATGCCTGGTGTCCCGCTCCAGGCCGTGATTCGGTTGGCTGGCCGGCGTCGGCACCGCCGTTAATCCACTGTTGCGCTTGCTCGAGATACTCACCGGGAAAATGGCGCACCTCGGCGGACACAAAGTGCGAAGCCAGATGCTCGGCGACATCTCCGATGTACGAATTGGTGACGATCGCTACCTTCTTGACGCGCTTGTGATGGTCCCGGACGAAACGAAAGTGGGTGAGCATCGTTCCGAAACTGTCCCAACCCGGGAATTCCGGGGCGTCGATGATGAGGCCGGCGAGATCACCCGTTGCCTCGATCTGGCTGTCAACCGCCCTGGCAAGTTCACTGAAGTCGCTTTTGTCCAATGCGGACTTGGGATGCACCAGAAGGGTGGAATGCTCGGTATCCAGCTCGTATTCGATCATGATCTGCTCCTGACGATTGTTGTTCTCGAGGGCTGAAGTGTCGAAATAGTGCCTACGACGGCCGTGCCACGATCACCGGCACACGGACGGACTGAACGACCGCGTTGCTTACCGACCCCAAGAACGTGCGGGTTAGGGCATTCCGGCCGTGACTCCCAACTACGACAAGCTGTGCAGATTGCGATGTTTCGACGAGCGCGCGGGCTGGCCGATCGCAAACGAGGAGCTTGCTCACAGTCACGTCGGGATAGCGTTCCTGCCAACCCGCCAGCGCCTCGCTCATCAGGCGCTCTTCTTCTGCTTTGACCGCCGGCCAGTCGACACCTGGAAGTTCGATGAGTTCTCTGTCGCTCCATGCATGCAGTGCTATCAAACCGACGCGGCGGCGAGAGGCTTCGTCAAATGCGATCTCAGTCGCGAGCTCTGACGCCGATGAACCGTCCACGCCCACGAGAACAGGAGCCTCTGCGGAGTGTGGCATCTGCAGTTCTCCGTCATGGATGACCGCCACGGGGCAACGGGCGTGCCGCACCAGCCCCGAACTGATCGAGCCGAGCAAACCGCGAGCCAACGCACCGCGCCCATCGGTCCCGACGACGATCAGGTCCGCATCTTCGGACCGGTCGATGAGCGTCGGGCCGGGGGCCGCAAACTGCAATTCGCCATTGATTGTTATCTCCGGAGCATCGTTCGCGATGTCATGGGCGATCTTCGATGCGTTTGCGAGAATGCCGCGCCCCTCAGCTTTCTGCCATCCCGACACCTCTTCTAACTCCTTGGCCTGCGACCACGTCCGAGCGATGGGGTCTTGCACATGCATCAAGGTGAGCGGTACGCCGCGCATGACCGCGTCGTGCGCGGCCCAACTTACAGCGGCGTCCGATGCGGGTGACCCGTCGACGCCGACGATGACTCCTAAATGCTTTGTTGTTGAGGACATTTTGATCTCCTTTCGGTAAGGAGAACGCTATGCCGCAACCCACCACCCGTCGTGAGGCTTTGGTCCTTACTTAAGACGGTCGTTGGGCCTTCTTCGTGTGTTGCCACCCATCGAAGGGCCGACGCTCATTCATGTGCGAGTGACGGCGTGCAGGATGGAATGCGCTGCATCCAGTCGTAGTTAACAGTTGCTGGATGAGCGAGCGGCGGTAGCCGCAGACGACGCCTACTCTCGCCCGATAGCTGCGACTCGCGCCGCGATCGACTTGCGTCCGTTGGGTTCTTCGTTCAACTTCATGCAGTGGGATACCCGGGGAAGCCCGCCGGCATGTTGTCGTCAACGCTGAGTGGTCAAGCCGAACCGGCCGGAAATGTAATCCTCGGTGGCCTTCTGGTCAGGCCTGATCCCGCGATGCGCATGCATCTCATTCATCGAAGACCCTCGAGATGAACACGCGGCGTTTCAAACCTGGCATGGAAATGAACACCCCGGCCAGGTGATCGATACTTAATGCGCGTTGCGCCAGAGTTTTTCAGCCTGGCCAGTGCAGTCGCTCAACGCTTGGCTGGTGTCGATGGGGTGAGCAGTGTCCCACGCATCGTCGCGGACGGCCAGCGCCCGGGCGATGTGCGGTGTCGCGTCGGAGGCGCCTGCGACCCGGTGCCCGACTCGCTCGACCGCTGCGTCCACCGACGTCCAGCAGACGATCTCGAGCAGAGTCGATGCGGTCTGGTTCGCTAGCGCACGGGCCAGAAGCCGCTGGCGAGGATCTCGCCAGGTGCCGTCGAGGATCACGGGTCTCCCGCCGGTCAGG
>Ga0302324_100013173_pt1 | contig 16798 bp, 13 predicted proteins | sample Palsa_T0_1_FD_201949 | JGI IMG/M metagenome (GOLD analysis project Ga0302324, IMG submission 201949) | Peat permafrost microbial communities from Stordalen Mire near Abisko, Sweden - Palsa_T0_1 | ecosystem: Environmental > Terrestrial > Soil > Palsa > Peat permafrost | place: Sweden: Abisko...
ATTTCCGCGTCCGTGGCTTCGGGCTTCGCATATAGAAGATTGGCGCGGATGGTGTCATGAAAGAGATGAGCGTCCTGGGTCACGATACCGATTCGCTGATGGAGCGAATCGAGTTTCGCATTGCGAACGTCTATTCCGTTGACCGATACCGTTCCACTTTGCACGTCGTACAACCGCGCGACGAGCTGGGTAATTGTCGTCTTGCCCGCGCCGGACGGACCGACCAGCGCGACCATCTGCCCGGGCTCGACGGTAAATGTGATGTCATGAAGCACTGTCTTTTCCGGCGTCTTGTCGGAAACGGCCACCGACTCCAAAGAAGCGAGCGAAACTTCGGACGCTGACGGGTAGCGGAAAGACACGTGATCAAACGAGATTCTTGCCGGGCCCTGCGGAATGGCGATCGCTCCCGCCTTTTCCTGGATCATCGGCGCGAGATCCAGCACCTCGAATACGCGCTCGAAAGAGACGAGCGCGGTCATGACGCTGACCTGAATGTTGGATAGACCAACCAGCGGCGCGTAGATACGCGCCAGATAAGAAACAAGAGCCACGACAGTGCCCACATCGAGCAGGTGTTTGACGGCGAGCACTCCGCCCCAGCCGTAGGCGAGCGCGGTCGCAAAGGAAGCCATCAGCAGAAGTGCGGTGAAAAAGATGCGGCCATAGATCGTGCGCTTGACGCCGATATCGGAGACGCGCGCCGCTTTGGCTTCGAAAGTCTTGCTTTCGTCCTGGCGGCGACCGAAGAGTTTTGCCAGCTGCGCTCCAGCCACGTTGAAACGCTCGACCATGAGGTTGTTCATGGCGGCGGTAAGGTCGTAGCTCTCGCGCGTGATCGCCTGCAACTTTCGTCCCCAGAAACGCGCCGGAAATATGAAGAGCGGGAGCAGGACAAGAGCGGCAAGCGTGATCTGCCAGGAGAGAACAAACATCGCTCCCAAAATCAGGGCGACGGTAATGATGTTGCCTACCACGTTTGAAAGAATGTCGGTGAACGCGCCTTGCGCTCCCGAAACATCGTTGTTAAGGCGGCTGACCAATGCCCCTGTCTGCGTGCGAGTAAAAAAAGCCAGCGGCATCTGCTGGATATGCTCGAAAAGTTTTGCGCGCAAGGAGAGCACAATGCTGGCGCCGATTTTTGCCGAGAGGTAGGACTGTGTCAGGCCGAACGCGCCATCAAAGATGGCCAGAATACCCACCAGCACGGCGAGGTGGATGATGAGTGTGGAATTTCCTTTGAGGATTCCATTATTGATGATAGCTCGATAAATAAGAGGATTTGCGATGCCGACAGCTGCGTCGAGAATAACCACCAGGAGAAAGACCGCGAGCAGGCCGACATAAGGCACAGCAAAGCGTAGAGTGCGCTTTACGGTGCCCGGTTTTACAGTTTGCTTGAGGACTGAGGCGTCCTGTCCAAAAGAACGCAGCGATCTGGTCATTCCGTTCCCCGTTATCTGATAAGCCCGATCACGTCTTGGCCATACTTAGACATGCCACGGCGGTTTAACGCACTTCCTCCACCACCAGCGCCACGAACGAATCCGGTTCGATTTTTCTATCCTGCCGGGTGCCTGTCACATTCGCGCCTACGGTGAAAAGTTGATGCGTTTTGGTGTCGACCGTCATGGTGCGCGCTGATTTTTGTGTTGTCACGGTCTGTGCCACGCTGAACCTGTTTCCACCGTCTTTTTTAATTTCTTCTTTTATCACTGTGATCGTGCCGTCTCCGGCTGAGGCAAATGCAAGGCCGCGGCCGGGATCGAACGCGGTCGCATCGCATCCGTCTCCGATGGGCGGGCTCGCCAATATTGTTCCCGTGTTCGCATCGAGGATCACCATCTTCTTATTGCCGCCACAGCCCGTGAACAGAAGCCGGTGCTTGCGATCGATGGAGAGTCCGGTGGGCTCTTCGCAGCCCGTTAAATTCCAGCGCGACTTCACAGCCAGCTTTTGCGGATCGAATGCCACGAGCTCTGCGGTGTCTTCTATATTCACGAAAACTGTTCCCTTTTCGTCGGTCACGGCAAACTCCGGTTTGCCACCAAGATCGATCTTGCCGACGACTTCGCCTTTAGCGGCATCGATAGCCGTCGCCGACTTCTCGCTGCTTTTCCCGTTGAAAGTGAAGACGCGTTTTGAGAACGGATCGTACAAAATCGCATCCGGACCGTTGCCCACTTTGATCTTTTTTTCGACGGCCAGCGACTTCAGATTGAATACGCTCACCGTATCTTCGCGGCCGTTGCTGGTAAATCCTCGGCCAAGCTCATAGTCCAGCGCGATTCCGTGAACGCCCGGCGTGTCTGGAATCTCGCCTACCTGCATGCCCGATTTCGTGTCGACGACTATCACCCTCGTCGCTCGCGCTATAAACAAGCGATGGCCGGCGCTGTCCGCGATAAGATAATCCCATCCGCCGTCGCCTCCCAGCTTCCATTTCTTAACCACCTTGTAGTCCGAACCGGTCGCAGCCGAGACCAGCAATGTGGCTCCCAAAAGGACCGACGACAGACGCATCCCTGATAGCATTCTCATGGTTATCACTTTATCGTAACCCAAGAAAAATCCTGGGGACGGCCGGGATTGGCCCACCCGTCGCCCGATCTCGCTGGAAGCCACCTTCCACTTGCCTTACCCAATTGTGCAAAGAATTGCCGTCTACGTCTGAAACCCGCGCCAAACGGCCGTTCTAAGCGCGTAAAGTTTGGTACGGGGGTTGCTGTTATCAAGCGTGGAGAAGCCAACATTCGCCACTTCGTTTCGCGGATGATGCCTCGCTTCTTCCGAAATTTGGAGGCCCGTGATGAAAAAAATGATGTTTGTGCTCTGCCTGCTTTCCGCCACCGCGGCATTTGCGCAGAATTACACCGGCTCGAGCCGCAGTTCCGATCCTTACATCCTCGAGTCGCCGAGTCACCCGGCGCATGCGAGTTATTCGTCCGTGTCTTCGGGAGAAAGCATTCTCGCCAGCGCGAGTTATGCTACCGCCCAGGGCGAGCGGCCGGCTTCAGACTTCCCGCAGCCCGAGGCTATGTCTCTCGGCGCAGCCGCCCGGGAGCTTAAGAAGGAGCACGATCAGATGAAGAAATCCCGCGTCATCTGGGTGAACCAGTAAAACGTGTCGCGGCTCTTTTGTTTGGGCGCTTCCGCAGTTTTGCAATAAAAACGCCTTCGCCAAAGGGAACCCCCCGAGCGGGTTCCCTTCCAACTCTCCTTTCGCTTGGCTTTAGCCGGGCCAAGACCCATCAATGACCGCCCGGGGAGATCCCCATAGTTCCTTTGATCGTCCAATCGAAGTTTTCCCTCGCGCGAGCGATGCGATTGCATGCTCTGAAGAAAAAGAGTTCTTGAGAATGTTAACCTTAAGAATTCAATGACCGTTCTGGACTTTACCGTTGTTATCGCGATCGTCTCTTTCGTCGCCGGACTTCTCGGATCGCTTACAGGCCTCGGCGGCGGTGTCGTTCTGGTGCCGCTGCTTACCATCTTCTTTCACGTCGATATTCGCTACGCCATCGGAGCATCGCTCGTCTCCGTGATTGCCACTTCCTCTGGTGCTGCTGCGGCCTATGTGAAAGAAGGATTCTCCAACATTCGCATCGGCATGTTCCTGGAAATCGCGACCACTGCGGGAGCACTGCTCGGCGCCTTCCTGGCGACGCGCATCCCGACGAGCGCCCTGGCGGTTATTTTTGGCTTTATGTTGCTCTACTCAGCCTATCTTTCGCGCAAGCCGCGCCCGGCAGCGCTGCGCAGCCTGCCCCGGGACGCGCTTGCCACCCGTTTGCGGATGAATGGCAGTTTCCCGGAAGCGGGCGGCCAGCGCAGTTACAACGTGCAACATGTCCCTGCGGGCTTCAGCCTGATGTTTGGCGCGGGTGCTCTTTCAGGATTGCTCGGCATCGGATCCGGAGCCGTCAAAGTTCTTGCGATGGACCAGGCGATGAAGATTCCATTTAAAGTTTCGACCACTACCAGCAACTTTATGATCGGGGTTACGGCCGCCGCCAGCGCCGGTGTCTACCTCAGCCGTGGGTATGTCGATCCGGGCCTGTCCATGCCTGTCATGTTGGGAGTACTTGCCGGCTCCCTCGTCGGAAGCCGTATCCTGGTAAAAGCCGAAACCAAATCGCTACGGCTTGTCTTCAGCCTGCTAATTCTCGCGCTCGGCTTGGAGATGCTCTACCAGGGCTTCGGGGGAAAAAGCTGATGTCTTCTGCCAATGCGCCTATTCCAGAGGCGCATTCCGCGTCTCCGCCTGAGGCCTGGGGCGATCGTCAGATGGAGGTGATCCTCGGCAATCTGCTCCGGGTCGGAGTGATGCTGTCGGCGGCTATTGTCTTCTCGGGAGCGTGCATCTACCTCGCACATCATGCCCACGAAACAGCCAGTTACCGGGTCTTCCGCGGAGAGCCCTCGGAATTCCGCACGATTTCCGGAGTTGTCCGAAGCGCTCGGCATGGTCGGGGACGGGGCCTGGTCCAGCTTGGCTTGCTCCTTCTCATCGCTACGCCCATTGCTCGCGTTGCGTTTTCCATCGTTGGATTCAGCATAGAGCGCGATCGTATGTATGTCGCTTTTACTCTGATCGTACTCGCCATTCTGCTCTATAGTCTCCTTGGGTCGGGAAAGGGGATGTAGGTAATGGTTTGTAAACATCTTGCGCGCTCAAGCCACAATTTCCCGCAGCGAACTGAGCAGCCGCTCAACTTCCTCCATTGTGTTGTAGTGCACGAGGCCCAGACGCAGGAATCCTCCCGACCGCTCGACATCTAACTGTTCGGTAAGGTTCAGCGCGTAATAGTTTCCGTCCCACGTGAAGATGCCGCGCTCGCCGAGTTTCGTGGCCAGTTCGAGCGGTGTGTGCCCCTCGATGCGAACGACGAACGTCGCACAACGCTGATCGAAACGATGTGAGTCTTTTATCCCATAGAGTTTCAGGCCAGAGATCGCGAGTAAGCCGGCGAGCATCTTTTCCATGAGCTTTTTTTCGTGGTCGTGAACGACTTCGTGCGCGGCGAGAATTGCCGCGCGGCGGTTTCGAACCGCCGGCTTCGCGCGGCGACCGAGCTCCTGCCAGTAGTCCACGCAAGCTTTAATTCCGGCGATGCATTCGTGGTTCAGCGTTCCCCATTCCCAGCAGTTCGGAATGTTGTCGGTGTTGGGACGAACTTTATAGGGACGCAACCGCTGCAGATGCTCGCGCTTGCCGTAGAGAACGCCCATGTGGGGGCCGAAAAATTTATACGTGGAGCAGACCAGAAAATCCGAGTTCAGCGCGCGCACGTCGATGGGGCCGTGCGGAGCATAGTGGACCGCATCAATGTAACTGAGCGCGCCCGCCTGGCGCGTCAGTCGCACGATTTCGACGACATCGTTGATCGTCCCCAAGGCGTTGGACGCATAGCCGACCGCCACGAGCTTCGTGCGATGACTGATCTTTGCCGCCAGGTCGTTCATGTCGAGCGTGCAGTCGTCCTCCTTGAACCTGACCGTACGGATGACCACGCCTTTTTCTTCGAGCGCCTTCCAGGGGGAAAAATTCGCGTCGTGGTCTAACAGGGTGAGCACGATCTCATCGCCACGCTCAAAATCCCGTGCTAGCGCCCGACTCATGGCGAACGTGAGCGTTGTCATATTCGCGCCGAACACAATCTCATCGGCATCGCAGTTCAGGAAATCGCCCATCGCCCGTCGCGCTTCCGCGATCATGGCGTCGGTGTTGCGGCTCGTCCGGTAGGCACCGCCACTATTGGCGTTGTTATGTGAGAGATAGTCCGCAATGGCGTCGATGACTCGCTGCGGAACCTGCGTTCCACCTGGACCATCAAGAAAAATAGCGGGACGTCCATTGGCGGACTGTGCGAGCGCCGGAAACTGCGAACGAACCCAGGCGAGATCGAACGCCGTGGAGGGCGAGGACGAAGTCTGTTCTGCGATTGGCATATCAGACATTCTAATCAAGCGCGACAGATCGGGAGAGAAAGTTCAGAGAGAGAGAGAGAGAGAGAGTTGAGACAGAGCTCAGAGAGAAAGATCGTTTGCGAAAGACCAAATGCGAGAGAGGATGCGCGGGGCCGTCCTGGTAACGGGTGGAAGGTGTCGCAGCGGACCGATTATGCAACACATTCTGCCGGATTGGGCTTCTTGTACTTTTCCCGGTTCGCGTCCTCGAGACGGATTCGCGTGACTCGTGTCGTTTCCTGAACCAGATCGTCCGTGGCGCGAGTTCCGTCCCCGGCCATCACCGAACCGGCGGCCAGGGCGAAGCGCAATGCGTCTGCTTGATCATCGAAGTACAAAATTACTTGTCCCGACATAATTACTTCTCCTGAGTCTGGCCCTTGCTCGCATGGCAAGCGAGCGTAGCTCAAAAACATCAAATTAAGACGCAGGTGGCGCTAGGATCACTGCGTTCGATGGTGCTACCACTATTCTCCAATTGTCGGAGAATGCGGCAGACACTGATAGTGCTATTGTTGGTTCTCTTCCCGAGCACACAAGCCGCCGGATGAGGGGGCGGCAAGCCGGCCCGGGGGCTGATCGACGTGAGTCCAAATGGGAAGTCTCTGGCCGCCGTTTTTCGATAGATCGTCATCTCACAGATCGCCATCTAAGGATAGAATCAGCTATAGTGAATAAATACCAGTTGAGTGAGATGGTGTGACACGAATGTCGGCAAATCGGGGCGCGTTCGTAAGAGCCGTGTGCGTGCTCGCGGTTGCCTTGGTGTGCGTGATGGGGACGGTGCAGGCCACGCACTCGCACCCCGACGACACAGCCACATCCCACCATACCTGTACCATTTGCGCGACGGCTCATGCCGGAATTAATAGCCAGACGGTTGCCGTAGCGCCAGTTTTAACTGCCGTTCCCTTAGCAGTTATGGTTGCAGAAGTTTCGCTGGTTTTCCGTCCTGCGACTACCCAGTTTATCCGTCCTCCGCCGGCGTTCTGATCCCCGGCCCGGTTCATCAGGTTCCCAAACGACGGCGATCCTCGATCTCGAATGATCGGACCCGCCGCAGAACCATTTATTGGAGGAGTTCATGAATTTGTTGCACAGAAGCTCACGGGCTGCGGCTGTGGCCCTGGCTCTGGCGTTAACGATTGGAGCTGCGCAAGCGCAGTCGAGCGGGAGTTCGGGATCGATCAAAGGCACTGTCCTCGACCCGTCGGGCGCGGTGGTTGCAGATGCTGCCGTTGAAATTCACAATGCGGTTAGCGGCTATGATCGGAAGACGACGACAGACAGTAAGGGGAACTTCAGCTTTCTGAATGTGCCATTTAATCCTTACCACATGACCGTCGCGGGCGCGGGGTTTGCCGCCTACGCACAGGATGTTGAGCTCCGGTCGGTTGTACCCGTCGCGGTCAACGTCAGTCTTGAAGTTGCTGGCTCCTCCACCACGGTTTCGGTCGAAGCGGCGGGCGATCTGGTGGAGAACGATCCAACCTTCCATTCCGATGTGGACAAGGAGTTGATCGACAGACTCCCCGTGGGAGGTTCGTCGTCGTCCCTAAGTGCCATCGTCGGCGATGCTACTCCGGGCATCGCCTCCGATTCGAACGGGCAAATCCACGGCTACGGCGACCACGCCGAGAACTCATATAACATTGATGATCAACCGGATACGGACCAGCATAGCAAAGTCTTCTCGAACCAGATCTCCGTCGATTCCATTCAATCCATGGAGGTCATCGCCGGCGCGCCTCCGGCGGAATACGGAGGCAAGACGAGTGTCGTGATTGTAGCCACCACGCGCTCGGGCCAGGGCATCACCACGCCACACGGGAGCGTGAATACCTCCTACGGGTCGTTTGGCACTTCCACCTTGTCCGCCGACGTCGCTTACGGGGGAAAGAAATGGGGGAACTTCATCTCGGTCGGCGGTCTGAACAGCGGCCGCTTCCTGGATGCTCCGGAGTTTGCGGTGGTGCATGACAAGGGCAACGAACAGAACCTCTTTGACCGCGTCGACTTTCAACTATCATCCGCCGACTCGATCCGCCTGAACTTCGGTTACAGCCGAAGCTGGTTCCAGACGCCGAATTCCCTGGACGCCGAAAACGCAACTGCCTGGAGTGGGCTGAACGGGATTCTTCCAGCTGTGGAGAACTATGGCGGCGAAGTTCCCGGTACTAATATCACAGTCGGACCAGCCGACCAGCGCTCGAAGATTGGAACCTTCAACTTCGCTCCCTCCTGGACGCGGCTTATAAGTACGAACTCGGTATTCACCTTGGGCGCTTTTGTGCGCCGCGACGATTACAACTATTATCCGAGCACTGATCCGTTCGCAGACCTGCAGCCACCGAGTCTTCAGAGGCAATCGGTAGGTCAAAACCGAACTCTGACCAATACGGGCCTTCGATCCGACATTTCCCATGTCAAAGGGATGAATAACATCAAGGCGGGCGTAACCTACCAACAAACATTTCTCAACGAGAATGACACGATCGGGATCGTCGATCCGGCTTACAACGCGCCCTGCGTAACGGCGTCTCCGCTAACGCCACTGAACGCGAATCCATACGTTCCCGTCCCCGGTTTCACCAACCCTTCGCAATGCACCGGCGCCAACCAGCCGAACACCGCCGTCAATCCGAATGCACCCGGCACCGCTTTTTACCCGTATTTCAATCCGACCCTTTCGCCCTACGACTTGACACGCGGCGGAAGCGCTTACACCTTCAATGGCCATACGGACGTAAAGGAGCTTGCTCTCTACATTCAGGATGCGGTCACGGTAGGGCACTGGTCGATGAACCTTGGTATTCGCGGAGATCTCTACAATGGTCTCACCGTCGCGAGCCAGGCCGAGCCGCGCATCGGAATCTCATACAACGTCAAGAAGACGAGCACGATTCTTCGCGTCTCTTACGCGCGCACCCTGGAGTCGCCCTTTAATGAAAATCTGATTCTCTCCAGCATCGGATGCAGCAACCCGGTCTTAAATCCGCTGCTCTCTTGTTCGGCACCCAGGGCCAATCCTTTGAGTCCCGGTTTCCGCAATGAATTCCACGCCGGCCTTGAACAGGCGTTCGGGAAATACCTGGTTTTTTCTGGCGAGTGGATCACAAAATATACACACAACGGCTACGATTTCAGTGTTCTTGGCAATACCCCGATCACTTTCCCCATCGAATGGCACAACGCCAAAATTCCGGGATACGCCGGCACCCTGAAAGTACCGAACCTGCATGGCTTTTCGGCGCAGATGGTCTTTTCCAGCGTGTCGGCGCGCTTTTTCCAGCCCCAGATCGGCGGGGCGGGAGCGACAGTATCGAACGGCACCAATCTGCCCTTCCGCATCGATCACGACGAAAAGTTGAACCAGACAACTCACCTGCAATACCAGCCTTGGAAGCGTGGCCCGTGGTTTGGCGGCAACTGGCGCTACGACAGTGGACTGGTGGCCGGCAACGCTCCCTGTTATGGGGTAGATCCGGGCAACGACTGCACGCAGACGACCACCATCAACGGACAACCGGCCGTCTTTTTACGCGACGCTTTCGGAAACCCCTTGAGCGGCGATCAGGAATTCGAGGCCGGATTCACCTGCAATGGCGTCCATGCAACTCCGACATCCCCGCTACCTTCCACCTGTCTGGCATCGCAGTTTGGGTCGAGTCTCATCAAGGTACCGGCGCCGAACACCGAGAGCGACGACCACAATCCGCCACGCATCGCGCCCCGTAATCTGTTTGATCTTTCAGTGGGCGATGACAACCTGCTCAAGGGCGATCATTACAAATGGAGTCTTATGCTCACGGCCATCAACCTGACCAATAAACTGGCGCTGTATAACTTTCTCTCAACCTTCAGCGGGACACACTATGTGACCCCGCGCGCACTGACCGCTGAACTTGGGTTCCACTTCTAATCCGACCGGAAAGAATGGGTTTCGGCGCGGAATGGGACGGCCGGGAAGCCCGTTCCCGCTGTCCCTCGAGGCCTGATCGGGCCGGCGACAAGATCCAGGATGCCGCACGCGCTTCGGGGAAAACACCATTTTCTGTGACTTAGCCGGGACCTTTCGCGCCGGCGGTACTCGACGGTAACGAAGATCCTTTCTCTCTCATTACTGAAGTTTAGCCGCAAATACTCGATTTTCTTCCCCGCCGCTGCCCTGCCTGATATCAATGAGTGTTGCCGGTTTCTCTCCCCTGGGCCCGCGATGTGCGGGCAGGAGTCCGTTCAGATGACAACTCGCCCTCAAAACTGGAGGGACATGAGCATAGCGCCACGGTTTTTCATTGCCGTGGTCGTGCTTTGCGGCGCTACCGTGATGACCGTTTCGGTTCTCCACGGCAGGAGCGAAAATCCGCTCAAATTCCTCTGCTATCTGATAATCGCTCTGGCCGCTTCGCGCCTCAAGGTTAATCTGCCCGGAATTACCGGCACAATGTCGGTCAACTTTCTCTTTCTCTTGCTGGGTGTACTGGAACTGAGTTTTGCCGAAACCATGGCGCTCGGGTGCGCGGCAGCGGTGGTGCAGTGCTTCGACAGGGCCCGCCCGAATCCGATTCAAGTCACTTTCAATGTCTGCTCCACGGCGCTCGCCATCGCTGTCACTTTCGCGTCGTATCGCTATGCACTCGTGCATCGGACGGTGAACGACCCGTCAACCCTGCTCTTTATGGCGGCGTGTGTCTATTTCGTAGCCAATACGCTTCCGGTCGCGGCCATCATTTCATTAACGGAAAGAAGGTCGCTGCGAAAGCTCTGGTCCGATTGCTACTTCTGGAGTTTCCCCTACTATCTTGTAGGCGCGGGCGTAGTCGGCATGATGAGCTGGATTCACGGCTTCAGCGACTGGCAGACCTCATTGTTGACGCTTCCCGTCGTCTATCTCATCTATCGCTCCTACCGCCTTTACCTCGGTAAACTCGACAACGAGAAGCGGCACGTCGAAGAGATGGCCGATCTGCATATGCGGACCATCGAGGCACTGGCTCTGGCCATCGAAGCCAAGGATCAGACCACTCACGATCACCTGCAGAGAGTTCGGGTCTACGCTGTCGAAGTCGCGAAGGAGCTCAAGGTTGACCGGGAGGGAATGGAAGCGCTGCAGGCAGCGGCGCTATTGCATGATATCGGCAAGCTGGCGATTCCCGAGCACATCATCTCAAAACCCGGCCGCCTGACCCCGGAAGAATTCGAAAAGATGAAGATTCATCCGCTCGTGGGAGCGGAAATTCTGGAACGCGTGCGCTTTCCCTACCCGGTTGTGCCCATCGTTCGGGCGCATCATGAGAAATTCGACGGGACCGGCTATCCCATGGGATTGCGAGGAACCGAGATACCAATTGGCGCCCGCATTCTGGCGGCGGTCGATTTTCTGGACGCGCTCGCTTCCGATCGGCAATACCGGCTCGCACTGCCGCTGAACGAAGCGATGGCGCAAGTGGTTCGCGAATCGGGAAAGGCCTTCGATCCTGACGTCGTCAGAGTGCTCGAGCGCAAGTATGTAGAACTGGAAAGGCTTGTCCACGAGCGTACCGACAGTCTGGGGAAACAGAGATTATCCACCGAAGTGCAAGATCTTGACGGGGACGCATCCGCCGAGCCGCTGATCAAGCCCGATGCCGGGTTCGAGGCGCAAGGAAAGCGCCAGCTGCCGGAGCGCAGCTTTCTGAGCTCGATCGCGGCCGCGCGTCAGGAAGCGCAAACTCTTTTCGAGCTCAGCCAGGACCTCGGAGCCTCGCTCAGTCTGGGCGAGACGCTCTCCGTGTTTTCCGTGAAGTTGAAGCGGACGATTCCCTATGACGCCATCGCCATTTATATCTGTCAAGGCGACGAACTCATCCCGGAGTATGTAAATGGCGACAACTTCCGTCTGTTTGCCTCGCTTCGCATTCCGATTGGACAGGGGCTTTCAGGGTGGGTCGTCCAGAACCGCAAACCCATCCTGAATGGCAATCCCTCGGTCGAGCCCGGTTATTTGAACGATACTTCGAAATACAGCACGCTGATGTCAGCGCTCGCGGTGCCGCTTGAGGGGTTGCAGGGCGTGGTCGGAGTGGTCGCTTTGTACCACGCGGAAAAGGATTTCTTTACCTCGGACCACCTGCGCATTTTGCGCGCCGTAAGTTCCAAGATGGGGCTCGCCATTGAAAACGCGATGAAGTACGAGCAGGCGGAGAATTCGGCGGTTACCGATTACCTCACCGGCCTTCCGAATGCCCGTTCGCTATTCCTGCAACTCGACCGTGAACTGGCGCGCTGCAAACGCGACAACAATACCCTGACTGTTATGGTCGCCGATCTGGATGGTTTCAAGCAGATCAACGACCGCTTTGGACACCTGGAAGGCAATCGTGTATTGCGGTTGTTTGCGCATTCTCTTAAGGAAACAAGCCGCGAGTACGATTACGTCGCCCGCATGGGTGGCGACGAATTCGTGGTCATCGCTCCCGGACTCACTGCAGAAGCCTCCGCGCGCAAGGCCGAACAGATGCGCAGCCTGGCACAACAGGCGGGCAAGACCATCTGCAATGAGGACATCCTTTCTTTGAGCGTGGGCAAGGCTCTCTATCCGGAAGACGGCATGGACGCTGAAAGAATCCTCTCCGAAGCCGATAAGCGCATGTACCTGCAGAAGCGAAGCCAATCCACGCAAAAGAACCGGCGTCTCTATCCGCGGGTCCGTGGCAGGCTGACCACCGAAATCTCCGGAAATGGCCAGGAACGGCCAACACTGGGCATTGTCACCAATCTTAGCGTCGGCGGTTGTTATGTCGAAACCAGAGGTTTCCTCTTGCCCGGATCGAAGCTGAAACTCAGCTTTTCACACGCCCATACCAATGTTTCAGTCGATAGCGAGGTCGTGCGGATGGATATGGGCACAGGCGGGGCGCTGAAGTTCAGCGAGATGACGCACGAGATCCGCGCGGCGTTACAGCGGATACTCGAGCAACTGGCGACTGCGGAGGCGGCAGTTGAACTAAAACGCGCTCAGGGTGCCGCTTTTGGCGCTCTGTAACGCGCCTCCAGTAACCAGCCCCCGATCATGCAGGAACTGCGACGGGACGAATCTGAATCAAAGGCACTGTGGTACGTGGTTTTGACAATCCGTGCCGCAGCATGTTCGCCGTCGGCACCCCGGTGCGATAGAAAGATTTCTCGCAATCGGCCGTGGATGGCCCGCGCATACTTCCTTCCATATAGGCCAATCCCGGGCAGCGCGAGCAAGTGCCGGCGTGGGAACACGACGAGCAGACGGCGAGATCCTTCACCTTGATCGAACGAACTTCGTTCATCTGCGGCGAGAAATTCCAGATATCCAGAAACTTCTGCTGCCGAACATTTCCCGTTGGAAGCGGGAATTGCACACAGGGAAAAACGTCGCCGTAAGGCGAAATGTAGCAGAAGGCATGACCCGCGCTGCACGAGTAACCTTCGAGGTCCTCTTTCGAAGGCGGCTTCGGCGGAGCACAGTAGTCGTCCTGATTGTCGACCAGCGCCGGATTATGGAAAATCTCGGGCAACTCCTCTCCCGGGATGCGCAAGGAAAGAACGGATGTGTCCCCGTCCATCATGGGCGTGATCGTGGGATCGAGGGTGTAATGGACGCCCAGTTCGTCGGCAAGCTCCTGCACGCCTTTATGGTCGGCTGAGTTTGCGGTCATCAGCACATTTGCGATGGTTACCCGCAGGCCTTGATCATGCAGAAAGCGAATGGCGCGAACGGTGCGCTCGAACGAATGCGGAAGCTTGGTGATGGCATCGTGCACCTCGGGTCGATGCGAGTAGACGCTGATCTGAATCGTGTCGACGCCCAGCTCGCGGATTCTGCGCGCTTCCTCCTCATGAATCATGACCGCGTTGGTCTTGATCTTCACCACGAACATGAGGCGCCGCGCATATTCAACCAGCTCCATGAAGTCGCGGCGCATGAAAACTTCGCCGCCGCTGAATGTGAGAAAGAAAACGCCGGCCTCGGCCAGTTGATCGAGCACGCCCTTGATTTCCGCGGTCGTCATCTCGCCATGGTCGTCATGATCGAGATAGCAATGCACGCATCGCTCGTTGCAGCGATAGGTAACGTCCAGGTGCACGGCGATGGGCACGCCGAGATCGAATGCTCTCTGTCCGACCTCAGACACCAGGCTCATGATCGGGACTCCGCAACCGACGGTCGACTGGAAACGACGAGAACTCCGTGGCCACAAAGCTCCGAGACAAACTGTTCGGCGTCGGCCTGGGCCTGATCGGGATCGACATCGAATTGCTGGCAGATGCGATCGCGGACAATCTCCTGCAATGGCGTGCTGCCATCGGCAGCCTGAAAGATCGCCGTGGCAACCTCATTCAATGTGAAAAAAGTCGAATTGGCCGAGTTCATGACCATCATTTCGCCGCCCAGCGCGCGAGCAGCTATCGCCGAACTGCGGGTGATGTAGATGCAATTTTCAGGCATGTTGCGCCACCTGTTCCGTGCTGCCTACGAAGTGTCGCACATCCTCCCACACCTTGGCATCTGGATAAAACGTCAGACGGCGAACGGGGACCTTGGAAACAAAATTGCAGGCCGTTGCAAAAAGCTTGTTCACTAATTCCGGGTCTTCGGCAAAAAACAGGATATTGCGCATCAGGCGGCGGACGGCTTGGGTAGAGGAGAGTTCGTCGATGCGGTTGTCGGGACCTTGTTCCAAAAAGAATAGAGCCGAGATCGGAGCGCTGCAATTCTCGCCGGAACGGGCCAGTTCTCCGGCGAACGGAGTGCCGAAGGCCGCATATCCGTCGGCGGTTGGGCGAAGGTAAGAAATCTCGTCGGTAAGCAGCGTAACGTCAGGAGGAGCCAGCCGAGTCATGGTGGTCTTTCCGGCGCCCGACACGCCCGAAAACAGATAAGCCTGGCCATCGCAAATCGCGCTCGCGGCGTGCAACAGGAATCCGCCGCGTTCGGCCAGAATCAGGCTATGCAGAATGCGCATTACAGAATCCAGGGAATAGGGGTTGGAATTTTGCAGCACGCTGCCTCGTCCGGTGCGGGGATCCAGGCGCGCACGGAAATCGCCCCGTTGCAGCAACCATTCTTCGCCGTCGCGGCGCACGCGAACGTCTTCATCGGAAGCGGGTTTCGTGAGGCTGAGATCAAACTCGAGTTCCAATTCAGGATGGGAAGAACTCAGGAAGCCTTCATAGCGCTGCCGCAACAGTTGATGAAAGCCATCGTCGCTCGTTGACAGGGCTACCGGAAGCCCCCCGATCTCCACACAGGTGACTTTACGCGACGCATCCATTATGTGCCGAATTCCGCTGGATTCTGACCCTGGCCGACCTCAGCCTTCCGAACCTCAAACGCGGATCGCTTCAGAGAGGAACGCTTCGGAAAGGTGTGGAACTTGAGCACAAGGCGCCGGGCAAGGCTGAAGTGGCAAAGCAACCACCCCAGCGCTCGGGAGCACTTTGCGCCAAAACCGGGGCGGAGAGCGAAGATGCGGAGGCCTCGACTGGCCTTAGCCACGAGGTGCCCAAGCAACGCTTCCGTGGGGAAGGCAGGGTCCGGGGCGGGCATGGAGTCCCCGCACAGCAGGAAACCATTCGAAGTGCTTGTCGCAACCAGGCGATGCAGGAAAAAGCGGTTGTCGCGCATGGCGAGTACAATCTCTCCGGGCCGGAGGTTTTCGAGCGAGCAGCTTTCGATTTCTACTTCATCACCCGGCCAAAGAGCCGGGAGCATGCTTTCACCGTAAACGCGTAGACGCAAATATCCGCCCTGGCGCAGTCCGTCTGCGGCCAGGACTGAGGATTCTGTGATCCAGAACAGTCGCGCTGCATTCGTGGTGTCTTCCAGCATTAGGAGGTTTTATGTTGCTGGGTACAGGCCTGGTTCAGGCCGGACACTATTTTTCCGCAAACTAGCGCCTGCGTCTCGAAAACCCGTTCGTAGCGGAATGCCGGCTTGTGATAGGGTTTCTTCGCTTTACCCACGACGGCTGGTTGTTGATGTTTCTCGGAAGTTGGTTGATTGTCGATCATAGTTGATGAAGCCAGCGGTCGCGGCTGGCTCGTCCCCCGCTCATCGATCAGATTAAGGCAGTGTACTACACGCCGTTCGCCACTGCCAAATATCTTAGTTAGTTGCATTCCAAGTCAAAAAGGTGAACTGAATAATTAATAAAATGAGAGAGTTCCATTCAGCCTTGCGCGGCGCAAACTCAGAGAAAGTCCAACAATCGCGAGCGGTAACAAGACCACGCCGAAGCCGGCCAGAACGGAGAGCGTTCCAGCCATTGTGCGCACCGATTCACCCTGCAGCAAAGCCTTGCGCATTCCGTCAATCGCGTACGTCAGAGGAAGGGCTCGACCCAGAATCTCAAGCGGGCGGGGTAAGCTCTGAATTGGAAACATGGCTCCGCTCAGAAACCAGAAGCCAGAGCCGAAAAGCCACAGCAGGGCCGAGCCTTTCTGAAAGGCAACCTGCAGCGTGGCCGCCGCGATGCCGAATGCCAGAGCGATTGCAAAGGACAAGATCAGGATCACGAGGCACGAAAACAAATTGGCATGGACGGATGCCCGAAAAACTGCCACACCGGCGAAAAGATAGACCAATAGATTGAAGAGTTTGCCGGAGAAGGCAGACATCGAGCTGAGGATGATAAGCTCGGCCGGACGGGTGGATGTGGTCATCAGGACTTCGAGCGTTCCTGTCTGCTGGGCTTCCTGCACGGCGCTCAGAAAGGCCTGTGCGCTCATCAGGAAGAATGTGTAGAGCCCGGTGCCGACCAGGAGAAAAGGGAAGTATTCGACGCCGTCTGGACGAAAACCGGGGCCGATGGCA
>Ga0302324_100013174_pt1 | contig 16798 bp, 15 predicted proteins | sample Palsa_T0_1_FD_201949 | JGI IMG/M metagenome (GOLD analysis project Ga0302324, IMG submission 201949) | Peat permafrost microbial communities from Stordalen Mire near Abisko, Sweden - Palsa_T0_1 | ecosystem: Environmental > Terrestrial > Soil > Palsa > Peat permafrost | place: Sweden: Abisko...
CTGACCGTGTGAACGGGTCAATATCACCGTGCAGAGGGACTAGGGAATTCCGCGCTGTTCCAGGAACTCGCCGAGTATTCTCGCCGTGTGACTCTTGCCGGGCTTGCGTACGATGGACTCGGGAGCGCCCTGCGCGACGATGCGGCCACCGCCGTCGCCGCCTTCGGGGCCAAGGTCCACGATCCAATCGGCTTCGGCCATGATGTCGAGATTGTGTTCGATGACGACGACGGTGTTGCCGGCGGCGACCAGGCGATGCAGGACGCGCATGAGCTTCTCGACGTCGGCCATGTGCAGGCCGACCGTCGGCTCGTCGAGCACGTACAGAGTGTGCTGTCCTTCGCGGCGGGCCATGTCCAGCCCGAGCGCATCGGTCCTCACCTTCGACAATTCGGTGACGAGCTTGATCCGTTGGCTCTCTCCGCCCGAAAGCGTCGGGCTGGGTTGGCCCAAGCTGAGATAGCCCAGGCCCACGTCGGCGAGCAGGCTGACCGGGTGATGTACGCTACGCTGGGCCGTGAAGAACGGCAGCGCATCGTCGACGCTCATGGCGAGAATCTCGCCTATGCTCCTGCCCTTGAACAGAATGGACAGAGTTTCAGGATTGAAGCGCTTGCCGCCGCAGACATCGCACAGTACTTGCACATCGGGCAGGAAGCTCATCTCGATGCGCTGCATTCCCTGGCCTTCGCAGGCCTCGCAGCGGCCGCCCGCGGTGTTGAAGGAAAACCGGCTGGCGGTGAACCCGCGCATGCGGGCCTCGGTGGTGTCCGCGTAGAGGCGCCGGATGGAGTCCCAGAAACCGATGTAGGTTGCAGGGCAGGAGCGGGGTGTTTTGCCGATGGGGGTTTGATCGACTTCGAGAACGCGGCTGATTTTTTGCCACCCGGTGATGGCATCGCATCCCACGAGAGCGGTCTCGGCGTTGCCGTTGCCGTTGCCGTTGCCGTTGCCCTTGCCCTTGCCCTTGCCCTTGCCGTTGCGGCTGGAGCGTTGCGGCCGCGCCAGCAGGCTCTTCAAGTTGCGCATGAGCACGTCGCGCGCCAGCGACGACTTGCCGGATCCCGAGACGCCGGTGACCACCGTCAGCCGCCCGAGCGGTATACGAACGTCGACTTTGCGGAGATTGTGCAGAGCGGCGCCGCGGATATCGATCATGGGGGTGTCGCGATCGACGCTGCGGCGATGCGAGCGCGAATGCTGCAATGGCGCGGCGAGACAGCGGCCGGTCGCGGAATTGCCCGATCGAGCGAGCTGCGTGGCCGTTCCTTGAGCCACCACGTGGCCGCCGCGAGTACCGGCGCCGGGGCCCAAATCGATGACATGATCGGCGCGGCGGATGGTGTCCTCGTCGTGTTCGACCACGATCAGGGTATTGCCCTTGGCGCGCAGCCTGTCCAATGTATCGAGGAGCGCGACATTGTCGCGCGGGTGAAGGCCGATGGTGGGCTCGTCCAGGACGTAGCAAACGCCCTGCAGATTCGAGCCCAGCTGGGCTGCCAGCCGAATGCGCTGCGCCTCGCCGCCGGAGAGCGTGGGCGCGGCGCGGTTCAATTGCAAATAACCCAGACCGACATCGCACAGAAAGGCGGTGCGCGCCGCCAGCTCCGCCAGCAAGTCGCGTGCGATGTCGCGTTCGCGGCCGACCAGCTTGAGCTTTTGCAGGTTCGCCGAAAAATCCCGTACCGGCAGATCGGTGAGCGCGGCGATGGATTGCCCCCGAAACAATACGTGCATTGCCACGGGATTGAGGCGTTGACCCGCGCAATCGGGACAGGCGACGGGCCGGCCGTCCGGCGTCTGCGCAGCTTCCGTTTCCCGCCACGCAGATTCCTCGCCGGTTTGCTCGGCGTCGAATTCCTCCAATTGCAATCCGGTGCCGAAGCAGCTCTTGCACCAGCCGTGTTTCGAGTTGAACGAAAACAGCCGAGGGTCGAGTTCGGGAAAGCCCGTGCCGCAGTTGGGGCAGGCGCGCTTGGTGGAGAATACGCTCACCGCCGCAGCGTCGCTGCCGGGCGCGACGTGCACGACTCCACGCCCGTGTTCCAATGCCGAATCCAGTGCCTGACGCAGTTCCGCCTCGCGCGCCGCGCTCACGGTCAACGTGGCTACAGGCAGCTCGATATTGTGTTCGATGAAGCGATCGAGCCGCGGCCATTTGGCCGTCGGCAGCAGGGTGCCGTCGACCTGGAGATGAGAAAAGCCCTTGCCGCGCGCCCATTTCGCGAGCGCGGTATACAGGCCCTTGCGCGCCACGATGAGGGGCGCCAGCAGGGAGATGCTTTTGCCGCGATAGTCCTTGAGCAGGCGCGCGGCGATCGCGTCGGCGGACTGTGGCTCGATGCGCGACTCACAGATGGGGCAGTACTGCACTCCCAGCTTCACGTAGAGCAGACGCAGGAAGTGATAGATCTCGGTCAGAGTCGCCACCGTGCTCTTGTGTCCGCCGCGGCTGGTACGCTGCTCGATGGCCACGGTGGGAGGAATGCCAAAGATGGCATCGACATCGGGGCGCGACGCGGGCTGCACGAACTGCCGCGCATAGGCGTTCAGCGACTCGAGGTAACGCCGCTGCCCTTCGGCGAACAGAATGTCGAAGGCCAGGGTGCTCTTGCCGCTGCCCGACACGCCGGTGATCACGGTGAAACGGTTCAGGCCCAGCTTCACGTCGACATTCTTGAGATTGTGTTCGCGCGCTCCGTGAATATCGATTGACGTCGGAGGGGCCGAACGCCGGGCAGATCCTTTTGCCTCGTAGGCCGACCCTGCTGCGTCGTCCGCATCTTGGACAGCGTTCGCTCCAAGCGGCAACGGCTTTTCTGCGTCGAGGAGCGCGCGGCCGGTATGCGAAGCGGCGACGGCCATGACATCGGTGGGTGTGCCCACGCAAACGACGCTGCCGCCGGCATCGCCCCCCTCGGGTCCCAAATCGATGATCCAGTCGGCGGTGCGCACCACATCCAAGTTGTGCTCGATGACCAGCAGCGAGTGGCCGGCGTCGATCAGCTGCCGAAAGGCGCGCAGCAGTTTTGCGACGTCGTCGAAATGCAGCCCGGTGGTCGGCTCATCGAACAGAAAGAGTGAGCCACTACGGGGAGCGGTATCGCGCGCCGTGGGCGCGGCCCGTTTCGCCGCGCTCTTTTTCGTGGAATTCAGGCGAACGGCATTCTCTGCAAGGTGCCCGGCCAGCTTGAGCCGCTGCGCCTCGCCGCCCGACAGGGTCGGCACGGGTTGACCGAGGCGCAGGTAGTCGAGGCCGACGTCGGCCAGCGGCGCGAGGCGCAGGCACACTTCGTTGTCGCCGGCGAAGAACGCCAGGGCTTCGGAAACCGTCAGGTCGAGAACATCGGCGATGCTCTTGGCCGGCGCATCGCCGCGGGACAGTCGCACCTCGAGCACTTCGGCCCGATAGCGCCGGCCGTCACAGTCGGGGCAGCGCAGGTATACGTCCGAGAGAAATTGCATCTCGACGTGTTCGAAGCCGTTGCCGCCGCAGGCTGGACAACGGCCGTTGCCGGCATTGAAACTGAACGTGCCGGCGGTGTACTTGCGCTCACGCGCCTGCGGCAGGCGGGCGAACAAATCCCGGATCGCGTCGAAGGCACCCACATAGCTTGCGGGATTGGAGCGCGTGGTGCGGCCTATGCGGCTCTGGTCCACCATGACCACTTCGTCGATCGAGTCGATGCCCTCGAGCGCGCGATGCAGGCCGGGATTTTCAGTGGGCTTGCCCTTGGCGCGCAACAGCGCCGGATACAGGATGTCGTGCACCAGGGTGGACTTGCCCGAGCCGCTGACTCCGGTGACGCACACCAGGCGTCGCAGCGGAATCTCGACGTCGATATTCTTGAGATTGTGCTCCGCGGCACCGCGGAGACGTAAACTACCGGCGGCGGTGGTCCCCCCATTGCGTCTCGCCGGCAGCCCGCCGTCGCGAGGTATTTCCACCCGCTTGCGGCCAAAGAGGTAGTCGGCGGTGAGCGACCCCTTGGCTTTGGCGAGCGCCGCGATGGGCCCGAAGAACACAATCTCTCCGCCGTGCTCGCCGGGGCCGGGCCCGATATCGAGCACGCGATCCGCAGCCTGCATCACCTTCGGGTCATGTTCGACCACCACCAGCGTATTGCCGGCGTCGCGCAGGCGCTGCATGACGCCGACGATGCGGCCGACGTCGCGGGGATGCAGGCCGATGGACGGTTCGTCGAGCACGAACAGAGTATTGACCAGCGAGGTGCCGAGCGCCGTGGTGAGATTGATACGCTGCACTTCGCCGCCGGACAGGGTGCGCGACTGGCGATCGAGGTTCAAATAGCCCAGGCCCACGTCCGTCAAGTACTTGAGGCGCGTGCGAATTTCCCGCAGCAGTAAGTCCGTGGCCTCATCGAGCGGTGCCGGCAATTCGAGCGTGGCGAAGAAGCGGCGGCTGGCATCGATGGGCAGCAGCATCATGTCGCGGATATTGATGCCTGGATTGCCGACTCGCCACAGCAGGGCGTCGGGCTTGAGGCGAGCGCCACGGCACGCGCTACATTCGGTGTAGGAGCGGTAGCGCGAGAGCAGCACGCGGATGTGCATCTTGTAGGCTTTGGTCTCGAGCCAGGCGAAGAAGCGGCGCACACCGTACCAGACATTCTTGGTCCATTCGCCCTCGCCCTCAATGACCCACGCTCGTTGGGCGTCGGTCAAGTCGCGCCAGGGCGTGTCCACGGGAATGGCGCGCTTGCGGGCGAACTTGAGGAGATCTGCCTGGCATTCCTTGTAGGACTCGGTCTGCCAGGGCTTGATGGCTCCCTGACGAAGACTCAAGGACACATCCGGAATGACCAGGCCATAATCGACACCGATGCTGCGGCCGAAACCGCGGCAGGTCTCGCAGGCCCCGATGGGCGAATTGAAACTGAAGGTGCTGGGGCTGGGGTCCTTGTAGCTGATGTCGCAGTCAGGACAGTGCAGCCCGGTGGAGAAGCGCCAGGGTGGCGCGAATTGGTCGCCGCTCGGCTTGTCGGCTCTCGACTCGCCGCCGTCCGCGCGCGGGTACACGTCGAGGCGGCCCTGGCCCACCTTGAGCGCGGCTTCAATGGCATCGCCGGCTCGGGCCGGGTCCACCGTGGACCAGCGAAAGCGGTCCTGAATCACTTGCAGGGTGTCGCCGCGCTTTTCGTGGATGCGCGTGTAGCCTTGGCCGGACAGCAGCGCCTTGATCTCGGCTTCAGTGAAGTTCTTCGGGATGGGAACCGGAAAAGTCAGCAGCAACGGCGGATCGCCGTGCTCGCGGGATAGTATTTTCAGCGATTCCTGAATGCTCGCGGGCGTGTCGCGCCGCACCGGCCGGCCACAACCTTGGCAGTGCAGCACGGCGGCGCGCGCAAACAGCAGCTTCAAGTGATCGTTGAGCTCGGTCATGGTGCCGACGGTGGAACGCGAGGTTCGCACCGGGTTGGTTTGATCGATGGCGATCGCGGGCGGAATTCCTTCGATACGGTCGACCAGCGGCTTATCCATCCGATCCAGGAATTGCCGCGCGTAGGGGGAGAAGGTTTCGACGTAGCGGCGCTGGCCCTCGGCGTACAGCGTGTCGAACACCAGCGAGGATTTACCGGAACCGCTCACCCCGGTCACGACGATCAACTCATTGAGCGGAAGATCGAGGTCCAGGTTCTTGAGATTGTTCTGGCGGGCGCCGCGGATGCGGATCGCATCCGAGCGAGGAGGGTCGAAGGGTGGCATTCCTGTAAGTTTACAGGATGTGTCAAGTTCAGCGTCCCGCGAACTGCTCCATCATGAGCCCGGTGCCGCCGCGCGTGACATGCGCCACGATGGCGGTGCGGCGATGAATCTTCGTCACCAATCCGAGGTTGATCGCGAACGCCAGATGCACTTGCTGCCCTTTGCGCAGCCCGAGGTTTTCGGTTTCGACGAACACCCCGTTTGCGCTCAGGTTTTTAGCCTTGCAAATGCGGCTTTTTCGTCCCGACATCACCACGTACACGGTGGTGCGTGCTCGGTGGCGGGTATGCAAGCGACGCTCCATCTGTTCCGTACCTTCGCGTGATCGACGTTGAGGATGCACATTATGCACATCGCGAAGTACTTAGCGAAGCGTTCAATTGCATCGGCGAAGATATGTAAGGCGCCCGGATTGATATGTAAAATCAAGAGCCTATGGGTGGGCAGGGGAACGAAAGAAATCAACCGCAGAGCGGTTTCGAGCTTGACGCGAGGCGGAGTTAAAGTCTAGGCGACGTCTTTGCGCCGGATGGCGAGCTGCTCGGGGGCCTCGATGCCCATCTTGACGCGTCGGCCGGATCCGCCCAGCAGGGTGATCTGGATGGGGCCGTTCGCGAACAATTGCGCCATGGTCATATTGGCGTCCACGCCATCCGCCGGTTGAATGACTATGGATTCATCGGCACGGCGGCTGAGGACGAGCATGGCTCAAGCCCGCGCCAGCGCACGCAGCGCTTTGGCGAGGGTCTTTCCCTGTGGGTTGTAGGTGATCGCAGGTCCGCCGCGAACTATATCGATGAGCTGCCGCACTTGATGTTGCCGGACGTGGATGATGTGGCCGTTGACCTCGTTGGCGGTCCGGCAGCCCGCCACCACTTCCATCAGCGCGCGCCAGCGTTCGGCTACAGCCGCCGCCAGCCCTGGTCCGTTGGGCGTGGGGCATAGTTCGCGGCGCTCCACTTCGAGCTTTTCGATGGAATTGAGAAGCTGAAGCTTCTCCGCGGCCTTTTGCTCGACCGCCTGCGGAGAGTCGCCCGTGAGGGCGGCTTGTTCCGCCGCCAAAGTCGCGGCCAGTTGGCGGGCGGCCTCGATCTCGCGATCGAGTACATCCTCGAGACGGCGGCGTGCGTCCTGATGCATGTCCATGTGCCTAGTTCAGCTCGCGCTCGAATTGCAGTATTTTGTCGGCGACCTGACCGGCGTTGACCTGGTAGGTACCGGAATTGATGGCTTGCTTCACCGCAGCCACTTTCGCCGTGTTGACGACCGGCGCATTCGCGACGGCCGATTCGATCAATTGCAGGGAACGGGCGGAGTTCGTCAGGGTCACGGTATCGCCGGCCTGCGGCGCCGGTGCGCTCGCGGCCGAAGTCTCGCCCTGCGATTTGTCGGCTACAACGCCGTTGCTGCTCGAACCCTTGAGGGGTGCGACCGGCTCGGCGGTTGAAAATGCACTGATTTTGTCAGTCACCGAAATCTCTCCTAGGGCTAGCATCGGCCCATGCCAGGGTTATCGTCCGAGTCCAGATGAACTTTAGCGAACGGCCTCACGATCCACACGTCTGGAATAGTTATCGACTGTGACGCGCATCACTGAAGGGGTTATTGAGCAATTATTTCGACTACCTGTTCGGAGCGCGCAATTCCTTCGACAACTTTACCCGACGACAGGTTTTCCACCTTAACCCGTTGATTCATAAGGCCATCACTGAGGGCGCGGCCTGCCATGCGGACGCTCATGGAGCCGATATCGGCCACCAGGGTTACTTCCTGGCCGCGTTGTACCGCCTTGGCGGCCACCAGGTATTGATTGGTGATGACGGCACCGCTGGAGATGGGCCGGCTGGCGGTCAGCCCGATCGCCACCGTGGGATCATCGATATACCCGGGAGGCAGCTCGGAAACATCGCGTTGTTCGGTGCGCACATCCTTGTCCGTCAGAACGGTGCCCACCACGACGGCGCGCGCTGCCATGGTGACGGTCGAGGTACCGACGATTTTGACGGGCACATATATATGCCATGCCGGAGTACCCGGACAGCGCAATTCCACCGTGACGCGATCGCGCATGTGCTGTCCGGCACCCACACTGGCCGTGGGTGGCAGACTGCAGCGTACGAGTTTCAGCCGTGCATCGATCGGGCCGACTAGAAAGCGCTGCCGGTCGGTCAGCGGCGGGAATTGCTGTGCCGCCTGGGATTGGGCCAGCGCTTCGAGCTGTGCCACATCCTGCGTGTCGGTGGCCTGTGTCGCTCCAGTGGTCTGTGTCACCCCTGCGGCCTGCGTCGCTCCCGTGGCGAGCGCCGATACCAGAGTCATTCCCATGATCCAGCGACGATATTTTGACGGTGTCCACAACATAGAAGAGTAACAAGCAAGCGGCGTGCCATGAACGCGCCGGCTGTAATCCTCGTTTCTTGCCGCTGCCGTGGCCGCCTGCGGCAATTCTTTGCCGCGCACCCTGCGCCGCACGGCCGCGCACCAGCCCGGCGGGTGCCTGCCGTTGGATAAACCGTGCGCTGGTGCACGTTATTCGCCCTACACGGCGTTTGGCACAGCTCTTGCTTAGAGTATCCCTGAGGAGCTTATAACCATGTTCGAGAATGTTTTCGGTATCCATGAACAAGCGCTGTTGCTGCACGGCCAGCGGCTCGGTGTCCTCGCCACCAATCTGGCGAACGCCGATACCCCGGGCTACAAGGCGCGCGATATCGATTTCAGCGCCGTGCTCTCGCAGACGCAAGGGGAAACCGAGATGCCGCTGCAGGTCACCAACGCTGCGCACATCGCACTCGACAGCAGTGAGCTGCCGCCCGGGGAATTGAAATACCGCAATCCCTATCAGGCATCGCTGGACGGCAACACGGTGGAAATGCCGGTCGAGCAGGCGGCGTTTTCCGAAAACAACGTGCGCTATCAGGCGAGCCTGAATTTCATCAATGGGCAGATTTCGCAGCTGCAGCTCGCGATTGCCGGGCAGTAGTTTCGATATCCAAAGGAGAGATAAAGATGTCCTTGTTCAATGTGTTCAATGTGGCGGGAAGCGCCCTGAATGCCGAAACCATCCGCCTGAACACGACGGCCAGCAACCTCGCCAACGCTGAAAGCGTCAACGGAGATGTGACCAAGGTGTATCGAGCCAGGCATCCGGTGTTCCAGGCGATGATGAATGACGCCGACAGCGGTTTCGACGACCAAGGGGAGGCCAAGGGCGTGCGTGTCATGGGCATCGTCGAAAGCACCGCGCCGCCCTTGAAGACTTATCAGCCCGACAGCCCGGTCGCCGACAAGGACGGCTATGTCTACGCTGCGAACGTCAATTCGATCGAAGAGATGACCAACATGATCTCTGCGAACCGATCCTTCGCGACCAACGTCGAGGCCATCAACACGGCGCGCGACCTACTGCTCAAAGTCATTTCGATGGGCCATTAGAGCCCTCTAGGACATCAGCGTGATCATTAGCACACATTCATCCACGGGCCTCGGCACCAATGCCACCGGCACCGGCACGGGAACTACCGGCACCACCGGCACGGGAACTACCGGCGCTACCGGGACGACTGCCGCCAACGGCTCGACCAGTACCGCAAACGGCGGGTCGGCCAGCGGGGTGACGCTGGGCGGAACCGACTTCCTGACGCTGCTGCTGGCTCAGCTGCAGAACCAGGATCCTACCAGCCCGGTGGACAGCAACGAGTTCCTGAGCCAGCTTGCCTCCCTGAGTGAAGTGCAGGGCATCAATCAGCTCAATACCTCGTTCAGCAGCTTGTCGAATTCGCTGACCTCGAGTCAGGCGCTGCAGGCTTCCTCGTTGCTCGGCCATGAGGTACTGGCGGCGAGCTCGACCGGGACCCTGGCCACGGCCGGCGCGACGCTGACGGGCGCCGTGAGCGTGCCGCAAACCAGCTCGCAAGTGACGCTGAACATTTCGAACAGCGCCGGTGTGCTCGTGGACTCGATCAACCTTGGGGCGCAGTCCGCGGGCCTCGCGAATTTCTCATGGAACGGTCAAACGTCGAACGGCTCGGCTGCGCCCGCCGGCACTTACACGCTGAGTGCCCAGGTCGCCGGCGTCGCGAGCGGCACCGCCGTTCCCACGCTGGTCAACGGCACGGTCGACAGCGTCACCATGGGCGCCGGCTCGACGGGACTGACTTTGAACGTCGCAGGGCTCGGCAGCGTGCCGTTCAGCAGCGTTCAGCAAATATCGAACTAATTCATTCAGGAGCACACGCATGTCTAATAGTTTCAGCATTGCCTTGTCGGGCTTGAGTGCCGCCAATACGGCGCTCGACGTCACCTCGAACAACATCGCCAATGCCAATACGGTGGGATTCAAGAACTCGCAGGCGGAGTTCGGCGATGTGTACTCGTCGGGTGCCGTGGATCTGAATACCTCGACCTCCGGCGAGGGTGTGCAAGTCGTGAGTTCTGCGCAGGAGTTCACGTCGGGCAACATATCCACCACACCGGGGCAAGCGCTGAACCTTGCGATCAGCGGCAACGGGTTTTTCACCCTCAATAGCCCGAGCGGCAATGCGTACACGCGCAACGGCGAATTCTCCGAGGACGCCAACGGCAATGTCGTCACCGACACCGGTCAATTCCTGCAGGTCTATCCGCCGCTTGCCACCGGCGGCTTCAACACCGGCGCTCTGTCGAACCTCAATCTCAATACCGCGCAGAGCGCTCCCGTGGCGACCTCGACCGGCAATGTGATCCTGAATTTGCCGTCAGACGCGACGGTGCCCGCCCAGGCGCCCTTCGATCCGAACAATGCGGCAACCTACAATCAGTCAACCTCGACGACGGTGTTCGACTCGCTCGGCAACTCGTATCCGGCCACCTTCTTCTTCTCGCAGACGGCGACGCCCGGGGTCTGGAACGTCAATATGACGGTGAACGGGACCCAGGTCGCCGCCACCCCTCCGACGCTGACCTTCTCGAGCACCGGCGTGATTACCGCGCCCACGAACGGCAATGTGACTTTTGCGGGATTCACCCCGACGAACGGCGCGGCGCCGATGAACATGACCTTCAACTTCGGCAAGACCACCGAGTTCGGCACCCAGTTCGGCGTGACATCCCTCACGCAGAACGGCTTTACCACCGGGCAGCTCAGCACGGTGGCGATCGACTCCACCGGCGTCGTGTCCGCCGTGTTTACCAACGGCCGCTCGACCCAGCTCGGGCAGCTCGCCATCGCCAGTTTTCCGAACGAGCAGGGCCTGCAGCAGCTCGGCAACACCAATTGGGCGCAGACCTTCTCGTCCGGCACGGCGGTGCAGGGGACCGCGGGATCGGCCGGAGTCGGCACCATTCAGTCTAACGCCCTGGAGAGCTCGAACGTCGATCTGACCACCGAGCTCGTGAACATGATCACCGAGCAGCGGGCCTTTCAGGCCAATGCACAGGTCATCACCACCGCCGACCAGTTGTCGCAGACTGTGATCGGAATCAGCACCAATGGATAGAGGTCTCTATGTGGCGATGACCGGCGCGAAGCAGATCATGCAGGCGCAGGCGGTCAACAACCACAACATCGCCAACGTCAACACGGTGGGCTTCCGCGCCGACGGTGTCTCCTTCGTCAGCCAGCCGATTTACGGCGTCGGCTTGCCGACTCGGGTGAATGCGGTGGCGAGCGATTCCGGGACGGACTTTTCCAGCGGCGTCCTGCAGAGTACGGGCCGGCAAACCGACGTGGCCGTCAACGGCAAGGGTTACATTGCGGTGCAAGGCTTGGACGGCAAGGAGGCCTACACCCGGGCCGGCGATTTGCGGATCAACGCCGACGGAAGCGTGACGACGGCGAGCGGCCTGCCGGTGCTCACCGAACAGGGCCCCTTGAACATACCGCCCGCCACGCAAGTCACGATCGGCAACGACGGCACCGTCTCGATCGTGCCGCTCGGCTCGGCGCCGGATGCGAACACGCAGACCGACGTCATCAAGCTCGTGAACCCGCCGCAGCAGAACCTGCAAAAGGGCGAGGACGGACTGCTGCGCCTGAAGGACGGCGGCAAGGCGCCCACCGATCCGAGCGTGACGATCACGTCGGGAGTGCTGGAATCGAGCAACGTCAACGCCGCGCAGTCGCTGATCAACATGATCGAACTGCAGCGTCAGTATGAACTTCAGGTCAAGAGCATGAACTCCGCCGATCAGAACGAACAAACCGCCGAGCAGATGCTGTCGAACGCTACGTAGCACCATGAATCTACAAGGATACATCCAATGAATCTCGCACTCTGGTCGGCAAAGACCGGCCTCGACGCCCAGAACACGCAAATGGCCGTCATCGCCAACAACCTGGCGAACGCCAACACCACCGGCTTCAAGTCGGATCGCGCGGCGTTCCAGGATCTTCTCTACCAGAACGTCCGGCAGGTCGGCGGCCAGAGCACGCAGAACACGCAGTACTCGACCGGATTGACGCTCGGAACCGGCGTGAGCATCGTCGCCACGGAAAAGGACTACACGCAAGGCAGCGTGACGCAGACCAACGGCAGCCTGGATTTGTCCGTGTCGGGGCGGGGATTCCTGCAGATCACCATGCCCGACGGTACGCTGGCCTATACGCGCGACGGATCGCTGTCGCTCGATAACCAGGGCAACGTCGTGACCGCCAGCGGTTACCCCTTGTCGCCGGCGATCACGATTCCCGCGGGCACGCAGTCGGTCACGATCGGAACCGACGGCTCGGTCTCGATCGTGTCTGCGACCAACAAGGCGACGACGATAGGGCAGATCCAACTTGCGGATTTCGTCAACGAAGAGGGACTGCAGCCGACGGGCAATAACCTTCTGGTCGAGTCCGCCGCGAGCGGCGCGCCGCAGGTGGGCACGCCGGGCACCAATGGCCTCGGCACCGTGAAGCAGGGCACGCTGGAAACCTCCAACGTGAACACGGTCACCGAGCTGGTCAACATGATCGAGACTCAGCGCGCCTACGAGATGAATTCGAAGGCGATCACGACCGTGGATCAGATGCTCCAATTCCTCACCACCAACTTGCAATGATGAGCCGCGCCATGACCCACAGCGCAATCGATGGGGAAACCGCCGGCTCCGTGCGCGCATCGGGTCTGCTGCGCGCCTTTGCTGCGGCGGCGCTCGCGGCGGCGCTCGCGGCATGCGGCACGATGCCCGCGAAGGACAAGCACCCGGACAATGTGTCTGCGCGGGTGCTGCCGGCGCCCGCGCCGCGCACCGACGGAGCGATCTACCAGGCGGGACAGGAAATGGCGCTGTTCGCGGATCTCAAGGCGCGCCGCGTGGGCGACGTGCTGACCATCGTGCTGAACGAAAATACCAACGCCAGCAAGAGCGCGACCACCACGACCTCGAAGGCCAGCGCCACCGCGGATACCGGGCCGCAACTGTTCGGCAAATCCATCACCACCAAGGGCATTCCCATTCTCGACACCACCTTGAGCGGTTCGAACACCTTTGCCGGCTCAGGTGCCGCCACGCAGGGCAACAGCTTGGTGGGCAGCCTCACCGTGACGGTCACCAATGTGGAGAGCAACGGCAATCTGGTGGTGGAGGGCGACAAGAGCTTGAAGCTCAATCAAGGCGACGAGTTCATCCACATCTCCGGAGTGATACGGCCGGCGGACATCGCGACCAATAACACCGTGACCTCCGACAAGCTCGCGGATGCGCACATCAGCTACTCCGGCAAGGGCGTCATCAACAGCGCCAACGAGATGGGCTGGCTGACGCGGTTCTTCAACTCCGTATTCGCCCCGCTGTAGAGGATCAGTCCGTGCGCCCATTCCAACGGCTCTGTCTCGCGTCGATTCTTTGGCTGGGGGCCTCGTTCGTCCACGCCGAACGCATCAAGGACATGGCGCAGGTGCAGGGCGTACGCACCAACCAGCTGGTCGGATATGGCCTGGTGGTCGGCTTGAACGGCACCGGCGACCAGACCAGCCAGGCGCCCTTCACCATCCAGTCGCTGATGAACATGCTCGCGCAGCTGGGCGTGGTCGTACCCGCGAACGTCACTCCGCAGCTCAAGAACATCGCGGCCGTGTCGGTACATGCCGTCATGCCGGCCTTCGTCAAACCCGGTCAAACCATCGACATCACCGTGAATTCCATCGCCAATGCCAAGAGCTTGCGTGGCGGCTCCCTGCTGGTAACGCCCTTGCATGGGCTCGACGGGCAGATTTATGCAATTGCCCAGGGCAATCTGATCGTCAGCGGATTCGGAGCCGAAGCCAACGACGGATCGAAGCTCACGGTCAATGTGCCGAGCTCCGGCCGCATCCCGAACGGCGCCACCATCGAGCGCGCGGTGCCCACCCAGATCGACAAGGGCGACTCCATCGTTCTCAATCTCAACGACCCGGATTTCACGACCGCGACGCGCCTGGTCGCGAGCGTGAACAACGCCATCGGCGCCGGTGCCGCCAGCATCATCGACGGAGAGTCGGTGCGCGTGCGGGCACCCTTGGATCTGACCCAGCGGATTGCGTTCCTGTCGACGGTCGAAAACCTGCAAGTGGAGCCCGCGAGCGCCGCGGCCAAGGTGATCATCAATTCGCGCACCGGCACGGTGGTGATCAGCAGCAACGTGAGAGTGAGCCCCGCGGCCGTCTCGCACGGCTCACTGTCGGTCAGCATCAAAGAGGAGCAGACCGTGAGCCAGCCGGCGCCCTTCTCCAAGGGGCAAACCACGGTGGTCAACAATGCCGTCATCAAGGTCGATCAGGGCTCGAACCACATGTTTCTGTTCAACCCCGGCGTAGAGCTCGAACAGATCGTACGCGCCGTCAACGACGTCGGCGCGGCGCCCGGCGATCTGGTCGCCATCCTGGAAGCACTCAAGGAAGCCGGCGCGCTGCAAGCCGAGCTCATCGTGATTTAAATGACCGCATCTCTTCAACCGCTTTCGGCCCCCACGATGCCCACACCCTCGTCGGCGGCCTCCACCTATACCGACCTCAATGGGCTCGCCTCGCTGAAAAATGTGCCGAATTCGCCCGAGACGATTCGCGCCGTGTCGCAGCAGGTGGAGGCGCTGTTTCTGCAAATGATGCTGAAGAGCATGCGTGACGCCAGCGCCGAGAACGGCGAGACCGACAGCAATGAAACCAGCATGTATGAGGATATGTTCGACAAGCAGGTCGCGCTGAGCTTGAGCAAGCACACGGACCTCGGCATTGCCCGGTTGTTCGAGCGCCAGCTCGGCGACAAGACGGCAGAGGCGGCGCCCGCGGCCCATTCAGCTCCGCCGAGGACCGCTCCGCAGGCCCCCGCAGCCCACGCCGACGGACGTTCGGGCGGGCACCCCACGTCCGATGCGATCACGCCGCAGCACGCGGCACAGTTCGTCAGCGCCGTGCTGCCGACGATCCGCCGCGCGGCGGCTGGTTTGGGGGTCAGTCCGATGGGGCTTCTGGCGCAGGCGGCCCTGGAGACCGGCTGGGGCACGCGCATGGCGCGGACCGCCGACGGCATGCCCAGTCTGAACATGTTCGGCATCAAGGCGGGAGAGAACTGGAGCGGCGCGCGCGCCGTCGCCGACACCGTGGAATTCAGCGGCGGCATCGCGACCCAACGGCGCACGGCGTTTCGCGCCTACGGGTCCATCGAGGAAAGCGTCAACGACTTCGCGAATCTGCTCAGCAACTCGCCGCGGTATCGGGAGGCGATCGCGGCCGGCGGCAACGCGCAGGCCTATGTTCACAGCATCGCCAGATCCGGTTACGCCACCGATCCGGACTATGGGAATAAGTTAAATGAGATTCTGAACGGTGGCACGCTGCGGGCGGCGCTCGGCGCGCGGACGACCAATCTTTAGAAACAGCGAAGTTTGCCGATAGCCCCCCGGTAGCCCACCGAGGTTGGGGCGGGACTCATCGGTAGCTCGGAGAAATTCGTGTCAAATGCGATTGGAATCAGTCTAACGGCGCTTCAGGCGCTGCAGCAGGCCATAGCTGTTACGAGCAATAACGTCGCCAACGCCAATACGCCGGGCTATGACGTTGAATCCATCAACTTGACGTCGGCGGCGCCGCAATCCAACGGCAGCGTGACGGTGGGAGCCGGCGTGGACGTCGCCGGAGTCACCCGCGCCTTCAGCCAAGCCGAGACCAATCAACTGAATACCTCGCAGAGCGCCCTGGGGTCGCTCAACGCGCAGCAGAATTACACCACCCAGATCGACAATCTGTTCGGCACCACAGCCAACGGCCTGACCACGGCGCTGCAGACCTACTTCAGCGGCTGGTCGAATGTGGCCGACAATCCGACCTCGACGGCGGCGCGCCAGGCCTTGCTGGGCGACGCCCAGGCCCTCGCCTCCAGCTTTCAGAGCTCGAGCACCCAGCTGAATGCCTTGAATGCCGACGTCAATACCCGGATCACGGGCGATGTCACGCAAATCAATGCCGATGCTCAGTCGATCGCGCAGTTGAACCAGCAGATCGTGGCGGGCAGCGCCGGGGGCCAGACGCCCAACACCCTCCTCGATCAGCGCGATCAGCTCGTCAGCGGCCTGTCGCAGCTGGTCGGCGTGACGACCACCGCCAATCAGGACGGCAGCATCAATGTATTCATCGGCAATGGCCAGCCGCTGGTGCTGGAAAATTCGACGACTACATTGGCCACCGTGCCGGATCAATTCAACGCCTCGGAGCTGCAGATTTCCAGCTCGGCGCTGAACGGCAACTCCATCAGCGGCTCCATCACCTCCGGAGATCTCGGCGGCCTGCTGCAGGCGCGCAGCCAGATCATCAATCCGGCGCTGAATCAATTGGGTCAGATCGCCACCGCTTTGAGCCAGAGCGCCAACGCTCAGCAGAATTCCGGGCTGGATCTGAACGGAAACTTCGGCGCCAACCTGTTTTCCATCGGCGGCCCGACGGCCACGGCCTCGTCGAGCAATACGGACGCAACCACGGCCAGCGTCAGCGTCAGCAGCCTCAAAGCGCTGACTCCCGACAACTATCTCCTTGCCTTCAACAACGGCGCCTTTACCCTGACGGATACCACCACGGGCGGCAACGTGGCGCTCACCGGCGCCGGTACCGCGGCGAGCCCCCTGACGGGCGCC
>Ga0302324_100013176_pt1 | contig 16797 bp, 28 predicted proteins | sample Palsa_T0_1_FD_201949 | JGI IMG/M metagenome (GOLD analysis project Ga0302324, IMG submission 201949) | Peat permafrost microbial communities from Stordalen Mire near Abisko, Sweden - Palsa_T0_1 | ecosystem: Environmental > Terrestrial > Soil > Palsa > Peat permafrost | place: Sweden: Abisko...
GTCCTACGCCACTTCACTGACAACGGAATATGGAAAACAAACAACAATAACTACAATAATTCCTTCATAAACGATATAGTATACGATGCAGGGATGCACCCAGGATTAGGCAAGCCGGGTGCAAATGACGGATATTCTGGAATATTAGCGGGGGATAGCGGGTCCATCGTTCTTAACTGCAACATTGATAGCGTTGGTTATCTCGGCGTGTCTAATTTTGGAAGCGGGTTCAGTGTAGACAGCAATTTGATTGTAAATTTCATGCAGACATTGGAAGACGGTGGGGCAATTTATACATGGATGCCATCGGCGGCATCGTTTGCTAGAGAGCGCAATATTATAAACAACATCCTCATAAACGGTGGAAGTTCGACATCAAATCTAGGGGTATCACTAAATCCATTAGTGGCCGGAGTTTATACAGACAACTACACCCAGCAAGTTTTGGTGCAAGGAAACGGAATTAATAATGTTGATTACGGATTATATGATCACGGGCCATCTATTTTATATTATTATAATGTGGTGTTAAATGCCAGAGCCGCTCAAATGGTTCTGGGGCAAGTATCGACCGGGCCAACCATTACAGGGGTCATTGCAAAATATAATATTTTTGGTTACTCCACTCCGACAGCATCTGGTGCTTATTCAGTGAATATTTTTACTAATGCAACCAACCTTCCAACCTTTGGGTCCATAGATTCAAATTATTATTTAGTTCCAATTGGAGTGACTACTGGGCTACTTACCACTAGCTCGATTGACGCAGGAACAAATAGGACTATTGCAAGTTGGAGAACAAACACAGGATACGATTCTCATACCCAATACCTTAATTACGCCCCTTTGTCCTTCGTATATTCGCTGAATGGAAGTTCTCAACCAGTATATGGAATTTACAGAGATGTATACCTTAATCAGTACAACGGATCAATTACAATCGGAGCATATTTGTCAGCTATGTTACAACGGCTGAGTTTACCAGTTTTAAATTCATTACAAGGAGGAAGGATTATCTTCCATTAAAAATAAAAGCATGAGTGCAAATTCAATTACAATAGACGGAAAAGTAGCGTTGGTTGATCTTCCGGTTAATTACAACGCAGCAATAGCTTATCCTTGCTTGGTGTTTCTTCCTGGGTTGGGAGAGACGGGTACGGCAGGTACAAGCAAGTTACTTGTTCATGGGCCATTTCTTTATCTTAATGCTAATGCAGGATCTGGCCAACCAATTATTACGATAGCCGTTCAGCCAGACGAAACCTACGGATTACAGCCCGGAGAGGCATTAGCTATTCTAAACTCGATATCGGTGCAATATAAAATAAGTAAGTTTTATCTTACTGGTCTTTCTCTTGGTTGCCAGGAATGGATGGACTATTTCTGGACACCGGGGCAAGACTTATCTAAAATTGGAGGACTGTTTATGTTCTCCGCCGATCCCCCAAACATGCCGCCTTATGGAACAGCAGTGAAGAATTATTCTATCTTCAAGACAAATCCTATCTTGTATTATGGCGCATGCGGTTCTGCCGATAGTATGTACGGAATGCAGTATCCAGACTATCAGGCTATACAATCATTGCCTCCAATGATTCCTGCATTTTGGGATGACTTCGTTGGCGCAGGACATGGTGATCCAGTTTGGAGCGATGGATATAATCCTGCATGGAGTTCACCAAGTATGGGAATGAATATTTACGCAAAAGTGGCTCAATTGTCACCTATTTCTGCACCTATTCCTCCGGTAACGCCACCATTGGCCGCCGGATTGCAATTAACTACGGCTACATCCGCCCAATTGGCCGAAGTACCACCAACGACAGGCTTAGTGTACTATAATTCAACCACAGGCAAAATAACAGTAGGGAATGGTACTGCATGGACGTGAAATGAAAGAGAAGATAACGCCATACGATTTGCTAGAAGAAATGATCCATTCAAGGGATAGGGAATTGATTTTACAGGCAAAAGAGTACGAAAGGAGGTTGGAGACGTTGAACAATGACAACGAGAGGATTCAAGAGATTTTAAAACAGTCAATACCAAGGGAAATATTTGATCGCACGTTGGGGGCTCTAATAACCAGAATCGAGGTGCTTGAGAATTACAAGACAAAGCAGGAAGGTAGAAGCCAGTTAACGCAATACGTTCCGTGGATAATAGCTGCCGCCGCCATCCTTTTAGATTACTTCAAAAAGTAGGCCGTGAAAGAGAAGAAGGCCCCCCGAAAAGACGTGATGGATCGAATCCTTGATACCCTATCTTACTTTTCAGTTGAGGAACTATGGGAAATATTGGTGGCATTGGCTAAGAAGAAAAAGAACGGGAAACGTGACAGTCGGCCTCCTAACGGTGGGTTAAAACAGTAATCACTTTGTACCAACAATTATTCATACCTTTAAGAATGGAACAACAAATGGAACCAGCAAAAAGAGCCAATAATGGGCAATTGAATTTGAACACTTGGCTTCTAGCTATTTGCGTTGGGCTATCAGGATGGCTATTGTATAGTGTCAATCAATTAGATTCTGAAGTTGCTGGTATGATGCCATTGATCAATGTAAATTCAAGTGCTATTCAAGGTGTAAATCAGGTAAATGCTGAACAATCCAGGAAAATAGATGACCTATTAATGAGGCTTACCAAAGTGGAAACTATTCAAGCCGATCACTCAAATAAAAACTAATCATATGTTACTTTTAGCTATCAGTGTTACCTCAGTGCTTTGGGCGCTCGTTTGGCTTTGTATAGCCGTTGCACTTGTGTATCTGATTTTGTGGGTGTTTGCTAAGCTGGGTATAGCCATCCCACCCAATGTAGTAATGATTATCAGGGTCATTCTTATTTTACTTGCTCTCATTTTCATCATCAACTATTTCTTCCTGGGTGGTGGTGGACACGGAATTGATATTCGACCGTAAACAAAAACTTAAAAAATATGGCAACAACAACGCCAACCCCTCCACCTCCCCCGCAAAGCATGGCCCTTCAAAACGCACTCAGTGCTCTGAGGGCTTTACTGATTCTGGCCGGGTCTTATTTTGTAGGTAAAAACGTTTTCGGTCACGCCATTGATTCATCCACATGGCAGATTATAGCGGGGTCGGTGACTACCGTAGTGATGACATGGTGGGGGATTGCTTCGAAGACCGCCACGATTGAAAGCGTTGAAAGTGCTGTACGTTCTATTGTTACTGCCATTGGCGGATTATTTGTTTCCGGTGGTATGTTATCCGGCGACAATCTCACCGCTATCTTAGGTTTGGTAACAGCACTCGCCCCCCTCGTTCAAAGCATGTTAAGCAAATCAAAGAACCAGCAAATTGCTACAGGGGCCGTAAAAACTACCACAGACGGAAAGGCCATCACATCTATTCCAGCAGCTAAATAAACTCAAATGAAATACCTATTAATTGCTCTTTTTACTTTATTTATCGGATTGTGCGCCAGTGCTCAATCTCCATTCAAATCGGAACCGAAGCCAGCCGCCAGACCGGAATTTAGACTTGGGGCAACTGTGCAGCCAGATAGCCTTTTTGGTGCTTGGAGATTTTCTGCTAATATTGCGGCTTATAATTTACAATCATCTGGCGGAAAAGTCATCTCTTCCGACTTATCCGGGATTGAGTGGGGATACGAATGGCAGCGTTATAATTATACTACGCAGCTTCTTACCGTTCGATATAGCGCCAACATTGCGTATTTCCCAATCAACACATCTCAGCCTATTTCCTTTTCTAATCTTTCAACCGTGGGGGCTACCTTCGGTTTTCATAATCCTATTCCACTCGGAAATTCTGAAATTCAAATAGGCCCAGACTATAACCCCACAGCTCCGAAAGGGCTTAAATTTGGTGCATTGGCATCAATCGGAATACTTTTTAACTAACCGCCATGAAACGAGTATATAACTGGGTTCGCGCCCCAAAACGATTCGAGGATCTGAAATTCGGGATGGTCGCTCCATCCGGGGTTACGATACCTGCTACATCGGATTTGGAGCCTGTATTGCCTCCATGTTTTGATCAATTAAGCACCTCAAGTTGCACGGGTAATGGGATTGGGGGCGCTCTCCTGTCTTCGATGAGCTACGCGAAAGTACCCCTTGTCATCCCCTCCCGGCTTTTCCTCTACTATAATGAACGTGTGATCGAAGGCGATCCCAGTCAGGACGGCGGCGCAATGATCCATGACGGGCTTTCGGGGTTGCATAAATTCGGTTGGTGCCCGGAAACCGTCTGGCCCTTCGATCCAGCGCAATTGCTCACGCAGCCCTCCCCGGCGGCTTATCTGGCGGCCAAACCAAACGAAATTGGAACCTACGCCAATATGGACGGGGCCCCCGCAGATAGCTTTAAATTGACACTGGCGCACGGTCGTGGTATTGTCTTCGGGTTTGACGTCTATACGGCCTTTGAATCCGACGAAGTGGCCAAAACTGGTATTTTGCATAAACCAGCACCAGGGGAACAATTACTCGGGGGCCATTGCGTTATGTTGGCAGGGCACGATGATACCCGGCAAGCGTTCAAGGTACGGAATAGCTGGGGAACTGGTTGGGGTCTTAATGGTTACTACTATATGGACTACGACTACGTATTTTCCGAACTAGCTTCCGATTTTTGGGTGATAAAATTATGACTCGTAAAAAAGATAAATCACCGATAGATGTCCTGTGGAAAGCAGTGTGGTTGTTCTTTTTGGTTTGCCTTATCATCGTAGCTATTGTAATCTTGTTGTCAAAAATTAAATGATATGTATATAAAAACGTGGAAAGTTATCGCAGTATGTGCTCTCGCCTTGATCGCAGAAGGCACAATCCTTACGCTAGTTCGTCAATATGCCGCTCAATGAAAAGCGGACAACTTGGCTTCTGGCTATGGGTTATCATCCTTATAGGATGTGCTGTTATTGTATTGCTGGATAAACCGGAGATGATATGGTAGTTAAGGCGGCAATAGCAGGTTCCAAGGTATTTGACGTTGACCAACCGTTGTCTGGTGCTCAGGCATCTGAATTTGTTTTGGCCGGCTATGTCGGGTGTATTCGCTACTTTCCTTTAAATTCATCCAACGTACCTGGTTGCCTTACCGCACTTGAGTTACAGGTTCTACTTACTGCCGGTTTAGCCGTGGCTGCGGTTCAACACGTAGATTCTCCACCTTGGTACCCAACGGCAGCATTAGGGACGTCTCACGGTCAATATATGGCTGCTTATGGGAAAGCAATAGGCTATCCAACCGGATCGCCGATGTACTGCGATATCGAGAGTGTGGCCACTGGGACGGCAGCCAAGGACGTGATCGACTACTTTACCAACTGGGCAAGCGAAGTCACTGCGGCTGGATACGTCGCAGGGCTGTACGTGGGATGGGAGCCGGGAATGAGCCCGCAGCAGATTTATGATTTACCCACAAAATCATATTGGCGGGCCTACAACTATGATGATGGGGTGCCTGTGCGAGGATTCCAGATTGTGCAGCATACCGAGAAAACGCTTGGTGGGGTGACATTCGATCCAAATACGGTGCAGGTCGATGAGCTTGGAGATTTACCGATATTTGTTTTTGGCAGTTAAAAATATGTTTTTCATAGGGTTTAGGGGTTTAAGTCGGAGAGATGTAAAAATCTTTTCGACTTTTTATTTGGTGGTATCGATTAAACCAGTATATTTACGCAGCAATGAAGAAAGTAAAGATACCCGAACTTAGTTCCCGGCAATTGGAGATACTTCAAGATTTAGCCGATGGATTAACGGTGGTAGAGGTCGGAATAAAGAGAAATATTTCAAAGCGGACGGTAGAATCCCATTGTCGGGAAGTACTTGGGAACGCGAAAGAGAAAAAAATTTGGATTGTGCTTATGGCCTTATATAAAGTTGGAATAATCAAATGATCTTGCTCATATACTTAATAGGCTGTATAATTGCTTACTTTCCTATAAGAGCATACGCGGTAATGTGGAAGAGAAATAACACTAAAGATAAATTCAGCAGAGATGACCGAACTTTCGTTTTAGCCTTTTGTGTAATGAGTTGGTTGGCTGTATTTTTGTTTCTGTTTAAGTTCATGGAGGAAGCCAATAGAGAGTGAAAATGAAGGGTAACTATATAGTTAATCAACCTAAATAAGATGCTTCGAGCCTATAAATATCAGCTATTTCCGAATAAAAGTCAATCAGAAATGATTGAAAAGACGCTAGGCGTTTGCAGGCTGCTATATAATCTCGGATTGGAAACAAAAATCAGAGCTTGGCAGTCGGCCCAAAAAAGGCTTTCGGCTATTGATCTTTGCTATCAGTTACCAGAATTAAAAGAGGCCTATCCGTGGATGAATGACGTGGATAGCCAAGCAGTGCAAGCCTCGGTAAAGAAACTGGACAACGCTTTTGAAGGATTCTTCAAAGGCAAAGGATTCCCGAAATTCAAAAACAAAAGAGGTCGACAATCTTTTCAATGCCCAAATAATACACGCCGTGTAGATTTCGAAAAGGGAACGGTCACGGTGCCTAAGATACAGAATATAAAAGCAGCGATAAGCCGGACCTTCGAAGGGCAGATCAAAACTATAACGATCAGCAGGACACCAACGGGAAAGTATTTTGCATCCGTGCTGGTAGATAATAAAAGTCAGTTGCCACCCAAACCGATAGTGAAGCCACAAACGGCTATTGGCATTGACATAGGGATTAAGTCGTTTGCTGTAACCTCCAATGGAAAATTCTTTGAGCCAAACAGATTTCTTAAAAATTCATTACGCCGTCTTCAATGCTTGCAACGCCGGGCATCCCGAAAAAAGAAAGGCAGCAATAACCGAAAAAAAGCAAACTTATGCGTAGCGATTCTCCATGAAAAAATAGCTAATCAGCGCGCCGACTACATTAATAAAATTACAATAGCACTTTGCCGCGATAGCCAAGCGGATACGCTGGTGATTGAAGACCTGAATGTATCTGGCATGTTGAAAAATCACAAGTTAGCCCAAGCCATTTCCGATGTTTCGTTCGGCGAGCTCGTCCGGCAGATGCGCTACAAATGCGAATGGTACGGCAAAAACTTGATCCAGATCGGCAGGTTTGAGCCATCTAGCAAGACGTGCAGCGCGTGCGGTCATATCAAGCAGGACTTAACACTTGCGGATCGGGAATGGACCTGCGAAGCATGCGGATCAACCCATGATCGGGATTTGAATGCGGCAAAGAACATCAAGCAAATGGGATTAGAGAAATATACACGGCGGGGTACGCCGGAAGGGCCTGCGGAGTCGCGGCGGTTGCGCCGGACGAAGAAACAGGAATTATCAGGTTTAATAACTATATAATTACCAATTCATCTCTATGCACACAGTCCTCTTAATGTCTCGCTTTATTCAGGTGTTTGGTGCCGGATTAATATTCTGTGTGGTTGGCTTGGCAATATTGTTTCTCACCTCTAGGAGGAAGCTGCCAGATGACTTTAATGAACAAGATATTTATCACCCTTTGAAGAAAATAAAATGAGCAAAACGGATGGGCATATTGAATTCGAAAGGCAATTAGAGCGATTGGATGAGAACGAAGGATTCCCAGACTTACAGCGCATGTACTCTTTCGAAGATATGAGGAGTTTGAATAACGATTGGAGTAACACGGCATACTGGATTTTTATAGGAACAATGTGTGGTTGTTTTATCCTCAACACTATCATTTACAAGATATTGAATAAATAAAGATCGTAGGGGAGCTTATCGGAGGTAAAAGCCCGGTGGAGTACCTGCAAAAGAGAGTAGACGAGTTCGATGGGTTGGTTATAGCAACGGAGGTACTTCTTTAAGTTGCCTCCTATTTTTTCACAGAAATTAAGTTATGCAAAAAGAAACAGATTTTACATGGGTGAATAAAGTAATTTTTTCGTGTACAAATTCCTTTCAGCTTGCGTGTTGCTTAGTCCTTTGCGAACGTTTTAAAGCCATGTACGATGACAAGGATCTTCACACACAACTCTTGGTCTCTATCTCAGAGCAGGAATCCAAATGGTCAATTACTACTTAAACAATAATTTATGGGATACAATCGAAATGATCGAGGCGTTACGGTGGTTGGAGGTATCGGGATTGCCTCTTTTGTAATCGTGGCTTTTTTGGGGATTATCTGTCTGGGGATGTGGGGATGCCCCCGCTACAGAGTATGGAACTCTGAAAAATCAGGAGAAGCTACGCTGGCGCAGGCACAGTATTCGCGTCAAGTGGCGGTCGCCGAGGCGAAGGCAAAAATGGAATCTGCGGCTTTGTTGGCACAAGCTGAAGTTATCAGGGCTAGAGGGGTCGATTCTGCCATCAAGATAATCTCCGGGTCACTCCAAAACAATACGGCTTATATTCAATGGTTATGGGTTAACAACATGGAGAACCAGGACAAGACGGTTATTTACATCCCTTCAACTAATATGGGTATCCCGGTGACAGAGGCTCCCCGCTTACTCACAACCAACCAAAAATGAAAGTTAAAGATAGGGCTGCAATCAGATATGAGTACAACGGTAATATTTACAAAGTCATTTATATCAGTAAAATGAAAATCGGTCAGGTATGGTTGCCATGCGTCATTTACCAATCGTACAAGGATAAAAAGATTTGGGTGCGAGAACATGGCGACTTTTTCGAAAAGTTTAAAATTCACAAAGACAATGAGAACGGCCAAAGCCCATCGTAAATTCGCTATTTACTCAAATTTCCTAGATACAATATTTGAGGGGGAAGAAGAAATACCTGATGGATCAACGCGAAAGGAAGTATTGAAGAAAATCGTTAATGAATTGGAAGAAACTGCGGCAGAATTGAAGAAAGAAGTCGAAACCATGCGCGGAGAGATCATCACCGAAACAATTAAGGTAGCAAAAAACAACTTTCCACCAATAGGTCCTTCTGTAGCTGATACTACTGAAAAAAGTAATGAAGAATTTGAAGCAACACTAGCGGCGGATATCAAGACCCTTCAGAAAATTCAGTATAAGGAAGATGCCGAAGCCTTTATGAACGAACAGGTGTGGAGAAAATATAATCCAGTTCTAAAATCATTAGTGAACGCGAAACCAAATAAGCCAGCATAATGGAAAAGACAAAATTAAAAAAAGCATTTTCGGCAATAGATAAGGGTGCCGCCATAGCCGCCGGATACAGCCTGAGTGCCGCCATAGCCGCCGGATACAGCCTGAGTGCCGCCAGAGCCGACGGATACAGCCTGAGTGCCGCCATAGCCGACGGATACAGCCTGAGCGACGCCAGAGCCGCCGGATACAGCCTGAGTGACGCCATAACCGCCGGATACAGGCTGAGTGCCGCCAGAGCCGCCGGATACAGCCTGAGTGCCGCCATAGCCGCCGGATACAGCCTGAGTGACGCCATAACCGCCGGATACAGGCTGAGTGCCGCCATAGCCGCCGGATACAGCCTGAGTGCCGCCATAGCCGCCGGATACAGCCTGAGTGCCGCCATAGCCGACGGATACAGCCTGAGTGCCGCCATAGCCGACGGATACAGCCTGAGCGACGCCAGAGCCGCCGGATACAGCCTGAGCGACGCCAGAGCCGCCGGATACAGCCTGGGTGCCGCCATAGCCGCCGGATACAGTGAAAACGATATTAAAGAGTGGGAATCCATTCCGGTCTTGGATAAGCCATATGCCCACCTCTTTTCTGACATTAAAGAAAAGAGACGCATTCATAGGCAATCAACATGGGGCCCAGACAAACCGACTGACGAAAAGCATATTTGCGATACCCCCATGTGTACCGCCGGGCATTTGGTGAACATGGCCGGGAAAATTGGTTGGGATTTGAAAAATAAATACGGTTGGAGAGATGCCGCCGCCTTAATTCACATCAAGACCCATTCTAACTTTCCGATGCAAGACTTCTGTGGGATTGGAGATGATAGAGCTATGGCCTATATCGAAGCAGCCGCAGAGTTTGAAGAAACAGGAGTAAACCCTTTCGATGATATATTTAAAGCTAAGGTATAATGGCAAAGAAAGTAATTAGCCCCGAGGAAGACGGTGTATTGCAGGTGACAGTCTTGCCCCCCGAAGTGGAAGAAATGATTGATACAGAGATAGACAACTCTTTGGTCAAGCAAAACGTAACGGAAACTCTTTTATTGAGACTGGAAACTGAATACGGGGGATTGAAAATTAATGGCCCCGATGACAAGGAAGGTTATTTGACCGTCCAGGCGGCGAGAAAGGATTGTAAGGGGGTCAGGGTGCTGATCAGTAAAATATGCAAGACTGGGCGCGCTAAAGCCAATGCCGAGGCCGCTAAATGGATCAAAAAGGAAAAGGATCTATCCGGCCGTGTTAGCGTCATTGAGGACCGGCTGGATGCTGACGAAACTGCCTACGAACAGGAGAGGGACCGCAGGAAGGCATTAGAGGCCCAAAAATTGGAGCAGCAGGGAATTGAGCGGACTACCCACATGGTACGCTTTGGAGTCGTCTTAGAGGGTGGGAGTTGGGTGCTAGGAAACGTTTCGTATGAGAGTATTTTGGTCAAATCAGCTGACCCCGAGATTTACCAGACCATTTATAACGATTTTGAGGCCCAATTTAACCTCAACGAGGCGGAGAAGCTAGAGGCCAAGCGGAAGGCAGAACAGGCCGAATTGGAGCTAAAACAGGCGCAGGAGAACGTTAAACGCCAAGAGAAGGAGTTGCAGGAGAAGCAGGAAAAAATGGAGAAGCAGCTGAAGGATCTTCGGCTCCAAACCAGGTCCGCCACATTGGAATCTTTGGGAATGAGGAAGCAAGTTCCTCGGTCAGGATTTCCTCCCGCTTACGTCTACAGTCGCATCACAGTATTGGTATCCGATATTGAAGATAAAGAAGACCAAGAGTGGGAAGCTATTATTGATGCGGCGAAAGAGGAACTTGACAAAATAAAACAAGAAATTGCAGAACTTGAAAGGATAAGAGAAGTCTTTTCAGCCCGATTGCCGCTGCTGAAAGAATGGTCAAGCAATGGCCAGTCGGTGTATGCTAAAGGAGGCATTTGGGGGACGGTAGCGGATTTAGTGGGCATCTCCGATGAACAATTCGAAGAGCTGGTCAAGGAAAATGATGCCTATCTAAGGGAGCGCAATCTTCAAAAAGAAAAACAGCGCCAGATTGATTTGGAGAACGCCAGGATTGAAGGGGTCGGGAAAAGCCGGCGCGAAATGCTCAAGGCTATTAACGGGGATGCCGGCATTTCGGATTTCGAATTAGGTAGTGTAGCGCAAAAAGAATGGGAGAAAGATTTGGGCATCGCCCAAAAGCTGCATGAAAAAAGTCAGCAGGATTTAGCGGATCAAAAAGAGAAGGAGCGGCAGGAGTTGTTGGGTGACAAGCAGCGGTACGAAGAAGTAGTTGCGGCTATAAAAGCCATTTCCATTCCCCCTTTCAAATCCGGGCCTTACCGGACTAAAATCGGTATCATCCGGGCTTTTATCGACGGGCTAAAATAACCATTATGCACACTGTAAAAAAGGCGCTCATTTTGGATCTTGACGGCACCGTTCGCCGGAGTAAATCAGGAAAACAATTTATAGATGGCCCCGATGATATGGAGCTAATGCCAGGCATAACAAAACTGATTTGGAGGTATCGGCTGGCTGGCTATCTGGTATTCGGGGTCAGTAACCAGGGAGGGGTAGCGTGGGGATTCAAAACTCCCGAGCAATGCCAGCAGGATACGAACACGATGCTGGCCCTTTTTGAAGGCAACAATCCCTTCCACGCTATTCGGATTTGTATGCACGATCCGAGAGGCACCGTAGAGCCGTACAATCACCGCTCATTGCACCGTAAACCAGAGATCGGCATGCTCGCAGATTGTGAGTGTGCCGCTTTTAACGGCGGTTGGATCGTAGATTGGGATCACTCCTTGTTTGTTGGGGACAGGCCGGAGGATGAGGAGTGCGCCAAGCGGGCCGGTGTTATCTTCCGGCACATCGATGATTTTCTTTCTAAACCGTCCGTCTTAACTATTGAGCCATGATGGAGTGCGCCATAGGCGGCTGTCCAAACTGCCCGTTTTACAATTGGGAATACGGACTTTGTGGGCATCCTATTATAGAACAGGAGTATAGGAAAACAGACGCTAACACAGTGGTATGTCCCGAGTGGTGCCCATTGCGAAAAGAACCTATAACCATTTCACTCAACCCACCACAATGATAGGAGATATAGATGCATCTCGTGACAAATGGTTTGCTGATCGCTGGGGTAAGTTCACGGCCTCAGAAATTCATAAACTTTTATCCAATGGAAAGGGTGAATTATTCGGGGTCGGTGCCAAGACGTATATCAAAAAGAAAGCTATTGAAAAAGAAACCGTCTTTTGGGAGAATCCAAACCTAGAATTTGTGAAGTCCCTTCTATGGGGAAAACGATACGAAGAACCTGCCTTCAATCATTATAAAAAGATGACTGGTATTACCAGCATGCGGTATATGGGCACCGAAACACCGTTGTTTCTAACCTACAATGAAGATAGTGGTGGAAGTCCGGACGGATTGATGGGGGAAGGAGATATTATCCAATTGGGACTTGAACTTAAATGTCCACTCGATTCAGCTGTTCACTGGGATTATTTGGGATTCAAAAATCAATACGATCTTAGGGAGTATAGCATTGAATACTATTCACAGATCCAATTCCTGTTAATGGTTACCAAAGCCACCTGTTTTCACTTTGTTAGTTTCGACGAACGATATAAGGATAGCCGGAAAAGAATGCAGATCATTGAAGTAAATCCTGAAATTACTTTTCAAAAGAACCTGGATTTACGACTTAAGCAGGCAGTTATAGAACGAAACAAATTGATAAACAAGAGCCCGGCTGAATAAGACCGGGCTTTTGTTTACTACTTGCTTGTCTCATTCAAAATTTCTGTTGCCAGCTCAACCGACAGTAAGGCAATGATTCGTTGATCGGCCGGCTCCTTGAGATTGTACTTGGCAACCAATCCTTGGGCTATCATAAGAGAAGCATATTCTAACTTAGTGAATCCGTCCTCAGCTGCTATACCGTTAAAATGAGCGGCTTTTGTTAAGGTTACAGGGAAGGCTGGTAATTTCAAATTACACATTGGTTTATGTTTTTGGGATGACGAAATTGTACCCTTGATAAAGAACAATCTCAAAATTGATTTGCTTTTCTTCCTTGACGTGTAACCGCCAGAGTTTATAAATGTAGGGCTCCTTTACTTTGAGAGATTTGGCGTAGGCGGGGACGGCTAATGCTCCTTTCGGAAGTTCCTCTACCTTTCTATACTTATTCCTCCTTTTCATTCGCTTGGTTTTTTAAATGTTCGATGTGCATTTTTCTGATCGCTGCCGCTATCTCCGGCCAGTCCTCTTTGATTTGTTCCACCACCGTAACGATGATCTCCAAAAGACGCTGGGCCATTTCGTTGTCTTTCTTCAGGCCTTCGTCTATATATTGGCATAGCCCCTCCTTGGTAAAAGCCTCGTCGCCAATGACCATATTAAAATCCAATCCTGCCTCTCCGTCTGTCCGTGGATTCATAATGAGAGCAAAGACTGTCTCATCGGTTATCTTAATTCTTAGCATAGATCTTCTTTTAAAGATTAAACAATTGAATTGTCTAAATAAAAGGCATGGAACAAGACCCCTGATACCACAGCACTTCCAATATATCGCCGCGCTTTCAATGGCTCGAACCACTGGAGACTTGAATAAATCTCTACAGGAAGCGGTTTGGTTCCTCCTGGCTCATTCTTGACCAGCGCAATCAGCCCCAAGCGATGCCCGAGGCTAGTCACCCCAAGTATTTCGGCCTCTTGTTCCATTTTAACTAGCTGGGGGGCTACAATGTCCAAGGCATTAGAGGCATCAGCAGATATTTGTCGTCGAAGATCACTGGTTTTGTCCGAGAGAAGTAGTTCACCTTAACCGTCTCGCCACACAGGCTCAGAATCTCGTTAACAAAATTCGAATTGAATGCGATCTCTATTTCGTGATCTTTGGGGACAGATACTCCTATCTCTGTTTCGTACGAGACGGAGAAATCTACGTCCGCCGTGCTGTATGTGCTCGTTTTCCCTAGCTTGAAAACTCCCATGTTAGTTGATAGATTGGCGAATGGCTTGCCATTTTTCAGCGCCTTTTGAATCTCCTTTTTGTTGAAGGTAACGCATGGAGTTTTGGCGTCAACTGCGGGGACTACTACTTTCCAGTCAGGGAACCGACAATCCGGGTGCTTGGATACGATCACCACCCCGTCAGAGTTTTCCAACCGTAAATGAGCGGTAGACAAAGAAACCATCCAGTCCCCGCCGAATATCTCTATCAGTTTGATCACCTTTTCATGTAGAAAAATACCCTCCTTCAACGGCTCATCCAACTTGACAAACATCAACCGATGCGCATCGGTAGCGGCTATGTGTCCATCTACGTATGTATAGGTCATAGCGGGCCGCAGGTCGTTGCTGCTTTGGAAAAGGATGGAATCCTTCAAAAGGGGAATAACCTCAGCTGGCAGGCTACCAACGGCCTTACCTTTCAGGTTTGGAATGCGCGGAAAATTATCCAGCATGTCTCCGGCTAATACAATACGTTCCTTGCCTTCTTTCATTTCGACTTGTGGCGGATTGTTCGGCTTATTGAGGTTCTTGAATTGTGGGTTTTCCATCATTTCCAAGCCCTTAACCAGTAGTCTGGTGGGTATGGCTCCCGTTATCCCGCTTTTAAATGGGACAATAAGCGATACATCTGAGTCTGTCCATTGGATGGTGTCCCCGATAAATGCGGCATCTTCGAGAATGGGAAGGACTGTGTTAGCATTGAAAAAAAGTTTGGCTGCTTTGATAATGAGTTTTTTCATTGTTTGATTGTTTGAAGAGTTATTGAATAGTGTATGTTTGTCCTCGATAGCTGTAGGTAGAACCTAGAATGGGGACAAATTCGCCTATTTCACCTTTTATCAATTTTAGAGCAGCTAGCCGTTCAACGGCTGCTATAGCCTGTTTTGTCGCCGGCAACTGATATTTATTTGAAATGTGCTGTAAAATGAAGTATTCGAAAAATGTGAGAGTTCGCACGTTTATAACGTTTTATTTTTATGGGTTATTTGTTAAATGAGTTTGGCTTTAGCAATGGCGGCGTCGATTGTTACTTTTAATTTCCAATCCATCCGCTTGAACTGTGGAGCATCCCGCACAAACTTCAACGCTTCAAGCAAATCAGGAACAGCTTCCGGGTTGACGCCACATCCGTATGTGTTGTTGACGGCTTTAGATATAGCTTCCCTATCCTCTAATCCAGTTAGCACTTCGGCAATCGTTATGTAACTTTCATGTGACCCTGAAGCGATACAATTATCATCGTCTTCCCACCAAGGTGTAGGGGTCATTTTATTTTCACTCATAACAAATCTATTTTTTAAAGAGGTTAAATTAGGGCCTACTCCCTTGAGGGGGTTAGGGTGGTTATTGTTTTTCGGTTGCAAATCCTTTGTCGATGAGTAAATCCACGTCGTAGTCCATTTCGCGCAGCTTATTCAACATGCAGCCCATTGTGTAATAGTCCATTTGCAGGGTGGATTCCGTCCATGATCCGTCAACTAAGCCGGTTCTTAGCTCATCCTTGCCATACTCGAACAAGTGGGGAGCGCCTCCGATAACCGGCCACAATTCTTCCAAATGCTCATCGGTAATGTTCTCTACTCTCATTAATGATTTCATAACACATTTATTATTTTAAAATTTCCTCCAATTATTGAAATCGCGCCATGAATATTGGCCAATCCACGCTCTTAGAGGGCGATTGTCGTCATTATATTTTTCACATATGGCAGTATATTCTCTATAGTCTTTTAAAAGCCAAACTTCACAAATATGATCTTTATTTGGGCCAATGGATATAAAATTACTGTCCACCATAGGACAAAAGCAATTTGATCCGACTTCCAATAAGATATAGGGTTTAGGAAGGCTATCTCTCTCAACCTTTGGCATTGGATCATTCTTATAATTGATTTGGCAATTGGCAGAATAGGCGCAACCGAATAAGCCGATTAATAAAATATATTTCATGATATATAAATAAAATAGCAGACCATTAGGTTAAAAGCATCCGTTAAATTCCTCATCCTCGGTGAATAAATCCGTTTCCGGATTCCAAGAAGAATTGGCTAAGGTAATAACCTGCGAATGTGTCCGAATGAACCCATTACCTTTCCACACCAATTGATACGCAACGCCACTGAAACACGTATCACCTTCAAACGCAGGAATAGCAAGGGCGCTATATAACTGGACATTCTTAGCTGCAAGCTGGCGGAGAGTTTTTGCGCTGAAATCTTTCATGGCGATCGTTTGAGTATTCATATAAAGCTGGTTTTTTGATTGTTACTTGACTAAGACGCCCGAAGGCGTTTCGGCTATTCCTAAGCCTCATCAGTTAGCCTGAACTTTGGTCCACGAGCCATCCCATTTATTTTCGTTCAGATACCAATCGAAATTACGTTGGTTAATTCTAACGCCGGGGAGCGCATTTAGCCTCTCTTTCGTTACATTGGATGACCAGCCAGCATTAGTAATATATAATCCGTCCTCTCTTTTTTCGGCGATCTTATTTCCATGTAGAAAGAGAGATTTGCCATCGGTTGAGCTATTCTTAATGCTCATTTTGTTACCAGCGATGAATGCGCTAACGATTGTTGTAGTTACTTTTCTGGACATTTTGCTTAGTTTTTATTAAGGTGATATACTGATTGACTGATGTAAAGATAATACGCTTAATTAATAAATCAAAACAAAT
>Ga0302324_100013177_pt1 | contig 16797 bp, 13 predicted proteins | sample Palsa_T0_1_FD_201949 | JGI IMG/M metagenome (GOLD analysis project Ga0302324, IMG submission 201949) | Peat permafrost microbial communities from Stordalen Mire near Abisko, Sweden - Palsa_T0_1 | ecosystem: Environmental > Terrestrial > Soil > Palsa > Peat permafrost | place: Sweden: Abisko...
ACGGGTGGAGTGTGAAGAAGGAAGGTCGTATGGACGCCGAGTAGAGCGGACACTCCTGTCCGCTGCCTCTGACGTTGAATCCCGACCGCCGCCGCCCCGGAAAAACTAAAATTCACCACCGCTCCCAAGCCGGAGGCGCGTGTGAAGACGGGTGGAGTGTGTGAAGAAGGAAGGTCGTATGGACGCCGAGTAGAGCGGACACTCCTGTCCGCTGCCTCTGACGTTGAATCCCGACCGCCGCCCCGGAAAAACTAAAATTCACCACCGCTCCCAAGCCGGAGGCGTGTGCGAAGCCGGTGGCGCGCCACTTCTCGCGCACTTCGAGAAGTGGCCGCCCGACCGCCGACACCATTTCGATTCTCCGCAATGCCGACCGCCGCCGCCCCAGGAAAAACTAAAACCCCATCACCCCTCCCAAGCCGGAGGTGTGTCTGGAGACGATACAAAAACAGGTAAGTCTGAATGGTGAGCCAATCCCGGCCCGAAAACGGTTGATGCCCCTTCATCAAATTACTCGAGCGATGGCCCTGGATCACGTCAAGGATGGCATTCGAATCAACGCGGTGTGCCCGGGTGAAGTAAATACTCCCATGATCCCCTCCGAACGCTCCGAACCAGTCACCCCTGAACTGATGGCGCGACTAGCGGAGACCCTGCCCTCGGGCGTTTGGCGGACCCAGTGGAGATTGCGCGAGTAGTTTTGTTTCTCGCATCGGATGCGGCGAGTTATATCACCGGGACGTTAGTAAACGTGGATGCTGGCTATACCGCGAGGTAAGTTGGAGAGGTAAGTTGGAATGGAATATCGTACCTTAGGTCGAACCGGGGCTAAGATCTCACCACTCTGTCTGGGCACCGCCATATTGTGGGTCAAGGACCAGCCCGGGATCAGTGCGCCATTAGTCGGTCCTCGCACCCTTGAGCAACTTGAGCACTTACTGCCGGTACTAGACATGAAGCTGACCGAGATCATAAGGACGGCGTGTGATGAACTGGTTCCGCCTGGTAGCGCAGTGGCCAACTTTCACATTTCTTCAGGCTGGATGATGATGAGCCTAATTGAGTAATTGTAGTGACAAGGTCACGTCGAAGACTGACGCCAAAGAGACCCTTTTGCTTTACTATGTATTTTCACTAAAGAATCGACTACACTGCATTCGCTTTGGTATTTTGAAAAAAGCGTAGCGATGGATCGCGCAAGTTTGCGCCAGCAGAACCGGTTCTGGATACAAGATAAATTGTCCGATTGCATATGGCTACAGAGGCACGCCCATCATCCGCCATACCTCGCCAGTCGCTGACATCCGCGGTGGCCGACAGCCTGCGTGACAAAATCATACGGATGGAGATTCGGGGAGGGGAGCAGTTACGCCAGGACGCAATAGCTTCCGAATTTCGAGTAAGCCGGATTCCTGTCCGAGAGGCGTTGCGGCAGCTGGAATCCGAAGGTTTGATCACGATCGTCCCGCATCATGGCGCTGTAGTTTCGTCGCTTTCGCCGAATGATATCGAGGAGTTGTTTGAAATCCGCGTATTGCTTGAATGCGAGGTTCTCAAACTTTCCATTCCAGGCTTGACCGAAGCAAACCTGGCGCAAGCCCAAGTGTGCCTGACAGAATGTGAGAAGGGATTGTCACGCCAAGGGCATATTTCCATGTGGGGCCGTCTGAACTGGCGATTTCATTCCGCCCTTTATGCGGGCGCGAATCGTCCCCACTTCATGTCCATTATCAAAAGGGTTAACAATAACGCAATGCGCTATACCGGCCTGCAGGTATATGTGACTCGTGGCTTTGAGCGCGCCAAAGAGGAGCACCGGCAACTGCTCGATTTGTGTCGAGCGCGGGATGTGGTTTCCGCCTGCGAGCTGTTAGAGCAGCACATCCGGCACGCCGCTGAGTCTTTGAAGCAGGGATTACTGGAAGGCCGTACTCATGCCGAGACGGAAGAACCGTAGGGCAAGCGAGTCATCGGAATTTCCAGTGGGCCATTTCGTTAATTAACCCTACGCACTTATGACCGGATGGATGGTCCCGCAGCGTGGTGAACTCGTACCCTATCGTCCCCACATGGCGCGGCATTTTGTTTCCGCCTGGAAGTGATTTCCACTCGGCGGAGGCACGGGAATTCGCAAGTCACAACGAGACGGAGGAAGATGGAGTTGGTCCACTAGCCGCGCCCACAAGCTTGTCGTAAACCCATAGCACCACCGCCGTCGCCAAGCCCACACCCGTCACCACCCACCACATGCGGCCTGGTTGGTGCATGACTTCTCCAAAATGATAAAGCAGCCTGCCGCCCAGCCATCCGGCAATCAGCGATCCGATCCCCAGGGGCAGAAACGCAAAGCCCATATAGGTCCCCTGCTGGCCCCGGGGCGCGAGGCGCGAAATATATTCATAGTATCTCGGCTGCTGAATGATCTCGCCCAGCGCCAGCACAAACAATGAGAGAACCGCGCCCCAGATGGTTGGCCTGAAGGCGAGGATCAGCCACGCAACCGAACTGATCACTGTTCCCAGAATGATGGCTTGAAATGCCGGAATCTTCCGGGTCAGGAAATTCACCGCGAGGGTAAGGCAGATCACGACCAGTCCATCGGTGACGAGGATGGTCTCGACCGAAGCGCTAGAGCTGATGTAGCCGTGAATGTATCCGGGGAGGCTTATGTACTGCTGCCAGAAGACTACCCAATAGCCGGTGAAGAGCACCAGGAACCACATGAACCGGCTGATGCCGGCGAGCACTAGAATCAGAAGCGCGCACCAAATCCACCAGGGCACGTCGTATTGCGGAAGGATCATCACTCCCAGCTTCAGCAATAGCGCGACGAGTAATACGGGCAGAACCAGTCGGTAATTGCCGACTACGAGACAGAAGTTCCGCGCGACGGTTGCGATTGAGGGAGGTGGCGCGTCACCATCTTTGCGCGGCTCGCGGAAGAAGATGATGACCACGAAAAACATCGCGAAGACGCCGAGAGCCGCTACGCGGTATACATTCTCGACCCCCAGGTGGCGATGAGCCCATCCTGCGAACAAAGGGCCCAGTGCGCCGCCGATGTTGACCATCGTGTAATAAATCGAGTAGCCGATCGAGCGAACGTTCTCTTTCGAAGACCGCGCCGTCGTGCCTACCACGCAAGGTTTCACCAATGCCACGCCCAGAGCGGGAAGAATCAGAATGCAGCCGACAAACAGTCCCAGCGGCATATGGTCGCGCAGAGGCGCAAGCCATGGTGCGGCGATGGATCCGATCAGGAAATACGCGACGGCCAGGACGAGGTAGGCTATCGAAAGAGCGCGGCGGAAGCCGATGCGGTCGGCGACGGCTCCCCCGAACATGGTGAGAAACCAAACCATGCCACCGAACAGGCCAGTTAGAGTGCCGGTTTGTTCGGTGGAGAAATGAAGCTTCTCCTGCAGATAGAGCGCAAGCGACGCAAAAGCCGCATAGTAGGAGAGCCGCTCGAAGATCTCGCTGATGTTAGCGACCCAAAAAGGTCGTTCAAAACCTGTGCGAACGTCCTGCAAGCGTTCTGAAAAGGTCAAGATGGCTCCTCCGTCAGTTGGGACCTCGTGGGCGGCAAGTCTCATCCGCCGCAATCCGGCGACTATACCGCGATTCTCCACGTGGGCGATAAGGTACTCACTCAACACGTGTCGCTTCCGGATCAGCGAGCCCTGGGGACCGTCGACGACCTGGACACCGACTGACGCGGCAAATCGTTTCTTTCCTCGCGATACCTCATCCCTTTACTGCCGTGCGGATTTTTGGCGTACCCGAGACGGCGGCTTTTAGCGCCGCGTCGGTTTCGATCAGTTCCAGAACTTTTCTTGTCATCTCGTCATCAATGTCAGTCGCTCTTCGAATTTCCACCGGATAGCGCACCAGCAGTTCCAGGCCCGCATCGGCGAACTGGAGACGAGCCTCCGGGCGCGGCAGCTCCACCTGAATATCGACGCGGCGCTCGATGGCGGCGTGCTGGCGTTCGATCTCTTCCCGATATTGCGAATAGACCGCGTTCACGACGGCCATGAGCTTCTCCTGTGCCGCCTTATGATTTCCGTCCGGCGCAATCATCACCACGACTTCGTGCCATGCATACTCAGTCCCGGGGATCTGCTTGAAGAGCGGCGTGCCGCTCTGAAAAAAAACGGCATTTGAGAAAACAACGATGCGTCCCGTGGGATAGAAATCCAATCCGGTACCTGCCAGCTCCATCAGGTAAAGCCTCACAAGTCCGATATCGACAACGTCGCCGGTGACGCCGGCAACGCTGATCCGGTCACCGACGCGAATGCCGTACCGCCCGATGATGAAGAAATAGGCGGCAACAGAAAGGAGGAGGGCTTGCAGACCAACGGCGATGCCCGCAGTGATAAATCCCGCAAATGTTGCCAGAGAACTGAACTCGCTGACGAAGCCCAGGGTTAGGACGATTACGATCAAAAAGCCGATCACTACGCGGCGCAACACCAGAAACTGCCGCCGGCGCCGGGTGTCGCCTATATACCGGAACGTGATACGGCGCCAGATCTCCGACAGAAATAGAATCAACCCCAGAGCGAGGGCAATCCCGAATACTCGGACGAGTACGGAGCGAAGCACGTACTTGGACTCCCGCGCAATCGAGTTGCGCCACTCATCAAAGTTCGTCTTGCTGTCGTTGAGCACGACAATTTCCTCGCTGAGAGGGAGAAGCACGCTGGAAAGCTGTTTGAATCGCTCGGTGAGTTCCTGGAAGTCCTGTCGCTCCGCTAGAAGCTGCTGAGGATCGGTGGCAGGCGGCTGATTGGCGAGTTGTTGACTCTGCTGAATGGTTGCGCGGAGCGCGTCTCGGAGGGGCGCGCGCAAGTGATCGGCCACATCGCGCGTATAGTCGGTTGCCTTGATGACGTCATCGATCTGGTGCACGGCGCTCATGTAGTCATACAGCGTCATGGCCTCGCTGATCAGGCCCCCGGAGTTCGCAAGCGAGGGTTTGGCCGGCGTGGGGGTGACGGCCGTTTTTTGAGGGCTTGCACTTGAACTCGCACTCGAGCTCGAGCCTAGAACTTCGGGAATCGATCGGCCCAGCTGGTTGACGCTGCCTTCGAGCCCACCGGCGATCTCGCCGTTGGTTTCCACGAACGATGCCATTTTTTGAATGGCATCAAGGAGAGCCTTTTGTAGTTCCAACTGGCTCTGAAGGGCATCTCGCTGTGAAACCAGGTTGGGCCGCCGGGCGCCCGGTGTTTTCGTAATTTGAACGTTTAGACTTTCGATCTGCGATTGCAATTGGTCGATCCGGGACGAAGTTTTTTCCTGCATCTGAGCGAGATTCTGCTGCTGGGTCGTCTCGCCGGATGCCTGGGTCGCACCGCTGGCTTTCTCCTGGGCCTTGATCAGCGTGGTCTCGGCTTTCGCGGATTGAAATGCGAGCCGCACGACCTGAGCTCCGAGACTTCGCGTATTGTCCTGATAAATCGCGTCGCTTGGCATTCCGACCGACTGGATGCCGGTTGTGGAACGACGATACCAACTGATGACCTGGTTCAGGTGATGCAGCGCGTCGTCGTCGTCGAGTTGAATCGGCGGCAAGGTATTCGGTGAAATTTGGGAACTCTGCTGAGACGGGGCTTTCAGCGGCTGGGGCTGTTTCGAAACTTGCGCCCGCGAAACCAATACTCCAATTAACGATAGCGCGACGATCCCACCGATCCACTTACTGGCGACGCGCAATTGCGCGGCCGGATGATGCTTGATAGTTTCTGACATCCTGCGCCATGCGAATTTGCGCGAAATTAAACCGACAATCCGAATGGCGAGTTGGGGAATGAAATCCACTGTGAGGGTTACGAAAACGCAACGGCGGAGCGCTTGACGTCGTGGAAAAATCACGCGGAAGGCAATGCACATAGGGCGCACCTCTTCCGGCGAAGAAAATTATATCATTTGATACCGCTTGATTTTGAGGCGACTGATTTTGAGGGGACTGATGCGACCTATTCAATTCAGGAATTCAAATTCTCTGCAACGGGGGCCGACAGGCGACAAGGCATTCTGAGGACCCGCATCAAGTGGGCAACGCGTCGATCATTGCATCGACGTCATCTCGCGAGTTATAGAAGTGCGGTGCGATGCGCAACCGTCCAAGGCGAGACGAGACAACAATGTTGCGTGCCTCGAGGCGAGCGAAGATTTCGTCCGCCGAGCGGTCTGGGTGCTCGCAAACGACGATCGCGGACCGCTCCGCTACCTTTCCGGAATTCAACACAGCGTAGCCCTTCTCCGCCAGTTTCTGACTTATGTAATCGCTCAGCGATAACAGGTGCTGCTCAATTCTGATCGGGCCCGCCGTTAGGAAAAGGTCGATGGCATGTCCGAGTCCGCAGATCCCAACTTCATTCAACGTGCCTCCCTCGAAGCGGGCTGCTCCTTCCCGAAAATCAAAGTCGTGGATCTGATAGTCTCTGAAATTCTTGACAGCCGTCCAGCCGATTACCGTAGGACGGATCTGTTCGAGCACTCGATCCGAAACATAGAGCAAAGCCACGCCTTTCGGTCCCAGCAGGAACTTGTGAGAGGCGGCGGCAAACGCGTCCACGTAGTCGAGTTCCACATCCAGTTGAAGCGCGCCCAGACCCTGCACAGCATCCACGACAAATAGAATGTTCCGTTCGCGGCAAAACTTCCCGATACGCCGGATGTCGAGCCTCTGGCCACTGCCAAACTCAACCCAGCTGACGGTGACGAGACGGGTGCGTTCGTCGATTCGCGACAAAAGTTCGTCAACGTCAACCCAGCCATTGTGCGCCTCTTGAAGTCGAAGCTCCACCTGGCTCTCCCGAGCCAGGCGCAACCATGGATAGATGTTCGCTGGAAATTCGACGGAAATGCCAACTATGTTATCGCCGGGTTGCCACGTTACTCCGTTCGCCACCACAGAAAGCGCTTCGGAAGTGTTGCGGAGAAAGGCAATCTCCCGTGGCTGCGCATTCACCAAGCGAGCCGCGGCAGACCGCGCCCAGTCATTACTCTGCTCCCATTCAGGGAATTTGCGGCAAGCATGGCGAGTGACTCCATCCAACATCTGCGCCATTGCATCGCGAACCTCAATCGATGGGGGGGATACGCTGGCGTGATTCATGTAGATGTAGCGTTCCGTGATAGGGAAATGTGACCGGTATTCTCTTGGCAGGCTCTCGGTGCAGGATAAATCCAGCAATGCCAGGTTCCTCGCTCTTTCGCCGTATGATTGCCTTCGCCTGTCAGCAGATGGCGGCTACTGATGTGTAATGCAACAGATGTTGCAGAGGCTAATCTAGATAAATCTGGGGCGAATGTCAAGCATTGGAAACGTGACTTTTGTCAGCAACAAACGTTGCGGTAGGCCCTCAAAAGGATATTTCTCTGTTCGGAAATCGTAACAAGCAGGTGGCTGCGCCTCAGTCCGCGGTTATGAATCGGTCGGTTGCGGGAAAGACCCCGGCCGGTTCCGTGTACCAGCAGCGAAGGATGGGATCTCCCGTGTTGACAGCTTTGTGCGCCCACACCAGGCCAGCGATTCCACCTCGAGCGACACGAACCTCTTCGACGGTGCGACCGAACACGTCGCAAATCTCGCCCACCTGTTGTCCGTCTGCGATTGTGTCGCCAATTGCAGCATGCAAGCGAAGTAGGCCCGAACGCGTGGCTCGTGTGATCGCGCGGCCGGTGGCGCGGATTTGGGATTTCGGAATCACAGGAACGCCGTCCACCATTCCTAAATAGCGCATCAGGTTCATGACTCCGCGGGCATGAACTTGAACATCGGCCTCTTCGAGCGTGCCATTGCCTCCCGACTCAGCAAGAATCGAGACGACGCCTCTGCGCGTTGCCGAGTGTACGATTGATCCCGGAAACGGCGGTATAGTCGCACCGTCTCGAGAGAGGGAGATCAACTGCGGTGAAAACAGGCGTGCCAGCGCTTCTCCTTCGCGATCAAGATCGGCATCTCCAGTCATCGGGTAGCCCGCAAAGGCAAGCAACATCTCGCCTAAATCTCCGGCGTGCAAATCAACATGGTATCGGCATTTTGCGATGACATCATCCAATAGCATTTTGACCAGGATTTCAGAGATAGAGCCGTCGCCACCGGGCGCAACCTTGTTGAGATTCAATCCGTCGATAGGAGATATAAAGCCGGTCCGGCTTGCAAACATGTGCATACTGACAACGGGGACGGCTATGATCGCACCTTTCAGATCGGCCGCACGTATCTGGGTGATGATGCGCAGCACGGCTTCAATTGGAGCGTATTCGGTGGCGTGCACTCCGGCCGTGAGGCAAAGCATGGGCCCCGGCTTACTTCCATTAATGATGACGAGCGGAATTCTGATCGGGCCAGTAATCGTCTCGCCGATCTCCATAAAGCCCTGTGCGACCTGACCTGGTTGGGCCGTGACGTCTCCGACCTTGATTATCTGACCTGCCATAAATATCGCTCCTCCGTGACTACGCCGAGCTTGTAAGAATTAAGAGTAATGATAAAGCTGCGGTCCAGGTCGAACGTGCAGACTTAATGATTGGCCTCGCTCAATCCGGGGACGGCGGCCGCGATCATCAATTTGTTAATTTCGATCTGCGCCAACATCCCGTGGTCGGGATCATCGAGCGCCTCGAAGACACGAGCCAAATGTCTCCATGCCCAGAGATCGCGCGGTCGTTTCGCGATCCGTTCCTGAAGGAGAGTTCGGGCCACCAGGGGACGATCGCTCCGTATGGTTGAGTCGATCAGCATGTGTTCGAACAAATCGCGCTGCGCGTGGCTGCCACCGACCCGACGAATGGAGTCCTTCACTGGCAACAGAAGATCGGAGGCGCGAGAGTAATGGCGGTTCCGATGCGCGACAATTGCCTCCGCGATTGCGAGACCAACCTGTTGCATTACTTGCGCCTCGGTGCGAGGTTCGGTTTTTGCGTAGTGAGTACAGGAGTCGAGGAACGCCGCTACAGTTGCCGGCGAGGATCGCGCGGCCACGGCAAGCATATAGTGCAGGTCGGCGAAAACGAAGAGATGATCCTCTATGTGAGACTGAGCGCGCCGGGCGAGTTCTTCCCATCGGTCTCCGACGCTGACCCCCAGTTGTTCGAGTCGCCACAGCAATGCCGCAGCATTGGCAATATCCAGGTATTCGTCAGTCGATTCTGCCCTGACTTCGTGATCGTACAACTCGAGGACGCGGTCATATTCCAAAAGCATGAGATGGTACAAACAACAATGCCACCAAAGGTGACGGACGAAATTGCCGCACCCGTGCCATTGTTGCCGGCTGGCATGCACCCAGGCAATTCCTTCCCGCGGACGGCCCTGCATTTCCATCACGTGGGCTACCGCATGATTCGCCCAAAGATCTTCCGGATTTTCGTCCACAGCAGCCCGTCCGACGCGCTCTGCCCGGTCGTATTCGCCAGCCTCTTCTAATCCGTAAGCCTGGCACCCGAGCAGAAATCCGTAACCGGGCATTTCAGGCGCCCAGGCCGGCAAGACTCGCGCCACCGAATCCCGGATACCCTGACTCCTGCCAAGATAAGAGGTGAGGAACTGCGCGAGCCGGATGGCCAGAATGTCGGTAGGATGTTCCGTCAAAACTTGCTCCCATCGATCGAGAGCGCCGACGAGATCTCCAGTCAGCCAAGCCTCTAACGCGCCGACATGAAGGCTCTCGCGACTTGTTGCGTACCTTCCGCCGCTCGCCGCTTTTGCCCGCAAGAGCGCCTGACGAGCATCTGCCAGAGTGCTCTGTTTGCCAGCATGCATACTGAGGTATCCACTGAGGCAATGCCCCAACGGACACTCCGGGTCGGCCCGCACCAGGGCTTCCGTTCGATCAGCGACGTCTCGGCGCATTCCCAAATAAGCGACCACGGCCCCATCGAGCAATTCCACTGTCTCTGGAGCGCTGGCGGTCACCGTAAGACCACGTGAATCCTTGTACATGGTTTGCCTGAGAGTCTTTCGGCAACGCGACGGGAAGGGTATTGCTGACCCTCCCGCCCTCTGACAGCGCCCCCTCGGCGCCGCGTGCAACAAACGTTGCGTGAGTGCCTACGAACCGTAGCCTATCCCCGGTCTGACTGCAGTGTCAATAGGATGATGCATGAAGAACGGCCGGCGCATAGCAACATCATATCTAGCCGGTGAACGGCTTACTTGCTGTAGCATTTGTTGAAGGAAAGGGCGCTTGCCAGGATATATGCCCGCCCCGGCCCATGCAGAGTCAGAAGATCTCTTGTCAAAAGGCAGATATATGTGGTAACTCCTAGTGTGCGATGCGACGCCGAGTTTTAGCTGTGGGGAATGATCGCAGCGCCGCACGTGCCGACCAATAGGTGAATGCTCAGCAGACTTGGAGTTAACCACCATGCGTCCAAAAGAATACTCAGGATTGAAGCTCAATGGGTCGGGCAGTCTTATCGATCGACTTGCGCCTCAGCGCCGGGAAATAATCCGCCGCATCCTGGATGAACCGAGAACCTACGTGCTGTTGAGCCTGAGAGGCAGTTCTCGACGGTTGAACATCGATGCTGCCACTCTCTTGCGGATCGTGCAGGCAATAGGGTTCAAGCACTACCACGATTTTCAGCAGTATCTCCATGATCGCTCCATTGCCCTTTCCACAGCTCTGGATTCGATGGAGCCGCATACCGACCGTAAGAATAGTGTCGAGGCAATTGTCGGGACGTCGGTGGACCGGGATCTGGACAATCTGAAACAACTGCGCAACAATCTGGATCGTTCCCGCGTAATTGCGGTTGCAAATAAGATTCATGCGGCTCGCCGCATTGTCGTTATGGCAGGTGACATGGCGAGCAGCCTCGCCATCTATCTCGATTACAACCTGGCGATGCTGGGCCTCAACACAGTAGCAGCCTTAAATCCAGGGGAAATCGTTCATCGCGCCCGGCATCTCAGTAGTAAGGACGTTGCGGTCGCCATCACCTACGGCCGAGGTCTTCGCCAAACGGTGGAGGGACTTAAATGCGCCAGCGAAAACGGGGCGTTCTGCGTCGCGATGAGTGATACTTTTCTTTCGCCACTCGCGAGGATTGCAGATCAATTCTTTGTCACTCCTACCCTGCATGTGTCGTTTGCCGATTCCTATGTGGCGGGTATGTCCCTGTTGGGAGCTGTTTTGACGGCGTGCGCCAATGTGCACCGGCGACGTAACGTCTCGATTTTGAAAAAGGTGGCTCAGGAACAGCGCGCCGGGTATCGCTGGTACGTGGAGAGTGCCTAACGCCGCATACGGTCTCCGCCCTTCTGTAACAGGTCTACGGATGAGCTGGTCCTGAAGCAGGCACCGTGTAAACAGTTTTGCCGTCGGAATCCAGGAACTGCAGCGAAGGAACATCGGAACCATCCACCGACATCACAATCCGCGGCTTGCCCTTGGTATCCGACAAACTGACCACGGCTTCGTTCTTAACCGAGCGTCCAACAAACACTCTGGGAACTCCGAGAACGCCGCTCGCCACGGCCTCTTCACGCACCTTTTTCATAGCGGCCGTCTTTTCTGGTCCATCCGGCTGCAACTCCAGCTCACCAATCTTGTCTGCCAGCGCTCCAATCGGAGTGAGCGGCCGCTCCCAGACCCGCAATCCGGACGAGCGCTTGTCATCGGACTGTGAATAAGTAATGCCCACGGTCTGGTCCTGATCGTATTGATCGAACATCAGGCCGGCGTCGGCGTCAATGTGGCCGTCCTTGTTTTTCGCGTGCCAAGTCATGCCGCCGGACTCGTCACCTTCGTCATTGAAGAAGATGAACCCGGCGCCGCGTTTTCCTTCCCGGGATTTCATGTATTTTCCGCGCATGATATTTCCGGGAGAGCGCTCGTTGTTAGAGATCGTGAGCCGCAATTTGCCATTCTCCACGATATTGATTCTTTCCACATCGATCTCATCGAACTTTACCCGGCGGCTCGTTTTGGCGGCGGAAAAAATCAAGACCGCCAATAAGATTGACGAAATCGCCGCATAGGCTTTCAAAATGCGCAGTTCCCGCTTAATTTGTGGGTCCATCACCGTTCTCCCTTACGGACAAGAGTTCAGAGCAGAACACCAGCGAAGGCTCTGTGCATTCGACTGATGCTGTAAGAGTCGACCGCAACGATCGTTGCAGATCTGTCTCAAGGCTGCAACGCTACGCTATGGAACTTTTGGTGTCAAGAGTGCCGCACTTCTTCCGAGTGATACAATTTGCTGGCTCAACGCTCAGTGCGAACACCGAGTGCACTGACGAAACCTTCGTTCGTGAGGCAACTTCGTGACCCGGAAGAAACTCAATTTGCCGCTGATCAGTCTAATGGCTCTATTTTCGCTTTCTGTCTCGCTATCCTCACAGACGTTGCCCGAGACAGTCCTGCATTGCGCCAATCTGTGGGACGGACATTCGAATGCCATCCAGTCGGACGTCACAATTATCATCGCCGGCGAGCGGATAAAGGCCGTTCAGTCGGGAAAACCTGCGCCTGACATGCCCTCAGTGCTGAACGTTAATGGAACCTGTATGCCGGGCTTAATTGATGTTCATACGCATGTTTTTCTCCAACAGGATGCGATCTCCCCTGACTATGACGGACAGCTGCTGAAGCAATCTGTCGCTTTTCGCACGATTCGCGCGGTTCGTTCGGCTGCGCTGGCTCTTGAACATGGTTTTACGACGGTGCGCGATCTTGAGACCGAGGGGGCCGGCTACGCTGACGTAGATCTCAAGAACGCGATCAACCTGGGAATTGTCCCCGGTCCTACTATGCAGGTTGCGGGCCGCGCTCTGGATGTCACGGGAGCGTACCCGCTGGAAGGCTATGCTCCGGAATTGGAACCCGTGCTGCCACACGGAGTCGAGGTGGTGGACGGCGCTCAAGATTCGCGCAAGGCGGTGCGCGAACAGATCAGCTATGGCGTTGATTGGATCAAGATGTATGCCGATCGCGGCGTCTGGATGGAGGGTGACACGTTACACGGTATTCCAACTTTTACGGTGGAAGAGGCGAGCGCCATCGTGGACGAGGCTCACCGCGAGAGACACCGGGTGGCATGCCATGCGAGGAGCGTGGAAGGTGTCCAAAGCGCACTGCTCGCTGGTGTAGACACCATCGAGCATGGCGTTTACATGACGGATGAACAACTGACGCAGATCCAACAACGCGGTATTTATTACGTTCCAACCTTATGGGATGTTGAATACTCTGCCGAGCGTCGTCACAGTCCCGACCTAAGCAAGCAATTCCAGATCGGACGGCAAACTTTGATTCGAGCGATGCGGGCCGGCGTCAAAATCGCATTCGGCACCGATATCGGAGGATTCGACTGGCAGATTACACCAGCCAAACAGATGGCAACTTTTGTTGCGGCTGGCATGACACCGCAGCAAGCCATTGAAACCTCTACTCGGACAGGCGCCGAGCTCATGGGAATCAGCGCCGACACCGGATTGCTGCAACCGGGACAATTTGCCGACATCATTGCGGTTTCGGGTGACCCGTTGAAAGATGTCACAGCGGTCGAGAGGGTGACCCTGACCATCAGGCACGGTGCTGTTTACAAACATGCAAATGATTGACATCGACAGATTCCGTGTCTACTCGACGCCTGAAACATTCGTTGCGACAGTAGCGCAAGGCTCTAGCGTTAACCACCGCCCGTACCGTCAGCGGCCGGAATTGGATGGAGAATAATCTCGTTTGGCGATGAAACCGAGCGCCCGTGATCGCGGTGGACGAACCCTAACAGGGGCGCGCCCCGGACTCGTGCGCGGCTTGGGCGCGCCCGCAGCGGCCGCCATCGTTCTCGGCACGATGGTGGGCACGGGAATATTCCTTAAGCCTGGCGAAATGGCGGCTGAGGCAGGCTCGGTTTCCGTAGTTTTCGCGGCGTGGATTCTTGGCGGAATTCTTTCGCTGTTTGGCGGCCTGTGTTACGCGGAACTAGGAGCGTCGATTCCCGAAGCTGGCGGCGAATACAGCTATCTACGCCGGGGACTAGGGAAGGTGTGGGGGTTTTTCTTTGGCTGGATGCATTCGATCGTCGCTCGGCCCGCCTCTGTGGCCGCGATCGCTGCGGGTTTGCTGAGGTTTTCAGCTTTCCTGTTTCCGCCGCTCGCAACGCCCATTCATGTTTTTCACCTCTACTCTCCGCTCGCAGGCGGCCGTCCATACGACTTGGCTTTCACGTGGATGCAGCCGTTGGCCGTCGTCGCGTTGGTGACGATCACCTTCATCAGCTATCTCGGCGTTCGCGTTGGAGGAAGATTTCAAGTTGCTCTGACAGTTTTGAAAGTCCTTTCTCTGGTGGTGATCATCGTTGCAGGATTCGCGCTCCTGCATGGTCAAAAACAGACGACTGCTGTCATGCAACCACTTTGGCCATCGCATCTGGCATGGAGCACCATACGCGGATTGTTTGCCGCAATGGCCGCAGCAGTTTGGGCCTACGACGGATGGAACGACCTGAATCTCGTCGGGTCGGAAGTGCAAAATCCGGAACGAAACTTTCCCCGCGTAATTGTGGGAGGAACGCTCTTTGTGATTGTCCTTTTCCTCCTGTTCAATTTCGTGTGTTTCAGAGCCTTGCCTTTCGATGTGATTGCTGCCTCCCAGCATGTGGCCTCCGATGTATTCGCGAGCTTTGCCGGCAAGACGGCGGCATTGGCAATCACTGTGGTAATGGCGATTTCCGCTCTCGGAACATTGAACGCATCGGTTCTGAGTGGCGCTCGAGTGGACTACGCCATGGCGCGTGACGGCCTTTTCTTCAAGTTCGTCGCTGGAGTGCACCCCAGGTATCGGACTCCGGGAGCGGCGCTCATCTTTCAATGCTGCATGGGCAGTCTTTTGGCGATGACCGGCACCTTTGAGGATCTGACCTCGCTGGTGATGTTTGGCAGTTGGATTTTCTACGGCCTGGCGGTGGTGTCCATGATGCGTATGCGTGTCACCGAGCCGAACCTGCCACGGCCGTTCCGTACCTGGGGCTATCCGGTCGTCCCGGTTCTGTTTATCGCGGGCGCATGGGCGATCGCCGCGAGCCTTTGGCTGGCGCGACCAGTGCGGTGCTCCATCGGTCTCGCCGTAATTTTATCGGGGCTGATATTCTATCGTTCGTGGCGAACCAATGAAGTGCCGGCAGAGTTTTCATTTGGGCGAGACGTGACCTTGTGAAACGCAGCGCGTTGCTTGTTGACACGTCCTTCCTGCCTGATATCTACTAAAGCATCGCTTATTCACGCAACGTTTGTTGCGTGTTGATTATTGACTGCAACAACCTACCTCGGGAGGCACAAAATGGCTGTAGGGACGACGACGGAACACGTAGCTCTCGCGCGACGTGCAGCGCGTTTGGCAACCACTCGCCCGGCTCCGGAGCCGGCAGACGTGATCTCGTTGGGCTCGGGCCACGGTTTTCCCGGAGTCTTCCCAGACCTGACGGAGATGGCGCAAAAAGCGTTGACCAGTTTCCGTCCGGAAACTCTTCAGTACGGCCCTGCGCTCGGCCTTCCCGAAATGCGGAATTGGATCGCCGGCTATATGAAAGAGAATGGTCTGGATGTTTCAGGCGAAAACGTCCTGGTCGTGAATGGCGCCAAGCATGGGTTGGACCTGATCTGTCGGTTGCTGCTGGACGAGGGCGACGCGGTGGTTGTCACCTCTCCAACCTATTTCACCTGTATCCCCATCTTCCGAACTTTCGGCGCGGAGTTCGTCGAGGTGTCACAGGATAACGAAGGCCTGGTGGTTAGCGAACTCAGTGCAACTCTCGAACGTCGTAAACGCGCGGGCCAATCGATCCCTAAACTGATCTACGATGTTCCCGACTATCACAATCCGTCGGGTGTAACCATGTCGAGCAAACGCCGCGAGGCTTTGGTCGAACTTGCGGACGCGAATGGTATTTACATTATCGAGGACAGCCCCTATCGTCGTGTTCGCTTTGACGGAGAGCAGGAGCCGATGGTCAAGATGTTTGATCGTGGAGACACCGTCTTCGTATTGGGGACGTTTTCCAAGCTCGTGGCTCCGGGACTTCGTATTGGCTGGGTTGTGACCTCAAAGGAGATGGTGGCTCGCCTGGTGCAGCTGAAGTCGGACGCGGGCTCATGTCCTCTGACGCAGCGGATTATTCTTGAATTTTGCAAAGCCGGCCTTTTACCGGCGCACACCAAACTCGTGCAGGACACATATCGGAAGCACCGCGACACGATGGTGGACGCGCTGCGCCGCGAGCTGCCTGAGGCGTCATTCGTGACTCCCCGTGGCGGCTATTATCTCTGGCTTACGCTGCCGTCGAGCATCGACTCCGACAAGCTTGCTGAGCACGCACTGCAGGAGAAGGTCGGCATTATCTCCGGGACCAGGTTTTTCGCTGGCAAGGGGCCGAGTGGAGCGGGCGCGCCCAGAAACCATGTCCGCCTTTGCTACAGCCACGCGACTCCTGAAGAAATTGAGGAATCCATTCAACGGCTGGCACGCGCAGTGCACTCGATGAATCGCTGACGAGCCGCTGACGATTCCCATCCCTACTCATTTTGCTGGTTGCGGTAATTGGCTGACGACCTTGCCGCTGGAATCAAGAAAGCGAATGGCTGGGGAACCGTCCGGAGCGACCTCGATCACAATGCGGTCGTGGCCATCGCCATCCTTGAGCTTCAGCGACACCGATTTGTCGCCCCCGCTTCCAAGGTAGAGGCGCGAATGCGGAGCGGGATGCGATCCGATGAATTTAGTAAGCTCGGCCTCCTGCTTGTCCTTGGGAAGGTCTTTGGTGCGATCG
>Ga0302324_100013178_pt1 | contig 16797 bp, 22 predicted proteins | sample Palsa_T0_1_FD_201949 | JGI IMG/M metagenome (GOLD analysis project Ga0302324, IMG submission 201949) | Peat permafrost microbial communities from Stordalen Mire near Abisko, Sweden - Palsa_T0_1 | ecosystem: Environmental > Terrestrial > Soil > Palsa > Peat permafrost | place: Sweden: Abisko...
TCTGAGTCGAGTTCCATCAGGTCCGGTTCTACTAGTAATCGTCGCATCGTTTGCGCTGAAGCCGCCCGCGTTCATTGGGTCTGTTGAAAAATCATACCCTTTCCCTTCGCACTTCGGACACCTTTGTGACGGACATGCGTCTTGACGCGTAAGGGCTCTAAATCTGTTTTTCCTGTTGCGGGCCGTTCTCTGGCGATGGAGCGACGCCGTCTAGGAATTCTGTCACCGCGTCCGCGAACTTGCCGCTCTCCCAGAACAGAAACAGATGACCTCCATCGAATGTTACCATCCTGGAGCCTCTTATCCCCGCCTGCATCTCCTCGGCCAGCGCGTAAGGGGCGAGCCGATCCTTCCTCCCGTGCAGAATGAGGGTAGGCACCGCGATCCCGCCCAGCCTGTCACTACAATCGTAACTACCTGAAGCCTCGAGCTGGCGAATGAACGCGTAGTAGGGTTGCGTGTTCCTGCCCAGGAACCTCGTCCCTGACCTGAGCCGTTTCACCAGCTTGAAGAACCTGAATCTCAGGGTCTTTCGGGTTCCCTGGACGACTCGCGCGGAGGTCGAGACCAGGATCAGGCTCTTCACGGCCTCCGGATGCTGGAGGGCTAGGGCCAATGCGATGCGGCCTCCCATCGATATCCCGATTACATTGACCCGCATTATCGCGAGAGCCTTCAGCAAACCCGCAGTGTCGTCCGCCATCATCTCGATCGTGTATGGAGTGCGCGGCTTGTCGGTGCGACCGACTCCCCGGTTGTCGAACGCCAGTACCGTATGTTTTTGCGACAGCGGGTTTATGATGCGCCGATATGCGGTGGTGTCGGTACCAAGCCCGGCTATGAGGACCATCGGCTCCCCGTGCCCATGCACCTCGTAGTACATTTCGATGTCATTGACCTTCACGGTTGGCATTGCTGTGGAGCTGTCTGTTGCGAAAGCGTTCCTAGATTAAGGTTGGTCGCAAGACCGTCAGGAGGGCGGCTGCTGGCCCGCTGCCGGACCTGCCGGCGCGATTGGGACATCCAGAATCTGGATGGTCGTGAGATTCTTGTAGTGCGGCCAGTATAGGAACCTGTAGAGCCCGGCCTTGGAGGCCTCGTGATCCCAAAGCCAGTCATAACCGTCCCGGGAATCAATCACGATGTCATCTTTCGGGACGAATTCGGCCTGGAGTTCTCCGGAATAGCTCACGATCTTCCACACTGCCTCCCCCTTGGGGAGCTTGATGGGTCCTCCGACAAGATTGGTCAGTGTGATCCTCAGAGGCGCCTTCCCGCTGATGACCTTCCGGTCGAGGGTCCAGTCCTCTATGGAGTTCAGCTTCTTTCCGTGAATCCCTCTCACGATGACCGCCGCGACGACACCAGCCACGACCATCACCAGCATGTCCAGTCCATTGGGGTATAGGACGACAAGCCCCAGCAGCGTGGTCAGGGCGACGAAAGCCAGGTACAGCCACTGGATGTAGACCCACCAGGTCTGCAGAAAGAAGAGCCTGCTGATGGTCTGTGTGATGTCGAGGTTCAGTCTCTTCTCGAGTATCCTGGCCCTCATGCTCGTCGCCTGCTGGAAGAGGGTGTAGTTCGTGTCGAGCACCCTCAGTCCGACTATGAGGCCCAGAGTTATTATGAAGATGACAAGCTTGACGGAGCTCGGTATGGTGACGCCACCCGTGCCCTGGCCGATCAGGCTGTTAGCGGCGAGCAGGGCCGTTATGAAGCTGAACCCGTACTTCCTGAGGTCGTGCAGGTTGCCGTCGAGCCTCGCGAGGACAGAACGCGCTTCTTTCCATTCGTCGATGCTGTAGTCCGCCTCGGCGGGTTGGGCTGCCAGCTTCTATCGATGCAGCGTCGTTACAAATCTCAATATAAGCGTGCGAAGGACATCGATATCCAGAGGCGCGCCAGACCGCATGACAAAAGATGAAGCATTCACCCACCAGGAGATATTCACCACAAAGCGGCTACGGCTGCGCCCCCTGAAGATGGCTGACGCCGAAGGGTTCTTCGGAATAAAGTCCGACCCGGAGGTCACCATACCTTATGGCCAGGACCCGCATCTCTCGCTCGCAGAAACGGAAGCCTGGGTCCAGCGGTGCATCGTCGGCTATGAGAGGTACCAGTCGATCGCCTGGGCCCTGACGCTCAAGGACGAGGACATCGTGATCGGCTTTTGCTGCTACTGGCACTTCGACCCGAACTTCATCTGCGGTGAGATCGGCTTCGAGCTGGGTAAGCCATACTGGCGCAAAGGCATCATGTCAGAGGCGCTATTGCCTGTCATCGGTTACGGCTTCCGCGAGTTGGAGCTGCACCGGATCGAAGCCTGCCCTCTGGCGAGCAACACCGCTTCCCGGAACCTGCTGCTCAAGCTCAGCTTCAGCTATGAGGGCAACCTGCGTCAGCGTGACCTATTCCGTGGACGGTTCGAGGACCAGGCATACTACGGTCTCCTCAAGGGAGAATGGCCGGCGTCAGTGTAAGACCCACCGGCTATGGAGTGGGGGCGCTCTCCGAGATCAGTTTCTCCTGTTTGAGGTCGTCCCATAGTCCGTCCGGTATGTCGTGTTGTATCATCCTGAAGTTCTCGCTCATCTCTTCCTTGGTTTGCGAGCCTGGGATGACGGAAGTCACCGCAGGATGGGCCAGGATGAACTGCAGCGCCGCTGCCCTGAGAGGGACATCATGACGGGCACAGATGGCGTCAATCTTCAGTGCCTTCTCTAGCACTGCTGGAGACACAGAGACTAAAGGCAGTGCGCCATGCCTCAGGTCCGCGGCCAGCACCCCATAGGCGAACGGGGCACCAATCACCACGCTAATCCCCCTCTCCTGACAGTACGGAAGGAACTTCTCAGCCGCGCTCTGGTCGAGAAGGGTGTACTTTCCGGCCTGAAGGAAGCAGTCAAAATTGCCTTCCTGTGCGAAGCGCAGCTCCATCTCCCACTGGTTCATGCCCGCACCGATAGCCTTGACCTTCCCGCTCGCCCGCAGCTCTGCGAGAGTCTTGTAGGCCTGTGAGATGGCTTCCTGGTAATGGTCGTCGGGGTCGTGGATGTACAGGATGTCCATCGAATCAGTCCCGAGCCGCTGAAGGCTGCCCTCGAACGACTTCCGTACCCCCGCGTCAGAATAATCATACAGGAGCTCCTGATCCGCCTCAGCTCCCTGACGGATGATCCTCCCAACCTTCGTCGAAAAGACTAGGTCAGCAGGCTTCTTGTGCGTCGCAAAGTAGCGGCCCAGTCTCGTCTCGCTCCGCCCCTTGCCATAGAGAGGTGCCGTGTCTATGTAGCGTATCCCGAGTCCGAGGGCCTCCGTGATGGTCGCATCGACCTCTGTGTCCGTCACCGTGCGGTATGCATTTCCGAGAGGTGCTCCACCAAGACCGAGGCGAGTGACGTAAACGCTGGTATGACCTATTCTCTTTCGTTCTAGGGCGTCCAATTTCAACCTCTGGCCCGGGGAATTTCTATTTATCGATTGTCAGTCGGTAGCCCCAGCGGAGACCGTGCCTGTCGCGACGGGTACCTGTCCCTACGTCTTCCAGGGCTCCTTATCCGGCCTGTGCGGCTTGCAGACCTTGCATATTGAAGCGCCCAGCTCTGTCGCGGCGCTCGAGAGGCTATCTACCCAGTAGTAACTCCCGGCGCCCTTGTCGTCCAGCGCTTTGACTCTGAAGTTGTCCGCTGAGACGCAGCGCCCGTTCAGCTTGTGGACTATCAATGAACGTGCGCTCCCCTTGATCACGATGAAGCCGACGTCATCGAGTCTCACCTTTCTGAAATCGTCAAATGTCACAAGTTCTCTGTTGGGCAAATCTGCCTCGAATCCCGCTCTCGATTGTAAAATAGTTTCTTATGGCCAGCCTTAACTATCCCTGACAGGGGGTTGAAGGCCATGCCGCGAATTGAGCTTTACGAAGGCGCGCAAAAGATCGCTGACATAGGTCTCCCCGAGAAGAAGTTCAGCACCGGGTCGATTGGATACTGGGCTACGCAGAAACTGGACATCAACGGAAAGAGATACCAGGTTCAAATCCAGCTCGTCGAAATAGGGAGCAAGCAGAAGAAAGAGTAGCTCGTCCCGGCGTGGCTCAGACCATGCAATCTTCTTGACCAACGGAAGAAACAGAATTCACACGTCAGATAAAATTGCGGCCTAGGGACTGAGTCCCATGCAGGCTGAGAACCATCAGGATACAGTCTGGACACCCGTCAAAGACACCTACGGGAGGGACATGGGAGAGATCGTGGGCATAATCTTCGACCTGAAGGGCGGGATAGAGTCCATAGGCGTGCGAGAGAGCGGCGGCAAGTTCGTAATTTACTCAGGAAAGAGGCTCGCAAAGCACAAGTCGTATTTTGTAATCGTACCCGAGTGGAGGACGGAGGCCCAGACTCTGGCCAAGGAGATGGAGACCCTCGCCAAGCGGGAGAGGGCCCTCGAGGAGTTATCTCGTTCCAACGACGCCGACCCCAAGGTCTTCGAAGAGGTGCTCGCCCAGATCGCCGCTGCGCGTGTCAGCTACGAAAGGCTGCGGATGAAAATAGAATACAGGCTGAAGGAAGTCGAATCCCTATACCAGAGCGTATCCGACTTCATCGGGATAGCTAAAGTCCAGCACGCCTCGTCCGAGATTGACGAAGCGAGTTACCTTGTGACCGCAGAGTTTGGCCGGGTAGAGATGGAGGCCGACGCCAGGGAGCTTGACGAGCTGAGGCGCACCATGGGGTTTCTTGAGGACATCGAGAAGGCACCGCTCCCGAGCACCGCTGGCCTCTCCCCGATAGAGGCAGTCTTGCCGGCGACTGAAATCTAGCTGTCATCCATCTGTTCTAGCAGGACTCCAGTTGCAGACCACGAATAAATAGAACATTTCGAAAAGCGTAACGATGGTTACGCGGAAAAGGATCATCGCGACCGATATGAGCATCCCTCGCGACATAGTCAGACAGGTTTCCAAAGTCTCTAACGGTTCCTTCGAAGCAGTGGAGCTACAATCGATAGAGTTGCCGAGGAAGAAGGACGTCGAGGTACTTATCCTGCACGATAGCAAGCTCGTCAGCAAGAAGCTCTTCGAGGAATTCCCCAACGTGAAGCTGTTCCAATCAATATCTGCGGGAGTCGATTTCATAGACTTTACCGTGATCCCCGCTGGAGTGACAGTCTGCTCGAACGCCGGAGCATACAGTGAACCGATAGCCGAACACGTCTTCGGGATGGTCCTCTATTTCGCTAAACATCTGAACAGAAACCATGAAAGCATCAGGAAGGGTATCTTCGGAGGCGCCGACGACGGGATGTTCCTTTCTGGGAAGACTATCGGAGTCGTAGGAGCTGGAGGGATAGGCCAGTCCGTAGCGAGGATTGCCAAGGCGTTCAACATGAGGACGGTTGGTATCAACACCTCCGGCAAGGCCACCCCCAACTTCGACGCAGTGTGGAAGATGGACCGCCTGGACGACGTCCTGAAACAAGCTGACATCCTCGTCATCTCTCTTCCGCTGAACATCCACACGAAGAACCTTATCGACGGGGAGAAGCTCGGGCTCATGAAAGAAGACGCTATCCTGGTGAACGTGGCCAGGGGCCCGATCATCTCTCAGGCAGACCTCTACGCCCACCTCAAGGCCCACCCCGGGTTCAGGGCTGGAATCGACGTCTGGTGGGCTTACCCAAAAAAGGGAGAGGAGCTCCCGCTCGACTTTCCCTTCTTCGAACTTCCAAATTTCCTGGGAAGCCCTCACAACGCTGACGGCGTCCCCAATGTCCGGGAAGGGGGCCGAGCGTATGCCTTCGAGAATGTGCTGCGCCACATCAGAGGGCAACCAATCGAAAGAATAGTCGACAAGACAAACTACAAGGGATTCAAGCGGACGCCCCGCCATTAGGCCGCCCTGGCCGCTCAGACTTGCGACGAGTTCTGCTTTAGTTCATTCACGTACAGGGTAAGATATCTGTGGGCCAGGTTCGAACCGAGCGCCTCGAGGCTTATTCTAGGATTGTCCCGCAGAATCTTTCGCAGCTTCTCCAATAACGGGGTCGGCTTCTTGACGGAATCCCTCTTTGCTTCCGAAACCACTGATTCGTGGTCACACACCACCGTAATTCGAACAAATCTTTCCTTCAAGTCGTCGATAGCGAACAGTATTGCTTGAATCTCTGCATCATCAGATTCACTGGCTTCAATCGGTATTTCCCTATGAAATCCTAAATCCTGAACGTAGTATCCGACGTATGCTGATTTCGGGGATTGTTTGTCATGCATACCGATTATCTTGGCATCCACAAAGACCCGAATGCCAGTCTCTTCTTCTGACATGCGATAAGCCGACCGTGTCGCTTGGATTTCAACCTGACGAAATCAGCTCGGTCTTCAGGCACAGTTTGCTGAAGGATAGACGCCATAGTGTCATCCTACATAGGCGCATCTCATAACTATCGAACCGTAACCACTTGAGTCGACGCCTATTACAATTCCCATGTCACAGCAATCAGAGAACCAGAACGATAGCGATCCTTTGGCGAAGAACTATGAGGCTAATGTCAGGGGCGAAAAAAAGGCAGGGCCTCCAGGCTTCAAAGCCCCTGACGCCAGATACCCGGAGACCGCGGCGAAATCCAATCCACAGGTAGCGCAGCCAGAAGCCAGATGGAGCATGACGAGCGACAGTCCCCAGGCGAAGGCGGCTGCACCAACATACGAGAACGGTGTAATTGACGCCCCGGCTGGAAGCGCCCCTGCTATTCAGAAGCCGAAGCCGGTCAACGAAGACGCGTATTCCAAGTAGTCATCCGGATGCCACCGGGCCATAATGCCCGGCACCTTCCTTTTTCAACAGCCTTCTCATTCAGGTATTGCAGCACTCGATAATGCTGCCCTGTCTGGAAGGTCCCTTCACACATGAACACCCTGAATCTTAGATAGGGATACTTTACACACGCCTTGACCGTGGCCCTCAAGACCATCGATGCCCTGATGCCCCGCGACGAGACAGGGCAGCAGTTTGTGATTTACGGTGATTGCTGCTCTGGTATCCCCGGCGCGGAGCATGAGCGATACTTCGCCGCGGTGAACGCGGTGCTGATGCGCCTGAGTCCACCCCCTTCCTGGATATGCTTCGCTGGAGACGAGGTCATGGGGATGACCAAAGACTACGTTGCGCTCCGTGAGCAGTGGCGTTACTGGCAGGACCACGAGATGGCCTGGCTTGACAGCGGCGCCTGCCCCGTCTACCACGTCCCCAGTAACCATACGGCCTACGACGTGCCGAGCGAGGCAGTCTGGAAGCAGGCTAACCCGGATGTGCCAAGCAACGGGCCGCCTGGGCAGGAGGGTCTCTCTTACTACATCCGGCGCGGTAATCTCCTGGTCGTCTTCATGGACACATCCTTCTCCGGGCTGGGAGGAAACGGACACGTCGAGCACGAGTGGTTGGACAGCGTGCTCACGTCTAACAAGGACGCCTTGTACAAGATGGTCGTCGGACACTATCCGGCCCACGCGGTAAACGGTTACGACGAATACCCACGATGGCGCATCGTTCCGGACCAGGCGGATGCCTTCTGGAAGGCCCTTGTGCGGCACAAGGTCCTCGCCTACCTGTGCAGCCACGTGATCGCCTTCGACGTGCAGGCGCACGACGGAGTATTGCAGATCACCACCGGCGGAGCGGGGACGAGGGCCGGACCTGGCGGGTTCATGCCGGGCCAGACGGAGTATCACCATCTTGTCCAGATGGCTGTGGACCGGAAGGGTATCCGCTATCAGGTCCTCGACGAGGAGGGGAAGCCACGGGAATGGCTGAGCTGGCCGCTGTCCCTGACACCTTCCAAAGACTGGCTGACGCTCCTAGTAGAGTGCTCGCCGTACAGGGACCCGATCCCGTTGAAGATCCCGAAGGATGACGCTTCCACCGAATCTCAAGGTTCAGCTCAGCCCTACCTGACAGTCTGGCGTTTCACCGGTGTAGCTGGTGAGGGGAGAGACGACCAGACCCTGCTATCCGGCTCAAACTTCATGGATGGACCCGCCACTATCTGGGTCGGCACGGAGGCAGGGTCCCAGCGCCTCATGGTCAGGCTGCAACCCGTCTCCGGTGGCGGTGTTGAGACGTGGACGGGGCCTTCCCTGCGACCAGGCCGAACTTTCGACTTCCAGGTTGCCGTGCACGCAGGGATGGGACCGGGAGGGGTCCTGTATCGCGACAACGACGGTTCCGAATGGTCGACCATGAAGTCAGCATCAGCGCGAGGGGCCGAACTCCTGGTCTGGCCCGAAAGGTGGATAGTGGGCCACGGGCCAAGCGGAACACTGGATGCGCCTTTCACAGGAACCGGTCTGCGCATAAGTTCGTCGCGGCAGCAATAAACCGCCCAGCCCAGCCCGAACAGGCGTAAATAGGGGACTATCGCGCAAAAAACTCCGATGCCGGTCCCGGTCTATCTGGACATTGCAGTGCTCTCGGTCATGAACATCCTTCTCTCCATCATAGGGTTCGGTATTCCAGGCAGAGCGCCGCGCATCAGGGTCGAGGGCGAGGATAGCGGGCGTATCCCAAGAGGCATCGTAAGGAGGGTGGTCATCGTTGTAATCGCCTCAATCGTCCTGGGTTCGCTCCTCATCCTGGGCGAGGTCCCGTTTCTCTACCAGTTCCTCTTTGATTTCGTATTCGTCGGCCTTATTTCCTCGGCGCTCCGTTTCAGGGACCTCGATGCTCCCAAGAAGACCGCCTCCGTGCTGGTCGTCCTCTTCCTCCTGAGCGGGATAGGGGCGGGAGCCTACTACGGCTGGTACGCCCAGGTCAACGACGCTTCTTACTTCAACTCGCTGCTGAACTTCAAGCCCGGCAGCACGCTCTTCAGCAACTCGACGTTGCAGATCGACAAGCTGCCTCTGGTTTCCGAGAGCTACGCTATGTCCATCGCGTCTTCCCATCTCAGTGACTTCGGGGGGAGTGTCCAGCTGGTCGACGACGAGCAGATAATCAGTAATGACCAGCCTTACTGGATCTTCAGCGTGGCCCCCACGAACACGTTCGCGGAGAACCACGAGCTCGGGTTCATCCTCGTCGATGCGGTAAACGGGAGCTACTACGAAGTCAAGTCCGCGAATACTGTCGGCCCCGGTCTCTTCCTGTTCAACCAGATCGACCTTCATGCCTTCACTGGCGACACCAGCATCGTGGTAGGGAACCACTACCCGACGCCGCCATCGCTTAACTTCTCGACGATAGATTATGTCTTCACACAGAGCCAGATCATGCTGGACGGCGTCACCTCGTTCAACGGTGGTGTGATCTACGGGGCTGACGGCTCGGTCGTCGACCAGTACAGCGGCCTGAACTCCCCTTCATACGTCAACCAGCCCTGGGACAAGTACCTGGTCGCGAACCTGACTAGCCAGTGGGGTTCGACCCGGACTGGCAACGGCACCTTCAGCGTCTTCGCCGGTGGCTTCTTCACGATCCCGGCCAGCCAGTTCAGGCTCGCGCTAAACAGCGACGAGGAGCTGATCCCGTACAAGAACGGGACCGCCCTGATGCTCTTCATGAGCCCGGCCAACGCGCCCAACTCCCTCGCCGGGGTCATCCTCGCCTACAGGAACCAGTTCACCTACTACAACATGCAGGGGATGAACCTCGTCTCTCCGGACTACGCAGAGGCCACGGTCCAGTCGAAGCTCCCTGCCCTGAGCAATGGCCAGCTCTTCGCCGCAAACCCCGTGATCTACCCGGAGCAGGGCGGGTTCGTCTGGATAGTGCCTTACTACTATGACAGCGGGACCGGCATCGTGCAGTTCCAGGGGATAGCAGTCATGGACGCCTCGAACGCGGGCAGCCTTGTGATACAGCCAGCACAGGGGAGCATCGGGAACACGAGGGACCTCGCGCTCGCGGGCCTCCTAAACGGCACGGCCGGTAGCCCGCCCCAGAACACGACTACAACCAGCGTCAATGGTACGGTGCAGTCCTTTGTGACCTACGTCCAGAGCGGCAACACGTACGCGTCGATCGAGCTCAACGGGACGTACTACTACGCCACGGCCAGCAGCCTCCCTCTCGCCCAGTGGGTGCAGGCCCTCCAGCTGAAGACGGGTGAAACCGTCCAGTTGCAGGTGCAGGGAGCCGAGATAGTCGGCCTGTCCGTGACCGCTCAATAGTCGTTTATCTGCCTCTCTGACTATCATTTATAGGGGAACGAGGAGGTCGTTTCCATGGACAAGGCCACCGTCGTCACGTACCCCGACGACTTTGCGAAGCAGGAGATTCAGGAGCTGGCAAAGGCCGCCGGGTACAGCGTGGTGGAAATCATGTCCCAGAAGCAGGTGATAAAGTCAGAGTACGGCGTCGGCGTGGGCAAAGCCGAGGAGCTGAGGGACATCATAAGCAGGAACGGGTCAAAGACGCTGATAATCGACGAGTCCGTGACTTCCGCGCAGGCATACAAGCTCGCCACCGTCACACGCGCTGAGATAGTCGACAGAGAGAGGCTCGTGCTCAACATCTTCGCCAGGAGGGCAAAGACGACGGAGGCGAAGCTCCAGGTTCAGCTCGCAGAGCTCCGGTACGAGATGCCGCGCGCCCGGGACGAGGTCCGGTTCTCGGTGGCCGGCGAGCGTGCCGGTTTCATGGGGATGGGTGAGGCGTTGATCGATGTCAAGTTCAGGGCGCTCAAGCGAAGGATGACCTTCATCAAACAGAAGCTGGACAGGGCGCAGTCCGCAAGGAAGCTCCACAGGGCGGAAAGGAAGAAGCTGGGCATGCCTCTGGTCTCCCTCGCCGGTTACACCAGCAGCGGCAAGACGACTGTGTTCAACAAGCTCGCCGCGGAATCCGGTGAAGAGTCCCCGGGCCTCTTCACTACCCTGACCACGACCACGCGTGCGGTGAGCTTCGCGGACAAGAGGAAGAGGGTCATGCTGTCTGACACGGTGGGTTTCATCTCCAGGCTGCCCGCTTACATGATCGAGTCGTTCAATTCCACCCTCGAGGAGCTGACCTACGCGGACCTCGTGCTCCTCATGCTGGATGCAAGTGAGGACGAAGAGAGTGTCAGGATAAAACTGGCGAGCAGCAAGGAGACGCTCGACCAGCTCAAGGTGGACCCGGAAAAGGTCCTGCTCGTGCTGAACAAGATCGACCTGCTGAAGGACCAGGAATCAAGACAGATCGAGACCAACCCCCTTTTTGCGGGCTTTTCCGTGCTCAAGATATCCGCGGTGCGGGGAGACGGGATGCACCAGCTCAGGACGCGCATAATCCAGAAGGCCTACCCGAGAGAAGGGCTCAATCCCGTTCCAGTGAGGAAATCGACCCATCTCAGGTCCACTCCTACTCAAGAGACCTAAGGCCTGCCTGGGTGGCCGCTCAATAGCACCGGCGCCCTGAAGCTATTGATACAATGAAGGCGCTGACACACTACACCTTCTCGGTCGGAGCTTCGTTATACGCACTGTCAGTGTTTGGAACGCTCTCCTTGTATTCGGCAGCAGCCGCCTTCTGGCTGTCCTGGTCTGTCAATTTCATAGTCGACGCGCTGGGGCATTCGATGACCGGGCCTCCGACCCGGACGATGCTGACGCACTCGGTATTCACTGCCCCGCTGTGGGGCGCCGCTGTCGCCCTGGCCTCGGTCTCCGTTTTCTCACGACTGTTCGCATGGAATCCACCGCTTGCAGAGCTCGAATTCTGGGGCGCCGCCGGGAGCCTGGTCGCAATGGGACACCTCTTTCTCGACAGCATGACCCAGGCCGGCGTATACTACTGGAGGAACCGGATTGCGATAGCGCACATGAGGTACGACAACCCGGTGCTCAACGCCGCGTTCATCCTGGCCGGGCTTGCCCTCGTCACTATGACCGTCCTGCAGGTGAATCTGCTCCCTCACGGAGGTCCAATAGCCTTATCTCAGCTGGCGGGGTTCTCGTTCAGCGGTTGAAAGACGCCAAGCTGAAGGTGGAAATCGAGCGCAACGCGCCCGTGACGCTACATCCTTTCACAGAGTACTTCAGGGGCTTCGAGAAGGTGAAGGCGGTAAGGTCGCTGTTCGGGCGAAAGACTACCGAAATCCTGGGAGACCTCAAGGTGGAGTTCTTCTCGGCCAAGTTCGGTTACATGAGCGTGAGCGACGAAGACGGTCATCTGCTAGTGAGCGCCCACCATCTGAAGAACTCCGAGTTCAGGATACTCTACCTTGACATAGTGCACGAGCTCTTCCACGTGAAGCAGTTCATGGAAGGGAAGAAGCTCTTCCAGGACGAGTACGAATACGTGGACAGCCCGATAGAGGTCCCCGCGTACAAGTTCACAGTAGAAGAGGCCCGGAGGATCGGGATGGGAAGGGACGAGATAATCGAGTATCTCAAGGTCGAGTGGGTCAGCGAGGAGCAGCACAAGCGCCTGCTGAAGACCCTGCGCGTGTAGGAAAGCGCGTGTATCGGCATCAGGTGAATGCCAAGCCCCAATGTTATTGTATGACGAGGCATCAGGGTCGCCGAATTTGAGATCTCACAAAGACGCTTACAAGAACGCTATCGACAAGGTTCGTTCCGAGCACAGCGGTTCGATCGCATCGGCGCACGACACCATGGAATGCCCGAGGTGCCAGACCAGGCAGGTCGTGTCAGACGTCCCGGGTATGAGAACCTGCGTGAAGTGCGGGTTCGAGTTCAGACCGAAATACCAGACAAGCGCAAGACCATCGTTCTGAGAGAACCATGACCAAGTCCTGGTCATCCGGCGGAAAGGGCGAAGAAGCGATCGAGAGGCTGAGGTCGCAGCTGGCCCAGCTCGAAACCAGGAGGGATGAGCTCCTTGAGAAGAACAAGCGTAAGGTCTTCGACTGGACTTCCTACGTCCTGAGCTCAGCAAGAGCCCCGAAAGACCTCAGCGACCTGCGAAACGACGAGGGAAGCAAGGAGATCAAGGAGATAATCGCCGTCTTCGAGCTCCTGAATCAGGAGATCATGGACAAAGAGGCCTCGCTCGCCGAGAAGCTCGATGAGCAGGCGAGGTACGACTCGCTCGGATGATTAGGTCCGCTTCCAGGCCTTAGCCCGCTCGCAGAACGCGTCCATCTCTTCCTGGACCCTGGGACAGCCCTTGTAGTGAGTGATTATCTCCCTAAGCGCCTCGTCTATCGGAGTCGGAGCGCCAGGACAATAGGAGTCCAGTTGCGCCCTGATCTCTGTCAGCGACTGCCAGATGTCCATCGGTACGACTACTGAAACCCCGGGTTTGTCCGACTTCATGCCGACTGTTCTCCGCACGAAATATATCTGGCTTTGTGATGGCCCGCTTACCCGGACTTCAAGACCGCGGAGCTATGGTTTCTTGCGGGTCGTGGCCACGGACGCGAGGACCACGGCTATGACTGAGATCAGGACCAGGCCTGCCACGTACTGCAGGGGGAAGAACAGGAAGGTCGAGAGAGCGACGACCACTATCCCTACGCCGACGTTGTAGAGCCTATTTCCCGCTTTGCCGAACAGGACCCCGAAGGCGATGGCCCACAGCCCTCCAAGCAACAATATCGCCGAGGCCGTCTGGAGCTCATCCAGTACCCCAAAAAGAAGGAGCACGATCGGCACGAGGATGCAGACTATCAGACCCATGCCGGACCCGATCTTCAAGGCTACCAGTCCTCTGAATCCTGCTCCGGTTATTAAATCTCTGGCGAAGCGGACGCGGAGACGCGCCACTTTAGCCCCCGCCGGAACACTCGCATGCCGAGTATCAGTGCGAGACCTACCACGATCAGAATCAGGCCCACAAGGAGTACTCCGACTCCCAGCAGGAGGACGATAATGTGGAAAAGCAAGCCCCTGAGCAGGTATACGATCACTAGTCCGACCAGGACAAAGATGACTCCCAGCAGCGCGGAGCTGCGCATGTGCGGGGTCGAATGGTCATCGGTATTTTAGGTGGTCGCCGTGACCCCGGCCAGCTCGGCTTTGCCCCGCCCGTCTCAAAAAGAATTCAAGCAACTCCAAACACACACCTGACCGTGCAGGCGAAAGCACGGAAGCGCAAGTTCTACATCGTAACAGTCCTGATACTCGTCGCCGTGATAGGCTCGGCGGCCGTCATCGTGGAATATGTAGACAGCAGCTATGTCAGCATAGAGGTGATCGGCTCGAGCCACGCGTCGCTGGCGCTGTCTTACGATTCCACCAGCGTGACCTTGTCCGCTTCAGAGAACGCGACGGTCGAGGTACTGCCTCATGCGAGCCTGACCGTCACTGCCGACCCGGTATCCCCCTACACGGTGGTCCACTGGGACGTGAGCGGTGCGACGGCGACACAGGAAGGACAGAACAGCGTCGTCTTCCAGACGGGCCAGGGCGGCGGAGTCATTCACGTCTCTGCTGAGCTCGCCACGAACTCTTCCGGCTGATGGCTTCAGTTTCCCTTGAGCATCGAGGAATATTTCTTCCTGAACTTCAGGACCTTCGGCGCGATCACGACGGAGCAGTATCCCTGCCTGGGATTACGGAGGTAGTACTCCTGGTGATAGTCCTCCGCCTTGTAGAATGTATCGAAGGGAGCGAGTTCCGTCACGAGAGGCCTGTCCCAGATCTTCGATGAGTTCACTTCGCGTATTACCTCCTCGGCCGTTTCCTTCTGCTTCTGGTCGCGATAGTAGACTGCCGACCGGTACTGGGTGCCCACGTCCGCTCCCTGCCTGTTCAGGGTCGTCGGGTCGTGGACGGTGAAGAATATCTCGAGAAGCTGCCTGTAGCTTATCACTTCAGGATTGAATGTCACGTTGATCGCTTCGGCATGACCCGTGTCGCCGTCGCAGACCTGCTCGTACGTCGGGTTCGGCATGCTCCCGCCCGAGTAGCCCGATTCCACCTTCTCCACGCCCTTCAGTTCCGTGAACACCGCCTCTGTGCACCAGAAGCACCCTCCGGCTAGCGTGGCCACTTCGCTGGGATGACTATTAGTTTCAGACGTCCCGCTGATCATGGGTGTTCGGGGAACTCCTGAGGTATAAACACTCACAGGGCGCCTCCTCTATTGCGCAAAGGGGAGCAATAATCCGACTTGGCGTTCATTAAGCTTAACTTCCTCTGTCGGCGGAGCCGAAATGTCCGGTTGAGAGATACCCTTTACATTCTGCCCGCAGCAATACCCGGAGGCTGGTAGCCTCGAAGGTCGGCAATCAAGACGTAGTTGAGTTCCTCCACAGGGCACGCCAGAGGCTGAACCTGAGAGGCAATCTCTACCTCATCCCGCCTCTGGGATACTCAGTGGCGATGCTGACGTATTACATAGCGTTCGGCAAGCTGCTGCAGTTTCTGCCCATCCTGTTCTTCATGGCAGCGGTGCCTGTCCTTGCGCTCCTCGGGTCGTCCAAGGACCTGGCAAGGTCGTGGCTGCCCTTCGTCTCCATCCTGCTATCGTATGAGGCCCTCGCTGGTGTCGTCGGCTCATACGCGTCGTCCAAGATCATCATCTCCCTCTATCCCATCGACAGGTTCCTCTGGGGGTTCAACCTCACAGGTTGGGTCCAGAGCACCTTCTACTCGACCACGATGACCCAGGTGGCCTCGTTCTTCTACACGCTGCACTTCCCTCTGGTCGTACTCACTTCGGGGACTCTGTGGTACTTCAGAAGGCAACTCTTTGGCAAGTACACGGTGGTCATGATAGTCACGTCCTACGCCGCCCTGGTGACGTTCGTCCTCGCCCCCACAGCACCTCCATGGTATCAGGGGGTGGCTGTCAACCTGTACCAGAGCACCGGGGCAGCCGTGCTACCGAACGCCCTGTCATCTGCCATAGGGATGATAGAGTCCGACCAGTTCGCCGCCTTCCCTAGCCTTCACACTGCGTATGCGGTGATCTTCTGTTACTTCATGATCAAGCTGGACCGCCGGCTGGCGTTCATCGCCGTACCGGTCACCTCCGCCATACTGTTCTCGACACTGTACCTCGGTCAGCACTACCTTATCGACCTCATCGGAGGCGCGGCCTACGCGCTGATCCCGATTCTCGTAGTCGAGAAGTTCAACATCAACCTCTTCGGCAAGAGCAGCAAAGAGGCTCCCAAGGTCGCTGCGGCGCCGCCTGTAAGCACTGCGTAAGTGCAGAACGCGATATGAAGAGACTCGCGGTTCATGCAACTGTAAAGTAATTTTCACTCGAGCTAAGATAACCTCGGAAAGAGGGTAACTATCGATTATGTCGCAGTTTTCTAATAACTGGGATAACAAGAAGGGACCAGGAATAGGGGATAAGCTGATGGGTAGGTTCAACAACCCGGGACCTCTCAAACCACGTCTGGATCAGGCCACGCGCCAGATTCAGACCGTGATGGCCAAGCTGGACACGGCCGTCCTGAAGCTGAGGGACAGGGACACTTACCTCTTCAACAAGATCGTCGCTTCGGTTCAGAAGCGGGACAACCAGAGAGCTTCCATGTTCGCGAACGAACTCGCCGAGCTCCGCAAGATGAGCAAGATGGTTACACAGTCTAAGCTAGCCCTTGAACAGATAGTTCTGAGGCTGAACACGGTCACCGAGCTCGGCGAGGTAGTGCTCACGCTCGCGCCAGCTACATCGGTCGTCAGGAACCTGCGCGAAGGCCTGGCCGGTGTGATGCCGGAGGCGGAAGGCGAGATGAGCGAGATCTCCGGACTCCTTAGCGGGATACTGGTGGACGCAGGCTCGGTCACGGGCACCTCTCTCAACTTCGAGACCGCCAACGAAGAGGCGGAAAGGGCGCTCGCGGAGGCCGCTGCGGTAGCCGAGTCGCGGATGAAGGACAAGTTCCCGGACATCCCAC
>Ga0302324_100013180_pt1 | contig 16795 bp, 11 predicted proteins | sample Palsa_T0_1_FD_201949 | JGI IMG/M metagenome (GOLD analysis project Ga0302324, IMG submission 201949) | Peat permafrost microbial communities from Stordalen Mire near Abisko, Sweden - Palsa_T0_1 | ecosystem: Environmental > Terrestrial > Soil > Palsa > Peat permafrost | place: Sweden: Abisko...
ATGGCGGGCTGGTGCAGGGCACCGACGGCAATTTTTATGGCGAGACCGTGTTTGGCGGCACGAACGGCTACGGCACCGTTTTTCGTCTGACCATTTTGCCGGAGTTCCAGACCGTGACCCTAACCAACAACACGGTGAGTCTCAGTTGGTATGCGGAGTATGGTGGACTGTATCAGTTGCAGTACGTTCCTGATTTGAGTTCGAGCAACTGGACCGACTTGGGCAGTCCCATCACCGCCACCGGAGCGACGCTCAACACCACAGACTCCATCACGAACGGTCCGCAACGGTTTTACCGGCTGGTGCTCTTGCCGTAAGGATTCGAAAGAATAAAGCGAAAAGGATTGACTTCATCTTACTGAACAGTTAAATGCTGCGAAAGATAAGGCTGCTCACTAATAATCTGATGCCGCATGAAAAACATTTTGAGCCAAAACAGCCGGGCTATTCCAGAGCGGAACGGCGCGTTTACGTTGATTGAGCTGGTGGTGGTCCTGGCCGTCGTCGCCATCCTGGCGGCGATATTGCTGCCTTCGTTGAAGGGCGCCGACGATAAGAAGGAGGGGGTCGAGTGCATGGACAACAAGAGGCTGATGGGTCTGGGCTGGCTCATGTATGCGCAGGACAATAGAGACTTCATCGTCCTGTCCAGCCAGTCCGACAACGCCAATAACCCGTTGAACAAGTATGCCTGGTGTCAGCAGGAGGAGGATTTTGCGGACAGTCCGAAAAACTATGATCCCTCGGTGGACATCACCACGGGGCCGCTCTATCCCTATATCAATTCCTATATGGCTTATCGCTGCCCTTTGGATACCTCCGTGATCGATCACGACGGCACACTGTTGCCGCGGGTTCGCAGTATCTCAATGAACTTTTTCCTGGGAGGATTCGCCGGGCAAGGCGCGGCTGAGGCGGGCTATTCCTGGGGCAACCTCTACCCCATTTATATGAAAACCACGGACTTGACTGCCACGGCGTCGCCCGGACCGAGCGATACTTGGGTGTTTGTGGACGAGCGCTGGGACTGCATCAATTGGGGAAATTATTTGACGGATATGGCGGGGGGCGATCCGAATGAGCCCGGTCTTTATGCCTTTGTTGAGGATATGCCTGCCATGTACCATAATCGTGGGGCTACTTTCGCTTTTGCGGACGGGCACGCCTTATTGGAGCATTGGCAGGATCCCAGAACGACGCCGCCGTACACGAACCCCGCTACCTCCCAAGGTCCGGCGTTGCCCCAGCTCGACGTGCCACGTGACGAGGACGTGCGCTGGCTCCAGGTTCGCTCGGTTACAGCGATTCCGTGATAGCCAAAAGGCTTCGGGTGCTGAAACGTTGAAGAAGCAAGTCAATTCAACCTACCTCCTGGCAGTTTGCCGGCTCTGACTGTTTTTTCCTGATTTTTACTTTCCTTTGCCTTGGTTTTGAGGCAAGCTGAATCCGAATGAAAAGCCGTTTTAAGGAGGTTTTTGTGTTGTGTTGCGCCTTGGTTCTCCAGGTAAACGCACAGACGCCCGTCATTATTTCCCAACCCCAAAGCATTACCGTCAACAACGCTTCCGCCGCGGCTTTCACGGTCGTGGCGTCGAACGCGGCCACTTATCAGTGGCAATTCCAAGGCACAATCAATCTGCCCGGAGCGACCAATGCCACGTTGAGCCTGGATGATGTGAGCACCAATCAGGCCGGGAGCTATACCGTGGTGGTGACTTCTTCGAACAGCCTTTCGGTGACGAGCACGCCGCCGGCGGTGTTGACGATTGTGCCCGGCACGATCATGCAATGGACCATCTCCACCTACCCGGACGGCAGCAGCAGCAATTTTATGGTGCAGCTTTTCGATCATGACAAGCCGGCCACGGTGCGGAACTTCATTCATTATTACACCTCCGGATCGTACTCCAATACGTTCTTTGACCGGGACGCGATGTTGGACGCGACCAATTCTGTCCTGCAAGGGGGCGATTATGTCACCGTGGATCGATCGAGTGCGAATCTGGACGTTAAGGCAGTTTCCACGGGGACCAATATTTTTCCATCGCAACTGGATAATGAATTCGGTGTAGGGCCGTTGATTCACAATAGATTTGGCACTTTGGCCATGGCCCTGGCCTCCGGCAACACGAACTCCGCCACCGGCGCTTTTTTCTTCAATCTGGCGGACAATTCGGCCAGTCTTGATCCTCAAGACTTCACCGTCTTCGGGCGCATCCTGTCCGGCACCAACATTTTGCAGTATTTCAACACGCTGAGCGCGCCCAACCATGGCCTTTACGATGGCTTTTCGAGCACTCCGACACTCCCGGTCAATTACGACGGCACCGCCGAGCCGACGGACGCCAATTTATTCTATTGCGATTTTCAGTTTCCATCGCCGCTGCCGGTGGACACCAACCCGCCGACGGTTTCGATTACCTTTCCGGCGCCGAACGCAGTCTTCACCAATGGCGGCGATTTGACTGCCACAGGAACGGCATTGTCGCCGGATAATTTCGGATTGGCCGAGGTGTATTGTGTCTTGACTCCGCTCACGGGCGCCAACGGCGGAAAGAGCCAGACCAATGCGGCGCTGGGCACCACCGCCTGGTCGCTGAATCTCGGCGCCAACGCGCCGGGGGTTTATGAGTTGACGGCTTATGCCCAGGACGGAGCGGGCATCCTCAGCGCGCCGGCGACGGAGTATTTCACCAATTTGGCGATACTGACCATCATTACAAATGTGAGCGGCCAACTGACCACCAACCAGCAGTATCTGGTGCCGGGACAGCCGTATTCGGTGACGGCGGCGCCTTCGGCCGGGGAACTGTTCGTCGATTGGCAGAATCAGGGAGTGGTGTCGATTGACCCGGTGCAATCGTTTACGGCAGAAACCAACTTTGCGCTCACGGTGACATTTGTCTCAAACAACCTGCCCGCTGGCCTGGCCATAACGAGCCCTGTCGCCGGTTCCACTGTGGCAGCCACCAACGCCGGGTTGATTATCAGCGGAACTCTTCCGTCATCCGTTTCCGTGACGCAATTGACGGTCCAGCTTTTTTCACAATCCAATGCGGTGACGGCCGCGCTCCCGGCGGTCATCAATGGCTCAAGCTGGTCGCTGGCCGAAAGCAATCTGGTGGGCGGCCTTTACACGATAGTGGTTGTGGCGGAAGATTCTCTGGGGCAGGAGGGATTGGCGACGGAAAACTTCACGGCGATGTCCCCACCCATTATCATCTCCCAACCAGCCAACCTCACTATCCTTAGTGGTTCCTTGGCCAGCTTTAGCGTCATAGCCACCAATGTGGCAAGCTACCAGTGGCAATTGGCGGGCACTGGCCCCATTGCCGGAGCCACCAACGCCACCTTGGTTCTGCCCAATGTGAGCACCAACCTGTCCGGCTCCTCCTACTACGTCGTTTTGACCGCCCTGGATGGCGAGATGACGACCAGCACCACGGCGGAGTTGACGGTCGTGACGGGAACATTGGTGCAGATTACTTTTTCGGGATTCCCCGACGGCAGCCCCAGCAATGTCGTGGTCCAGCTTTTCGATCACGAGAAGCCGGCGACGGTGGCGAATTTTCTCCATTACATCACGCCGGCGGTGGAAGAGGGAAACATCACAAACGTGGCCTTCAGCAACATGATCTGGGACCTGTGCATTCCGGGATTTGTCCTGCAAGGGGGAGACTATGACGCGACGGACCAAACCAACACGACTCCGCCCCCGCACCTCGAGTACATCACTGAGGATTTTACGAGGAATTTAAGCTATTTGCCGCTGTTCCCATTCAACATTGACAACGAATTTAACGTCGGGCCGCTGATTCACAATACCTTTGGCACCTTGGCCATGGCCAAGACCGCGGGCGAACCGGATTCGGCAGCAAGCGCGTTCTTTTTCAATCTGGCGGATAACTCGTCCACTCTGGACAATGAGAACGGCGGTTACACGGTTTTTGGCCAGGTCATCTCCGGCAGCAATGTGTTGCAATACTTCAACACCTTGAGCAAACCTGACGAGGGCATTTTCGATACAACAACGGAGAGCGTCGATGGGTCCCTGACCGGCTTGCCGGTCAATTATCACGGCTGGGGGGTGCCGGCGAATTCGAATTTGTTTTTTGCCACTTTCACCCTTCTCAGCACTTTCAACGCGGATACCATTCCGCCGACGGTCGTTTTGAATTATCCGACCAACGGCCAGACGGTGACCAACGCGGACGTCGTATTTCGAGGCACAGCGAGTGATAACGTGGCCGTGGCGCGTGTGAACTGCACTTTCAATGGAGGCTTGGACAACCTCAATGCCATCGGCACGACAAATTGGACCGCCGATCTCGGAACGATGTCGCCCGGAAGCTATACCTTCAGTGTCGTTGCCCAAGACGGATCGGGCAATGTTACAACAAACCCGGCCACCGGCACATTTGTGGTGCCCCGGTTTCCCTTCGAGGCCTCTACGAACGGCGCGGGAATCCTTTCCACCAATTCCTATTTGAATGGGACCAATACAACGGTGGGAGAAAATTACACAATCACCGCCACGCCGGACAAGGGCGCGGTGTTCGTCAACTGGGTTATGGGCAGCAACACGTTTCTGTTTCCGACGACGAACTTCACCATGGTGAACGGCTTGCAAATGACGGCCAATTTTATCACGAACCCCGTGCTCGGCGGAATTTCCATCACGTACCCCACGGCCGTCACGGCATTGACCAACGGCAGCTTCAGCATCAAAGGAAAGGTGGCCGCCCGTGTCGGTCCGGCTCAAATTAGCTGCCAGATTTTTTCCGCCAGCACAAGCAACTCAATCTCCGAGCCTATGCTCCTCAGCGCCAGCAACACCTGGTCCACGCCTTCGCTCTCGCTTGCGCCGGGTTATTACATCCTGCAGGCCATCGCGCAAGGCACGAATGGCCGCGCTGCCGTCACCACCGAACATTTCACGGTGCTGGCCCAATTGAATATCATTAAGTACGGCAACGGCACCATTAACGTTCGCAACGGCTTGTTCCTGGGGGTGGGGGAACAATACGAGATCATAGCGACGCCTGCGGCTGGATCTTCATTCTTGTCGTGGAATACCGGCTACGGCAGCGATCCAAGCTCAATCTTTATATTTACCATGAGCGAAGGATTGACGTTGACAGCCACGTTTGTCTCAAACTCACTGCCAAACAAACTCGCCTTTACTTATCCGGCGGCCAATGGGCAAGTGAAGACCAATAACATCGCTCTTAGTGGCAAAATAGCGTCGTCGGTCGTGGCTCCGCAGGTGCTCTGCCAGGTTTTCATGGACGACGCGCCGCTGACGGGCTTCCTTCCGGCCACGGTCACGGGAACAAGTTGGACGCTGCCGGCAACCAATTTGGGCATGGGCACTTATAACGCGGTGGCCATCGCCACCGACGCGACGGGCGAGACGACGCTTGCTTCGGTCAAGTTCTCGGTGAATTTTTACCCCGCCCTTGCCGGGGCCTACCATGGTCTCTTTTTCGATCCCGCGTCCATTTCAGGCACCAACGCGGGGTCTGTCTCGTTCACGCTCAGTGACACCGGAGTGGTGTCCGGCCACTTGACGTTCCCTCTGCATCAACCTTACCTGCTTAACTTCCAGATGGGGCCCACCGGGAGCGCCACCTCTGATGTTCCGGGCTTTACCGTGCCCATTTATCTCACGGTCAATTTTGACTTCACCAATTTTTCCGCCGAAATGACAGGTTCCGTTTCGCAAGGCAGCGAAGTGTGCCCTATGGCGGCGTATCGCGCGGTCACAAAGCTTTCCACCAACACGGCGCCCTCGCCCGGCACCTACGTGCTGAATCTGGAGCCGATGACGCCTACAGACGGGACCTTGGACGGGCCTTTGGGCGACAGCTTCGCCAGTGTCATTGTGTCCGCGGCCGGGAATCTCGCCGTCGGCGGCACTGTGGCGGACGACAGCACGCCCTTCTCGTTTTCGACCGGCGTTTTCACCAATGGCGTCTGGCCGGTTTACGCCAGTTTTTATAAGGGCAACGGGATGTTGATTGGTTGGGAAACAAATTTGCCGTCGGGAGTTTGCACCGGAACACTTTACTGGGTCAAAAGCCCAGCCAACGGCCTCTACGACACCAACGGCATTAGCGAGCAGCTAAACTCCGTCGGCGCGAAGTTCGTTGCGCCGACGCCCGGCGTCAACTACCAGATTGTTTTTGGCGGTGGCTCCCTTGCTTCTTTGGTGACGAATGTGTGTTCGTTCAAGAACGGGGTGATTGTTCCCGCGACGGGCACGACCGACAAGCTCACAGGCACCCTCTCGTCCAAGGGGGTTCTCAAGGGAACCATCTTGAATCCATTTAATGATGAAAAACTTCCGTTCAGCGGCGCGTTCATTAACCCGACTAACGGCGGTGCTGGTTTTACCCTGGATACCAACAGGCAGACGGGCTATTTCGGGATCGGCCTCGCGCCGTGAATGACCACCATTGTCCTAGCCACGCGTAACGCCCACAAGGTTGCGGAAATCAGGCGGATGTTGGCCGGGAATGTTCGCCTCATTTCGCAACTTGATTTTCCAGACGCGCCGGCCGTGGCCGAAGATGCCGCCACCTTCGCCGGGAATGCCACCAAGAAAGCCGAAGGATTCGCCTCCTGGCTGGCAGCCAATCCTCAAGCGGCCCGACCGGACAGGCCCTATTTTGTTTTGGCCGATGATTCCGGTTTGGAGGTGGATGCGCTCGGAGGCGCCCCTGGCGTTCACTCGGCTCGCTTCGCCGCCGACGACGCGCAGGGAACAGCGAACTCGTCCGATGCCGCCAACAACGCCAAATTGCTGCGGTTGCTGGCGGGCGTTCCACCCGAAAGGCGCGCGGCGCGGTTTCGATGTGTTCTGGCGCTGGCGGCTCCTGATAAGGCCACGCTCCTCTTTGAAGGCGCCTGCGAGGGCCGCATCGCGTTTTTTCCCGGAGGGGCGGGCGGCTTCGGTTACGATCCGCTCTTTGTCCCGAACGATTACGAGCAATCGTTCGCCGAATTGGGGGAAGAAGTCAAGAATAAAATAAGCCATCGCGCCCGCGCCTTGGCCCATTTGCGCCGCTTTTTGGACGGCGTTTCCTAAAAAATACCGGAGCGCTTATCCTGGATCTTCAGGGGTGGCAAAGCGGTTCAAAGGGGAGTGCAGCGGCCCGCTTCAAAATGTTCATCGGCCTGCCTGGCGAGTTGATCGAGCATGCCATTGGCAATGTCAGTTTCGATCTGCTTATCCCACGAGTTCGCAACGAATTCCTCCAACCATTGGGAAAAAGCAGCCAAGTCCGGCTTCGACAACCGCGTCACTTCCGACTCCAATTCCTGGATGCTCATGGCAGGAAAGTAATGCAGCCCACGCTCAGAAGCAAGCCGCGAACATTCGGCCCGGCAAAACCGTTGCGGCAAGAGCGCCAGGACGATGTCACCCCCCTTCATCGCTTCACGTCAGAGGCGGAATAGTTCGGTTCATCCTCGCCATAAGCCCTCGCCAGTGCGGCGGCAGCCAAGCCGTGCCAACTGGGTGTGTCGTCATTTTCCGAGCGGTGCGCACGGATGCGCGTGATTCCGGTTGACCCTCTCTGGGCGGGATCGTATGTTGTCGGGCATGCAATTGACGATCGAAATTCCAGACGATCAGGCGAGCCGGTTGGGAATGGATCGCGAGGGAATGCAGCACTTGATCTCCCGAATCACCACGCAGATGCCAAAATTGGCGGTGGTGGATGAATTGATCGAGTTTCTCGGGCGCGGCCCGCAGCCGGAAGAAATTGTCACCTTTCAAGTGTCGCAGAACTCCCAAGGCCGGGTTCGCGATCTGCTGGACAGGAGCCGCGCCGGGACACTGAGCGCGGAGGAAGAAAGCGAGTTGAACGCGGTGGAATCTTTGAATCATCTTTTTGCGCTCATCAAAGCTCGAGCCTGGCAACGCCTTCCGTCCGCCTCGTGAGCCAAATCTCAAACGCTCTACGCGATCAAGTCCGAGACCGAGCCAGAAACCATTGCGAACACTGCCTTCTTCCCAAAACTCTTAGCCGCGAAACGAGGAATCAGACGGGGTCTTTTGCGCTCTAAAGTCGCGCGACTTTCAAGACGCTGCCGCGAGGTTTCCAGCAATCAAAACGGATTCCCCGACGGTTCGACCAAATCATTTTGCAAAGGCGAAAGCAGGCGGCCTACTCCTTTTCCTCCTGCCAGCGTGGGGAGAGTGTGTGCGCGATGCCCAAATGGTCCAGCACGCGGCCTACGACTGTGTCAACTACTTGCTCGATGGTGGTTGGGCTGTGGTAGAAGGAGGGGTTGGCGGGCAAAATGATCGCGCCGGCCAGCAGGAGCAATTCGTAATTCTTGACATGCACCAGGTTTAGCGGCGTTTCGCGCGGGACGAGGATCAATTTCCGCTTCTCTTTCAGCGCCACGTCGGCGGCGCGCAGCAACACATCCTCGCTGAATCCGTGGGCGATCCGCCCCAGCGTGCCCATGGTGCAGGGGATGATGACCATGGCGTCCATCGGATTGGAACCGCTGGCGAAAGGAGCGTTCATGCTGCGCAATCCGTGCGTGCGCGCGCCTTCCGGCAGCCGCAAGCCGCCGGGCAGTTCCTGCGCCAGGACGACTTGGGCGTAGTTGCTGAGCACGACGTGGATTTCGTGCTGGCGCGGATCCAAATGGTCGAGCAACCGTTGGGCATAGAGCGCGCCGCTGGCGCCGGTAATGGCGACGAGGATTTTCACGGTGTTATACCAATTCTCACAGCTAACCGGCATATTCCCCTTTCCGGTAGGGCTGCGCGGCCGCGCAGCCTCCAAGCCCGGCGGCGCAGCAACGCCGCCCTACCATTGCGCTGATTGTCATTTAGAAATGACGTTATGCTAACTTTCTGGTGAAGCGTTTCAATGAATCCTTTACAAGGAACCCCTCTCCCTGCCCTCTCCCCGCCTTGCGGGGAGTGGGTGGCCGCAGGCCGGGAGAGGGGTTCGATGTAGAATAATCTCAGCATCAGCCCGCCAGCCCTTTCAGATAGGCCAGGATTAACTCCGGCAACTCGGCGCTGTAACCGCCTTCCAAAATGCTGAACGCGGGAACTTGCAGGGCGCGGATTGTTTCCCCCAGCCAATGAAAATCTTCCGCCTCCAAAGTCCCGTCCGCCAACGGATCGCCACGGTAGGCGTCGAAGCCCGCCGATATCGCGATCATGTCCGGCTGGAAATTCTTCAAGGCGTCAAAAGCCTTGGAGAGGATGGCGCGGTACTCCTGGCGCGGCGTGCCGGGCGCGACGGGAAAGTTGAAGCAGTTGCCGCCCCGGTTTTCCCGCCCCGTTCCGGGATAGGCCGGATACTGATGAACGGAAATGAAGGCCAGACCAGTCTTGTCGAGTAGAATTTTCTCCGTGCCATTGCCGTGATGAACGTCGAAGTCAAATACTGCCACGCGCCCGCTTCCGCCCGCTTGCGCTTCGAGCGCGGCGATGGCGATGGAGTTGAGGTAGCAAAAGCCCATCGCGCGATCCGCCGTCGCGTGGTGACCCGGCGGACGCATAAGGCTGAAGGCGGTTTGTCCCGCTCTGGCGGCGGCCAGGGCCTGCAACGCCCCGCCGGCTGACCGGCGCGCGTGGGCGGCAATATCCGGGTAGGCCGGCGTGTCGGCGTCGAAGTCAAACGGCTTGGCCAATTGCTCCAAATGCGCCTGGGTGTGGGCGCGCAGGACGGCGGCATCGCCGGCCGGCGGCGGCTCGCTCCAGGACAGCGCCAGCTTGTCCTGCGCCTTGAGGAAATCCACCGTCGCGCTGACGCGCGCGGGGCGTTCAGGATGGCCGCGCGCCGAATACTCGGCGCAGCGAGGGTCGGTGATGATCGTCAGAGCCAATGGTCAGATTCGTTTTTCGTCCGCATCCATGAAATCCACGAACGTCTGCAAGTCGTCTCGATGCGCCAGGCCGGCCTCTGCCTTGCGCATTTTCAGGCGCGCTTTGGCCGCCTCCTCGTCCCCGCCGCGGTTGAGGACGAAGTCGTTGAAGGCTTTCTTTTCCGCGTCGGTCTTCTTGACATGGCTGGCCACCCAGTCGGCGACCTGGCCGTCGGTGATCGAGTTCTTGACGGTTTGGATGAACGTCTCGGCCGGGACGCCAGCCGCTTTGAGCCAGGCGCCGTCGAAGGCCTTGGTGAAGTTCTCCTGGTAGTCCGCGTGAAGTTTTCCGGCCAAGTGCAGCCGGATTTTATCAATGAAGCGGGGAAGATAGACCCAGCCGCACATGGTTTCGCGCGCGCTGCGCGGGTAAATGATTTGTTCCATGCCCTCATTTTTCCGCAAAGCGGCCCGCGTGTCAATGAGGGGCGCATTTCATTCGGGGGGTGTCCCCAACAGTGCTGTCTTGAAACGTTTTGTTTCCTGGCAAAAAATCTTGCCGCAAACCCAACATTGCATTCGCTGTGGAATGCACTAAAATTGACAATATGACAACGCTGATTTGCAGCATACCCGAAAAACTCGATGCGCGCCTGGAACGACTGGCGCAGCAAGCCAAAGTACCCAAAGGCAAGTTTGTTCGCAAAGCGTTGGAACAGGCGGTTCGCACACCCCGCGCCAACGGCGCTGCTTTTAAACTGGTAAGCGACTTGTGTGGTTCACTGAGTGGGCCATCAGATCTCGCCACCAATCCGAAGTATTTGGAGGGTTTGAGTGCCTGAGGACCGGGTTATTATTGACACCGGTCCCCTCGTCGCATTTTTGGTGAAGGAAGAAACCCGCCACCAATGGGTGAGGGAACAATTCCAACGCCTGCACGCGCCGTTCCTGACCTGTGAAGCCGTTCTGACCGAGGCGTTCTTTCTTGTGCGCAAACTGCCACACGGAGCGGGAAAGTTTTTTGCGCTGCTCAACAGCGGATTGCTCGAAATTAATTTCCCGATTATTGGCGAAGGCACCGCTTTGGAAAAGCTCGTTCAACGATATGCAAACGTGCCAATGTCGCTCGCCGACGCCTGCTTGGTCCGATTGGCAAAGTTACATCCGCAGACGTTGGTATTCACTTTGGACCAAGACTTTCAGATTTACCGCCGGGACGGTCGCCAGCCAATGCCACTTCTCATGCCATAAGCGGCAAAAATGAATCGTGCCGTTAGATTAAGTTTAACTGTAATCCTCTCTCCGCTGCGCGTTCCCATGTTGCCTGTTCCGCCATACTCTTGAGGAAAGGCGATCGCGGCATGCAAAAACCTGTCCTTGCAACTGTGCGTAATGACTTGCGCATCTGGCAATTTCTGTGTATCGTATTTCTTATGCAGATATCAAAGGTGGGGGAAAAAGAATTCTGGATTTCGGCGGCCATTCTCCTGGTTTCCGCCTTTTTTGCGCCCGCGGAAACGCACACGCCTCAACGCATGCTCCTGCCCGGCCAGGTGCCGGCGGCGGTCGCCAGGCTTCAGCCGCTGGGCCGCCTGGATGGTTCGAACGTGCTGAAGCTGTCCATCAGCCTGCCGTTGCACAACCAGGAAGCGCTCACCAATTTCCTCCAGCAGATCTACGATCCCGCCAGCCCTTTGTACCGCCATTACCTCACGCCGGAAGAATTCAATGCGCGGTTCGGCCCCACCGAGCAGGATTATGAGGCTGTCGTCGCTTGGGCGACCCGGAGCGGCTTCACCGTCACGGACCGTCATGCCAGCCGGATGCTTTTGGAAGTCAGCGCCCCAGTCACGGACGTTGAACGCGCCTTCCAAGTGACGATGAGGACTTATGCGCACCCCACGGAGCCTCGCACTTTTTTCGCGCCGGATACCGAGCCATCAGTGGACATGCGCGTCCCGATTTTGAGCGTTTTCGGTCTGGACAATTTCGCCCGGCCTCATCCGAAGATGCTGCGACGCGCTCCGTTAAAGACGCCTGCGAAAGTCACACCCAAAATTATCGGGTCAGGACCGAACGGCAATCTGGCGGGCTTGGATTACCGGGCGGCCTACGCGCCGGGGGTTCCGCTGACGGGAACCGGTCAGTCGGTAGGGTTGCTGGAGTTTGACGGTTATTACGCGGGAGACATCACGTCGTACGAGAGCCAGGCGGGCGTGCCGGACGTGCCGTTGAAAAAGGTCCTGCTGAGTGGGTACAACGGTGTCCCTCTCCCCTTTACTAACCCCGACTGGTATGAAGATGAAGAGGTGGCTTTGGACATCGAGATGGCGATTTCCATGGCGCCGGGCCTGTCGAGCGTCGTGGTTTTTGAAGAAAACCCGAGCGTCGGCAATCCCCTTACCCTGCTGGACAGCATGTCTTCGTCCACTTACACATACATCAAACAATTCAGTTGTTCTTGGGAATTAGGCTCTTCTTCGGCTGCGGTAGGAAGCTCGTTAGACGTCTATTTCATGAAATTTGCCGCCCAGAGACAGTCCTTCTTCGATGCTGTTGGCGACTACCAGGCATACCCGCTTGGCAGTGCGATCCCGGCGCCTGATGACGACGAGTATATCACTTTGGTGGGGGGAACCGCGCTTGGTACCGCCGGCCCGGACGACGCTTGGTTGTCGGAGACGGTTTGGAATACCCAGGAAGGGCCTGGTTACGGCGGAAGCGCCGGCGGCGTCAGCCCTTACTACCCAATTCCAACCTGGCAGGAGGGCGTCAACATGAAAACCAACAATGGTTCGACCACCCAGCGCAACTGTCCGGATGTGGCCATGGTGGCCGACGATATTTTCATCGTGGCGGACGATGGCACTAATGAAAATATTTCCGGCACAAGTGCCTCATCGCCATTATGGGCTGGTTTTACCGCGCTGGTCAACCAGCAGGCCGTGGCCGCAGGGCAGCCCACGGTTGGCTTTCTCAACCCGGCGCTTTATAATGTTGGCACCAACTCCGATTACACGGCCTGCTTTGATGACGTCACGTTTGGCAACAACACGAACACCGACGTAAACCAATGGCTCGCTGTGCCCGGCTATGATCTTTGCACGGGTTGGGGCAGCCCTAACGGCACCAGTATGATGATCGCGTTGGCGCAGCCCGACGGATTCCAAATCACGCCGGGACGGGGAGCGGTCGCCAATGGCCCTGTGGGCGGTCCCTTCACGGTTTCGACCGAGGCGCTTTCATTGGCGAATACTGGAAAATCCGCCTTCGACTGGACGTTGAGCGGCAGCCCATCCTGGCTGAATGTATCCACCACAAACGGCACTCTTGCAAGCGGGGGCACGGCCTCTGTCACGCTGACTCTCACCTCGGCGGCCAGCAGTTTGGCGGCCGGCGTTTATACAGCCGGTCTGTGGTTCACGAACCTGGCCAGCGGGCTGGGGCAACTCAGGCAATTCACCTTGCAGGTGGACCAGGATTTGGTGCTGGACGGCGGATTTGAAGCAGGCGATTTCTGCTATTGGAACCTTTCTGGGGACTCAAGCATTTATACCAACAATGGGGTGGATTTTGCGGGCGGCTTCTCGGGCTACTCGCCCTACGATGGGAATTATTTTGCCGCTTTGGGGAATTTCTATTCTCTGGCCTATCTTTGGCAGCCGCTGCCGACCAAGCCCGGCCAGCTTTATCTTCTTTCTTTCTGGTTGGAAAATGAACCGGAAGGTTTTGATAATCAATTTCAAGTTCTTTGGAATAGCAATTCGACTTCCCAGAACATTATTTTTAACCGCGTGAATATGGGCCAATTTGCCTGGAGCAATTTCACGTTTACGGTTCAAGCCGCAAGTGATGTCACCACGCTGGAATTTGGGGCGACGAACTACGCCTACTTTGCGTTGGATGATGTCAGCGTAACGCCCCTGCCGGTGCCCGACTTCAAGGCGCCTGTGGTGGTCAATGGGTTTCTTCAATTGGCCTGGGCCTCGGTTCCCGGACTGACCTATCAGGTGCAATATACAACAAGCCTGGCCCCGGCGAACTGGATCAATCTTGGCGGCGTCATGACTGCCAACTCCACTACCACGACGATTTCGGAGAGCGTTGGATCTGGCTCTCAGGTGTTCTATCGTGTGGTGCTTTCGCCGTAACTCGATCAAAATCGAGTTTTTCTCAAGTCAATCCTGCGCCTATACGGTTTTCGCGCGACGCATGGGGACGGGTTGACATCCGGCGGGGCGCAAGTGAAAATCGGGCCGCCGAGCATGACTTTCCTTCCCATCGTCGAGCGAGAACTGCGCGTGGCGGCCCGCCGGCGTGGAACTTATGGGATGCGCATGAAAATCGCGGGCGCGGCGACGCTGGCTTTCGCCGCCTGTTTTGTCGCCAGCGAACTTGCGCCCTCGGTTCTCTTTGGGAAAATTCTCTTCTCGGGACTGTCCTGGCTGTGCATGATTTATGGCCTGGCCGCCGGCCGGCTGATGACGGCGGATTGCCTGAGCCGGGAGAAACGGGAGGGAACTTTGGGCCTGCTCTTCCTGACCGATCTGAAGGGATACGACGTGGTGCTGGGCAAACTGGCCGCCACCTCGCTCGACGGGTTTTACGGGTTGCTGGCGGTGTTCCCTTTGCTGGCCATTCCGCTGCTGGCCGGCGGAATGACCAACGGGGAGCTTTGGCGCATGGCGCTGGTCCTGGTCAACACGTTCCTGTTTTCACTGGCCATCGGTCTCTTCGTCTCCGCCATGTGCCGCGACGAGCAGAAGGCGATGGCGGCGAACTTCGGCCTGCTTTTATTGCTGGCCGCCGTGCCCCCGGCGTTCGGCGCCATTCACATGATGTCAACAGTGCGGCCGCTCCCAATGATTCATGGATTTTTCTATTCCTGCCCGGTCTATTCGTTTTGGCAGAGCGCGGATGCGGAATATAAAAAGTGGCCCGCCCATTTCTGGTGCTCAATCGGCGTTACCTTCAACTTGACGATATTGCTGGTGCTGCTGGCTTGCCGGGTGGCGCCCCGCGCGTGGCAGGACAAGCCCATGTCGCCGCGCTCGCTTCGACAAAAAGGTCAACGACGCCGGCGCTGGTGGCGCGAGGGCAGGTTGGAAAAAGCCGATGCCTTCCGCCAACGGCTGCTCAACGTGAACGCCTATTTCTGGCTCGCGGCGCGGCCGTATCTCAAAGTCTCCTACGTTTGGACCTGCGTGGCAAGCATGGTGCTATGGTGGATATTCATCACCCTGATGATCGGCTACACCGACGAAGCGGCCAATTTCGGAATGGCGTTGCTTCTCAACGGCATGCTCAAAATGTGGATCATATCGGAGGCCGGGCATCAGTTGGCCGCGGATAAGAAGTCGGGCGCTTTCGAGCTATTGCTGTCCACTCCGCTGACCGTGCGCGATATTGTCCGCGGGCAATGGCTGGCCTTGCGCCGGCAGTTCCTCAAGCCGGTGGTCGTAGCCGTCATCCTTGAATTGCTCCTCATGGTTTCCGCGAACCACATCCAGGCGCAGGACAATTCCCAGGCTCGGTGGACTTGGCTGGCGGGAATTCTCATGCTCCTGGCCGATGTGATTACTTTAGGCTGGGTCGCCATGTCCAGGGCGCTGACCGAAAAAAACCACGACCGCGCCACGATCAAAACGGCCGCCTGCGTGTTGGCGCTGCCTTGGCTCCTCTTCGGAGCGGTGGAAGGGGCGACCCACTTGTGGATGATACTGTTTGCCCGCACTTCGTGGGAAACGGACTGGAAGTATGACTTGAGCTGGTGGTTCGGGTTGGGGTTGTGTGTGGATTTCCTATTCTTCTTTAGCGCGAGGCGGCGCTTGCGGACAAGTTTTCGCCAATTCGCGCTGGAGTCTTCCGTACCGAGGACACGCTTCGCTTGGCTGCGGGGTGGGCGAACTGGCAGTCCAGAAGAGAAGACTCCGTTGCGCGCGAAACTCCGCCGCGTGGCCATTGCGGGAATAGCATTGCTGGCAGTCGGGACAGGGGCGGTTGTGTACGTCATCCGCGCTTTGCACGTTGATCTCCCCAAACCCGTGGTCGTTTCGATCAGCCAGAGCAACCATTCGGTGCGGGTTTTTGCCGGGCAAGGCGGCTTTCTCTTCATTATGCCCGACGGCGCGCTCTGGCGCTGGGTTCACCCCTTGGGGCAATATGCGGGCGCCTTTCAACCGCAGCAGGTCGGAACCAATCGCGATTGGGTGCAAGCGTCGGTGATAAATCCCAACGCTGTTGGCCTGCGCTCGGACGGAACTTTGTGGGCCTGGGCGGTTCAGGACGGGGAACCAACCCAGGTCGGTTCCGAACACGACTGGGCGGAGGGCTGCGCCGGAGGGACGTTCGCAATCGCCCGGAAACTGGACGGTACACTATGGGCAAGGAGTGGCCATGAAAACCTGGCGCAGGTGGGAACCAATCACGATTGGAAAGCTATCAGCACCGGGGCCCCAATTACAAGTGTGCTGGCCCTACGAGACAATGGAACCCTCTGGACCTGGGGTGAATTCAATTTTTTTACAAACGGGATGTGGTCTCACACGAATAATTCATTCCCTATTCAAGTTTGCCGTGAAAGCAATTGGGTTGGTCTCAGCGAGGGAGCTTGGAGCGGCGCGCACAATCAGGCGGGTGAGTGGTGGAGCTTTTTTCCATTCGGTAGTCTTCCGGGCGCGGATGTGCCCGCCACTGCGATAGGCCAATTGGCATCTTCCAACACTGAGATGGTCGCCCTTGGTCCTGTCTTCAGCACCAAATGGAGCTTCGGCATGTATGACATTCAGGCCGGCGGAACGATGTGGGTGACGCCCTTGTTGTCCTGGCTGGCGATCCCTTCTCTGACCCCTCCGCTTCGCTTCGGCCAGCGGTCCGACTGGGTTTCAGTCTGGGGTAGCTCTGGGACCGTCCTCGGATTGACCTCGGATGGAACATTGTGGACCTGGGGAGT
>Ga0302324_100013181_pt1 | contig 16794 bp, 14 predicted proteins | sample Palsa_T0_1_FD_201949 | JGI IMG/M metagenome (GOLD analysis project Ga0302324, IMG submission 201949) | Peat permafrost microbial communities from Stordalen Mire near Abisko, Sweden - Palsa_T0_1 | ecosystem: Environmental > Terrestrial > Soil > Palsa > Peat permafrost | place: Sweden: Abisko...
TTCCCTGGCGCGCCCTGGCCAGAGCCGGCCACGGACTGTGGGCGCGGCGGCCAGCGGCGCCAGGCCCGCCGCTGGCCCTGGGCGACGAGGGGCCGGCGGTGTTCGCCCTGGAAGCCGGGTTGAACCTCCTGGGATATGATCTTCCGCCGACGGGTCGATACGGCCGGCCGACCGAACTGGTGGTCAGCGCTTTCCAGCGACACTGGATCCAGACGAGGGTCGACGGCGTGGCCGACGGCCAGACCCGGGCGACGCTGATGGCGCTCCTGAGGAAGGCCGGATGAGCTCGACCGCACCGCGCCACGGCCTAGGCGCCAGCGCCACGCTCGATGTCGACGGCTTCGATCTTCGGTTGCTGGAAGAGGACGACGCCGCCGACCTCCTGACGCATTTCAGCGATCCCAGAGTGACCGAATACCTGGATATCGATCCGCTGTCTGGCCTTGATGAGGCCAAGGCCACCATCGCCTGGGCCCAGACGCTCCACAACGCCGGCCGGGGGCTGCGCTGGGGGATACGGGAACGACCAGGAGGGGCCTTTATCGGCACCTGCGGCTTCAACACATTGATCTTCGAGCGAGGCCGAAGGGGCGAGGTGGCCTACGATCTCTCCACCGCCTGGTGGGGGCGCGGCGTAATGAGCGGTATCATGCCGGCGCTCATCGACTACGGTCTTGGAACCCTGGCGCTTCACCGACTCGAAGCCATGGTGACGCCGGGAAACGAGCGGTCCTGCCGGCTGCTGGAGCGGCACGGCTTCTCGCGCGAGGGCTTGCTCTCGGGCTACGGCTTCTGGAAGGGCCGCTATTGGGACCAGATCGTCTACGGCTTGACGCAGGGGCGTGGCGACAGCACCCTGGAGGGGGACCAGACGGCCGGGCGGTCGCCCCAATCCTGAGAGGGAAAAATCGGGGAGGAAAGTCCGGGCTCCACGGCGACAAGGCGGCGGGTAACGCCCGCCGGGGGTGACCCCAGGGAAAGCGCCACAGAAAGCAAACCGCCGACCGTCTCTCTCCCGAGAGGCGAGGCAAGGGTGAAAGGGTGGGGCAAGAGCCCACCGCGGACCCGGTGACGGGGACGGCATGGCAAGCCCCGCTTGGAGCAAGACCGAATAGGGACACCGCGCCTCCTCGCGAGGGGATGGCAGGCCGTCGCCGGCCGAGGTGTCCGGGTAGGTCGCAAGAACCGTCCGGCAACGGACGGTCCAGAGGAATGGCCGCCGCGTCCGCGAGAGATCGCGGGCGGCACAGAACCCGGCTTACAGGCCGTCTGGTCCCACTTCGCGGCGCGGTTCCTGCCTCTGTCTACAGAAATCGTGTGTTCTGTTTTCGTTCTGTTCTTCGGCTATACAGGGTGACTCATGGGACCTTTCACCATGGGCGCGCGAAATCACGTCGGAGCGACAAAATGGCCGATTAGTGTCATTGTATCCCACTTCATCCCGTGTTAACCCAAACGGGCCGGATCGGAAGGGGGGAGAGGATCGTCGGGGGCGGCGGTTCACTTCCGGGAGGGCAAGGGGACGGCGGGGCGCTGACCAATCGGCGCATCGGCTAAATGGCGGGGCTCGCGGGGTGTTTCTCTCGACGTTCGAGAAGCAGTTGGACGCCAAGCGGCGCATCGTCGTGCCGCATGAATTCCGCGCCGCCTCCGGGCCCTTCGACGGCGTTTTCTGTTTTCCCAGCATCGAGGCGGACTGTATCGAGGGCGGCGGCCAAGCGCTCTTCGATCGCTACCAGCGCCTGATCGATGAACTCCGGTTCGGCGATCCGCTGCGCACCGCGCTGGAGACTAGCATTCTTGGCGGCATGGCGCGCCTTTCCTACGACACCGCCGGTCGGATCACCTTGCCGGAAGCCCTCTGCGAAGCCTTTGGCCTCAGCGACTGGGTGGCCGTCGTCGGCATCGGCGAGCGGTTCCAGATCTGGTCGCGCGAAGCTTTCCTGAAACACCGCGGCGAGCAGCGCGAGATCGCCAGGGCGGGTCTGGCGGCCTTGCGGTCCGAACAGAGGACGGCGCGCGCCGTGGCCAGCCTGTGAGCGGCCCCGCCCACAATCCGGTCATGCTTTCGGAAGTGATGGCTCTGCTCGAACCGGGTGTCGGCATGATCTTCATCGACGCGACCTTCGGGGCCGGCGGCTACAGTCGGGCCCTGCTGGCCGCCGGCGCGCGGGTCATGGCCTTCGATCGGGATCCCTCCGTTCAACGCTTCAGCGAGCCCTTCACGGCGGAAGGCCGGTTTCGCCTGATCGAGACGCCTTTCTCGCGTATGGCGGAGTTCGCCGAGGAAGGCTCGGTCGATGGCGTCACCCTCGATCTGGGCGTTTCGTCTATGCAGATGGACGAAGCCCACCGCGGGTTCTCTCTTCGTCGCGACGGGCCCCTCGACATGCGGATGGCGAGCGAGGGGATCAGCGCCGCCGACCTGGTGAACTCCGAGCCGGCCGAGGCCCTGGCGCGGATCTTTCGCGACTTTGGCGAGGAGCGCCAGGCCAGGCGCGTCGCCGCCGCCATAGTCCGTCGCCGCATGGAACAACCGTTCGCCCGGACCCTCGATCTGGCGGCAGTCGTCGAGCGCGCGCTGGGCGGGCGCAGAGGGGCAAGGATCCATCCGGCGACCCGCGTCTTCCAGGCCTTGCGGATTGCGGTCAACGACGAGCTCTCCGAGCTGGAGGCGGGCCTCGTCGCCGCCGAGCGGAACCTGAAGGCGGGCGGACGGCTGGCGGTCGTGACCTTCCATTCCCTGGAAGACCGCATCGTGAAGACCTTTCTCGCCGAGCGATCCGGGTCCGTGGGCCGCGGATCGCGTCACGCGCCGCCGGCGCAACCGGGACTCGCCCCGACCTTCAGGCTTCTGGCGGGCGGCTCCCAGCGTCCGAGCGAACCGGAGATAGCGGCCAATCCCCGGGCGCGGTCGGCGAAGCTCCGCGGCGCGGCGCGAACATCCGCGCCGGCATGGAAGATGGCGGCATGAGGCTTTCAGGCATTTTCACTCAGAGGGTCCGCGGCTTTCGCGTCGTCGATCTGACGGCGTTGGTCGTGCTGCTGTTGCTCGCCTTTGGCGTCTATGCCTTCAAGACCCTCGCCGGGGCCCAAAGCGCCGATACCCTGAACGTCGAAAGACAAATCGCCGATGAGCAAAGGCGCGTTCGCCTGCTGGACGCGGAGGTGGCGCACCTGGAGGAGCCGGCGCGAATCGAACGTCTTTCGAGCCAATTTCTCGGGATGAAGCCCGTGGACGTGCAGCATGAGACGACAGAGGACACCTTGCCCCAGATCGCCGAGAAGGGAACATCGCCATGACCGTGGCGAACGGCGCCATTCGCGGATCGGGCGACATCCCGGGCCCGTCACCGAGCCTCTGGTGGATCGAGCAAGCTTTCGAACGGGCCCGCGCTTCGGGAAAACCGGAGGACGACACCCGCCTGCGCGTTTTCTTCATTCTCGCACTCTTCGTCGCCGGCTTCCTCGCCTTGAGCCTCGACGCCACCAAGGCGGCTCTGTTTTCGGGCCTCGGCGCTGGCGCCGACTCAGCGCTGCTGGCGCCCAACGCCCGTGCGGAGCTGGTGGATCGCAACGGTCAGATTCTCGCCACCGACCTCGTTCACTACGGGCTCTACCTCAATCCGGATGAGATATCGGACGTCCCGGCGACGCGCGCCGCCCTGCTCGCCGCCCTTCCCGGTCTCGAACCGGCCCGCCTGGACAAGGCCCTGGGCGGCGACCACAAGCAATACTACCTGGTCGGAGGCCTTCCCCCCGACGCCAAGGCGCGTATCCACGACCTCGCCCTGCCGGGGGTCATGTTTCAGGAAGAAACGGCGCGGGCCTATCCGCTCGGTAGCACCGGCGCGCATGTGATAGGCTTTGCCGGCAAGGACGGTTCGGGTCTGGCCGGCGCGGAGCGCGCCTTCAACACCCAGGTCCACGGCGACGCTGGCAGAGCCCCTGTCCAGCTCTCGATCGATCTGCGGGTGCAGGGCGCGCTTCAGGACGAACTCGAGACCGCGGCGACCCATTTCCAGGTGCTCGACGCCACCGGCATGGTCGTCAACATCCGCACGGGCGAGATTCTCGCCCTCGCCAGCTACCCCGCCTTCGATCCCAACCGCCCCGGCGCCGCCGATCCGGCGTCGATGATCGATCACGCCGCCGCTACCGTCTACGAACCGGGTTCGGTGTTCAAGGTCTTCACCCTGGCCATGGGTCTCGACTCCGGCGTCGCCACCGTCGACACCATGTTCGACGTCCACACCCCGCTGGTGCTGCCCGGCCAGATCATCCACGATTACGACAAGGGCGACCGGATGCTGCCCCTGTGGGAGGTGTTCACGCACTCGTCCAATATAGGTGCGGCGCGCATGGCTCTCCTGGCCGGCGCCGATCGCATGGACCACTATTGGCACGCCTTCGGTCTCTACAACGCAGCGCCGAGCGAGCTGGTGGAATCGGCGCGCCCGCTGGTTCCAAAGAAGCTCTCTCAAAACGCCGTCGCCAGCATGGCCTTCGGTCATTCGATCTCGATCAGTCCACTGATGATAGCGACCGGAATGGGGGCGATACTGAATGGCGGTATTTACCGCCCGCTCACCTTGAAGAAGCTCGAGTCGGGTCAGGCGCCGGCGCCGGGGCGGCGGATCATCCAGGCGTCGACCTCGCGCACCATGCTCAATCTGATGCGGCTGAACGCCACCAACGGCACCGGTCGCAAGGCGAACGTCCCCGGGTACCGTGTGGGGGGCAAGACCGGCACTGCGACCAAACTCAAGAACGGACACTACAATGGGGCCAAGATAAACTTGGCCTCCTTCGCCGCCGTTTTCCCGACCGATGGCCCGCTCGATCAGGATCGCTACTTCGTCCTGATCATGATGGACGAGCCGCACGCGACGCCGGAGACTGGCGGCTTTACGACCGGCGGCGTGGTCTCGGCCCCGATCGCGGGCAAGGTGATCGACCGGATCGCGCCCTTCCTGGGCGTGCGCCGGATCGTCCTGCCCGGTGACGGCGCCCCCGTAGCCGAGGTGGATCCAAAGCTGCTCACCGGAGACGAGTAGTGAAACGCGCCCGGCTCTCGGATCTGCTTCAGCGCAATCTGCCGGTCGACCCCATGATCGCCGGCGTCACCGCCGACAGTCGGCGCGTGAAGCCCGGGTATCTGTTCGCCGCCCTCCCGGGATCCAAGGACGATGGCCGACGCTTCGTTCCGGAGGCCCTGGCAGGCGGCGCCGCGGCGGTGCTGAGCGGAGAGGCGATGCCCGGGATCGCCGCGCCCGTGATTCAGACTTCCGACCCCCGCCGCACCTATGCCCTGGCGGCCGCCGCCTTCCACGGCCGCCAGCCGGCGGTCGTCGTCGCGGTCACCGGCACCAACGGCAAGACTTCGGTCGCGACCTTCTGCCGGCAGATCTTCACGGCTCTGGGCCACCACTCGGCGAGCATGGGGACGTTGGGGATTTCGACCGGCGCGGCCGAGCTGGCGCCCCCGGGGCTCACCACCCCCGACGCGGGCGTGGTGGCCGAGCGCCTGGCCGAACTCGCCCGACTGAAGGTCACCCACCTCGCCCTCGAGGCCTCCTCGCACGGCATTGACCAGCGACGCCTGGACGGCGTCCGCCTGACCGCCGCGGCCTTCCTCAATCTCACCCAGGACCACCTCGACTATCACCTAACCATGGAGGCCTATCGCGCCGCCAAACTTCGCCTGTTCGAGACCCTCCTGCCGCGGGGAGCGACGGCCGTGCTCAACGCCGACTCGGCCGCGTTCGGCGCCTTCGCCGCCGCGGTGGTGAGCGGCGGCCGCACGCTGATGAGCGTCGGCGCGATGGGCCAGGGCCTGAGGCTGTCCGGCCGCCTTCCCACCGCCGACGGCCAGCGCCTCGACATCCTGGCCTGGGGCCAGCGGCGCAAGGTCCGACTGCCGCTTGCCGGCGCCTTCCAGGCCGCCAACGCCCTGGCGGCCGCCGGCCTCTGCATTGCCGCGGGCGAAGAGCCGGACGCCGTCCTTGCGGCGCTCGAAGGGATCGAGGGGGCGCCGGGCCGGCTCCAGCGCGTCGGCTCGGGACCTAGGGGCGGTGAGGCCTATGTCGATTACGCCCACACCCCCGACGGGCTGCGCACGGTGCTGGAGGCTCTGCGCACCCACGCCAACGGGCGACTGCTGGTCGTGTTCGGGGCGGGAGGCGATCGCGATCGGGACAAGCGGCCGAAGATGGGCGCCATCGCCGCGGCCGGCGCCGACGTCGCGATCGTGACCGACGATAATCCGCGAACGGAGGATCCCGGTGCGATACGCGCCCAGATCCTCGCCGGCGCCGAGGGGCTCATCGAGGTCGCGGGCCGCAGGAAGGCCATTGCGATGGCGGCGGCGAGGCTCGAGGAGGGCGACATTTTGGTGGTCGCCGGCAAGGGCCACGAGCAGGGCCAGACCATCGGCGCGGAGGTCCAGCCCTTCGACGATGTCGCCGAAACCCGTCGCGCGCTTGGACTGGAGACCTAGATGGCGCCGGTCCTATGGACGTCTGACGAGATCGTGGCCGCGACCGGCGGGCGCCACTCAGGCGCCGCCTTCGCCGCCGGCGGTGTTTCCGTCGACTCCCGCACGCTCGAGCCGGGCGACCTCTTCGTCGCCCTCGAGGCCGAGCGCGACGGTCACGCGTTTCTCGAGGCGGCCTTCGAGGCCGGCGCCAGCGGAGCGCTGGCGCGACGCGCCGTCCCAGGACCATGCATCATTGTGGACGACACGCTCCAGGCTTTGACCGGCCTCGGCGAGACTGGGCGGCGGCGCGCCCGACATGCTCGGCGCGGGGCGGTTACCGGGTCGGTCGGCAAGACCAGCGTCACGCAGGCGATCCTGGCCGGTCTCGCCCGCGTCGGGCCGGCCCACGGTTCAGTTCAGTCGTATAACAACCACATTGGGGTTCCGCTCACGCTCGCCCGCATGCCCCCCGCCACCAGGCGGGCGGTATTCGAGATTGGGATGAATCACGCCGGGGAGCTCGCGCCGCTGTCGCGCCTCGTGCGGCCGAGCGCCGTGGCCGTGACCTCCGTCGGACCGGTGCACGTGGAGAATTTCGTCGACGGCGAGGCGGGTGTCGCCGCGGCCAAGGCGGAGATCTTCGAGGGTCTCCAAGAGGGCGGCGTCGCGGTGCTCCCCGCTGACAACCGCTGGTTTGGATTGCTGGCGGAGCGGGCCGGCCGGCGGGGCGCCAAGGTGCGCTCCTTCGGCCCGGGGGCAGGCGCCGACGCGCGCCTCGAGCGCTTCGAGAGGTCCAGCGACGGCGCCCTGGTGACCGCGAGGATCGATGGCCAACCGCTTAAATTCCCGATTCGTCAGAGCGGCGCCCACTGGGGTGCGATGAGCCTCTGCGCTCTTCTCATGCTCGAGGCGATGGAGGTCGATCGCCCCGACGCCGTCGCGGCGCTTTCGTCATTCGAGCCCCTCGACGGACGCGGCGCCGAACGGCGGGTGGGGATCGAGGGCGGTGCATTCACCCTGGTGGACGAGAGCTATAACGCCAACCCGATCTCCATGAACGCGGCTCTGGAGACCTTGGGCGCGCGTTCAGGCGGCGCGCGCAAGCTCGTCGTACTGACGGACATGCTGGAGCTGGGCGACGAAGCGGGCGCAGCTCACGCCGCGCTCGCCGCCCAGATCGAGGCCGCCGGAGTCGATCTGGTCTATTGCGCCGGCCCCCTGATGGAGGGCTTGTGGCATGCGCTGCCGCCTTCGCGCCGGGGCGGCTACGCGCGATGCGCGGGCGAACTCGCCCCGCAGCTCGTGGAGGCCATCGAGCCGGGCGACCTGGTGATGGTCAAGGGCTCGAAGGGCTCGAAGGCCTGGACCCTGAAGGCCGCCCTGGCGGCAATGGACGGCGGCCCGGCGGACGGCGGCTGATGCTCTATCTGCTCTACCAGTATCTGGCGGATCACCACCTCTCGGTTCCGGGCCTGAACCTGCTGCGCTACCTGACGTTTCGCGGGGGCATGGCGGTGGCGACATCGCAGCTCGTCGTGGTCGCGATGGGGTCGCGCTTCATTCGCTGGATGAAGGCCAAGCAGGGCAAGGGCCAGCCGATCCGGGCCGACGGTCCCGAGCGCCACATCCTGGAAAAGGCCGGGACGCCAACCATGGGCGGGCTGATGTTCCTCGCCGGAATCACGGTCGCGACCCTGCTGTGGGCCGACCTCGGAAACGTCTATGTCTGGGTCGTGCTGATGGTGACCCTGGCCTTCGGGTGGCTGGGATTCCTCGACGACTACGCCAAGGTGACGCGGCAATCGACGGCCGGGATATCGGGGCGGTTGCGCCTCGCGTTCGAGGCCGCGGTGGCGCTGCTGGCGGTCTTCCTGATGGTCAGATACGGCCAGCCCTCGCCCGAGGGGGCCAGCCTTTCGACCTCGGTGGCTTTTCCGTTCTTCAAGCGGGCGCTCCTGGACCTCTCCTGGTTCTACCTGGCCTTCGGGGCGTTCATCATCGTCGGCGCATCCAACGCCGTGAACTTCACCGATGGCCTCGATGGCCTGGCGACGGTGCCGGTGATGATCGCGGCGGCGACCTTCGGCCTCATCGCTTACCTGGTCGGCAACTTCGTGTTCTCAAACTACCTGGAGCTGCACTTCGTCCCCGGCGTCGGCGAAGTGGCGGTCTTCTGCGCGGCCATGGTGGGGTCGGGCTTGGGTTTCCTCTGGTACAACGCCCCGCCGGCCAGGATCATCATGGGTGATTGCGGGGCCCTGGCTCTGGGCGGCGGCATCGGCGCGGTCGCGGTCGCGACCAAGCATGAGATCGTGCTCGGGATCGTCGGCGGCCTCTTCGTCGTCGAGACCGTTTCGGTGATGATCCAGGTGCTCTACTTCAAGAGAACGCGCCGGCGGATCTTCCTGATGGCGCCCATTCACCACCACTTCGAAAAGCTCGGCTGGTCCGAGTCGACCGTGGTCATCCGGTTCTGGATCGTGGCGGTGATGCTCGCCATGCTCGGCCTCGCCACTTTGAAGCTGAGGTAGGTGGCGAAGACATGATTCCGGTCGGGGTCTTCGGTGGAAAGAAGGTGGCCGTCTTCGGGATCGGCCGCAGTGGTCTGGCGGCAGCCAGGGCCCTGGAGGCCGGAGGCGCCCAGGTCGGCGTCTGGGACGACGACCCCGGGCGCCGCGCCGCCGCCCGCGCCCAGGGCTTCGACCTCGCCGATCTCGGCGCCTGTGATCTTTCGCAGTTCGCCGCCCTGGTGCTCGCTCCCGGTGCGCCCCTGACCCACCCGGCGCCCCACCGGTATGTCACGAGGGCCCGGGCGGCAGGGATCGAGATCGTCGGCGACATCGAGCTCTTCGCCAGGGCGATCGCGGCGGCGCCCGAGCATCGGCGACCGAAGGTGGTGGCGATCACCGGCACCAACGGCAAATCGACCACCACCGCCCTACTGGGCCACATGCTTGGCGAGGCCGGTCGCGACGTCCGCGTCGGCGGCAACATCGGTATCGCCGTCCTCGACCTCGAGGACATGCACGGTGGCGCGGTCTATGTGCTCGAACTGTCCTCCTATCAACTCGACCTCACCTCGAGCCTCCGGGCCGACGTCGCGATCATCCTCAACATTTCGCCCGACCACCTGGATCGTCACGGCGGCATGGAAGGGTATGTCGCGGCCAAGAAGCGGATCCTCCTGAACCAGGGCCACGGCGACACCGCCGTCATCGGTGTCGACGACGCCTGGTGCCAGCAGATCTGCACCGAGATCACCGCCGCCAACAAGCGCACCACGTGGCCGATCAGCGCCCGCCGGACCATGGGTCGAGGCGTCTACGCCCTACAGGGCGTCCTCTATGACGCCATGGAGGGGCGGGTCGTCGAGGTCGCGGACCTGACACGCGCCCGCGCGCTGACCGGCCGGCACAACTGGCAGAACGCCGCCGCCGCCTATGTCGCTGCCCGGGCGCTGGGGGTCGCGTCGTCCGACGCCGTCGACGGCCTGATGAGCTTTCCGGGCCTCGCCCATCGGATGGAAAATGTCGGCGCCATCGGCAAGGTCCGGTTCATCAACGACTCCAAGGCGACGAACGCGGAGGCGGCGCGTCAGGCCATGACGGCCTATCCGCGATTCCGCTGGATCGCCGGCGGCAGGGCCAAGGCCGGTGGCATCGACAGCCTCGCGGACCTCTTCCCGAGCATCGACAAAGCCTATCTGGTCGGCGAGGCCTCGGCCGACTTCGCCACGGCGCTCGCCGGCAGGGCCCCTTACGTCGAGGTCGGGACCATCGACGCCGCCGTCGGCGCCGCCTTCGCCGACGCACGCAACTTGGGCGAAGAAGTCATCGTGCTCTTTTCCCCGGCCTGCGCCTCCTTTGATCAGTACACGGACTTCGAGGCCCGCGGCGACGCCTTCCGAGCCGCCGTTCACGCGCTGGCCGCGCCCAAGGCCAGGGAGGCGACCGGATGAGACAACAGACGCACGCTTTCGCCCGCTCCGACCGCTCCTCGCTTGGGGTTTGGTGGTGGACGACAGACCACTGGCTCCTTGGGGCCACGGCCGCGCTGATCGCGCTTGGGGTGCTGCTCCAGTTCGGCACCAGCCCGGCCGCCGCCCAGCGGCTCGAGATTGCCTGGCCGTTTCACTTCGCCGTCCGCCAGTGCGTCTTCGCCGCCGCCGGCGGCATGATTCTCCTTTCCGCCTCGATGTTGACTCCCAAAGGCGTGCGCCGCGCGGCCTTCTTCATCTACCTGGCCTCGATCGCCGCGATGATCGCCCTCCCCTTCCTAGGCCATGCCGCCAAGGGCGCCACCCGCTGGGTCGAGGTCGCCGGATTCACGCTTCAGCCCTCGGAGTTCATGAAGCCCTCGCTGATCGTCCTCATCGCCTGGATGTTCGCCGAGGCCCAGAAGGGCGAGGGCGTCCCGGGCGTATCGATAGCCTTCCTCCTCTATGTTATCGCCGTCGCCCTGCTGCTGGTCGAACCGGACATCGGCCAGACGGTGCTGATCACCGTCGCCTTCGGCGCCGCCTTCTGGATGGCCGGGGTGCCGATCAGTTGGATCATGGTCATGGGGGGGACGGCCATCTGCGGCCTCTCGAGCACCTATTTCCTTTTCCCGCACGTGGCGACACGTGTCGACGGCTTCTTCAGCCACGAGCACACCGACACCCAGCAGGTGCATCGCGCCGCCGAGGCCATTGCCGCCGGCGGGGCTTTTGGCCGCGGCCCAGGAGAGGGGATCATGAAACGCCTGGTGCCCGACCTTCACACCGACTTCGCCTATTCGGCGGCGGCCGAGGAATACGGTCTTTGGCTGTCGCTGATCCTGATCGCCCTCTTCACGCTCCTGGTGGTGCGCGGTCTCTACAAGTCGATGAAGCTCTCGGACCCCTTCCAGCAGGTCGGCGCGGCCGGACTCTTCGTCCTGGTCGGCATGCAGGCATTCATCAACGTGGCGGTCAATCTCGACATGATCCCGACCAAGGGCATGACCTTGCCGTTCATCTCCTATGGCGGCTCCTCGATGCTCGCGATGGGGCTGACGATGGGGATGGCGCTGGCGCTGACGCGCAGACTGCCCGGCGCCTACGGCGCCGGCGACAACCTGGCCAAGGCCGGCGGGTTTGGCTGAACCAGGAGGCGGGCGCAGCCGGCTCGCCGTCATCGCCGCCGGAGGCACCGGCGGTCACCTCTTTCCCGCCGAGGCCCTGGCGCGGGCCATGATCGCCCGCGGCTGGCGGATCGTCCTCGCCACCGACGTGCGCGTCAGCGGCTTGGCGGAGGGTTTTCCGGCGGAGCACCGGATCGCCCTTTCCTCCTCGACCTTCCGCCGCGGCGACCCTCTGGGGATGGCCCAGGCGGGAGGTCGCATTCTGCAGGGCGTGCTTCAGGCGCACGCGGCCTTCCGCACCCTGGATCCGGCGGTGGTCGTTGGCTTTGGAGGCTATCCCTCCGCGCCGGCCCTCGTGGCCGCGATACTTGGCCGCCGGCCTACGGTGATTCACGAGCAGAACGCCGTCCTAGGCCGAGCCAACCGCCTGCTGGCGCCCTATGTCGGGGCCGTAGCCTGCGCCTTCCCCTCGCTCGCCAATGCGCCCAAGGCGGTGGACGAGCGGGCGGTCACCGTCGGCAACCCCGTGCGGCCGAAGATTCGCGCCCTGGCCAATCTCGAGTACCAAGCTCCCAACGACGGGATCCGGCTGTTGGTGACCGGCGGCAGCCAGGGCGCGCGCCTGATCTCGCAACTCGTCCCGATCGCCGTCGCCAGGCTTCCAGAAACTTTGCGCGCGCGGCTGAATGTCGAACAGCAGACCCGACCGGAAGCCATGGACCTGGCCCGGCAGATCTACGCCGAAGCCCAGGTCCAGGCCGAAATCGCCCCGTTCTTCGCCGACATCGACGTTCGGCTTGCGGCGGCCCACCTCGTCATCGGCCGGGCCGGCGCTTCGACGGTGAGCGAGATCGCCGTTGTCGGCAAGCCGTCGATCCTCGTCCCCCTGGGGATAGCCCTGGACGACGATCAGGGCCGAAACGCCCAGGTGATGGCCGACGCCGGGGCAGCCGTGGTGATGCGCGAGAAGGATCTGACCGCTGAAGCCTTGGCCGAGGCGCTGGAGAGGCTCCTCGCCAGTCCCGAACGCCTGACCCGGATGGCCAGGGCCGCCCGATCCCTTGCCCGTCCCGAGGCGGCGGAACGCCTGGCCGACCTGGTGGAGGCGACGGCCCGGTAGAGGGACGGATTCTCCTTGCACGGCCGATGTGTCAGCCTTCCTGCCGTGGCGTGGTAGAGCGGGGCACGATGGCCAAGGTCGAACACTTCACCAGGGAGACAATGAGACCGCTCATCGAGCCGTTTGGACTCTGCGAGGGGGTAACGGCCGGCGGGATGCTCCACCTCTCGGGGCAGACGGGCATGGACGAGACGCACCAGATCGTCCCGGGCGGCGTCAAGGCTCAGGCGCTGCAGGCGTTCCGCAACATCAAGGCGGTCCTGGAGCTGGCCGGCGCCCGGCCGGACGATCTGGTCCAGCTCACCTGGTACCTGGCGGGGGGACCCGACGGGCGGTCATTCATGGAAGACGCCATCGACATCACCGCCGTTCGCGAGGAGGTCATGCCCGGTATCAAGCCCGCCGCGACGGCGGTCCGGGTCAAGGCGTTGCTGACCCCCGAGATATTGATCGAGATCCAGGCGGTGGCGGCGCTGTGACCGAGCGGATAGCCGACGTCATCGTTATCGGGGCCGGTTGCGCCGGCCTGAAGGCGGCCCAGGAAGTGAGTGAATCCGGCCTCTCGGTGGTCGTGCTCGAGGCGGACGAACGCGTCGGCGGCCGGCTCAAGCCGACGGAAGTCGGTGGCCGCGTCGTCGATCTCGGCGGCCAGTGGGTGGGATCGCGCCACACGGTCCTTCTCGACCAGGCCAAGGCCCTGGGGATCGAGACCTACCAGCAATATGCGACCGGCAAGACCATCCTGAAGCTGCTCGGAAAGCTTACCGCCTTTTCCGGCGATACGCCCAAGATGCCGCTCCTGGGCCTTCTGGAACTGGCGCGTCTGCATGCGCGCTGGGATCGGGATATGAAGACCGTCCCGGCGCAGTCGCCTTGGTCGGCGCCGAGGGCGGCGGAGTGGGACGCCCAGACCCTCGAGACCTGGATCGACCGCAATCTGCACACCGCCTCGGGCCGGGCGTTCGCGCGCTTGGCGCCCCGCGGCGCGTGGGCGGTGGAGGCTTCGCAGATCTCCTACCTGTGGTTCCTCGACGCCTTGCGCAGCAGCGAGGGCCTGGCGCACCTGATGGCGGTCAAGGACGGCATACTCGACGCCAAGTTCAGGGGCGGCATGCACCAGATCGCCGCGGGAACGGCGAGGCTGCTGGGCGACCGCGTGGTTCTGGGCGCGCCGGTGCGCAAGATCGTCCAGGACGAAAACGGCGTTCGCGCCGTCACCGACAAGGGGGATTTCACCGCCAGGCGCGTGATCGTCGCCGTGCCGCCCGGGCCGGCCGCCCGTATCCAGTACGAACCGCACCTGCCGGCGGCTCGCGACGGCCTTGGCCAGCGCATGGCGATGGGACCGGTGATCAAGGCCGCCGTCGTCTACGCCACGCCGTTCTGGCGCGAGGCGGGCTTCACCGGCCAGGTAGCCACCGACGACGATGTCGTAGGAATCGTCGTGGAGGACGCTGTCGAAGGGGGCGCCGCCCTGCTCGCCTTCATCGAGGGGCCAAGGGCCCTGGAGATGAGCGCCGCCGGCCCCGAAGGCCGCCGCACCGAGGTGATCGCCTCCCTGGTCCGATTCTTCGGCCCCGCCGCCGCCAATCCCATCGGCTACCAGGACAACGACTGGACGCGGGAGGTCTGGACCCACGGCTATGTCGGGACCATGGGCCCCGGTGTCATGACCCGCTACGGCCACGCCCTGCGCGAGCCATGCGGCCGCATCCACTGGGCGAGCACCGAGACGGCGACCGAATGGGCCGGCTACATCGAAGGCGCGCTGCGCTCGGGAATCCGCGCCGCCCGGGAGGTCGTCCAGGCGCATAACCGCTGAGCCCGCTTTCCTCTCCTGCCCATCCACGATCCGCGCCCTGTTTCGTCCGAAGGCGGTCAAAATCGAACGCCGGCGCCGGCGCGCCAAAGCTTCAACCGCCGGGCAAACTGATCTAGTCAGACATGATGAATCGACGCCCGGTTCCTTTCGACATCGGCCCTGTGCACTTCGTCGGCATCGGTGGCATCGGCATGAGCGGCATCGCCGAGATCATGCTGCGGCTGGGTTATGCGGTTCAGGGCTCGGACCTGAAAGGCGGCGCCAACACCGAGCGGCTAGCGGCCCTGGGAGCGCGCATCTTCATCGGCCATGACGGCGCCCACGTCGAGGGCGCCTCGGCGGTCGTCTTCTCCACCGCGATCAAGCCGGGCAACCCCGAGCTGGTCGCCGCCCGCGCCCTCGGCCTGCCGCTGGTGCGCCGGGCCGAGATGCTGGCCGAGCTGATGCGGATGCAGTTCTCGATCGCCATCGGCGGCGTCCACGGCAAGACCACCACCACCTCGATGGTCGCCGCGATCCTCGACGCCGCGGGCCTCGACCCGACCGTGGTCAATGGCGGCATCATCAACGCCTATGGCGCCAACGCCAAGATCGGCGAGGGCGACTGGATCGTCGTCGAGGCCGACGAGAGCGACGGCACCTTCCTGACCCTGCGTTCGACCGCGGCCGTGGTCACCAACATCGATCCCGAACACCTGGACCACTACGGCGACTTCGAGGCCATGAAGGCGGCGTTCCAGGGCTTCATCGAGAACGTTCCCTTCTTCGGCTTCTCGGTTGTCTGCGCCGACGATCCGAACGTCCGGGAGATAGCCGCCAGGGTCGTCAACCGCCGACTCGTGACCTACGGCTTTCAGGAAGGGGCGCAGCTTCGAGCCGTCAACCTCGTCCTCGATCCGGAAGGGGCGCAGTTCGACGTCCAGATCGGCGCCAGTGAAGCGATCATTGGCCTCGTCATGCCGATCGTTGGACGCCATAACGTGCTCAACGCGGTGGCCGCTCTGGCGGTGGCGCGCGAGTTGGGCGTCAGCGAGGACGCGATCCGCCGGGGTCTGGCCGGCTTCGCCGGGGTGCGGCGACGGTTCACCACCATCGGCGAGGCCGCGGGCGTCCGGATCATCGACGACTACGGCCACCACCCTGTCGAGATCGCCAGCGTGCTGGCCGCCGCCAGGGCGGTCACCGGCGGCCGGGTGATAGCTGTCGTCCAGCCGCACCGCTACACGCGCCTGCGCGATCTCTTCGACGGCTTCTGCAACTGCTTTGGCGACGCCGACGTGGTGGTGGTCGCCGACGTCTATCCGGCCGGCGAGGCGCCGATCGAAGGGATTGACCGCGACCGCCTGGTCGAAGGTCTGGACGGGCGGGGCTGCAAGCGGGTGCTCGCGCTCGCCGACCCGGCCGATCTGCCCGGGATAATTCTGAACGAATCGCGTCCGGGCGACCTGGTCGTCTTCCTCGGCGCCGGCGACATCACCGCCTGGGCCCACGCCTTGCCGGCGCAGTTGGAGGCGTCGGCGGCCCGGGCCGTGGCGTGAGCTGGCGCGCGTCCCTGCCCAAGACGCGGGGTCGGCTGCTAATCGATGAACCGCTGGCGCCTTTCACATGGCTGCGCGTCGGCGGGCCGGCGGATGTCCTGTTCCTCCCGGCCGACGAGGACGACCTCGCCGCCTTCCTGCAGGGACTGCCGCCCGAAGTCCCGGTGACTGTCCTGGGCGCCGGCTCGAACCTCATCGTCCGCGACGGCGGGATCGAGGGGGTGGTGGTGCGCCTCGCCGGCCGCGGTTTCGGCGAGGTCCATATGGAACCCTCCGAGGGCCGGCTCGTCGCCGGGGCCGGTGTTCCTGACGCGATCCTGGCGCGGGCCGCGGCCCGGGCCGGGGTGGCGGGCCTCGAGTTCTACGCCGGAATCCCTGGCGCCGTCGGGGGGGCGCTCTGCATGAACGCCGGTTGCTACGGCGCCGAGACCCGCGAGATCCTGGTGCTGGCCTGGGGCGTCGACCGAGCCGGCGAGCGGCGCGTCTTCACCAATGCGGACTTCGCCTACGCCTACCGTGAAAGCCACGCCCCGGCCGACATCATATGGACCGGGGCGATCTTCGCCGGCCGGCGCGACGAGCCCTCATCGATCTGGGCCGCTATCGAGCAGATCAACAACCGGCGCGAGGCCACCCAGCCGATCCGCGAGAAGACCGGCGGCTCGACCTTCAAGAACCCCGCCGGTCAATCGGCCTGGCGCCTGATCGACGAGGCCGGCTGGCGCGGCCGGGT
>Ga0302324_100013185_pt1 | contig 16792 bp, 12 predicted proteins | sample Palsa_T0_1_FD_201949 | JGI IMG/M metagenome (GOLD analysis project Ga0302324, IMG submission 201949) | Peat permafrost microbial communities from Stordalen Mire near Abisko, Sweden - Palsa_T0_1 | ecosystem: Environmental > Terrestrial > Soil > Palsa > Peat permafrost | place: Sweden: Abisko...
GGCGGCGTCGATGTAGCCCAGCCGGTACGCGATTTCCTCCGGACAGGCGATCTTGAGTCCTTGTCGGCGCTCGATGGTCTCGATGTATTGCGAGGCCTCGAGCAGCGTTTCGTGGGTGCCGGTATCGAGCCACGCCATGCCGCGTCCGAGCACTTCCACCGCCAGCTCACCCTTGGCCAAGTAGCTGCGGTTGACGTCGGTGATCTCGAGTTCGCCGCGTGGTGACGGCTTGAGCGTGGCGGCGATATCGAGCACCTGGTTGTCGTAGAAATACAAACCGGTCACCGCGTAGCGCGACTTAGGCCGCTCCGGCTTTTCCTCCAGGCTCAGCACCTTGCCCTGGGCGTCGAACTCGGCAACCCCGTAGCGTTCCGGATCGGCGACCGGATAGGCGAAGACGGTGCCGCCCCCGGTGCGCTGATTGGCTTTCTGTAGCAGCGGCTGCAGTTCGTGGCCATAGAAAATGTTGTCGCCGAGCACCAACGCGCAAGCGTCGCGCCCGACGAAACTGCGGCCGATGATGAACGCCTGGGCGAGCCCATCGGGCGAGGGCTGCACGGCGTACGAGAGGTTGATGCCCCAGCGCGCGCCATCGCCCAGAAGCTGCTCGAATCGCGGCGTATCCTGCGGCGTCGAAATGAGCAGAATGTCGCGGATGCCGGCGAGCAGCAGGGTCGACAGCGGATAGTAGATCATCGGCTTGTCGTATACCGGCAACAGCTGCTTGGAAACGACTTGCGTCACCGGGTACAGGCGCGTTCCCGACCCGCCAGCGAGAATGATGCCTTTGCGCACGCTCATGCGGCCGTCGAGAGGGCGGCGTAGTTAAGCGTGATCCACTGCTGGTATTCCTTGCTAGTCACCGCGGTAAGCCAGGCCTCGTTGTCGAGATACCAGGCCAGGGTGCGCGCAAGTCCCGAGGCGAAGGTCTCGGCCGCGGACCACCCGAGTTCGCTGCGGATCTTGCTGGCGTCGATCGCATAGCGGCGATCGTGGCCCGCGCGATCCTTGACGAAGGTGATTTGCGCCGCATAGTCGCGTCCGGGCTTAAGTTCCGCCAGCAGTTCGCACAGCGCCCGCACCACTTCCAGATTGGTCATCTCCGCATTGCCGCCGATGTTGTACGTCGCCCCGGGCTGTCCGCGCTCGAGTACGGCGCGCAGCGCCGCACAATGGTCGCCGACGTAGAGCCAGTCGCGCACGTTCAGGCCATCGCCGTAGACCGGCAGCGGCTCGCCGGCGAGCGCGTGGTGAAACATCAGCGGGATCAGTTTCTCGGGGAATTGCCGCGGCCCGTAGTTGTTGGAGCAGTTGGTCGTCAGCGTGGGCAGACCGTAGGTGTTGCCGTACGCACGCACCAGATGATCGGAGCCGGCCTTCGACGCAGCGTACGGGCTGTTCGGGGCATAGGGCGTCGTTTCGCAGAACGCCGGCGCGGTCGCATCGAGCGAGCCGTACACCTCGTCGGTGGAGACATGCAGCAGGCGAAATCGCGCGCGCTCGGGGGCAGGCAAGGCGCTCCAATAGCCGCGGACGGCTTGCAACAAGCCGAAGGTGCCCACCAGGTTGGTCGCGATGAACTCGTTGGGGCCGTGGATCGAGCGGTCGACGTGGCTTTCGGCAGCGAAATTGAGCACCGCGCGCGGTCGGTATTGCGTGAGCAGCGCCTCGACCTGGGCGCTATCGCCGATATCGCCGCGCACGAAGATGTGGCGCGGGTCGCGCGCCAGCGAAGCCAGGTTGCCCAGGTTGCCGGCGTAGGTCAGCTTGTCGAGATTGACCACCGGCTCGGCGCTCGTCGCACACCAGTCGAGGATGAAGTTGGAGCCGATAAAGCCGGCGCCGCCGGTCACCAGAAGCATAAGCGCTGCCTAACGAAGGGGCGCGAATTCTACCATGTGCGGCTTGCGGTTTCGCCGTCGTAGTACGCGCGATACCAGGCCACAAAGCGCGCCAGCCCTTCGGCGAGCGATGTCGTCGGCATGAATCCGGTTGCGGCCGTCAGCCGCGCAATGGAGGCGAAGGTCGCCGGCACGTCCCCCTGCTGCAACGGGAGGTAGTGCTTGATCGCAGATCGGCCGAGCAATCGCTCCAGTTCGCCGATGAATGTCTCGAGCGGAACCGCCCGATGGTTGCCGATGTTGTAGATCGCGTAGGGTGCGCTGTTCGTGTCATCGCCGTGCGGCGTATGCGCGAGCACGCGCACGACGCCTTCGACGATATCGTCCACATAGGTGAAATCGCGCTGCATGTCGCCATGGTTGTAAACCCGGATCGGCTCGCCGGCGAGGATCGCCCGGGTAAACAGCATCGGCGCCATGTCCGGCCTGCCCCAAGGTCCATAAACGGTGAAAAAACGCAGCCCGGTTGTCGGCAATGCGTACAGGTGGCTGTAGCTGTGCGCCATCAGCTCGTTCGCCTTCTTCGTTGCCGCATACAGACTGACTGGATGGTCGACGTTCTGCTCCTCGGAAAAGGGCAGCGCGTGATTGGCGCCGTAGACGCTCGAAGAGGACGCGTAGACGAGGTGGCCGACCCCGCCGTGACGGCAACCCTCGAGCACGGCGCCAAAGGCGTCGACGTTATTGCGCAGATAGGCTGCGGGATTGACCAGCGAATAACGCACGCCCGGCTGCGCGGCGAGGTGCACCACATGCGAGAAGCCACCGCGGCGCAGCAACTCGTCGCTGCCGACGGCGAGATCGAGCGTCTCGCAGCGCACGCCTGCCTCGCCCAGGCGGTCGGCGCGGGCGCGCTTCAGGGCGACATCGTAGTAGGGATCAAAATTGTCGACGCCTGTTACCTGGGCGCCGTCGCGCTTGAGCCGCAGCGCGAGGTGCATGCCGATAAAGCCGGCCGCGCCGGTAACAAGGACTTTCATTCGCGACCTCCGCGCCGATCCGCCTGCTGCATCGCGCGCAGCTTCGCGTACTTGCAAAAACTGTTGAAGCTGCCAATGGCGATATGCACCAGCCCCGCGGTTCCGTCGAGAAAGCCGGCACGCAAAAGGTAGAAGCGGAGGAACCGAAGAAGCGGCGCGAGCACCAGGCGGATGCGAGAAAAACGCTCCCCGCGAGCGTGCATCGCCGCCGCCTGCAGCGTCGTATAGTGGTTCTGCTTGGCCAGATAGGCGTCGAGCGATTCCGCAGACGCGTGCAGCAGATCGCCCGCGAGACGGCCGACCGGTGCGTCGCTGACGACCCGCTCGTGCACGCTGTCGTCGCTCCATCGCGCGTGGCGACGGTCGAACAGTCGCACATTCCAGTCCGGATAGCCCTCGCCGTGAGCGAGCCAGCGGCCGAGGAAGCGATTGCGCCTTGGCATCGCATACGCCTTGTGCTGTGGATTCTGCATTACGGTCCGGATCGCCGACGCGAGTTCCGGCGACACGCGCTCGTCGGCATCGAGACAGAGAACCCAGTCATGGGATGCCTGCGCGACCGCAAAGTTTTTTTGCGGGCCGTAGCCAAGCCATTCGTGCGCAACCACGCGTGCGCCCGAGCGGCGGGCGATTTCTACTGTATCATCGCGGCTGCCGCAATCGACGACGAGTGCTTCGGCAGCGAAGGCGGCGGAAGCAAGACAATCCGCGAGCTGTGCGCCCGCATCGCGCGTGATAACAACGATCGACAAGGCAAGCGGGGGGAGCAGATCGGACATCGCGTCGGACGGGATGGCGCGGCAACGATTCTTGCTCATGCACCGCGCAAGGTTCCCGAAGGCGCCGCCCATTCTACGTCCAAACCAGCCGGCAAGCCACCGGCCGCATTCGTGCCTGCAACGCTGTTGCCGGTGCGCTACGACGCGCCCATCATGCAGCGTGTTCTGATCATCCGTTCCTCGTCGCTGGGCGATATCGTGCATGCCATGCCGGTGGTCCACGACATGCGCCGTCATTGCCCGGATTTGCTCATCGACTGGGTTGCCGAAGAACCGTTCGCGGCGCTGGTGCGCTTGAATCATGGCGTGCGCCGCGTCGTCCCGGTGGCGCTGCGGCGCTGGCGGCACCGGATCCTGTCGCGCGCAACCTGGCGCGAGGCCAAGGCGTTCCGGGACGAGCTCGCGCATGAACACTACGATGCAGTCATCGACCTGCAGGAGCAGGTCAAGGGTGCGCTGATCGCCTGGCTTGCGCACGGGCCGGTGCACGGCCCGGATCACGCCAGCGCGCACGAGGCAATGGCGGCGCTGTTCTACCGCCACCGCCACCGCATCGACGCGCGCCAGCATCTGCTCCTTCGCTGTCGGCGCCTCGCGGGCAACGTGCTGGGCTACGAGCCGGAGGGTGCGCCGCGTTTCGACCTTAGCCCGCCGGCGCACAACGGCGCGCCGATCGCACCCTACATGGTGTGTCTTCACGGTACCAGCCAGGATGAAAAACTCTGGCCGGAGGCGCACTGGCGGACGCTACTCGAACACTTCGCTCACATCGGCACCCCCGTCGTACTGCCGTGGGGCAACCGTGCCGAAGCGGATCGCAGCGAGCGGCTCGCCGCAGGCCTGCCCGGCGTTACCGTGCCGTCGTGGCGCGCGCTGCCGGAGTTGGCGGCGATGCTCGCGGGCGCGCAACTGGTCATCGGTGTCGATACCGGGCCTACCCATCTCGCCGCGGCGCTGGGCAGGCCGACGCTGGCGCTTTTCACGGCCACCGACCCGCACTACAACGGCACCGAGCCATCCAGTACGCTGGCACGCGACCTCGGTGGACCTGGGCACGCCCCCGGGCCGGCGGCGGTGATCGCCGCGGCCGGAGGCATGCCGGGCGCGCCCCCTGCCGCCTGATGGAAACCTCGCGCAAGGCCTACACGCTGCTCGGTCTGGCGATGTTGCCGGCGCTGCCGCTCAGGCTGTGGTGGCGAGGGCGGCAAGAGCCGGGTTACCGGCGCTGGATCGGCGAGCGCTTCGGACGCTACCGCGGCACGGTCGCCGGGCCCACGTTCTGGATCCACGCGGTGTCGGTCGGCGAGACGCGCGCCGCGGCGCCCCTCGTGTCCCGGCTCAAGGCCACCTATCCGCAGGCGAGCGTGCTCCTCACGCACATGACCGCGGCCGGTCGTGACACCGGTCACGCGTTATTCGGCGACAGCGTCACCCAGGCCTGGCTGCCGTATGACGTGCCCTTTGCCGTGCGCGCCTTCTTCGACCATTACCGACCGACGGCTGGCTTTCTACTGGAAACCGAATTGTGGCCGAACCTCATCGCCATGGCGCAGGCAGCGGGCATTCCGCTGTATCTGGTCAATGCGCGGATGTCGGCGCGCTCGGAAGCGCTCTATCGCAGCTTTCGCGCGCTGACGCGGCCGATGTTGCAGCGGCTCACCGGGGTCGCGGCGCAGACTCCAGCCGACGCCGCACGCCTCGGCGCATTGGGCGCGCCTGAAGCGATCGTCACCGGCAACCTCAAGTTCGACGTCAGCATCCCCTCCCATACACAGGAGCTCGCCGCCGGCTTGCGCCTGCGCTTCGGCACGCGGCCGACCTGGCTCGCGGCGAGCACTCGCGACGGCGAGGAAACGCTGCTACTCGATGCCCTTGCGCTGCGCCCCCTGCCCGGCAACCCGCTGCTCGTGCTGGTACCGCGTCACCCGCATCGCTTCGCGGTAGTCGCCGATCTGCTGCGCGTGCGTGGCATTGCGTTCGTCCGCCGCAGCGACGGCGCACCGGTTCCCGTCGATACCGGCGTCATGCTGGGTGATTCGATGGGTGAAATGGCGGCCTATTGCGCCGCGTCCGACGTCGCCTTTGTCGGCGGCAGCCTGGTCCCGCTCGGTGGGCAAAACCTGATCGAAGCGTTGGCCGTTGGCACGCCCGTCGTCGTCGGGCCGCACACTTTCAATTTCGCCGAAGCGACGCAGGGCGCGATTGCGGCGGGTGCGGCTGTGCGTGTCGCCGATGCCGAGGGGCTGCTCGCGACACTCGCCGCGCTGCTTGCCGATCCGGTTCGCCGCGGCGCGATGAGCGCCGCCGCGCATCGCTTCCACGACCTGCACCGCGGCGCGGCCGATCGCCTGTGGGCATGGCTCCTGCCGCGGTTGCCGGCAGCCGCGGCGCTCAACCGCCAAATGCGCGATTGACCTCGTCGACGTCAGCCTCCGAGAGCGTACCGACTGCCTGCTTGAGCTTCAAGCTGCTCAGAATGAAGTTGTAGTACGACTGAGCGAGATTGAAGCGCGTCTGGTAGACCTGCTGCTGCTGGTTGAGCACGTCGAGATTGGTGCGCACGCCGACCTCGAGGCCAAGCTTGGTCGAGTCGTAGGACACCTGTGCCGAGACGAGCGCCTGCTTGAAGGCATTGATCTGTGCCACGCCACTGGTCACCCCGGTGAACGCGGTCTGTGCCAAAAGCTCGGCCGCGCGCCGGGCCGCCTCGAGATCCTGACGTGATTTCTCCTGCAGAGCGACTGCCTGCCGCACCTTCGATTCGATCGAGCCGCCGAGGTAGAGCGGCACGTTGAGCTGTACGCCGATCTGGCCCTGGCGCTGGTCGTTCGCCACAAAGGAGCTGATCGTCACCTGCACCGCGGCGCCGGCGTATCCCTGGTTGAAGCTCGCCACCAGATCGAGGGTCGGGTAGTGGGCGGCGCGCTGGCGCTCGACCTCGAGCACGGCGATGTCGTAGTTCGACTGCGCGATCCGGACTTGAGAATTGTCGTGCAGCGCGGCGCCGATCCACGTATCGAGCGCATTGGGCGTCGGCAGCTGGGGATCGTACTGCGCTTCGAAGCGACGCAGCTCCTTGGGCTGCCGGCCGATGATCGCCCGCAGCGCGGCAACCTTGTTGTCGTAGTCGTTCTGGGCGGCAATTTCCTGGGCGACGATCTGATCGTACTTGGCCTGCGCATCGTTGGTATCGGTGATGGTCGCCGTACCGACCTCGAAGTTACGCTTGGCCTGCGCCAGATTCTCGCTTACCGCCGCCTTCTGACTCACGGTCAAATCGATGGTGAAACGCGCCAGCAGCACGTCGAAGTATGCCTGGGCCACGCGGATGATGAGGTCTTGTTGCGCCGAGCTCAGCACATAGTCGCTCTGGCCGATGGTTTCCTTGGCCTGGTCGAGCGCGACCGAGTTCTGCTTGCGGTAGAGCGGCTGGCTTGCCGTCACCGTGTATTGGTATTGCGGAAAGTTCTGCGTAATGGAGACCGACGGGTCGGTGTGCAGCCGTTCGTAGAAATTCGTTTCCGTTGCGTTCGCCGCAAGGGTCACCGACGGCAGCAGGTTGGCGCGCGCCTGGGGCACGTTTTCCTGCGTCGCCATCCAGGTCGCGCGCGCGGACGCCAGGGTCGGGTCGTTGGCGACGGCCTCGTGGTAGATCTGCACCAGGTCTTCCGCGGCCGCGGCGGGCAATACGGCACCCATAGCGGCGCCGAGCGCGATCGCAAGCGTGCGCCTTAGCATTGCTCAGAACACAAAGCGCGCGGGTTGCGGTGCGTTCTTGAGCGGCGCTACAACCGTCTCGAACAGATCCTGCTGGATGATCGCACCCGGCGCGCTCCAGCGCGCCAGGCGAGCCGTCATGACCGGCGCATCCCCGACGATGGCGAGCAGCCGCCCCCCGGGCCTGAGTTGGCTAAACCACGATTCGAGCAGCACCGGCGTGGAGCCGGTAAGGACAATCGCGTCGTAGGTCTCGTCGCGCCAGCCGCGAGCACCGTCGCCCTTCTCCAGGCGCACGTTGCCTATCCCCGCGCCCGCGAGGTTGCCGCGGGCCTGCAGCAGAAGCCGAGGATTGATCTCGACGCTGGTGACGTCCGCCGAGCGCCGTGAGAGGAGCGCCGTCAGGTAGCCGCTACCGGTGCCGATTTCCAACGTCGACTCGTCGGGCTTGAGCTCGAGTTCCTGCACCACCCGGGCTTCCATCTTCGGCGTCCACATAAACTCATTGTCGCCAAGCGGAATCTCGAGATCCGCGAACGCCAGGGCCCGGTAGGCAGGCGGGACGAAATGTTCACGCTTGACCGTGAAGAGCAGGTCGAGCACCTGCTGATCGAGAACATCCCAGGTGCGCACCTGCTGCTCGACCATGTTGAACCGTGCCTGTTCGAAGTCCACGCGTTGCCCTCACGCTTAGCAGAACCAGATTCGATCGATGCGGCCGTGTGCCATGGTCACAATTCAGTCGCCGGGCGCTGTTGCGTCCGCCGCTGCTGCGACGCCGGCAGCACGCGCCGCGCGTCTCGCCTTCCGCCATTCGGCGAAGCGATCAAGATAAGTGTAGATCACCGGCACCACGACGAGCGTGAGCAGCGTCGAGGTGATCACTCCGCCGATGATTGCGCGCCCCATCGGCGCCTGCGTCTCGCCGCTTTCGCCCAATCCCATCGCCAGCGGCAGCATGCCGAAGATCATCGCGGCGGTGGTCATCAGGATCGGGCGCAGGCGCACCTGTCCGGCAGACATGAGCGCATCGTGCAACGATGCGCCGCCGCGGCGCGCGCGGTTGGCGAAGTCGACGAGCAGAATCGCGTTCTTGGTCACCAGCCCCATCAGCATCACGAAGCCGATCATCGACAGCATGCTGAGCGTGGTGCCCGTCAGCAGCAAGGCAAGCAACACGCCGATCAGGGTGAACGGCAGCGAGGCCATGATCGCCACCGGCTGGGTAAAGCTCGCGAACTGCGAGGCGAGCACGAGATAGATGAAGATCACCGCCAGGCCGAGCGAGGCAAATAGCGCAGCGCTCGATTCTTCCGTGTCTTCCTGCTGGCCGGCGATGGCAAAGCGATACCCGGGCGGCAGTTCCATGGCCTTGGTGATCTTCTTCACGTCCGCATTGACATCACCGGAAGCGCGACCCTCGGCGTTGGCGTAGAGCGCTACACGCCGCTGCAGATCCTGCCGTTTGATGATCTGCGGGCTGGTGCTCTCAACGATTTCGGCCACTTGGCGCAGCGGCACCATGCGCAGCTCGCCGTTCGGGCCGCGCTGGTTGGTCGACAGATAAAGGTTGCCCAGATCGGACGCCAGGCGGCGCCCGTCCCTCGGCAGCTGCACGTTGACCTCGTAATTCTGCCCGTCGGGTCCGAGCCAGTAGCTCACCGTTTGGCCCGCCAGCAGCGGGCGCACGGTGGCGCCCACCTGCTGCACCGATATGCCCAGGTCGGCGGCGGCATCGTTGTTGAGCCGGATCGACAGCGCCGGATTGGCAGCCTTTTCCGACGTTTCCAGGTCCGCGATTCCCGGTACCTTGGCGACCTCCACCGCAAACTGGGCGATAAGCGTTTTCAACGTGTCGGGGTCGGGTCCGAGGATATTCACCCACACCGGCCGATCGTAGCCCAGCGCAAGCTCGATGCCCGGAATCGGTCGCAACGCCGCACGTATGGCGCGCTCGAGTTCCTTCTGTGTGCGGGCGCGCTTGGCGCGGTCGGTCAGTTTCAAGTTGACCCGCGCGTAGTTGCGCCCATCGTCGGTGCCGATCGTAGTCATCGCCAGCACGACCTCGGGGAATTGCTTGAGCACGGCTTCCACTTCGCGCACCTTGTTGTCAGTGAACTCGAGGCTCGTGCCGACTGGCGTGTTCAGGCGCAGCGAGATGAAGCTCTCATCGACCTGTGGCATCAATTCCGTGCCGATGAACGGGAGCAGCGCGAAGCTCGAGAAAAAGATGAGCAATGCCGTCCACAAAACGATGCCGCGATGGGTGATCGTCGCGCAGCGCGGTTTGAGCGCGCTAAAGCTGCGGCTCCGCCATGCGCCCACGAAGCCGAAGACCGGCACGTAAACCCGGTGCCTGGTTTCGGCAAGCGCCCATTCGAGCATCCGCCCGTAGATCGCGTGCACCCGCTCGATGAGCCGCTCGACTCGATCCATGAATCGTCCCAGCCACGGGACGCGGCGAAAACGCGAGCCCGGCGGGTCGCGCCAGATCGAGGACAGCATCGGATCGAGCGTGAAACTGACAAACAGGGACACCAGCACCGCGACAGCGACGGTCAGTCCGAATTGGAAGAAGAATTGGCCGATGAGCCCGCGCATGAAAGCAATCGGCACGAACACCGCGATGATGGCGAAGGTGGTCGCCATCACCGCCAGGCCGATCTCGTCGGTCCCCTCCCGCGCCGCCGCGAGATGCGTCTTGCCCATGGCCAGATGGCGCACGATGTTCTCGCGCACCACGATCGCGTCGTCGATGAGAAGCCCGATGCACAGCGACAGGGCCATCAACGTCATCATGTTGAGCGTAAACCCGAATGCGTACAGCGCGATGAACGTCGCGATGACGGCGATCGGCAAGGTCAGCCCCGTGATGATCGTGCTGCGCCATGAGTGCAGGAACAGAAATACGATCAGCACTGTCAGCAATGCGCCCTCGAGGATCGTGCTCTTGACGCGGTCGATGCTCCGCTGCACCTCCTCGGCCTGGGAGTGAACGATCTGCACGTCGACGTCGGCCGGCAGACGCGGTTTGAGCGCCGCTAATGCCGCGTCGACGTTGTGCCCGACCTCGATGACATTGGCGTCCTGCGCCTTCTGCAGATCGATCGTGATCGACGGCCGGTCGTTGATGCGCGAGATCGAGTCGAACTCCTTCTCGCCATCGATGACGTCGGCTACCTGATCGAGATAGACCGGACCGCCGCCCTGTTGTGCGACGATGATGCGCCCGAACTGTGTGGGGTCCTTGATCTTGCCTTCGACCCGCACCACCGCGTCGTTTTGTCCGCGGGTGACCCGCCCGGCGGCGACGTCCTGGTTGGCATTCTGTATTGCCGTCATGACCTGATCGATGCCAATTCCGAGGGCGGTCAGCGCCGAAGGCTTGATCTGGATGAGAATCTGCCGTGTCACGCCGCCGTTGACTCTCACCTGCGCCACGCCGGGGATGTTTTCGAGCGACTTGACGATGGTCTGGTCGGTGAGCGAGGTGAGCTCGCGCAGGTCGACGGTAGGCGACAACACGGCGAGCGACACCGTCGCCTCGCTCTCGTCAATCTGCTCGCGCACGATCAGCGATTCCTTGACGTCGCGCGGAAAACCCGGACGCACGCCGGCAATCTTGTCGCGCACGTCCTGGATCGCGCGCGTGGCGTCGGTACCGAGACGGAATTCGACAAATACCTGGCTCTGTCCCTCACGCGAATTGGAGAGGATGCGCTTGACCCCGGAGACCGTATTGGCCGCATATTCGATCGGCTTGGTGACATCGGCCTCGATCACTTCGGGCGATGCCCCGGGGTATGCGGTCAGGATGAGCACATAAGGCAGCGTGACCTCGGGCATCTGTTCGACGCGCAAGCGCGCATACGAGAACAGCCCGAGCACGACGATGCCGACCATCACCATGGTGGCAAAGACGGGGTTCTTGATCGAGACTCGGGTGATCCACATAGAAGGTCTTTCCCTTTGGGCGCGGCGCTAGCTCGCGCCGACCGGCTTCTTCAGGCCCGCGGCGCGCACCAGTGCCGGCGCGCCCGCCTTGAGGTTGTCGTAGGGCGCCGCCAGGATGAGCAGATTGGGGTCGAGCGCCGTCTTGATCTCCACCCGCCCGGCACTGTCATCGCGACGGCCCACCGTCACAATGCGCCGCGCCAGTTTGCCGTTCTCGATCGTCCAGACGAACGCCTGCCCGGCCTCGGTCCGAATCGCGACCGCCGGTAGCGTCGGCAGCGGCGCGCCGGAGGCGAGGGTCACCCTGCCGGTGCCGAACATCCCGCCGCGCAGTTCCGCATCCGGGTTGGGAATATGGATGAAGACTAAGATCGACCGCGTGCCTGCCTCGGTCGTTGGATTGATCCGCTCGATGGTGCCCGGGAAGCGCCGCTCGCCGAAACCGTCTATCGCCACGTCCACCTTCATGCCGATGGCGAGCGCAGGAATGTCGTTGGCGGGTACCATCGCCTGCAACTCCATGCGCGCAAGGTCGACGATAGTGACCAGCGGCGCGTCCATCGCCACCTTCTGCCCGGGTTGGACGTGGCGCTTGGCGACCACGCCGGAAAGCGGCGCGGTCACAACCGCGTAGTTAAGTGCGATCCGGGCCAGTTGCGCCTGGGCCTCGTTGGATTTGAGCGTCCCCTGGCTCACCGACAGGTTGCTCTCCGCGCTGTCGTAGGCGTTCTGGGAAATGAACTTCTGCTTGAGCAGCAGCTGATTCTGGGTCCGCGTCTTCTCGGCGAGCGCAAGCTGGGCCCGGCTTGCCTCGAGCGAACCCATGCGGTCGGTTAGCCTCGCTTCGAGGTCCGCGGTGTCGAAGCGCACGATAACCTCGCCGGCCTTGACCGCCTCGCCATCGCGCACGGTGACCTGGCGGATTTCGCCGGCAACCTTGGCCGTGACGGTCGTCTGGTTGACGGGCTCGAGCGTGCCCGAAAGAGGCAGCCACTCGGTGAGCGCATGCGGCTCGACATGGGCCAGATTGGTCGCGTCGAACTCGAGTGTAACCGGCGCCTTCGGATCCGGCGTGTCGGTAGCTCTCTTGCTCGCCCTCAGCGCCACGCTTCCGGCCAGTGCCCCCAAAAGCAGCAATGCAGCCAAGCCACCCAGCGTGCGCCGCCGTGTGAACCATCCTGCCATGAGCCAACCTCTCCCGTAGACGCCGCCCCGATGCGGCCGATCGTCCCCAAACCGGGCCGGACGACGTTCATCTGCCTCGTTCCCCGCTTGGATGCGGCGAACGGACGCGCCGGATTCGAAACTGCGCGAGTCTAGGTCCCGCCTCGGCGTTCGGACAAGGCGGAGGCGACGAAACGCCGTCTTGCGGTGGGCAGCCGCAACTTGGGCCGACGGACCGTCGAAGGCGACCACCGCACGCCGACGTGGAGCCTGCCCCGAATTGACAGGCAACGCTTGCCAGAGAATAATTCAGGGTTCAGTTCGGCATTTTAACCCGTTCGTCCGTTTACCCTCGTTTCATTTACCCTTTTTGGGAGGAAGTTCATGACACTTAACCGCTCGCTCGGGCTTACGCTCGTCGCCGCGGCCCTGCTCACCGCCTACGGCTGTGGCAAGGAAGAACCGAAGCAGCAGGCTGCCGCAACGCCTGCTCCGACTGCCGCGCCGGCGACGCCGGAAATTGTGGTCAAGATCGGGCATGCCGGCCCGACCACCGGCCCGCAAGCGCACCTGGGCAAGGACAACGAAAACGGCGCACGGTTAGCGATCGACGACGCTAACGCCCAAGGCATCGTGATCGATGGCAAGAAGGTCAAGTTCGAGCTCGATGCGCAGGACGACCAGGCCGATCCGAAGCAAGGCACGATCGTGGCGCAAAAGCTGGTTGACGACAAAGTTGCCGGCGTGGTCGGCCACCTGAACTCCGGGACCTCGATCCCTGCCTCGAAGATCTACAACGACGCCGGCATTCCGATGATCTCACCCTCGGCGACGAATCCGAAGCTCACGCTGCAAGGGTATAAGGACGTCTTCCGCGTGATGGCCAACGACGTGCAGCAAGGCAGCGTCATCGGCAAGGAGGCCGTCACCTCGCTCGGAGGGAAGAAGATCGCGATCATCGACGACAAGACCGCGTACGGTGCGGGTCTCGCCGACGAGACGGAGAAGGCCGCCAAGGCCGCCGGCGCGACCGTGGTCGCGCGCGAGTACACCACCGACAAGGCGACCGACTTCAAGGCGATCCTGACCAAGATCAAGGCAAAGAACCCGGACGTGATCATGTACGGCGGGATGGACGCGCAAGGCGGCCCGATGGTCAAGCAAATGAAGGAACTCGGCATCAAGGCGAAGTTCATCGCCGGCGACGGCGTATGCTCGGCCGAATGGCCGAAGCTCGCCGGTGGTGCCGCCGAGGGCCAGTATTGCACCCAGGCTGGCCTGCCGCCGGACAAGATGCCCGACGCGAAGGACTTCGTCACTCGCTTCACCGCCAAGTACGGTCCGATCCAGGTTTACGCGCCGTACGCGTACGATGCGGCGATGACCATGATCGCGGCGATGAAACAGGCCAACTCGACCGATCCGTCGAAGTATCTGCCGGAACTCGCCAAGATCTCGTACAACGGGATCACGGCCAAGATCGAGTTCGACGACCATGGCGACACCAAGAACGGCGCCATCACACTCTATAAGGTGGAAGACGGCAAGCTGGTGCCCATGGCGATCAACGTCGGTGGAAAAACCGAGAAGGTCGCCGCCGACGCGCCGGCTCCCGCGATGGCACCCGCGGCACCGAAGATGGACGAAATGAAGAAAGACGATAAGAAGCAGTAAGCGCAAGCGCAGACCTGAAAACGGCGCCAAGCGGCGCCGTTTTTTTATCTGCCGAACATGATCGCGGCCGCGGCAGGGATTGCTGCGCCGCCGCAGGCAGTGGAGAATCCAGACTGGCGCCTTCGGGGCGGAAGGGGAACCCGCGTGGACATCCTGCTGCAGCAGTTGATCAACGGTCTTACCCTGGGTAGTGTCTACGCGCTGGTGGCCTTGGGCTACACCATGGTCTACGGCATCATAGGCCTGATCAACTTCGCCCATGGCGAGGTGGTCATGATCGGGGCCATGGTGTCGCTCTCAGTGGTCACGGGTCTGATCGGCATGCACGTCCCGCTGCCGCCGATCGTGATAATCCTGGCCGGACTTCTGGTTGCGATTCCGATTTGCATGGCGATCGCCTATACCATGGAGAAGGTCGCCTATAGGCCGCTGCGCAAGGCGCCCCGCCTTGCCCCGCTCATCACCGCCATTGGCATGTCGATCATCCTGCAAAATGTCGCGCTGATCGTCTGGGGTCGCAATTACCGTACCTTCCCGACGCTCATCCAGCCCACACCCTACAACCTCTTTGGCGCATCGATAACCGACCTGCAGGTGGTGATCGTTGGGCTCGCCGGGCTGCTCATGGGCGGTCTGGTCTTCGTCGTGCAGCGCACGCGCCTGGGCATGGCGATGCGCGCGACGGCGCAGAACCCGCAGGTCGCGGGACTCATGGGCATCGACATCAACGTGGTCATTTCCGCGGCCTTTGTCATCGGCGCCGCGCTGGCCGCGGTCGCCGGACTGATGGTGATGACCTACTACGGCATTGCCCACTACTACATGGGCTTTCTGCTTGGCCTGAAGGCGTTTACCGCGGCGGTCCTGGGCGGTATCGGCAACCTTGCGGGGGCCATGCTGGGGGGCATCCTGCTCGGCATCATCGAGGCACTGGGCGCAGGCTACATCGGCGACGTGACGAATATCTGTGGCTTCCCGTTTCTGTCCGATTCGCTGCAGCAGCAGTGCGTGTCGAACGATGGCCAGGTGAGCCTTTTCGGCAGCAACTACCAGGACGTGTTCGCGTTCTTTGTGCTTATTCTCGTGCTCATTTTCAAGCCGTCGGGTCTGCTCGGCGAACGCGTGAGCGAGCGCGCATGACCACACATCGGCGCAGGAAGAAGGCGATCCCACCCAAAGCCTGGGCGGGCGTGGCGCTGGTCGCGCTGGCGCTCGCGGTGCTGCCGTTCGTGGCCGGCTCGGTGGGCCAGGCGTGGGTGCGGATTCTCAACTTCGCGATGATCTACATCATGCTTGCCCTGGGGCTCAATATCGTCGTCGGATTCGCCGGCCTGCTCGACCTGGGCTACATCGCGTTCTACGCGGTCGGTGCCTACGTGTACGCACTGCTCGCGTCGCCGCATTTCAACATTCACCTGCCGTTCTGGGTGATCCTGCCCATCGGTGCGGGGCTCGCCTGCCTCTTTGGCGTGCTGCTCGGCGCGCCGACCCTGAAACTGCGCGGCGACTACCTGGCGATCGTCACCCTGGGTTTCGGCGAGATCATCCGCATCTTTCTCAATAACATGAACGCGCCGGTCAACATGACCAACGGGCCGCAGGGCATCAATATCATCGACCCGTTTCGTATCGGCAGCTTCTCCTTTGCCCAGGCGGAGCGCCTAGGCGGCATTCAGGTCTCCGGTCCGCAGAAGTACTACTACGTACTGCTCCTGCTCACCATCGTCGTCATCGTGATCAACCTGCGCCTGCAGAATTCCCGCCTCGGCCGCGCCTGGGAGGCCATCCGCGAGGATGAGGTCGCAGCCAAGGCGATGGGCATCAACACGCGCAATGTGAAGCTCCTTGCATTCGCCATGGGCGCGTCCTTCGGCGGCGTTGCCGGTGGCATCTTCTCAGCGACCCAGCAGTTCGTTAGCCCGGAGAGTTTCAGTCTGTTCGAATCGGTGATCGTGCTGGCGATGGTCGTGCTCGGCGGGATGGGAAATATTCCCGGGGTCATCCTGGGTGCGATTCTGCTCACGCTTCTGCCCGAGGTGCTGCGCTCGACGATGGAACCGCTGCAGAACGTCCTGTTCGGACGCGTGCTGCTCGATGCGGAAACGGTGCGGCTGCTCGTCTTCGGCATCGCGCTGGTCGCGATCATGCTCTATCGGCCCGCGGGACTGTGGCCGTCCGCGGTGCGCAAGCGCGAGCTCGAAGTGCCCAAGGTGGTCGAGCAATGAGTCCGCTTAGCCTGCTCGTTGCCGAGGGCATCTCCAAGCGCTTCGGAGGCGTGCAGGCGCTTACCGACGTTTCCTTCACCATCAACCACGGCGAAATCTACGGCTTGATCGGCCCCAACGGAGCAGGCAAGACATCGCTCTTCAACGTGCTAACCGGCATCTACGAACCCGATGGTGGCACGTTCGTCTTCGATGGCGAACCTCTTGCCGGTGCGAAGCCCAATCAAGTGGCCGAGCGCGGCATCGCCCGGACGTTCCAGAACATCCGCCTGTTCCAGAACCTGTCGGCGCTGGAAAACGTCATGATCGGTCGCCATGTGCGCACCAAGGCCGGGGTATTCGGCGCGATTTTGCGCGACCAGGGTACGCTTGCCGAGGAAGCGGCAATCGAAAAGCGT
>Ga0302324_100013186_pt1 | contig 16791 bp, 21 predicted proteins | sample Palsa_T0_1_FD_201949 | JGI IMG/M metagenome (GOLD analysis project Ga0302324, IMG submission 201949) | Peat permafrost microbial communities from Stordalen Mire near Abisko, Sweden - Palsa_T0_1 | ecosystem: Environmental > Terrestrial > Soil > Palsa > Peat permafrost | place: Sweden: Abisko...
CGAGGACGCCGTCGGCGGGTGTCTCACGGAGAATGTCGCTCATTTCCCGATAGTTCTGTTGTCGAAAACGCGCTTCACCTTCCCAACTTCGACGCGCTCGATCGTCATGGGTGCGAGGATATGGACGTCCACCGAGACCGCCAAGGTCTCGTCGAGCTTCCGCTCGATCGCGGTTCGAAGCTTCGTGTGATCGCCGTGCGCCTCGAGCGCGTGCTCGACCTCGACGGTCAGCTTGTCGAGGCCGCCGTGCGGGCGCTCCAAGATGATGCGGTACTGCGGCGTCAGCTCGCTGAACGAGAGTAAAACTTCCTCGATTGCCGTTGGGAATACGTTGACTCCGCGCACGGTCAGCATGTCGTCGGCGCGGCCGAGAAGCCAGTCGATCCGCGCGTGCGTTCGTCCACACGAGCAGGCTTTGCGATTGATGCGCGTGATGTCGCCGGTCCGATAGCGCAAGACCGGCATCGCGTCGCGCGTGAGCGTTGTCAAGACAAGCTCGCCGAGCTGACCGTCCGGGACCGGTTTCCCGTTCGACGAGTCGATGATTTCGGGGAGAAAATGATCTTCGAAAACATGCAAGCCGGCCTTGGCTTCAGCACATTCTTGCGCGACGCCCGGACCGATGATTTCGGTCAGTCCGTAAATGTTGGTCGCGGTGACGCCGAGCAGCCGCTCGAGCTCGCTGCGCATTTCGGTCGTCCACGCCTCGGCGCCGCACACGGCGATGCGCAGGGCTTTGGGCTTGCGCTTTTCAGCTGAAAACCGTTCGGCGAGCAACAGTGCGTAGCTCGGCGTGCATCCGATCCCGACAACCGGAAGCGATTCGAGCAGCTGCATTTGACGCGCGGTGTTGCCGCTGGAAGCCGGGACGACACATGCGCCGAGCCGCTCGGCGCCCACGTGCATTCCGAGACCGCCCGTGAACAGCCCATAACCCCATGCAACTTGAAACATCTCGCCGGTTCGGACACCGGCCGCGGCGAGACAGCGCGCTGCGACCTCGCCCCAAATCTTGAGATCGAGATCGGTATAGGCGCCGATCGTCGGATTTCCGGTCGTGCCGGACGACGCGTGAATGCGGCGCAATTTCTCGGGTTCAACCGCGAGTAAACCGAGCGGATAGGTATCCCGGAAATCGGATTTCTTGGTGAAGGGCAGCTTTTGCAGTTCGTCGAGCGAACGCGGGGGCTGCCGGCCTTCAAGACGCTCGCGATAGAGCGCGACGTTCGTCTTAAGACGTGCAAAGAGCGCCTGCAAACGTTCAAGCTGAAGTGCTTCCAGCTCAGCGCGCGGCAGGCGCTCTTCGGGCGAAAAGATCAGCGGCGCTTAGCGGTTTTGCGCGCGGGCGCTTTCTTGGCGGCCTTTTTGGCACCTTTGGCGGCGCCTTTGGCTTTGGATGCACCGCGCTTCACGCCGACCGCTTCTTTGAGCGCACGGCTGGGGAGGAAACGCATCACGCGCTTCGCCGGTACTTTTACCGGTTCGCCGGTTTGCGGATTCCGCGCCATGCGGGCCGGACGATTGCGTACTTTGAACTGGCCAAATGGCGTGAGCTGAACCTTCTCACCCTTCTTAAGGGTGGCGGTGAATTTCTCGAGGATCGTCTCGACGATTTCCGCGAGTTGTCTACGCGGAAGTTCGAAATCCTCGGCCAGCTCTCTGATGAGCTCAGGTTTGGTCATTCTATCCTTTCGCCAGGGCTTTTTTTTCGCGCCGTAACGTTATCGAAATAAAGCTCCTGGGGTGTATGTGGTAGCACGATGCTGCCAGGGCGATTATACGCCTCTTTCAAGCAAAATCGAGCCTTTCCCGTTATTTTTCAGCTGTTTTCGACCGCATTGTGACCGAGATATGCTTGCCGTACGCCTGCATCCAGCGCAATCTCCTCAGCAGGTCCGTGCAGCGCTACTAAACCCTCTGCAAGAACGTATGCATACTGCGCCAACTTCAAGGAGGACGCGACGTTTTGCTCGACGAGAACGATTGTCGTTCCGCCTTTATGGATCTCGCGAACCCAGTCGAAAATCTGCTGCACGATGCGCGGTGCGAGCCCGAGAGACGGTTCGTCCAACAATAACAAACGCGGTTCGGACATCAGCGCGCGTGCAATCGCGGCCATTTGTTGCTCGCCGCCCGAGAGGGTTCCGGCGAGCTGCGTGCGGCGTTCGGCCAGAATCGGCAGCCGGTCGTACATTTTCTTGAGATTTGCACGGGCGCGTGATGTTGCGCGCGCTTCCGTTCCGGCGAGCAGATTATCTTCAACCGACATCGAGGGAAAAAGCTGTCTGCCTTCAGGCGTCAGCGCGATTCCGCGCTGCACGAGTGCGCGCGCCGAGAGTCCGTCCACGCGCTCGCCGTCGTAGGTGATTGTACCGCTGTGTGGCGGCGTCAATCCCGAGATGGCACGCAGCGTCGTCGTTTTCCCCGCGCCGTTTGCCCCGAGAATCGCGAGGATCGAGCCCTCCTCGACCTCGAGCGAAACACCGTGCAGCGCCTCGAAATCCCCGTACGAGACCTGTACGTTTTCAAGGCGCAGCAGCTTGCTCACGTTTCGATCGGCGTCCCGAAGTATGCGGCAACGACTTCGGGGTGCGTTGCGATCTCTTGGGGCGTACCCTCGGCGATTTTGCGCCCGAAATCGAGGACGATGATCCGGTCCGAAATGTTCATCACGAAACGCATCAGGTGTTCGATCCCGCCGACCGCGGATATTCCGTGCTTGCGGAGATTTAAGATGAAGGCGCACATCGCATCGACTTCGGTCGGGTTGAGCCCGGCCATTACTTCGTCGAGCAGGAGGAGCGCCGGTCGCGTCGCGAGGGCGCGCGCAACCTCGAGACGTTTCCGTTGTGTGAGCGTCAAGCTCGATGCTGGCGAATCGGCGAGATGCGAAAGGCCGACAAGCTCCAAGATTTCGGCCGCAGCGCGCCGCGCCGCCGCATACGTCTTTTCGTGCACGAGCGCGCCGACCGCAACATTGTCGATGACGGAGAGCCGCACGAACGGTCGGACGACCTGATAGGTTCGTCCGATTCCGGCCTTCGCGATCCGGTACGTCGCCATCCCGACGATCGATTTCCCTTTGAAGCGAACGTCGCCCGACGATGGCGGAAATACACCGCTGATCAAATTGAACAAGGTCGTCTTGCCGGCACCGTTCGGACCGATGATGCTGACGATCTCGCCTTCTTTGACGCTGAAGCTAACATCGTTGAGCGCGCGAAGGCCGCCGAACGATCTGCTGATGTTTTCGACTTCGAGCAGAGGCGCGCTCACGTGACCGCCTCTTGAGGACGAGCCTTCGCTGCAGTTTTCTTGCGGTTCAGACGTTCTGAGATCGCGGGAACGATGCCGCGCGGCAACGCGATGAGTAAGATGACGATGAGTGCGCCGAAAATCATCAAGTGGGTTTGCGGGAAGCGCGTGCTGAGGCTCTCCGAGACTTGCGACATCAAGATGCCGCCGACGAGCGGTCCCCACAGCGTCCCCATGCCGCCGAGGATCGCCATGGCGACGGTTTGCAGTTCGATCTCGGTCGAGTAGATCGAGCTCGGCTCAACGTAGGTTAGATACCACGCGTAGCCGCCGCCGAGCAGCGCCGGGATGATCGCGCTCAAAACGAACGCCTGTACTTTGCTCGAAGTCGTATCGACGCCGAGTGTCCCGGCGGCGCGTTCGTCTTCGCGCAGCGCGCGCAAACGCAAACCGAATGCGCTGCGGTCGATCCACGCCGTAAGCACAATCGCCAGCACCAATACGCCGAGAGTCCAGTAGTAAACGTGGACGGCGTTTGAACCAGGCGGAAGATAGATGCCTTCGGCGCCGCCCGTAAACGGAATCGTATCGGTCGCAATGCGCAAGCTTTGCGCGAGCCCGAGCATTCCAAGTGCAAAGAACGGCCCTTGCAGGCGCAGCATCAGATAGCCCATCGGAACGGCGAGCGCAGCGCAGAACGCGCCGCCGATCAGCGCGCACAGCCACCACTCGGCGTGAAAGCGCGTCGTTCCGATTGCGACGACGTATGCGCCGATGCCGAAGAACGTGATCTGGCCAAACGAAAGATAGCCCGCGTAGCCGGAAATGATGTTCCAACCGTATGCAAGACCGGTAAAGAGTAAGCTGATATAAACTAGCGAGAGAATGTAGCCGTTTCCGGACAACGGCACCATCGCCGAGGCAAGCAAAAGCACCGCCAAAGCGGCAAAACCGAGGATGCGCAGGTTCATGTGGTTGCCGGCTTACCTAAGATTCCGGTCGGCCGGAAGAGCAGCACCAAGATGAAAACTATGTACGGCATCATCGAGCCGAAATGCGTATTGCCGTAAAAACCGACGAACGAAACGGCGAGTCCGAGCAAACCTGCGCCCACGATCGCTCCGGCGTAGCTCCCCAATCCGCCTAACACGACAACGCTAAACGAAATCAATGTAAACTGCGATCCGGTATCGGGATTGTAGGCGTAGACCATGCTCAAGAGCGCGCCCGATGCGGCTGCAATTCCGCAGCCGAGGGCGAAGCTGAGCGTTCGCATCCGGCCGATGTCGATGCCGCACGTCCGTGCGCCGTCGAGATTCTGGCTTGCGGCCCGCAATGCGCGCCCGACCTTCGTCGAGCGCAGCAAGATGCCAAGAAACCCCGCGATGAGAATCGCGAGAATGAATGCTAACAGTTGTGCCTTCGGAAAATCGATCCCGCCGACGTGCCACGAGTCGGTCAGGTATGCGACCGACCGGAAGTCACCGCTAAAGATCGCAAGACTAAGGCCAACGAGAAAATACGAGACGCCGAACGTGATCAACAGTGAGGTCCACTCGCGTGATTGCGCGTGCTCGGGCAGACGTCGCAACAGCAGCCGTTCGATAAGCGTTCCGAGGATCGCGCCGCCGATCAGCGCGCCGGGCAGCGCTTCGATCGGCGTAATCCCGAAGCGCTGAAAGATGACCGCGCACGTGAGCGCGGTGAGAATGACGATCTGTCCGTGCGCGAGATTGACGATTCGCGTCACGCCGAAAATGACGTTCAGCCCGAGGGCGGCGAGTGCGAACACGCCGCCCAAGAGCAGACCGTTGATGATGAGCTGGATTACCAGCTCAACGTGCACTATTTAGCCCAGGAGTATGGAGTGATCAGTTTCGCCTGTGCCCATTTGCTCGGGTACACGACGAGTTGCTTGCCACTTTGCCATTGATCCGTTAGCGAATCGTAGCCCGTCTGCATTCCGGATGCGTCGACATGATACGTACCGCAAACGGTCTCGACTTCGTGTGTGGCCATGAAGTCACGGATTTTTTCATTGTCGAGTGACTTCACGCTTGCGATTGCTGCACCAAGGACTTGCATTGCTGCGTAGTTTTGCGCTGAGTGGTAATCGGACTCGACGCCGAATGCGGCCTTGAACGCTTTCGCAAACGCGGCGTTGCCTTCGGTCTTGAGTTCTGCACTCCAGTTACTCGCAAAGAGGACGCCTTGCGAGTCTGCTCCGACTTCCTTCGCGAAGTTCGGTTCGGCAGGTCCAATGGTGAAGAAGAGCTCCTTCGGCGTGACGTTTGCTTGTTTGAGGGCTCGAATGATGCCGACGGAGTCTGGGAAGTACGAGATCGCCAGTACGACGTCAGGATTCGATTGCTTGATCTTCTGGACGATCGCCGTATAGTCAGACGCGTTGTGCGGATAGAGCTCGCTGAAGACGACGTCGAGGCCGGCGGCCTTCGCCAAGTCCGGAACCGCCTGAGCGATCGAGCGTGGGAACGCCGTGTCCTCGCCGGTCAATGCGATTTTTTTGTAGCCGTATTGTTTGGCAATCTGAATCGCGCCGTAGACATAGCGATCCGACGTCGCCGTTCCTTGAAAGATGTATTTGAGATTGCGCTTGAACGGCGCGACTGATGCGACTTCCGGCGAAATCATCGGCATCTTGTATTGATCTGCGATGTTCGCAACTGCCGCGGTAATTGCGCTGGAGTACGGTCCGACGATCAGATTCACGTGATCTTGCTGCACCAGCTTCTGATACTCGGTGACCGAGGTCGCCGGATCGCTGGCGTCGTCGTACACTTTCAGTTGAAGCTGTCGTCCGAGCCAGCCGCCCTTGGCATTCACCTGATTGATGTACAGCTGGTAACCTTCGAGCGCGTACTTGCCGACGTCCGCGTATGCCCCACTTTGCGAAACAGTCGTCCCGATGACGATCGGATCGGCAGCGCCGGCGGTGCGTGAGCTCGCGCCGATAAAAGATGCGAGAATCGCCGTGCTTAAAAGAAAAGCGATCCCTTTGGATGCTCTGAGTGGTTTCATGCCCCTCTCCTCCCGGTGAGTCTCCCTGGGTTATGAGGAGTAACGGTAGCCATCCTCCAAAAGTCGCACCATATAAAGGAGGCCACGATGACCACCCTGACCGCTTCCCCGGCACAAGTTTTCGTAACGCGACGCCTGGCCGAGTACGCCGTTAACCTTGGCTTCTCGGACATTCCAGCCGCGACGGTGGAAAAGACGAAGCAGGCGGTCCTCGACCTTCTGGGAATCGCGATCCGCGCCAGCATTGCCGGCGAATCGAGCGATGTCGTCCGGCGGGTCGTCGACTCGCTTGGAAGCGCGGGGAAAACGACGGGGATCGGAATCGGCCCGCGCTATCAGCCGCACTATGCGGCGCTATTGAACGGAACGTTCGCGCACACGCTCGACTTCGACGATACGCACGAGGGTGGATCGATCCATCCCGGAGCGCCGCTCATTCCGGCCGTGTTGGCCGTCGCCGAAGAGACGGGTGCCGCCGGCGCAAAGGTGATCGCGGCGATCGTCGCAGGCTACGATGCGACGGTCCGCATCGCCGAAGCCGCGGATCCGGCAGCGCATTACGATCGTGGGTTTCATCCCACCGCGACCTGCGGAACGTTCGGTGCGACGGCCGCACTCGCCAACGTCACGAACTCGAGCGCCGACGTGCTCGAAAACGCGTTCGGCATCAACGGCAGCCAATCGTCGGGCTCTTTACAGTTTCTGGAGAATGGCGCTTGGAACAAGCGCATTCACACGGGGTTGACTGCGCATAACGCAATTTTAGCGTTGCGCTTCGCGCAAGCCGGTGCGATCGGTGCGCGTTATGCGCTCGAGGGCCGTTCCGGATTTTTCCGCGGCTACACCGACGGCGCGGACGTCGAGCATGTCGTGCGCACGCTTGGAGAACGATTCGCGGTCGACGAGACGGCCTTCAAACCGTATCCGTCGTGCCGCTACTCGCACGCGGCCATCGACTTGATCTGCGAGATCGTCGCGGAAGCGAAGCTCAAACCCGATGCAGTCTCTGCAATTCGCATCGGGCTGCCGCGCAAAGGCATGGATCTGATCGGCGTTCCCGAGGACGCGAAGCGCTCGCCGCATTCGATCGTCGACGGACAATTCAGCATGTTCTTTCTGGCAGCCATAGCGCTGCTGCACGGCCGCATGACCTGGGATGATTACAAGCTGCTCGGCAATGCCGAGGTTGCACGCACGATCGAGCGCATCGAGGTGAGCCTGGATCCCGAGATCGACGCGCGTTTCCCGACGATGGCTGCAAGCGTCGAGATCGACACCAACGGCGCCAAGATCCGGAGAATCAACTGGACGCCAAAAGGCGAGCCGGACAAGCCGCTTACGTGGGCTGAAGTCGAAGCCAAGTTCCTCAGCTTAGCGGGTGCAGTCTACGACGATGCGCATTGCGCGCGAATCGTCAAGATGGTTCGCAGTCTCGAGCTGCTCGATGAGATCGGTGAGCTAACGACACTACTCGGCGGATGACGATCGACCAAGACGTCCTCGCGCAAATCCGCCGATTCGCAGAGAATGAAGTGCGTCCGGTCGCGCACGATCTTGAAGCACGCAACGAATATCCGACCGCGCTCGTCGCGCGCATGCGCGAGATGGGCCTGTTCGGCGCCATCGTCCCGGAAGAATACGGCGGTGCCGGCCTCAACATCAGCACGTACGCGGCGATCATCGAAGAGATTGCGCGCGTATGGATGTCGATCACAGGCGTGCTCAACAGCCATCTCATCATGTGCTACGACATCATTACGGGTGGAACCGAGCGGCAGCGCAAGGCGTGGCTTCCTGCGCTTAGCGACGGTTCGAAGCACGGCGGTATCATGCTCAGCGAGCCGGAAGCGGGAAGCGATCTGCAAGCGATCCGCGTAACCGCGCGCCGCGACGGTGATTCATACCTGATTCGCGGCACGAAGATGTGGGTGACGAACGGGCGCACCGGAAATACGTTTCTCGTCCTGGTGAAAACCGATCCCGATGCACAGCCGCGTCATCGCGGCATCAGCTTGTTCATCGTCGAGAAAGGCTACGGACCGGGATTCACGGTCAGTCGCGACATCGATAAGCTCGGCTATCGTTCACTCGACACGTGCGAGGTCGTCTTCGACGACTATCGTGTCCCCGCCGAGAATCTTCTCGGAGAAGTCGAGGGTTTGGGATTCAAGCAGATCATGAGCGGCCTCGAGCTCGGGCGTATTAACATCGCGGCTCGCGGTGTCGGCATCGCGCAAGCCGCGCTGGATGAAGCCGTTAAGTATTCACAGCAGCGCGAAACGTTCGGAAAGCCGATTTGGCAACATCAAGCCATTTCGCTCAAGCTCGCCGACATGGTGACAACCGTGAATGCGGCGCGACTTTTGACCTACGCGGCGGCGGAGCGCAAAGATTTGGGCGAGCGCTGCGACATGGAAGCCGGGATGGCCAAGCTTTTCGCAACCGAGACCGCCATGACGTGCTCGCTCGAGGCGATGCGCATTCATGGCGGTTACGGTTACACGAAAGAATTCGATGTCGAGAGATTCTTCCGCGACGTACCCTTGCTGATCATCGGCGAGGGCACGAACGAGATTCAAAAGACGATCATCGCCCGTCAGCTGATCGAGCGTAATCGCTTGAGCTAGGGCTGGTGCACCTGGTTGTGCTTCGTGTAGTAGATGCGGCCCGAGTTGTTGTTCAGCTCGCGATTGAGCTGGTGATATTGTCCGGCTGTAAGGTGTCCGTCGTCGTGGCGTAGATCGGCGCTGCGCTGCGCGTTGATGCGCGCGAGATGATTTTCGTCCCTGCGGTATTCACCGTAGGTGAGCGAGCCGTTACGAACGCCTTGATTGATGCGTGCTTGCTGATCGTGTTCGCGGTTGTAGACTTCGCCGGCTTGCGCGGCGAGCGGCAGCGCGGAGGCCGCCAGCACACCTGACGTAAGAACGGCGAGCAGAAGTTTGTGGTGTAATCTCATGTGCCGATTTTGCGACTTCGGCAGAAAAATACAACGCTTCACCCGTCTATTCTAAGGACGTTCTTAGCCCGGCTTAAGGCGCGGCTAATCCCCGAATTCGAAGAAGGCTTCGTATCGCTGCTTGTGCTCCGGCACCGAAGAGATGTCGAGTTTCCACAGCATGGGTTGAAGCTCGCTACAGATTGCTTCTGTAAGCGGACCGATCCAGACGGGATACTCGAGGAGGCGAGAAACGCGCTCCATCTGACGAACCGCCGTGCGTACGATGTGCCATGTTGCGGTGTTATCCGCTTGCGAATCTCCGCGAAAAGGCATGATGACGGTGCGCGAGTCGAGTGCCTCGAGCACCGAGCGAATGCGGTTGACGACGGCGGGAAACGCAGAGACCAGCTCGCTGCGAATTTCGCCTTTTTGTATGCCGCAAAGCGTGCTTATCGTGACGATCGATACCGGTTGCTTGTTGCGGTGGAGTAACGCAATAAGGCCACCGCATGCCAACGTCTCGTCGTCCGGATGCGGAGCGACAATTGTGGTGGGGCCGAATGTTTTGAGCGACTCGTGCGGGAGCTCGGTACCACTGAACGTAACGTGAGCTTCCCTTAACATAGCGTTGCCCGAGGCTACACGTCAGGAGTCCAGGAATCGTCAAGGAGTACATGAGGAAAATCGCTACGATACCGCCAAAAAGCGAGGCGAGAAAAATGCGAATTCTTATGGTCGAAGACGATCAGCGTATCGCGGGTCCTGTTGCAGACGATTTGCGATTGCAACAGCATGTGGTTGACGTAACGAGCGACGGGCGAGACGGCTTGAACTACGCGCTGGCCGGATCTTACGATCTGATGTTGCTCGATATCATGTTGCCCGGAATCGACGGCCTTACGATTTGCCGTAAACTGCGCGATGCCGGCGATCAGGCAATGATTCTCGTCATCACGGCGCGTGATGCGATCGAAGATAAAGTTGCAACGCTCGATGCCGGCGCCGACGATTACATCGTCAAACCGTTCGATCTCGCGGAGCTAAGCGCGCGGGTGCGCGCGGTATCGCGGCGGACGCGCGAGTCGCGCCCGATGGTCTTGGAGCGCGGACCGCTCTCGCTCGATCCCAAGAGCGCGCGCGTAACCTTCGAAGGCCGGCAAGTCCCGCTCACGCGGACCGAGCACGCCATCCTCGAAACGCTGATGCGCAATTCGGATCAGATTTTTACGAGCTCGATGCTGCTCGATCGCGTCGTGACGTTCGACGTCGGTAGCGGAACCGGCTCGATCAAGACGCACATTGCAAATCTGCGCCGCAAGCTGCGCTCGGCCGGATGCACGGATCCGATCGAAACCGTCTACGGCCTGGGATATCGCCTCAGCGAGCTAGCCTGAAAGCGGGCTAAGCCAAAGAAGGTGGCCGGCGCGGCAGCGTAACCGTAAACCTGCTGCCGGCTTGAACGTGGCTCGTCACGAAAATGCGGCCGCCGTGACGTTCGGCGAGCGCGCGTGCAATTGCAAGCCCGAGTCCGCTGCCGCCGTCATTCCCGCGTGTCGCCGAGCCGCGCCAGAATCGATCGAAGATCCGGTCGAGATGTTCGGGAGCGATACCCACCCCACTGTCCTCTACGGAGACGTGCACGTTGACCGGATCGCCGGTGCACGAAACGAGCACCGAACCTCGTTCGGGCGTATAACGGATTGCATTCTCGACCAGGTTTGCAATGATGCGCGAAACCTGTTCCGGGTTGCCGATCACTTGGCCGGCGGCGCCGGGCTCGACTTCGAGCTGGATCGATTTCGTCGTCGCCGAATCGCGATATCGCTCGCAGACCTGCTTGACGATCGTATCGACGTGCACCGTGAACATCTCGCGCTCGAGCGAACGCCCGGCGCGGGCAAGGATTAAGAGATCGTCCACGAGGCGGTTCATCTCTTTCGCAGTCGCGGCGATCGAGATCAAGCGGTTTTTCGTTTGTTCGGTCATCGCGGGCGCTTCGTGCAACGCGACGGCAGCCGTTGTCGAGAGCGCGGTCAGCGGGCTGCGCAGCTCATGCGACGCATCCGCGGTAAACTCACGCAGACGCTCGTAGCTGGCTTCCGAGCGCGCAAGCGATGCCCGTGCGAGCATCGATCCGCCGACGCTTGCGGCGAGAATTGCCAGCAGCGACCCGAACATGATGCCCAGATCGAGCGCGCCGACCCCTTGCCCGAATGCGTCGCTCGTCAGCGCTGCCCGTACGTAGCCGATGTCTTGGTGCTGTATGTTTTGCAAGAAGATCGTATATGTTTCCAAACGTTTGCCGCCGGCGCCGGTCAGCGCGAACCGTCCGAGCTGCGGCGGGACATATCCGGGCGGCTCGTTTCCGCGCCGTGTGACGAGCCGCTTCTGCGAATCGAACCATTCGAGACCTTCGACTTTGGGATCGACGTCGAAGCCACCGAGCGAATGTTCGTTGACGACGAATCCGCCCGGTACAAAGTCGGTCGCGGCCTCGCCGGCGCGCGCGAGCGTCGCAAGCCGGTTCGTGGCTTGCTGCTGCACGATCGACTCGAACGAGAACCGAACCGCCGCTGCAAAGATAATAATGACGACGGCAAATGCGCCCAAGTACGACGCAAACAGCCGACGCTCGAGCATCGTATTCCCTTAGGAGCACCATCGCCGGCGTCCCTCCAGGCGAGCGCTTCGAGCCGTCGAAAAGGGCCCGCATCATGAATGGCCAGACGCTGCAGCCACTCGTTATCGAGCCGAAAGAGACCACCGCTATCTGGGGTGGCGATGCCCTCGTCAAAGACTATGGCAAGAAGGGCGATCCGAACGCGACGCTCGGCGAATCGTGGGAGTGTTGGGACGAGAATACCGTCCGCAACGGGCCATACGCCGGAAAGTCGATCGCGGAACTACGCGCGCTGCTCGGCAACCGTCTCATGGGAACGCTCGAGACAGGTCGCATCTTCCCGGTTCTCACGAAAATTATCGACGCTCGCAAGAATCTCTCCGTCCAAGTCCATCCCGACGATGCATACGCACAGCGCGTCGAGCACGAGCCGTTCGGCAAGACCGAGTGCTGGGTGATTCTCGAAGCGCAGCCGGGCTCCGAGCTCGTCCTCGGGTGGACGAAGGCAACGACGCGCGACGAATATGAGCGTCGCGTCAAAGACGGTACGCTCGGCGATATCCTGCGCCGCGTTCCGGTGAAACCGAACGACGCATTTTATCTTCCGTCCGGAACGCTGCATGCGATCGGTGAGGGCATTCAGCTCTTCGAAACGCAGCAGGCCAGCGACCTAACATACCGGATCTTCGATTGGAATCGCGTCGGGCCCGACGGCAAACCCCGCCAGCTGCACGTTGAAAAAGCTGGTGACGTTTTGAACTACGCCGCAGGCACGACCGCACAAACGAACCATCTGCAGTACGACGTCGACGGCGTGCACGCCGAAGCGTATATTGCCGATCCGCGCTTTGTGGTCGAGCGCATCAGCGTTTCCGAGAAGAAGGGAACGCTGCTCCCGGAGGGCGAGCCGATCATCATTATGACGCTCGATAACTCGATGACGCTCGTCACCGATGAATCGACGACGCAGCTCGAGCGTTGGACGACTGCGCTCGTGCCGGCAGAGCTCGTTGCCGTCGATGTTGTGGGCGGCGCGGCGCTGCGCGTTACGCCGAATCGCGACGTTTTCGTACGCCGTGTCGAGCGCGCCGGCGTCTCGAGCGCACAGCGCGACGCGTTTCTAAGTCAGTTCGGATCGACTACGTTGTCATCCCGAGCGTAGAGCCGTAGGCTCGTAGTTCGAGGGATCGCTAGCGCCGGACGAGTGGACCCGGGCGCGACGAGAGCCGCCGGAAGAAGCCGACCACGAAGAGACCGGCGACAATAAGCGCGGCGATGAGCGCACCGACCAGAAGCGCCTTGAGGATGAACGCCAAAACGACAAGCGCTACGATGCCGAGCGCAACGATGACCGTCAGGCGAATAAAGAAACCCACTGCGTAGACCTCCATTAGCTTCTACGGCCGAGGCCGTCCGGAGGTTTCAGAGGCGGCCAAGCCGGTCCAGGACCGTATAGATCGCGCCGACGTGATTGCATACGTTGATCTCGCCGCTGTGCAAGAGGTCGATAACCTTGTCGAGCGCGACGAGCTCGACGTCGATCTCTTCGGTTGGGTCCAGATGCCGTTGCTGCGTGAGCGCGACGTCGCGCGCGAGGAAGAGCGAAAAGCGCCCGTTCGAGTTCGTCGGATCGACGATGAATGTTTGGATGTGTTCGAGCGCGTCCGGAGGCGCATATCCGGTTTCTTCACCAAGCTCGCGCAGCGCAGCCCCCTCGGCTGATTCGCCTTGGTCGATCATCCCTGCGGGCAGCTCGAGGACGACTTCACCAATGCCGTGCTTGTACTGCCGAACGAGTACAACGTTCCCTTCCGGCGTAATTGGGAATATAACGACGAAGCCGCGTGTTTCGCGCACGTGGTAGCCTTCGATGATCGTTCCCGCGGGAAGCTCGATCCGATCGCGGCGCAACTTCAAGTGCGGCGTGTCGATAATGAGCTCGGATTTGAGGATCTTCCAGTCCGGCATGATAACTGCCGGGACTACGCGAAAAGCATTGTAACGTCTTGCGAGGGAGCGAAGGGCCAATCGATAGACTACGTATCGGAGAACTCTACGACACAACGTACGGCACGCTCTGGAAAGAAGGACCGTACTTTCCCCGCGGAACTCGCGTCCAAGTAGTCGGATTGCATGTCGATCAGGGATTTTGCGTTCGATTTCCGGGTGACGCAGACGGCGAACCACTTGAAGCATGGGAAGATTGGGACGAGCTCGATTTCCTTGCTGAAGAAGGTTCGATAGAACCGTCGGGAGATTTGTCGCAGTCTGCGCTCGCCGAAGCGCGCGAAGTGCTCAACGAAGCCGAAGACGGCTGTCATTTACACTTAGACGAAGAGTAAGAACGCAATTGGCTCATGCCTAAATGGTATGACCGTTATGCCGTTATTGCGATTCTTTTCGCAGCCGGCGCTATTTTGCCGTTCTGGCCGGCGCAGGGCCGCATCATCTGCGCACTCCTCGCATTCGCGATCATCATCGTCGTGCTCGTCATTCGACTGCAGCGGCACGCGTCGACGATAACCGGATCACGTTCAACGATCGTCGATATGGAATCACGGATCGATCGCATCCGCGCCGAACGTGACAAACGCTTTAACCGCCGATAGTCTCGACGCGCCAGTCTTCGTCGAGGTCTGGCGAGGCCCGCGAATCGAGTCGCGTCATCGCGTGGCGCTCTGCGCCGTCGACGTTTCGGGAAAGACGCTGTTAGAGGTGGGAACGGTCGACGTTCCGGTCTATTTGCGCTCTTCGGCAAAGCCCTTCATTGCGGCGGCGTCGGTCCGCGCGGGAGCGGTTGACGCGTTCGGCTTCGATGACCGTGAGCTGGCGTTGATGTGTGCCTCGCACGCCGGCGAGCCCGAACACATCGAGACTGCGCGCTCCATGCTCGCGAAAGCCGGGCTGGGGGAGAATGCGCTTCTGTGCGGCGGCCAGCCGAGTGCCATCCATAACAATTGCTCGGGAAAGCACGCGGGCATTCTGGCGCTTTGCAAGCACATCGGCGCGCCGATCGCGACGTATCTCGAACCGGACAACCCGGCGCAAAAGCTGATTCTCGCGCTGTGCTCGCGCGTGATCGACGAGCCGTTGCCGCCCGACCGGATCGCGGTCGACGGCTGCGGCATCCCGGTTTTCGCGACGAGCTTACGCCGCGCTGCGCGCGCTTTTGCGCGATTCGCCGCGCTTGCGGAGCTCGAAGAGGACGATCGTGAAGCGCTCGAGCGCTGCCGGACGGCGATGGCCCAAAACCCATGGTTCGTGTCGGGGACGGGACGCTTCGATACGTCGCTGATCGAATCGACGGGCGGTGCCGTCATCGGCAAAGGCGGCGCCGAAGGTTTTCACGGCAGCGCGATCACGCACACAGGCGTGGGCCTCGCAATCAAAGTCATCGACGGCACCAATCGTGCAACCGCGCCGAGCGTTATGGCGGCGCTCACGAAACTCGATGCGCTGACGCCGGCTGCGCAAGATCTGCTTGCGCCGTTTACGCAGCCGCCCGTGCGCAACGTTGCCGGACGAATAGTCGGATCGATTCGCGCTACGATCTCGCCGAGCGGCCTTGGATGAACGTCGCGCGCTGCGCGTTGTTCATTGGAATCGTTGTGTCGCTTGACATTGTCGAGCCTCAGCTACTTGGGTCGTCGCGCGTATCGAGCAGCGCTCAATTTTCTCGTACGGATTCGGCCTAGTGACGAATGCCAAACGGCTGTACGCCGAGGGACTTGGGATAGGTGCGCTTGTCGGAGGCATCCTCGTTGGCGCCTTGATCGCATCGAAAAGCATCTGGATCGAGAGAGCTTCGGACATGCACGGGGTGAATTGGCTTTGGGTTATCGTGTGGGCAGCGATCGCGATCGTGATGGCTATTGCCGAAGAAGCCTTTGTGCGCGGATATGTGATCTACTCGCTCAGCCGCGTGATTGGTTTTTGGCCTTCGGCGCTCGCCTCTACGGTGCTCTTCCTCGCAGTCAATCGCGATGGTTTGCAAAATCCGCTCGATGTACTCAACTTAACTGGATTGGGATTGCTGGCGTGCTTCGCTCTTTTGAAAACCGGTTCGCTGTGGCTTGCGGCCGGTTTCCATGCCGTCTTCGATTTCGTTCAATACTTTGTCGCAAGCAACTTTTCAGACTGGAATTTGCCGCATGGTAGATTGTTCGATATCGTAGCACTCGGACCGAATTGGATAACCGGCGGGCAGTCGGGAATCGAAGCCAGCATTTTCGTGTGGCCCGTGGCGGCTGCGCTTTTTGTTTATGTCTCGCGTCGGTTCCCGCAAACGTCTTCAACGTTTACGAGGCCGCAAATCTCGTAGCGAAAGATAGAGGTCCGTCGCTTCTGCAGCACGCCTAAGTGCGGCATCTTTTGTAGCCAGCTTGCAGTTGCGCCGCATCGCGAGTTCGAGGTAAGCGGCATCATAGACTGTCAAACCGTGTTTCCGCGCTATGGAGGTTTCGAGGCCGAATCCCGGCTCGAGGTCCACTTGAATATTGAGCGCTTGCAGATCGGCCAAATTTTGTGCGAGGTCGGCATCGCCGACGCGTTTACTGCGAAGCGCCGACAGCAGCACGTTCTGAATTTCCCAACGCCACAACGCTGGGACGACTCCACCATCGGCCGCGACCTTCTCGGCGACATATCTCGAATACGCGTCGCGCTCGTCTGCGAATATCCACGACGCGGTGACTGATGCGTCGAGAACGATGATCATCGCTTTCGACCGGAATCTCGCAATTCGCTGATGGATCGACCGCCGAGCGTTACTTTGGATGCAAGCAAACGCGCCATGGCTGCTCGTGGATCACGCTGCACTTCATTCTTAACCGGAGAGATCTTGGCCACGGCATTTCCGTTGCGAGTGACGATCACGGTCTCGCCCGCTTCGACCTCACGCAGAATCTCGCTGAGCCGCGTCTTTGTCTCATAGGAT
>Ga0302324_100013188_pt1 | contig 16789 bp, 16 predicted proteins | sample Palsa_T0_1_FD_201949 | JGI IMG/M metagenome (GOLD analysis project Ga0302324, IMG submission 201949) | Peat permafrost microbial communities from Stordalen Mire near Abisko, Sweden - Palsa_T0_1 | ecosystem: Environmental > Terrestrial > Soil > Palsa > Peat permafrost | place: Sweden: Abisko...
TGCTGGTTCATAGGGGCAAGAAGGCGAATGGCGTTTATCTATTGCTCAAAGGAAACGCCAGAGTGCAAATCCCTTTACGATTTAAAACAGTAACCATCGGGCCGGGCGAGATCTGCGGAGAAATGTCACTCCTCGAAGATGCGCCCGCCAGCACCAGCGTGGTTGCCGACGAGGACATTGAAGCCTATCACCTCGACCGTTCCACGCTCGAGACCTTGTTTGAGCTGTTCCCCCACCTCGCTTCGCGCTTTTACCGGTCTTTGGCCAGGAATCTGTCTCGCCGTCTCAGGGAGCTGCTCGGGACCGGTTCTGTTCCAGCGCCCAGTGTAGAGAAACCTTTATCCTGACAGGTGGTTTCTCAAATGTTGGTTGGGCGCTAAACAGAAGGTTAGGGCACGACCCAGACGTGGTTGCGGGGACGCGCGATACGAACATTGTTCCACCGGACTCAACGAACAGACTGCAAGGCAAGGATCAAACTCTCCCAAGACAAAAAGCGCCCCGGAACTCTTTCGAGTCTCGGGACGCCCGAACAGCCCTCCCCCAGAACTGCTCGAGGACGATAGTAGTTGCGGTTCAATCGGTTTGTGGATTACCCTTAGGCGCCATGCCATGGCACGAGACGGCGGAAGCTCGCCGGATGGCCGTTCTTGGGCATTTCTCCTCGAAGTTGATGAGCACATTCCGGATAGACGAGGTCCGTTTGAGAACACAGCGGGCCACGCACCGGACGCAAAAGGGCTGTATTAGTGTGCATCGCTTTGCAGTTTCACATTTCTAGTCTGGTCTGGGATACGGGCTAACCAGTATTAAATTCAACAGTTTACGTTTTCCATTAGTTTGGCACTCGGTTTGCTCTGAAAGCATTGCGCGTGCCCGATTTGGCGCGACCAGCGGAGGCCTGAAGTCCCCCGGAATTTAGTTCAGGAGGAAGCGATGATGAAGCGGGTAGTTTTGATGGTTGTACTGGGCCTGGCTTTGCCCTTGGCGGCGTTTGCGGGCAATGTGGATTTCACCAATACCGGCGGCACCCTTGCAGGAACTTCTGCAGGCCTCACCCTTACTGGTTCTGAGCTCACGGTAGTCGATGGCCTCGGAGGAGCCGGTACGGTCACGGGCTCATTGGGCAGCTTGAGCTTTTCGACCGGCATGCTGATGTCAGGAAGTCTGACAACGGGCGCTGTATTCTCCGGGGGTGGAAGCTTTGTGATCACCGGCAATGGCACGGGTGGCATTCCGAGCGGCACGATCTTCAGCGGTACATTCAGTGGCCCAGTAACTTGGACCGAAGTAACCACTCCTGGGCCGAGCGGTTCCATCTACTACATCCTGACCGGTTCGATCTCCGGCACTTGGTACAACGGGACGACCGTAAATGGGGCTACCACGCAGATTACCTTTAACGCCGGCAAGAACGGGTTTACCGGATCGGTGGGACTGGGCAGCGGCGACACGATCATCACTACGACCGTTCCCGAGCCGGGCACCCTTGGATTGCTGGGAACCGGGTTGGTTGGCCTGGCTGGAATTGTTCGCAAGAAGCTGAAAGCCTAACTTCACACACTGTCCGCCTCTCTTGAAGCCCCGCCGCAGGCGGGGCTTTTGTTTTGCTGCGTGGTCCCCACCGTGCCAAACCTTACAATACTGGCGCACCTGCGAATTACCGCAGTAACCCAGAAGCCGGGATTAGCGTTGACCCCGTCGGTCCGCCTCCTTACATTCTCCACAGGGGGTCTTTATGAAAGACATTCATGAAGTGTTGCGGCAGAAGCAGACAAAGTACGCCCAACTGGGAAAGCAGATCGAGATGCTTCAGCAGGCGGCGGAGAAGCTGCGGGAAGTGGCTCCCTTGCTCGCCGAAAATGATGAAGAAGATAACCCGGTTTTGATGGAAGTCGACGAGGCTTCGCCTCACTCCGATGCCATGGCGGCGGGAGCGGGTGCGAGTAGTTCGAGCGCGTCCAAGGGTGTTCGGCCCACGGCGCCTCGCTGGCCATAAATCCGCTGTGCTTCGGCGGGGAATCTAGTTATGAACCTTCTGGCATTGCTCCTTTCCACTGACGACTCCGCCTCCGAGATCCTGAGCCGGGTTCTGCCGGCCTCTGGCATTGCGGTGGAGCGTCTCAGCGATCTCACCACGGCCGTCGAACGTCTTCAGCAGCAAAGGTTCGACGCGCTCGTCATTGATTTTGAAGACCCGAAGGCCGCTGCCGAGGTGCTGGAAGAGGCCCGCAGACTGAATTCGGGAAACGCGCTCGTCACCGTCGCCTTGGTTGCGGAACGCACCAAGACACGCGATATTCTTAGCGGCGGCGCGCATTTTGTGCTATACAAACCAGTCTCCGATGACTCAGCCACGGCCGGCTTGCGCGCTGTGACCGCGTTGCTAAATCGCGAACGTCGCCAAGCCTACCGCGTTCCCGTCCAGGTTCCGGTCGAACTCACGCTGTCCGATGCCGGTAAAGCCGAGGGAATTTTGCTGGACCTGAGCGAATCCGGAATGGACGTGCTTACGGCTGAACCGCAGGCTCCAGGCGCGCTGCTGAGTTTCCGCTTTCAGTTGCCCGACGGAAGTCTGGAAGTCAATGCTCACGGGCAGGTGGCATGGGCGAACCCGAACGGTCAAACGGGAGTCCATTTTCTGGACCTGGAGCAGTCGATCAAGGCCCAGCTCCGGCTCTGGCTGCAGGCCGCGGCGGGGACTCATGGTGGGCCGGAGCAGAGCGTTTCCCGCTGCAAGCTCACCGATCTGAGCCTGGGCGGCTGTTACGTGGAAACCGATTCGCCGTTTCCGGAGAAGGCGTTGGTCGACCTTTGCCTGAGAACCAGCGACGTCGCCGTCCACACCGATGGCATGGTGCGCGTTACCCACCCGGGTCACGGCATGGGCGTGGAGTTCCCTTCCCGTACGCCGGAACAGCGCCTCGAGGTAAGTAACCTGATCAGTCTTCTCCGCAGTTGTCCAGAATCCATGCTCGAATTTAGTGTTTCTCCGCGCGCCCTGACAGCGGATATGAGCCAATTCGGGCACGCGCGCCCGCTACCGGACCAAACCGTGGAGGACCTGACCTCGCAAGACCCGACGACGGAATACCTGGAAGATCCTTTGCTCGAATTGCTCCAACAAGGCTCGACGCTACAAGAGGAAGACTTCCTCGATAAACTTCGCCGCCAGCGTTCGGGTGAGAGCCTCGCAACCTAGCTTGCAGTCCCTGCCCGCTGGCTTCCCTGCCCTGTGTTGTTCACTCTCATTGCTTCAATTTTTTGCTTTAGCAACGCCTCTCGCGGCAGTTGGCTGGCAGAGGTTTTAGGGGCAGCGCAAAGGGAGGAAAGCGACAGGCGGCGAGATTAGCGGAGTGTGCGAGAGGCCTGCGTTGGCTGGTTTTCGGAGGGAAGAACCCGTGCCCCGTCTCTGGCACGGGTTCTTCCGACTCCGTGGCTTGTTCCACCCAATGCGAGCATGCTAGCTCTTCCCTGTTGCGTGGCGGTTTCAGGAATATTAAATCTGGGTTAAATAAAGTGGATCAGGCAGGTGCAGGGTTGTGACCCTTGTGCGAACATGTACACCAACGAACGCATCGTCTCTGCGTGGAGGCCGGTGGGAGCGAATCTGGCGGCAACCGCAAAATCGGGTCGGGTGGGCGGCGCGCTCAACGACTCCCGTAGCAGCCTAGCCTGGATGCCGCTGTTCTCGATCGCCGCTGTGGCCTTCGCGGTTGAAATTCCTTTCTTCCTTCGCGGTACCCCCTCCGGCCACGATGTCGAATTCCATATGTACTCGTGGCTGGAAGTTCTCTCGCAATGGAAACAAGGCATCGTTTATCCGCGCTGGGCTGCCTTGGCGCACTTTGCTTATGGCGAGCCACGTTTCATCTTCTATCCTCCGGCATCGTGGATTCTGGGGGCGACCCTCAGCGCGATCTTTCCTTGGACGCTAGTCGCCAGCATCTACATTTGGATCGCTCTGGTGGCTGCGGGTGTATCCATGTTTCTGCTGGCGCGGCAGTGGCTTGACCGGCGCGACGCAACCTTCGCTGCTGTGCTGTACGCCGTTAATCCATATCACCTGGTGATCGTCTATTGGCGGAGCGCGTTCGCCGAACTACTGGCCAGTTCCCTGTTACCCCTGCTGCTGTTGCTATTGTTGCGAGCCGACGAAAAGGGCCGACGCGTGACCGTCTTTCTGGCCCTGTTGCTCGGTTGTGCCTGGCTGGTCAACGCACCGGCAGCCGTCATGATCCACTATTCCCTGGGGTTGCTGATGGTCGTCATCGCTTGGCAGAGGCGCTCGCCGCGGGTTCTCGTGGTGGGAACTGCGGCCATGCTTCTGGGCGCGGCTCTGGCCGCCTTCTATTTGTTGCCGGCCTTCTACGAACAGAAGTGGGTCGACATTGCAGCGGCCGTCTCCGCCGGTTCGCGTCCACAGGACAATTTCTTGTTTATCCATACCACCGACAGCGATCACGATGCCTTCAACCGCGTCATTTCCTGGATTGCGCTCGCGGAGATCCTGCTCACCCTTGCAGCGGCCTGGGCGGCACGAAGCTGGGGTAGCCGTAATCGCACGCTGTGGTGCGTGCTCCTGGCTTGGAGCGCGGCGTGCGCAGTGCTTATGTTATCGATCAGCAGTCCCCTGTGGAACATTCTTCCCAAGCTCGGCTTCATGCAGTTCCCCTGGCGTTGGATGTTATGTCTCGGCGTTCCTTTCACTTTGCTGACCGTGCTGGGTGTGCGCCGGTGGGCAGTGCGTTCGGCAATCTACCTGGCTGCGCTGTGCGTGCTCGCATTCGTATGGCAGCACTTCCGGGCGCCCTGGTGGGACAACGCCGCCGAGCTGCGCGAGATGCGGGATACTGTGGCGACTGGCCTCGGTTACGAAGGTTCCGATGAATATACGCCCGTGGGCGCCGATCCTTCGTCCGTCGATAAAAACGCCCGGCGCGTGACGGTCGACGGACCCGCTCACGCAGCGATCCGGGTCTCCGACTGGACTGCCGAACAGAAGCTCTTCACCGCGGAGATGTCAGCGCCGGACAATCTCGTTTTGCATCTGTTCGACTACCCGGCTTGGCGCGTGCTGGTAAATGGCCAACTCGTGCAGCCTAGCGCGCGCGAGGGCACCGGGCAGATGCTGGTTCCCGTGGAAGCGGGCGCGAATCGGGTGCAGATCAGTTTTGTTCGTACCTGGGATCGCTGGGTGGGAGGATGGATTTCGTTGCTGACCCTGATTCTGATTTTTGTCTCTACCCAGTACGAAGTTGCGCTGAGCTGGATCCCAAGTCGGGCCAGGTGAAATGATGCGAAGGATCCTCATCGCTACTTCCAATTCTGGTAAGCTGCGCGATTTCGCTGGCGCCGCCGTGCAACACGGAGTCGAAATCGCCGGCATCCCCGGCTTCTCTTCCCTGCCAGCCGTGGTCGAGGATGGCCTCACCTTCGAAGCCAACGCCCGCAAGAAGGCCGAGGAGTACAGCCGTCATGTCCCGGGAGGGATGGTCGTCGCCGACGACTCCGGCTTGGAAATCGATACCCTGAACGGCGCTCCCGGCGTGCATTCCGCCCGCTACGCCGCACCTGATCTGCAAAATAAGCAACCGCATCAAGCGGACGCAAACACCGACGACAAGGCCAACAATGCGCGCGTTTTGCGCGAACTGCACGGCGTTCCACCGGACGAACGCACAGCCAGATTTGTCTGTGTGCTGGCTGCCGCGCGTGACGGCAAGACTCTGGCCACATTTCGGGGCACGGCCGAAGGAATCATCCTCGATGCTCCGCGTGGCGCGAATGGCTTCGGCTACGATCCGTTGTTCTACTTTCCTCAGATCCAGAAAACATTTGCGGAGCTGACCGCAGAAGAGAAGTCAAAATACAGCCACCGCGGCGCGGCGTTCGGGCAACTCCTGCAATGGATCTCGACGAGCCGTACCGACGAAACCTGATCGATTCGAGATGCGGCGTCCATGCGCCTCACTCTTGGAGCCCCGGCGCCTCTCATCACGTAGTTCGCTATGCAGCCGCGGAAACGGCTTCTGCAAAGCTTGCCTACGCTCGAGTTCCGATGCGCTTCACCACTCCAGCCGGGCAAACCTCGAGCGCCGCAGTAAGGCGGCACATCGTGGGTTACCACACGATTGGCCCGACACCACCTGCACCGATCGTGACTCCTTTCAAGATGAACATTCCGGAAGCCGATCCATTCCCGTTTTCGTCGAAGAACAACAGATTCCGCGCGGCAGGTCATGGGCTCCTTCGATCGACACCTGTCCGGTAGTTCTCTAAGCGAATTCTCTTCTGCGCGGCATCCTCGACGAGCCTTTTTTCTGGTGCTTTCCTTGACTTCGCTTCACCCGCCGCAGGATAATGAGCGGTTATTTTGTCATCTTTGCGCGCATAAGAACTCATCATCATAAGAGGAGCGATTCGTGGCGTCAGCAGCCAGTTCTACTGCTCCCGTTGTAAATCAAGCTAGAACGCATAGGGTCGCGCCCTTGCGCGCCGGCCAGGGTATGTCGTTTGTTTTGCGCCGGTTGCATTCCCTGTCTGGCATCGTTCCGGTGGGCGCGTTTCTGTTTGAACACATTCTGATTTCCAATTCGACCGCCATCAGCGGGCCTGACGCCTATGCCCGGCAGGTAAGCTTCCTGGCCAACCTTCCGCTGGTATTCTTTCTTGAGTTCTTTGGGATCTGGTTGCCGATCGCATTCCACGCCCTCTACGGCTTCTACATTTGGTATCGCGGTGAGGGGAACGTGGGCGAATATCCCTGGACCGGAAACTGGATGTACACCGCGCAGCGCTGGACCGGAGGCATCGCCTTCGCCTACATCATTTGGCACACCTGGACAATGCGCTTTACCGGGATTGACTTGCACGCATATCCCAACGCTTCTTTCGGAAAGGTGCAGGCTGAAGTATTTCAGACTCCGTACTTCCTGTTTTATGTTGTTGGCTTGATCGCGGCTTCATGGCACTTCGCCTACGGCATCTGGCTGTTCTCGGCGAAGTGGGGCATCGTCTCCGGGGAAAAGGCGCAGAAGCGATTCTTGGTTGTGTGTTTGGCATTCTTCTTTCTCTTGACCGGCGCGGGACTGGCCAGCCTTACCTCGTTCCGGTCCCGCCCGCAGCAGCCGACTGAGTCAGGAACCGCGGCGATACACGGGAACCAGCAAATTACAGAAAGCCGATAAGGAACGATGGCAGCTCCCAAAATTATTGTCATAGGCGGCGGTCTCGCCGGACTTTCCGCCGTGATCAAGATTGCGGAGATGGGGGCGAACGTCGATCTCTTCTCCATTGTTCCGGTGAAGCGCTCGCACTCGGTCTGCGCGCAGGGCGGTATCAACGCGGCCAAGAACCTGAAGGGCGAAGGCGATTCCACTTGGCAGCACTTTGACGACACGGTCTACGGCGGCGATTTTCTGGCCAACCAGCCCCCGGTCAAGGACATGTGCGAGGCCGCGCCCGGCATCATCGATCTGCTCGACCGCATGGGCGTGCCCTTCAACCGCACCCCGGAAGGCTTGCTCGACTTCCGTCGCTTTGGCGGGACGCTTTACAACCGCACCGCGTTTGCCGGCGCCACCACCGGCCAGCAGCTTCTCTACGCGCTCGACGAGCAGGTTCGCCGCTACGAATCCGAAGGTAAAGTGAAGAAGTACGAGCACTGGGAGTTTCTCTCCGCCGTGCTGGATGGAAACCGCGTCTGCCGCGGCATCTGCGCCATGGACTTGCGCAGCATGGCAGTGCGAACTTTCCCGGCCGATGCCATTATCATCGCCACCGGGGGCAATGGGGCGATTTTTGGTAAGTCGACAAACTCTGTGGTCTGCACCGGCTCGGCGCAGTCGGCTCTTTACCAGCAAGGCTGTTATTACGCCAACGGCGAATTCATCCAGGTGCATCCCACCTGCATCCCGGGCGAAGACAAGCTGCGGCTGATGTCGGAGTCGGCGCGCGGCGAGGGCGGTCGCGTCTGGGTGCCGAAAAAGCCTGGCGACCAGCGCGATCCCAAGTCGATCCCGCAAGGTGAGCGCTGGTACTTTCTCGAAGAGTGGTATCCCAAGTATGGCAACCTGGTTCCGCGCGATATCGCTACCCGGGCCATATTTAAGGTCGTGTACGAACACAACCTCGGCATCGATGGCAAGCCGATGGTCTATCTCGACCTCACCCACATCGACCGCAAGATTCTCGACCGCAAGCTGGAAGGCATTCTCGAAATCTACGAGAAGTTTGTGGGCGACGATCCCCGCGACACTCCCATGAAGATTTTCCCCGGCATGCATTACACCATGGGCGGCCTGTGGGTGGACTTCAAACAGGCCACGAATATCCCCGGCATCTACGCTGCCGGCGAGTGCGAGTATCAGTATCACGGTGCGAATCGCCTGGGCGCGAACTCGCTCGTCTCCTGCATTTACGGCGGAGCCATTGCCGGACCGAACGCGGTGAAGTACGCGCGCGGCTTGCAGGCGGTTTCTGATGGCAGTGGCTGGCTCGACGCCGAGAAGAAAAAGCAGGAAGAAAGCAATGCCCTGCTCATGAACAACCAGGGCACGGAGAACCCCTTCCGTCTGTGGCAGGAACTCGGCCAGTTGATGACCAAGGATTGCACCGTCATCCGCTACAACAAGAATCTGCAGCAGACGGATGCGAGGCTGGTCGAGATGCTCGAGCGCTTAAGAAAGGTCAACCTCAGCGACCGCACGCAGTGGGCGAACACCAGCGTGGTCTTCACCCGCCAGCTTTATAACATGCTGCAGTTGGCAAGGGTGATAGCCCAGGGGGCCCGCTTGAGGGACGAGTCGCGCGGCGCGCACTACAAGCCCGACTTCCCAGATCGCGACGACAAGAATTTCTTGAAGACGACAAAGGCATATTTCGCGCCGGATGCCGATGAGCCGAAGTTTGAGTTCGAGCCGGTGGATGTGTCGCTGATTCCGCCAAGGCCGAGGAAGTATGACGCCGCGAAATAAGGGCGGCCTAGGAGGAATCGGGAAGGGCACGAGTTTCCCTCGTGCCACCTTGGACGATAGCCGCGACTTGACCAGGGCGCGAGGATAGCTAACGGGCCATCTCAATCCGACGGTTGGCGCCGACTGGAAGTGCTCGGGTGAAGTTCAATGTTGCTGCCGCGACGAGTCTGACCCGAGTCGCAGAAGACACAGAAGCTTTAGGAAAAGCTGATATCAATGGCGAACTCTAAATCCGTCCTCATCAAAATCAAGCGCCAAGACACTCCGACGTCTAAGTCGTACTGGGAAGAGTTCGAACTTCTACACCATCCCGGCATGAACGTGATCTCCTGCCTCATGGAAATCGCCGCCCACCCCGTTACCCGCGACGGCAAGGCGACTACGCCCATCACCTACGACTCGAATTGTCTCGAAGAAGTCTGCGGCTCCTGCGCCATGCTCATCAACGGACGCGCCCGCATGGCCTGCTCCGCCTTGATCGACAATCTTGAGCAGCCAGTCAAACTTGAACCTTTCTCGAAGTTTCCCGTGGTCCGCGATCTCGCGACCGACCGCAGCGTAATCTTCGAGAACCTGAAAGCCGTCAAAGCCTGGGTTCCGATCGACGGCACCTACGACCTCGGCCCCGGCCCGCGCATGACGGCGGAAGAGCAAGAACAGGCCTATCCCATCTCGCGCTGCATTTCCTGCTGTTGCTGCATGGAGGCCTGCCCGCAGTTTAACGAAGACACGGGCTTCGTGGGCGCGGCTACGATCGCGCAGGTGCGCTTGTTCAACACGCATCCTACGGGCAAAGCGCTCGAGCGCGAGCGTCTGGCAGCGCTGATGGGCGATGGCGGCATCCAGGAGTGCGGCTACGCGCAGAACTGCGTGGAGGTTTGCCCCAAGGATATTCCGCTGACTCGCTCCATTTCCGAGGTGGGCGCCGCGGTCATGAAACAGGCCATCGGTGACCTTTTCCGGCGCTAATTTTTGTCATACTCCCCCAACCCAGCTGCCCTGTTCTGTCCCTTGTGGAGCTAACTGGTTGCCTTTGGAGCAAATGAATTAGGCCCAAACGCCGCGCGGGGATGGCGTTTCGCGTGCTCCCATCCACGACGGAACTGTCGCGGCACTGCTCAAGTAACCGGTAGTAACCAGAGCCGGGGTAATGCTCGATAGGCGCGCTGGGAACGGCCGGCCCGCCCATCAAGGGTTTTGGCCGCTTGACAGCATGGCTTACAATACCGGGACGGCGGGTTAACCCGAACGGAAGACTACGGAACTCAATGAGACCAAAAATACAGCGTCGGATGATTCTCGCTTCCCTGCTGGCCTGCGTGTGCAGCCCTCTCTTCGCAGCCACGACCACCACGCTGCATAAGCCGGTTCGCCGTCACCGGCTGCACTGGACGCGATGGAATCCGATGTTCCGGCCTTCCCACGAATCTCTTTTACTGCAGAACGCCGAAGTCGACCGCCTCGAATTGCCTCGCATTCAGGATGACGACGAATTGGAAGCGCTGAAAGCCAGCGGAGCGCTGCAGCCTATCATCGCGGGTGAAACCCTGCGCTTTGATCCGCGCCTCGATCCTTCGCGCCGTTACTGCCGTCCCTGGACTCGGGACTTTGTCCAGGATGTCGCGCAGGCCTATTACCACCGCTTCCACGAACAGATTCAGGTAAACTCGGCGGTGCGTACCGTGAAGGTCCAGAAAAAACTCCGCCGGCATAATCGCAATGCGGCTCCGGCTGAAGGCGATGCCGCATCGTCGCATCTCGCCGGCCTCACCGTGGACCTGCAGCGCCGCGGTATGACCCAGGAGCAGGTTCACTGGATGGAGCACTACCTGTTCTACATGAAGGCTCTCGGCCTGGTTGAGCCCGAGGAAGAGCGGCACCAGTGGGTCTTTCACATCATGGTCTCGGGCCGCTATGCGGATTGGCGCGAAAGCCAGGATATCATTCCCGTGGATCGCCCCGAGCCCGCCACCGTCACCGCCGACAGCCGCGCCGAATAGCCACGCCTCCGATCAGGATCGCAGCATCCGCGGATGGTCATTCTCTGATCGTGCTTTCTTCCCCCCTCTCCGGCCTATACAATCTTTAGTCGCCTCCAGCCGACAAACTTCTATGATTCCTTTCAGAATCCTTTTCTTCTCGTGCCTGGTTCTTGCGACTTCCTCGGCGTTCGCCCAATCCGCGACCCCGCCGGATGAAACGATCAGCCCCAAGGCTCGCTCCATTCACGACTCCGCCCTCGTGATCGACACCCATGCCGACACGCCCCAACGCTTTCTCGATGAAGGCTTCGACATCGGATCGACCGATCCCAAAGACGTTGGGCACATCAGCCTCGATAAGGCCCGCCGCGGCAATCTCGGCGCGGAGTTCTTCTCCATCTGGGTGGAACCCGAGACCAACCAGGGCCACTTCGCCCGCCATACATTCGATCTGATCGACTCTGTCTATCAGCAGGCCGCGCGGCACCCTGACCGCATGATGATGGCCTTTTCCGCGGCTGACATCGAGCGCGCGCACAAAGAACATAAGCTCGCCGCCCTGATGGGGATCGAGGGCGGCCACTCGATTGAGAACGATATGCACCTGCTGCGCGACTACTACCGCCTCGGCGTGCGCTACATGACGCTCTCCTGGTCGAACACGAACGAATGGGCTGACTCCTCAGGTGACATCAATGATCCTAAGGTGCAGCATCACAACGGCCTCACTGACTTCGGCAAACAGGTAGTGCTCGAGATGAATCGCCTGGGCATGATGGTCGATATTTCGCACGTGGCCGACAAGACTTTCTGGGATGCAATCGCAACCACCAAGGCTCCCGTCATTGCCTCCCACTCTTCTGCGCGGGCTCTCACCAATGCGCCTCGTAATATGACCGACGAGATGCTCGAAGCCGTGGCCAAGAACGGCGGCGTCGTGCAGGTCAACTTTTATTCCGCATTCGTGGACGAGAGCTATCGCAATGCGAGCCAGCCCATGGGCGAACAGTCTGCAGAAGCAATCCGTGTTTTTAAAGAGAAGCAGAAAGCGGATGGCAAACCGGTCAGCTTCATTGAAATTGACCGCATCGAACGCGAGTGGGCTGCCAAGATTCCTCGCCCGCCCTTAAAGTCGCTGATCGACCACATCGACCATATCGCCAAGGTGGCCGGGATCGACCACGTGGGGCTGGGCTCGGACTTCGACGGTGTTTCCGGAGCAACCCCTGCCGGCATCGACTCCGCCGCCGATCTACCGAAGATCACGCAGGCTCTACTCGATCGCGGATACGGCGCCGACGACATCAAGAAGATTCTCGGCGGCAACATTCTGCGCGTTTTCCGCCAGGTTGAGGCCGTCAGCCGCGAAATGCAGTCGGACTCTCAATCCCATTGATTCCAGCACTGTCGTACAATGCATCGTTGCGGATAAAACTCCGGGCACGATCTGCCCGCGTAAGGAGCAATTTATGCGTAATCTCTTCCTAACTTCCGTTCTGTTCGGTTTGGCTGCGCTCGGGGCTTGGGCCCAAACCGGCACCCAGGCCACATCTGCGGCCAAACCCGATACCGCTGCCAAGTCCCCCGCTCATAAGGCGGGCGCACCCACGGCGATTATCGAGACCACGGTGGGAAACTTGACGTGTACTCTGTTTCCCGACAAAGCCCCGATGGGAGTCGAAAACTTCATCGGCCTCGCCACGGGGACTAAAGACTGGAAGAATCCGGTTAGCGGAGCCACCAAGCATGGCGTGCCGCTCTACGACGGGACTATTTTTCATCGCGTGATTCCCGGCTTCATGATCCAAGGTGGCGATCCCAAAGGCGATGGGGCGGGCGACATCGGGATCAATTTCAAGAACGAGGTTTCCTCCGACCTGCTGTTCGACAAGCCCGGCCGGCTCGCCTATGCCAACGCCGGTCCTGGAACCAACGGCTCGCAGTTCTTCATCACCGAGGTCGCCGTGCCGCACCTCAACGGGGGCTACACCATCTTCGGCCAGTGTGATGAAGCCACCGTGGAACTGGTGAAACAAATCGCGCACAAGGCTACCGACCCCAGCAACGACCGTCCTTTTCGTCCGGTGAAGATTGTTCACATCAAGATTGTTCGCGGCGGCGCGGCCGCTGCGGCTAAGCCTGCTACCCCGGCGAAGAAACCGGCCAGCACGACGCCTGCTGCGCCTTCGAGTCCGAACTAGTTCCACCGAGTGCTCCGATGAAGCGATGCTGAGCTGAGCGCTGGAGTAGTCTTCATCATGACGAAGCATGCCCTTCTCTTGATTGTTGTGATGCTCGGAACAATTCCGGTTGTTCGTGCGCAGGCGCCCCAGAATGCTCCGTCCCAAAGCCCCGCACAGACGCCGGCGAGTTCGCCGGAGACCCCCCCGGTTTCCGTGCAGGACATCCCCTACGGCACAGCAGGGGGACATCCGCTGCTGTTGGACATTTATCAGCCGGGTGGAGGCGGCTCCGAATTGCATCCAGCCGTGGTCCTGATCCATGGTGGCGGTTGGACGAATTTTGACAAAGGAAACATGCGCAGCATGGGCGTGTTTCTTGCCCGTTGTGATTTCGTAGCGTTCTCGGTCGATTACCGTTTGTTCCATGGCAGCGAAAATCAGTGGCCGGCGCAGTTGGACGACGTGCAGCGTGCGGTTCGCTGGATTCGCGCCAATGCTGCCAAATACCACCTCGATCCTGATCGCATCGGCGCATTCGGGCATTCCGCCGGCGCGCAATTGGCGGCTCTTCTGGGTATGGAAGGTACGCGGGACAATTCCGATCCAGCCCTGGCCAAGTACTCGAGTACCGTACAGGCGGTGGTCGAGGTCAGCGGGCCTAGCGATTTCACAACCCATCGTGATCCGGATGACGAGGCCTTTCTGACAAAGTTTTTTGGCGGCGACTATGCCCACCACGCGGAGCTCTGGCGGGACGCATCGCCCGTCTTTCATGTCTCCAAGAGCGCTTCGCCTTTCCTGATTGTCCATGGTAGCCAGGACGCGGAGGTTCCGATTGCGCAATCTCAGGATCTCGCTGACAAACTGACGCAGGCAGGAGTCCCGGTAAAGTTTGTGCAAGTCGAGGATGTCCATACCTTCCAGACGCCAGAGGCACGCAAACGACTTGCGCTTGAAACGCAGGCCTTCTTCACGCAATACCTCCGTCCGGCCAAGTAGCCCAGGAAAAAACGCGCCGGGCTTGTTAGAATCAGAGCCACCACCTTAAACCACCACCTTAAAGGAGAAGACATATCTATGGGCCGCCCAGCGGGAACCTATGCCATTTTTGATACATCCGAAGGAACCATCGTCTGCCGCCTCTTCGAAAAAGATGCACCCAAAACGGTAGCCAACTTTGTGGAATTAGCCGAAGGCCAGCGCGAGTGGACGCATCCCTCGACGCGTAAGAAATCCAAAGACCGCCTTTATGACGGAACGATCTTTCATCGCGTGATTCCCGACTTCATGATTCAGGGCGGCGACCCGCAAGGCACCGGCATGGGCGGCCCCGGCTACCAGTTCGAAGACGAAACCAAAGGCTCGCCCCACAAGCTGGACAAGGCGGGCAAGCTCGCCATGGCCAATGCCGGCCCCAACACCAACGGCTCGCAGTTCTTCATCACGGTCGCGCCCACAACCTGGCTGACCGGCAAGCACACAATTTTCGGCGAGATCATCGAAGGCCAGGATATTGTCAAGAAAATCTCAGAACTCCCGCGCAACCGCCAGGACCGGCCGAACCAGGATGTGGTGCTGAAGAAGGTGACGATCGAGAGGGCCTCGGTTTAGCGATTCGCCAAAACGTGAATTCCTGGGAGGTGTATAAGGTGCTCGTCCGCAGTGACGAGCGTCAGCTCAAACACCTTTGCAGTTGCCGCAAGAAAGTGGTCGGCGGGATCACCATGGGGAAAGTTGATCGACCCTATGGCGAGCGCCACTTCGACCGTGAGGGGCGCTTCGGTGAGTTCCAAGTCTTCGATCGACTGGGCGACCCAGGCTGCAACGTCGCTCGGCAGCGTAAGACGTCCTTTGCGCAGCAGCACTATCAATTCACCCACGCTCACCGGAGACAGCCATAATTCGTTCGCGGGATCGACCAGTGCCTTGTCCACGCGGCGGGTGAGGCGTTGTGGTTCGAGTGCGCTCCAGAGCCAGATGTGAGTGTCCAGAAGCAGCTTCACCGGGAGGCTTCCCAGTCGTCCCAGCTGCCGGTTGGGCCAACGATGTCTCCCACAATTTTCCCGGTTCCGACCATCGATCCGAGCCGCCTTCCCGTTCCCTCTCCGGGAGATGGAGGAATCACTTCGGCCACCGGCTTACCGAAGCGGGTGACTCGAATCGGCTTACGCGTCTTGCGAACCTCTTCGAGCATGCCGAGGCATTTGGCTTTGAACTCGGAGATGGCGACTTCCTTCATGTAGCATTTATACCATGGTCAATGACTATGGTCAAACATGGATCGGTCTCGGGATCGGCTGGAATGTGGAATTGGGAAATGCGTACTCGGCATCGGAGGGATCCCTCATCCTCGTATCTCGAAGGGCAGGCGCGCCTTCCCGCTCGTCCTGCCATTTCACGTCACCCGGCTTCACCCCTTTCATCCCTATGCACCCAGGGCAAGACGGTAGCGGAGAGCGGCAAGGTTGGTTCCTGCTGCTTGCCATCTCCGCGGCCCTGTCCAACCCACGACAGTCACCGAGTAGGTTCGCTCGAGCCGCGATGTTCGGAAGCGCTATACCCCAATCACCCCCACCAACTCCTTCACCGCCGCCGCGCTCCTGTCCAGCCCACTCTTCTCTTCCGCCGTCAGCTTGATCTCGATGATCTGTTCGATGCCCTTAGCGCCGAGTTTCACCGGCACGCCGACGTAGAGGCCGCTGATGCCGTACTCCCCTTGCAAGTACGCGGCGCAAGGCAGAATCTTTTTCTTGTCTTTGAGGATCGCCTCGACCATCTCCGTCGCCGCTGCCGATGGCGCGTAGTAAGCCGAGCCAGTCTTCAGATACTTCACGATTTCCGCACCGCCGTCGCGCGTGCGCTGCACCAGCGCATCGAGCCGTGATTTCTCGATCAACTCCGTGATCGGAATGCCAGCGACCGTCGAATACCGCGGCAGCGGCACCATCGTATCGCCGTGTCCGCCGAGCACGAACGCGGTCACGTTCTCCACGCTGACCTTCAATTCGTCGGCGATGAAGGCGCGGAAGCGCGCCGAATCGAGCACGCCCGCCATGCCAACTACGCGCTCGCGGGGAAATCCGCTGAGCTTGTAAGCCGCCTGCGCCATTGCATCCAGCGGGTTCGACACCACGATCAAAATGCAGTTCGGCGAATGCTTCACCACCTCGCTCACCACCGCCTTCATGATGTTGTAGTTTGTGTTGAGCAGATCGTCGCGGCTCATGCCCGGTTTGCGCGGAATGCCCGCGGTAATGACGACGATGTCGGAATTCGCCGTGTCCTTGTAGTCGTTCGTGCCGCTGATGTAGGAGTCGCGTTTCTCGATCGGCATGGCTTCGAGCAGATCCAGCCCCTTACCCTGGGGCACGCCTTCGATGATGTCAATCAGCACCACATCGGCCAGCTCTTTCGAAGCGATCCAGTGAGCCGCCGTCGCACCCACGTTGCCGGAACCTACGATTGTTACTTTTTTTCTCATGGATGAGTCCTTTCTATGAAATGCTGAAAATCCTTATCCCAGAGGACACAGGGTTACAGGCCCTGTGCCCCTCCCTGTCCCCTGTGGTTAAGAGTGTGCTAGCCCGCTTCAGCCAGCACCACCGCGCCCATATTCTCAATGATGCAGTCCGCGAACTGGCTGGTC
>Ga0302324_100013189_pt1 | contig 16789 bp, 13 predicted proteins | sample Palsa_T0_1_FD_201949 | JGI IMG/M metagenome (GOLD analysis project Ga0302324, IMG submission 201949) | Peat permafrost microbial communities from Stordalen Mire near Abisko, Sweden - Palsa_T0_1 | ecosystem: Environmental > Terrestrial > Soil > Palsa > Peat permafrost | place: Sweden: Abisko...
GACGAGAACTAGGGCCGCGAGCTGCAGGAGCTATTTACGGTTGGGAAGGGACCTGGTTCGCACTATACCGAGGCGGACGTGAAGGCGGCGGCGCGGGTGCTGACGGGTTATACCATCGACTACAAGACCCATACGGCGTCCTTCGATCCGAACCGGCATGACCAGGGCGATAAACAATTCTCTGCCTTTTACGATAACCATGTGATCAAGGGAATGAAGGGCAAGGAAGCGGAGGCGGAGGTCGACGAACTCATGGAGCTTATCTTTTCCCGGGAGGAGGTCTCCGCCTTTATCTGCCGCAAGCTGTATCGTTTTTTTGTATATCATACGATCGATGAGACAACGGAAAAGGAGGTCATCAAGCCCCTGGCAACGTTATTCCGAAAAAAGAAATATGAGATCGCTCCGGTGCTGGAGGAGTTGTTGTGCAGCAGGCACTTCTTCGATGCAGGCAATGATGGCTCCATGATCAAAAGCCCGGTGGACCTGACAGTGGGGCTGTGCCGGGAATTCGGACTGAGCTTTCCCAATGCCGAGGATTGCGAGGAGCAGTATGGACTATGGGAGCAGGTGCGTAACCAGGCGGCGGCATTGCAGCAAAATATCGGCGACCCGCCGAATGTGGCGGGATGGCAGGCCTATTACCAGGAGCCGGAATACGATAAGCTTTGGATCAGCAGCGACACGCTGCCGAAACGCAACCAGTTTACGGACAAAATGGTCAACGGCGGATTTGGCCGAAATGGCAAGCGGGTGGGGATCGATCCGGTGGTGTTCGCGTCGGCGCTGCCGCATCCGGAGGACCCGGACCAGCTGATCGCCGATTCCGTGCGGGTGTTGTATGCAGTCGCATTGCCACCCGAGGAACTCCAGTTCATGAAGACCAGCATCCTGTTATCCGGGCTGGTGGGAATGGCTTCGGATCATTATTGGACAAATGCCTGGGTGGCCTATCATGATAAGCCCGATGATAAGGCCAACCGGAATACGGTGAACAGTAAACTTAAAAATCTATACCGTCATCTGATGGACCTTCCGGAATACCAGTTGATGTAAAACCGAATTATATGAAGCGTAGGGATTTCTTTCGTACTTCGATGCCGGTGTTGTTACCGGCGATGATCCCCGGGATCTCGCTACGGGCGATGACTTCATCATTTCTTCGCCCGATGAGGGACGAGGGTACGGACCATGTGTTGGTCCTTATCCAGCTAAACGGGGGAAATGACGGGTTGAATACGGTGATACCCCTGCAATACTATGATGCCTACCATAGTGCCCGATCAAATATTGCTATTCAGGAGGACAAGGTCTTACGGTTGGAAGGTTTCGATGGAACCGGGCTGAATCCGGCGATGCCGGAATTGCAGCAGCTCTTTAACGCGGGAAAGCTTACCATCATCCAGGGTGTCAGCTATCCGCAGCCCAATTTTTCGCATTTCCGGGCGACGGATATCTGGCTGACAGGTGCCGATGCCGGGCAGATGTTGCCGACCGGCTGGGCGGGCCGTTACCTGGACCGGGAATACCCGCATTTTCCGCAGGACTACCCCAACATGCAGATGCCTGATCCGCTGGCCATACAAGTCGGTTCTTTGGTATCGCCGGCGTTACAGGGACCGGCCCTCACCATGGGGATGGCCATCAGCAATCCCACCAGCTTTTACGACCTGATCGGGGATAAAGCGGCACCCATATCGGATTCGCGTGCCGGCGATCAACTGGCCTATATCCGGGAGATGGCGGTAAAAACGGATCAATATGCGGGGGTGATAAAAAAGGCAGCTCAGAAGGTGACGAAACAGTCCGACAAATACCCTGCTGCCGGTAAGAATCCGCTGGCGGATCAGTTGAAGATCGTCGCGCGACTGGTTGCGGGTGGCCTGCAAACGCGCATTTACCTGGTAAGCATCGGCGGTTTTGATACCCATGCCAAACAGACCGATGCTACGGACACTTCGACAGGAGTTCATGGTAAGCTTTTGGGCAAATTATCGGAGGCCATCAATGCATTCCAGGACGATCTGACTTATCTGCAGGTGAGTGACCGGGTCGTGGGAATGACATTCTCCGAGTTCGGGCGAAGGATACAATCGAACGCGAGCGGAGGGACCGATCATGGGGCCGCGGCGCCGGTGTTTGTGTTTGGAGACGGGGTAAAACCGGGGATCGTCGGAGAGAATCCCGTATGGCCGTCCAAGCTGACTGTCAATGACAATCTGGCGATGCAGTATGACTTTAGGGCGATATACAGCACGTTCCTGGAGAAATGGTTCCGTACGGATCAGGCTGCGACCGAGGAAGTTCTGTTAAGGAAATTCGCGGCTTTGCCGCTCATTTCCTAAGCCGGATCTCGCCGAGATCGATATCGGTGCCAGGTTTTACGTCGTTGACATCGTAGCGGGTGTTCTGGTAGGGTTCATTGGCCTGTACCGATACCCGCCAGCGACCGGGGTTGATGGACCTAAGGATATATTCCCCGTTAACATTCATCATTTCTATAGAATCTTTTCCCTGGATAGCCCATACTCTGTCGGCGCCGTCGGTCGGCAAGGTTCTGAGATGGAAGGAAGAGGTCTGTAACAATCTTACCGCATGAATACTGGATACACCTATAATCACTAAACATAATTGCACGATTGCATTTCTCATACCGGTTCTAATTTTTAATTTCCATTGACAAACCGCATATGCTTGACGGCAAATGCGCTGTAATCGTTGCGCGACAGGCTTCTAATTAAGAGATTGAACAGGTGGTGGGTCGTAGGCACGAGATAGATTTTCAACTTCTGTGCCAAATGAGAAGAAATGAGCAGAAATAATCTTTACCAATTTGTTAATGAGCATCTTAGACTCCAGGAAGCCCCAACTCCCTTGAATTGATCGTCGTTACTTTGTATTGCACTTTTATACCGCGTGAGCTCTTGGGCGCCTCGAGCATGAGGGCCGAACCGGCGCCTATACTGTGGAAATAAAGAGGCTCAGTTTTAAAGACTTTCTTATTTGCCTGGACATATTGCACCTCTACCACGACCAGGTCGAGTGGGTAGGAGGAACGGTTAGTCACGGTGACCTGCAGGTTGCTGATGCCACCGAAGGTTCCTATGGAATAGTTGTTAGCACCGACGCTGACCTGGTTAGCCACTGCGGCCCGCAGGGCATCTTTGTCTACAGTACCCGTGTTATCGTGACGTGTTTCGGCATTATCTGAGCGATGGACGGCCTCGCGTTGCATGGCGGGGATCGTAGCGGTGGCAGAGTCCTTTGTCGCGGGGACGGTGGTAAATTGTACCGCTCCGTGTGCCGACCGATCCCTTGCTGTCTTACCAGCCGACTGGGGGCTCGATTTGCCACTCGTTTGCGGGGTCGTTTTGACCGTCCGCGTGGGTACGGCAGCGTTGTTCACTGTTGGGTTCTCCTGATCCGTGGAAGCGGATGGGGACGTGACAGCGGGCTCCGGCAGTTGCTGCGCTGTGGGGTGAACGATAGGCTGTTTAGATTCGGCCGGTACATTGGCCACCATTTTATGCTGAAGGCCGAGGGTATCTTTATTCAGGGAAAGACCGATGAAAATACCAGCTGCCAGCAGGGCGAGGATGCCTAGGCCGATGGCGACGAAATGGGTGACTGCCCTAGTGTTTGGATTCTTAAGCGACGTCTTGCGAGACTTGCGACGAGGCAAATAATCCACAAGTGACATTTGCTCATCAGCGGGTTGTGCAGAATAATCCTCAATCGCTGCCCTGGCATAGGATGGGGCTATTTCACGCACGATGGGCTCCCGGACGGGTATCTCGCGGTACGTTTCGGTGACGGGCTCGCGAAATGCGGGTTCGCGGACCGGCTTTTCCGTAACAGTGGATTCGCGTCCGGCGGGGCTTTTTCCTGCCGGCATCGTCACATAGATGATGCGTTTCCCGGGCGATGCCATGGGAGTGGACTTAGGCGATTGCGTTTCCACCTCTACCGCAACGGGCATCTCGGTCGTTGACCTGACGGAAACACCGATATCATTGCCAGAAGAATCATTAAAGACGTTATTGGCAGTTGCCGCGGCGGGGGAAGCTTTTTTGTAGAAGCGGTCGAACGGCTGTTCTTCCACTGCGGGGGCGAAGGAGCTGAGTTCTTCGAGCTCGCTCGGATATCGCCATGCGGCGCTCTTGCCTTCCAACCATACGAGGTCATAGGCTTTCAATCCCATGCTCTTGAGATCATCAAAAGAGTAGGGGCCGCTTTGTTTGTTATTACGAAGGAGCAGATACATCTTCATCCTTGTTCCTGTTTAGAGGTATTCGTATTATCAAATGGCACAGAAAATAGCAGCAAATCTTTCACCTGTTATTGTGAAGGGTAAGTTATACTTACCATGAGAAGGCTTTCAATGGATTTGTCTTGTTTGCTTGAGGTGGGCTGGAGGGTCGGGGATACAAATGTAGTACTTTATTTATAATATAGAGGGGCCGGGGAATCTTTAGGTCGGGATTTGTTAATATGTTCAATCTTCCCGAAATTGTTGGCCCATCGATCCTGTAGGATCGGGATAAAAACTTGACAAAAATGGATGCTGCTATAAAGCAAAAGATAGAGCAATGGTTAGAAGGCAATTATGATCAGGCGACCAAGGAGGAGATCAGGCGCCTGCAGGAAGAGAACCCTAACGAATTGATTGAAAGCTTCTACCGTAACCTGGAATTCGGCACGGGCGGGCTGCGCGGGATCATGGGGGTGGGCACCAATCGCATTAACAAATACACAATCGGGACGGCAACCCAGGGATATGCCAATTATCTGAGATCGTCCTTTCCAGGCAAGGAAGTGCGGGTAGCCATCGCACATGACAGCCGCAACAACAGCCGTTTTTTTGCGGAGACAACGGCTAACATCTTCGCTGCCAATGGGATAAAAGTGTTTCTCTTTCAGTCGCTGCGCCCGACCCCTGAGCTGAGCTTTGCCATCCGGCATCTGCAATGCCAGGGCGGTGTGGTTTGTACGGCTTCGCATAATCCAAAGGAATACAATGGGTACAAGGCCTATTGGGATGATGGGGGGCAATTGGTGCCGCCGCATGATAAGAATGTGATCAGGGAAGTGGAAAAGATCCCCGGCGTCGAAGCCGTAAAATGGGGCGGAGGCGAGTCCAATATCACGATGATCGGGGCTGCGATCGATGAAGCCTACATCGGGATGGTCAGAAATCTAAGTGTTTATCCTGAAGTGGTTGAACGTCAGCACAATTTGCGGATCGTCTATACACCTATCCATGGGTCGGGAATTAAGCTGGTACCCGAAGTCCTGCAGCGCTTTGGCTTTACGAACGTACATGTGGTCGACGAGCAGGCGACGCCCGATGGTAATTTCCCGACGGTCATCTATCCGAACCCGGAGGAGAGCGAAGCGATGAGCATCGGTCTTCGGAAGGCGCAGCAGATCGATGCGGATATCCTGCTTGGCACTGATCCCGACGCCGACCGGGTGGGGATCGGCGTAAAGGACAAAAAAGGGCAATGGGTGCTGGTCAATGGCAACCAGACGGCGACGCTTGCCTTCAATTATATGATCGAAGCGCGCAAGGCGAAGGGCATCGCGGGGCCTGCGGATATGGTAGTGAAGACCATCGTCACCACGGAGCTGATCGACGAGATCGCGCGGCGCAACAGCGTGAAATGTTACAGTGTGCTGACGGGTTTCAAATACATCGCCGAGTTGATCAAGGAAAAAGAGGGGCAGGAGAACTATGTGATCGGGGGTGAAGAAAGTTATGGACTGATGATCGGCAGCCAGATCCGGGACAAGGATGCGGTGAGTGCCGTTGCGATACTGTGTGAGATGGCCGCTTATGAAAAGGACAAAGGACGCAGCCTTTACGATAAACTGATCGACCTGTATGTGGAATACGGTTTTTACAAAGAGCACCTTATCTCCATTACCAAGAAGGGCATGAATGGTCAGAAGGAGATCGCCGACATGATGAGTGCGTATCGCAGCCATCCACCTGTTGCGATCAACGGGTCACCTGTGGTGCAGTTGTTGGACTATGAGATCCACACGGGTAGGAACCTGCAGACGGGCGAAGCCTGGGAGATCGATCTGCCGAAGTCGAACGTGTTACAGTTCATCCTTGCGGACGGCAGTAAGATCTCGGCCCGTCCGAGCGGTACGGAGCCCAAGATAAAGTTCTATTTCAGCGTGCACGGTTTATTGCCGACGGCCGCCGATTTTGACAGGGTCAATGCGGAAATGGGCGCGCGGATAGAAGGGATAATAAAAGGGCTTGAACTGGCTTAAGAAAGTGCCATTTGAGCGATAGCGATGATGAGGAACAAGCTGGCGGAGATGAGATTGGTCTTGGTAAACATAACGGTTTTTTTTAGGGTTTGAGATTACAAGACCCAAAGTATACATGGCCGTCGAGAAATGCAATAACTGAAAACCCTTAGGTCTTTTTAAAGGGCCTATGGGTTGTATTTGTAGATGAACCCTGTCGTCGTGCCGTTGCTCCCAATCGCCCAGACCTTTCCGTTATGTGCCGCAAAGGCGTACACCACGTCGCCGCTTTGGAGCGCGAATGCGGGGGTCCATGTCTGTCCGCCATCGTTCGTTTGGTAAATGTTCTGGCTGTCGGCGATATAGCCGGTCGTTGCGCTGGTGAACCAGAAGGCAGTGCCTTGCTTGTTGAGACTACTCCAATTACGGTTGCCCGTGTATTGAAAGAGATTGCCATTATAATCAAACGCGTAGCCAAGAGTGCTGCTGACCAGTTGGACCTTTACGATCTGAGCAGTGAATACATTTGACGGCAGCGAATATTCATCGTATACGCCATTGGTCTTGACAGTAAACGTAAATGCTCCGCCAATCAGTAAATTATTTTGATCAATACTGGAAAAGGATGGATATACGACCTCGTTCCCTCCAATGCCACCATAGTTTTGACTTTGGTATTCGAGGGTCGCGGTGGTGGCGCCGGGACTTCCCGTGATACTGTAGATCTGTCCAAAACCATTTACATATTTTCCGCTGGTAGGCGATGACATGTAGAGCCCGTCTAAATCGTTTGTTTGATAATTCAGGGCCGCATATCCTGACCAGGAATTTCCCGCGTCGGAACTGGAGATAATGTTACCAAAGAGTCCACCATACCATAAGTGGCTGCTATCCAAAACATACATACAGGTTGGTGAAGACACCAGGGAATCACCCGTTTGCTGCCAGGAATCGCCGCCGTCCCGCGTTTTCAGCGTCATGTTGGCGGTAAACAAATAGCCTATGCTGTCCGAAGGAAAATTAATACCCACGGGCTGGAAAGTGTAAGTGTTAAAAGTCGTTATACTGGCATAGACTTTAAACCAGCCCGTTGGTTCGGGTACGGCAACGGAAATGGTGAGAGTATCAAAATAGGTGGTACTATCGGCCAGTTTAAAATCCAGTTGGAAACTGCGGCTTCCGTAATAGGGGAAGCGGCTGGCACCGGGCAGTACAGCGGTTACAATGCTGTCTTTTGCCTGATAGACGGTCAGGGGAATACTGTCATTAAGAGAAATACTGAGGTGTGCGATGATGATTCCCAGGTTTTTGCCGAGAATCGTTACGGTATCGCCCGGATGGAGTGTTGCAGACAAAAGAGCTGTGACAGACGGGCTTGCTATTGTGGGCGGCGTGGGCGGTGGGGGCGTCGAGGCCGGCGGTGTCGAAGTTTTCTTACAGGCAATGAAAAACAAAAAGGAGAAAAGAACATGCGCGCAAATAACCTTAGGGCGGATACTCATACAGGATACAAATTATAGGATAAATTAAGGGCCCTCACAAAACGAGAGGGCCCTTTTTTTATTGTTTCCGGAGTCGGGATCAGTTTGTCTACTGGGTACCGGGGTGATTAAGCGCTGCACGTGACGCATCCGTCTTCCATGCTGCAGGTGGGTCCGATCACATCCTCGCCGGCCTCAGCTTCGGCGACCTGGACTGCGGCCGGGTTGACGAGCGGTTCCACCATTTTGCCGCCCTGGCGTTCGACGGTGAATTGTACGGCTTGAGAGGCGGCCTGGGTACGCAGGTAGTACATGCCGGTCTTGAGTCCTTTCTTCCAGGCATAGAAGTGCATGGAGGTCAGTTTGTTTGCGGAAGGCGAATCCACGAACAGATTGAGTGACTGTGACTGGCATACATAAGCGCCGCGGTCGGCAGCCATGTCAATGATATTGCGCTGTTTGATCTCCCAGACCGTCTTATAGATCTCCTTCAGGTATTGGGGTATTTCGTCGATTTCCTGGATGGATCCATTGTGGAAGATGATATTAGTCTTCATCTCGTCATTCCACAGGTTGAGGTCGACGAGATCCTTGAGGAGGTGTTTGTTGACAACCACGAATTCGCCGCTCAGCACCCTGCGTACATAGATGTTGGACGTGTAGGGCTCGAAACATTCGTTGTTACCAAGGATCTGAGACGTGGACGCGGTGGGCATGGGCGCCAGCAGCAGGGAGTTGCGGATGCCGTGCTTGACGACCTCGTCCTTCAGGCGATACCAGTCCCAGCGGTGCGAGGGTTCTACGCCCCAGAGGTCAAACTGGAACTGGCCTTTGGAGGCGGGCGAACCGGCGAAGCTCGAGTAGGGGCCGTCGATCTTGGCCAGATCCTTGGACGCGGTCATAGCCGCGAAGTAGATGGTCTCGAATATTTCCTTGTTGAGCTTTTTGGCCTCATCGCTTTCGAAGGGCATGCGAAGCAGGATAAAGGCGTCGGCCAGTCCCTGGATGCCGAGCCCGATGGGGCGGTGGCGCATGTTGGAATTGCGGGCTTCTTCGACGGGATAGAAATTATGATCGATTATCTTGTTGAGGTTTTTGGCGACCTCATAGGTGACCTCGTATAATTTCTGGTGATCGAATACGCCGTTTATCACGAAGCGGGGGAGTGCCAGCGATGCCAGGTTGCACACTGCGATCTCGTCGGGCGAGGTATATTCGATGATCTCGGTACAGAGGTTCGAGCTCTTGATGGTGCCGAGGTTTTGCTGGTTGGACTTGCGGTTAGCGGAGTCCTTATACAAGAGATAGGGGTTGCCGGTCTCGATCTGCGCATCCAGGATCGCGAACCAAAGGTCCTGGGCTTTTATGGTACGGCGGGCGCGGCCTTCGGTCTCGTATTTGGCGTACAATTGTTCGAATTCTTTTCCCCAACATTCGTGCAGACCTGGCGCTTCGTGGGGGCAGAACAGGCTCCAGTTACCGCCGTTCTCTACACGTTGCATGAACAGGTCGGGTATCCAAAGGGCGTAGAAGAGGTCGCGTGCACGCATCTCGTCCTTGCCATGGTTCTTACGGAGGTCGAGGAACTCGAAGATATCGGCATGCCAGGGTTCGAGATAGACGGCGAAGGCGCCCTTGCGTTTGCCGCCGCCCTGGTCCACATAGCGGGCAGTGTCGTTGAATACGCGCAGCATCGGGATGATGCCGTTGCTGGTGCCGTTCGTGCCGCCGATATAGGATCCGGTGGCGCGGATATTGTGGATCGAGAGGCCAATGCCGCCGGCGCTCTGCGAGATCTTGGCAGTTTGCTTGAGGGTGTCATAGATGCCGTCGATGCTGTCGTCCTTCATGGTCAGCAGGAAGCAGGAACTCATCTGCGGCTTGGGGGTACCGGCGTTGAAGAGAGTGGGCGTGGCATGCGTGAACCAGCGTTCGCTCATCAGGTGGTAGGTCTTGATGGCGCTTTCGACATCTGCATGGTGGATCCCGATGGCGACGCGCATATAGAGGTGTTGCGGCCTTTCGACAACTTTCCCGTCGACCTTGAGGAGGTAGGACTTCTCCAGGGTCTTGAAGCCAAAGTAGTCGAAGCCATAATCACGATCGTAGATGATGGTGGAGTCGAGGAGTTCGGCGTTGTCGGCAATTACCTGCCAGACCTCCTCCGAAAGGAGGGGTACATACTTGCCTGTCTTGCTGTCGCAGCATTCGTAGAGCAGCTGCATCGTGCCGGAGAAGCTCTTGGTGGTGTTCTTGTGGAGGTTGCTGACGGCGATGCGGCTGGCCAGCAAGGCGTAGTCCGGATGCTTTACCGTGAGCGAGGCGGCCGTTTCGGCGGCCAGGTTGTCTAGCTCAGTGGTAGTGACACCGTCATAGAGACCTTCGATGACTTTTTTGGCGACGTCGACGGCATTGACGAAGCGGCGGTCGAGGCCGTAGCAGAGTTTTTCGATCCGGGCCGTGATCTTGTCGAATTTCACGCTTTCCTTTTTCCCGTTCCTTTTAATGACGAACATATATGTATGGGTTAATAGTTACAAAAACGTAGCGGGCCATCTCGGCTATTCGTTTTTCAGGGATACGGATCGGGGAAGGTGGGTTGTTTTAGAAGTCTTCTTCGAGGCTGAAGGTCTGTGCTTCTTTACCGGACATGACGCCCGATTTCTGGTAGTCGCCTACCCGTTTTTCGAAGAAGTTCGTCTTGCCTTGCAGGGAGATCATCTCCATGAAGTCGAAGGGGTTGGTGGCGTTAAAGAGTTTGGAGTAACCCAGTTGATCGAGCCAGCGATCGGCGACGAATTCGATGTATTGCTGCATCAACCGGGCGTTCATGCCGATGAGGTCGACGGGGAGCGCTTCGGTGATGAATTCCTTTTCGATCTTTACGGCGTCGCCGATGATGGCGAGGACCTCTTCCTGAGGAAGCTTGTTCTCGAGCATACTGTACAGCAGGCAGGCGAATTCGCAATGGAGGCCTTCGTCGCGGCTGATCAGTTCATTGCTGAAGGTGAGGCCGGGCATGAGCCCTCTTTTCTTCATCCAGAAGATGGAGCAGAAGCTGCCGCTGAAGAAGATGCCTTCGACGGCTGCAAAGGCGACCAGTCTTTCGGCAAAGGAGCCGTTCTGGATCCAGCGGAGGGCCCATTCGGCTTTCTTCTGCACGGCGGGCACCGTATCGATGGCGTGGAAAAGGCGATATTTTTCCTGGGGGTCCTTGATGTAGGTATCAATGAGGAGGGCGTAGGTCTCGGAGTGGATGTTCTCCATCATGATCTGGAAGCCGTAAAAACAGCGGGCTTCCGGCAGCTGGACTTCGCTCATGAAGTTGACGGCGAGGTTCTCGTTGACGATGCCGTCACTGGCGGCGAAGAAGGCCAGAATGTGGGAGATGAAATGGCGTTCCCCTTCGTTCAGTTTCGCCCAGTCCTGTGCGTCGCTTCCCAGGTCGATCTCCTCCGCCGTCCAGAAGCTGGCTTCGTGCTTTTTGTACATTTCCCATACTTTGGGATAGTTGATCGGCAGGATGACAAACCGTTCTTTGTTTTCGCGCAATAAGACCTCGTTTCCGTTCTCCATTTTGTTAATAGATAGCAGGTTATAAAATGAGTGACCGCAAAGTTTTGGGGGAGTCAATCCGGCAAAACCGTTGGATAAAAGTCTGTCCTGACGGACAAGCCGCACAAGGCGGCTTTGGGACAGGAGATTCTTCGGCCAGGAGACGGATCAGCGTCTCCTGGCAGCGAAGAACTAACTCAAAAATAACATAGCCCAGGAATTTTCCCAGGCTATGTTTTCCACTGCATGTGCAATACTTTTACATTCGGTGTGGAGAGGTTGGCCCGTAGGCCGTTGCGTGGTATTTGGGTGTGGGAAAGTCGCTGCGGCGGGCTTTCCGGACCGCGAACCGGCTAAGAAAGCACTTTCTCCGAGATCAGCCCGCTATTCTTGTTTTTGAGGATGACTTTTTTCGCGCCATAGTGCGTCATTTCCTCTTTTATCAGGTAATGATCGGCGTCGTATTCGACGAGATGGCTGTCTTTGGTAACGCCGATGCGCCCACGCCAGATGTCGAGTTGTACCGGCTCCCAGAGTTTTGTCTTAGCCGAGCGGTAAGCCGCGTCCAGTACGGCGTTGACGACGTAGCCGTCGTAGAATGTTTCCTTTGGCGCCTTGTTACGTTCGAAGGCATTGAATACATCGGTGAACATATGGTTGTAGCCTAGATCGTTCATTTCGTCCCCTACGGGGAAGAGCCAGCCGGTATTGCTTTCCGATTTTTCCGACACATAGTCGGCGCCCTTGCCGGTAGTGAACATCTCCAGCCCGGTGCGCAGGAAATTATTGATCCAGATCGTGCCTTCGGTGCCCATGACCTCATCGCGAAGATCGAGCCCGCCGCGGAAGGTCCAGCTCACTTCGAACTGCCCGATGGCGCCGTTCTCATATTTGACAAGTGCGATGGCATGGTCTTCGGCGTCGATAGGTTTTACCTGTGTATCGGCCCAGCACATGACCTCCATGGGCCGGATGTCCTTGCCGATAAAGCTGCGGGCGATCTCCACGCAATGGCAGCCGAGGTCAAGGATACAGCCGCCCCCCGCCTGTTCGATATCCCAGAACCAGTCGCTGTGGGGGCCAGGATGCGTCTCCCTGGATTTGGCCCAGAGGATACGTCCCAGCGCGCCGTTCTTCACGCTGTCGTAGGCCTTGAGAAATTTGGGGGTATAGACGAGGTCTTCCAGGTAGCTGTTGAAGATACCGGCGTCTTCGACGGCCTCCAGCATGCGACGGGCTTCTGTAGCATTGCGCCCGAGGGGCTTGGTCGTCATGACGGCCTTGCTGTGTTTGCAGCAAAGGAGGACCGCTATCTCGTGCAGGTTATTGGGCAGGGCGATGCAGACGATGTCGACGCTGGGATGGGCGATGGCTTCTTCCATTTCGGTGGTCGAGTGCTTGCAGCGGTAATCCTTCGCGAATTTTTCAGCACTTTCCTTGCGGCGGGAGTATACGCTGACGACGGAGTCGCGGCTCCGCTGACCTAAAATGGAGTCGGCATAAAACCGGGCGATAAAGCCGGAGCCTAACATGGCAATCTTTGGCATAGACGTAAGAATTATTGATTAACGGGCAATTGTTTTTTTTCGCGGAAGAAAAGGATAAAGTAGATGAGTACGCCTGCGGCGATATAGGCCGGTACCAGCCAGATATGCTTCCAATCATGAGTGCCCGAACCGGTGGCATATACGTCGTCGATATAGCCCGAGAACCAGGTGCCGATGAACATGCCGAGACCGTAGGTGGCAAAGGTGAAGAGCTGCTGCGCGGCATTCTTGATCCGTTCGCCGGCCTTTTTTTCGGTGTACATATATCCTGTTACAAAGAAGAAGTCGTAGCACACCCCGTGAAGGATGATGCCGGCATAAAGCATCCAGGAGTTGGAACCGATATCGCCGTAGGCAAAGCAAACATAGCGAAGGATCCAGGCCGTCATCCCCATAAGCAGCATATTCTTTACGCCGATGCGGTTGAAAAGGAAGGGGATGGCCAGGATGAACAATCCTTCCGAGTATTGTCCGAGGGTCATCTTAAAGGCGGAGTTTTTCATGCCCAGCTCCACGAGGAAGTTATTCGCGAAGCCATAATAGAAGGAAAGCGGGATACAGACGAGAATGGCTGCAACAAAAAAGATAAGGTAGGGTTTATCCTTGAACAGGACGAAGGCTTCCGTTCCCGGCGCCTGGGATTCCTTGCCTTTTGGCGGCGTATTCGGCAGCCCAAAACTGAAAAGCCCCAGCAGGACCGAGGCGCCGGCGGCGATCTGAAAGGTAGTGGCCACTTTTTCGAGTCCGAGGGCGCCGATGATGGTGCCGGCTACGATCCACCCCAGGGTTCCGAAGACCCGGATCCAGGGGAACTGTTTTCCCGGATCGGTCATCTGGTTGAAGGCGACGCTGTTGGAGAGGGCGATAGTCGGCATATATAAAAGGGAGTAAAGAAGGATAGCCCAATAGAAAACGGCGTTATTGCTGATCATCGGGACCAGGAAGAGGAGCACGCCGCCCAGCAGATGCAAAACACCCATGATACGTTGGGCGGAGAAATAGCGGTCGGCGACCAGGCCGACGAAGAAAGGAGAGATCATCGTGGCGATGGCCAGGGCGCTGTAGGCCGCGCCTATCTGCAGGCCGGATGATTGCAAATTGGCGGGCATATAAGACCCCATCGTTACATACCAGGCGCCCCAGATGAAATATTCGACGAACATCATGAAGGCCAGCTTACTACCCGTTTTTAATGTCATGTACTTGCTTGATTAGGGTTTTTAGAATAAAAGTGCAACAATTTACCCTTTCCAACCGGGCTATAAAAAAAAATGTGGGCGGAAAGTATTTAGCAACAGATTAAATTGCACCAGTTTATGAGAACCTTTGAAGATAGTTACCTGCATAAGGGCCTGCGCAACCAATTGGTGGACACGATCCGGCAGAAGGGCATAACCGATGCCCGGGTGCTGGATGCCATCTTGCACATCCCCCGGCATTTCTTTATGGATTCGGCCTTCGTGAAAATAGCCTATGAGGATCGCGCCTTCCCGATAGGCGAGGGACAAACGATCTCGCAGCCTTATACGGTCGCCTATCAAAGCCAGCTGCTGGAGCTCAAACCTTTTGAAAAAATACTGGAGATCGGCACGGGCAGCGCCTATCAGGCCTGTGTACTCGCCGAAATGGGGGCTCAGGTCTATACCATCGAGCGGCAGAAAAAGCTTTTTGACGGCAACAAGCAATTCCCCTTCCTGAAAAAATACCATGCACTCAAGTTCTTTTATGGGGACGGCTTTGAAGGTTTGCCGACCTATGCCCCCTTCGACAAGGTGATCGTCACGGCGGCGGCGCCGTTTATTCCGCCCCGGCTGATCGAACAGCTGAAGCCCGGTGGCCGGATGGTGATCCCGGTTGGGGAAGGGCAGGTGCAACGCATGCTGCGGCTGACCCGCCAGGCAGAGGGACCGGCCACGGAGGAGATCTTCGACAATTTCTCGTTTGTGCCGATGATAGAGGGAAAGAACAGTTAGCCGGCCCGTCGGCGATGGCGTTCGGATGACGCCGGTCAGATAAAGTCCATGATCTGCTTCATGATTGCCGGATCGCTTGCGATCCGCCGGTGTCCAAGACTTTGCGTGAATACGAAGCGAACGTTGGGGTGTCCGTCTTTTTGGACATTGATGGCGGCTTTGAGCGGGGTCACGCGATCCGCTTCATCCTGAAGATAGAGGACCTGGCCATGTATGTCTTTCAGTGCGCGGCGAAGGGAATACCAGTCAAAATGATGGCCGCTGATCTCCTGGCAATAGTCATCCATGCCGCTGACGGTTTCGGGCGAGAGGTGCAGCAGGCGGCCAAAGCCGTCGAGGGCCATGGTCGTCTCCACGGCTGGGGCGATGAGCACGAGGCGGGTCATCTCGTTGTGCGGGCTGCTTTCCAGCAGGAGGCACAGAGCCAGGCCGCCGAGAGAGTGGCCGATATAGGCGTCAAAGGGACCATGGTGCTGCTCGATAGAGCGCAGGATCTGGACGTAGTTGGGAAGGAGAAAGCGTTTGCCGCCGGAATCGCCATGTGCCGGGGCGTCGAAGGCCACCACTTCACAGCCTTTTTGGAGCAGATCAGGCAGGTAGTCCTCGAAAAACCGGGAGCTGGATTCCCATCCATGTGCGAGCAATACCTTTTTGACCGGGGGTTCGGCAGGCAGCCAGCAACGGCCGCGGATGCTGTGTCCGTCATGGTGGAAGGAGAGCTTGTCGCCTTTCCTGAATAGATCCGATCCCCGGCCGGACGGTCGCTTCTGGGGGGTGGCGAAAAGGCGAAATGCTTCGAGGACGGCTTTGCGGGGAGAGGCCAATGAAAGGATGTTTATCCGGGCGCGGGCGTATCTGAGTGCTAAATTTTGGGTTATCTTCATGGCCCTGCAAACATACAAAATGAAGGTAGTAATTATTGGATCGGGCAATGTCGCGACGGTGCTGGGGGATACAATTGCGGCCGCGGGGCATGCCATGCTGCAGGTAGTAGCGAGGAAGCAGGAGGCCGCGGCGCGGCTTGGAAGGCAATGGGGGTGTGGCTTCGCCACAGAATGGGCCAACATCAACCCGGATGCGGAAATATATATCGTGTCGCTGAGCGACGCTGCCATCACCGAGTTTGGGGAACGGGTGCGGCTGCCCGGCCGGTTTGTCGTCCATACTGCCGGGGCCGTATCTGGCAAGGTGTTGCTGGCCGTCAGCGCTCGTTGTGGTGTTCTCTATCCCTTGCAGAGCCTGAGACGCGAGATCCATCCTACCCCGGAATTTCCGCTGCTTATCGATGCGGAGGACCCGGCGGATATACCGGTGATCGACGCTTTTGCGCGCAGTCTGGCGCGGCAGGTTCAATGGGCGGACGACGAGCTCCGCCTCAAGTTGCATGTGGCCGCCGTCGTCATCAACAACTTCAGCAACTATCTGTACACATTGACGGCGGATTTCTGCCGGCAGGAGGGCGTAGATTTCAAGCTGCTGTTGCCGCTGATCCGGGAAACAGCGGGAAGACTGGAAGAACATGCACCTGCCGACGTGCAAACGGGACCTGCCGTCAGGGGGGATGCCGGGACGATTGCAACCCATCTTAAAATATTATCCAACTATAATGATTTGAGTGAATTATACCGGTTATTCAGTATTCAGATCGAGGCTTATTACGGGGTTAATAAAAACCGTGATGGCGACAGGGGGATTTAGGGTATTTTTGCTCGCTTTAATTGTAATCTGCTATGAGCGTATTGGAAAAATTCAAGTCGATCCGAACTTTTGTATTTGATGTGGATGGGGTCATGACGGATGGCAGCGTATTGGTATTTGACACGGGTGAGCAGGTTCGGCGCATGAGCGCCAGGGACGGGTACTGTCTGCAGCTGGCCATCAAAAAAGGATATCGGATAGTGGTGATCTCCGGCGGGAGTTCGGAGGGGGTGCGGCTAAGGCTGCAATACCTGGGGATAAGGGATATTTT
>Ga0302324_100013193_pt1 | contig 16786 bp, 15 predicted proteins | sample Palsa_T0_1_FD_201949 | JGI IMG/M metagenome (GOLD analysis project Ga0302324, IMG submission 201949) | Peat permafrost microbial communities from Stordalen Mire near Abisko, Sweden - Palsa_T0_1 | ecosystem: Environmental > Terrestrial > Soil > Palsa > Peat permafrost | place: Sweden: Abisko...
CATTGTGGCCCGCAACCCGATCCTGGAGCGCATGGAAGCTGACGTCGAGGGATTGCTGGTGAATCGTTTAGGTTATTCGCGCGGATACTTCGCGGCGGAGTATTATCTCCTGCCCATTGACGAATGCTACAAGCTGGTCGGCCTGATTCGGCTGCATTGGAAAGGTCTATCGGGTGGGACAGAAGTGTGGAAAGAACTCGGCGATTTCTTCGCCGCTTTGAAGGCAAGATCCACCGATGTCCTTGGACAGCCCAGCGAAGCAACACAGGTGCAGGAGGAATCCCGTGCCTGACCTGAGCTTTCAAGTCGAGGGCGTGGAAGTTGTTGCGAATGCCGCTTCGCCGCTGCTCGCCTTTAAATTACGGCTAACCGAAGCGAATGCGGAACAGACGATCCACACGGTGGCACTGCGCTGCCAGATTCAGCTCGAAGTGACGCGCCGCAAGTACACGGCTAAAGATCAGGAACGCCTGCTCGACCTGTTTGGCGAGCCCAGCCGCTGGGGGCAGACTCTTCGAAGCCTTCTATGGACACACGCCAACCTGGTTGTCCCATCCTTCAAAGGAACAACAGTGGTCGATCTTCCAGTTCCTTGCACTTTCGACTTCAACGTTGCAGCGACAAAGTATTTTGACGGTCTGGCCGACGGCGAGATTCCTCTCTGCCTGCAATTCAGCGGCACGGTTTTTTACGCAGATGGGGAAAGTGGATTGCAGGTCGCACCAATCTCCTGGGATAAGGAAGCTCGGTTCAAACTGCCGGTGAAGGTCTGGCGCGACATGATGGAGTCCTACTATCCCCACAGCGCATGGCTTTGCCTGCATAAAGATGCATTCGATCGCCTGTATCAATACAAAGTCAGGCGTGGAATTCCCACCTGGGAAGAGGTACTGGAGAGCATCATTCCACCGGAAAAGAAGCTGGCGGTAGATACGCCGGTGGAAGAGACGGTGATGTAATGAATCTCGCGGCGGTGGACAACATTGCGAAGGCGGTGCTGTACGAGGGATACATGCTCTATCCCTATCGCCCATCGTCGGTCAAAAATCAGCAGCGCTGGAATTTTGGCGTGCTATGCCCGAAGTCTTACTGCGAAGCGCAGAGCAGCGGCGAAACCTGGATGATGCAGACGGAATGCCTGGCGGAAGGCAGCGCTGCGACGGCCATTGAAGTTCGAGTACGTTTCCTGCAATTGGTTCAGCGAACGGTTGGCGAAGCCACCACTTCGCCGGGCGAATCGGTGTGGGGCGAAATTCCGGGTTATCGCCTGGTGGAACGACTTGAAGTGAACGGCCGAGTTTATCAACCTTGGCAGGAAGCGATCGAGCGAGAGGTTCAAGTGCCCGCATGCAATTTAAGGGCGCTCGCCAACAAACCGTTAACTCATGCCTTCGCGTTTCCGGCGGAAAAGCAGTTCGAGACTCTGAGATCTTCGCGCGGCGAGATTGTCGGCGCTCTGATTCGAGATCGAAATCAGGTATCCGGTGAAGTGGAAATCCGCGGAGAGCGGGAGGCTGGTGGCGTTTTCAAAATATGCGTCTGCGTTCGCAACACCACCCCCTTTGATGTTGTCGAGAATGCGAGCCGGGACCAGGCCCTGCTGAATTCTTTAGCTTCGACCCACACTGTGCTCGGCGTTCAGAACGGAAGCTTTGTCTCGCTCCTCGCACCGCCGGCGGACATGAGCGAACTCGCGGGTAGATGCCTGAACATTGGAACCTGGCCCGTTCTCGTCGGGGAGGAAGGCCAACGAGACACCGTGCTATCTTCGCGCATCATTCTTTACGATTATCCGCAGATCGCGCCCGAGAGCACCGGGGACTTGTTCGATGGAACAGAAATTGATGAGATTCTCTCGCTGCGGATTATGACGCTGACCGATGACGAAAAGCGGGAAATGAGCCAGTCAGACGACCGCGCACGCGAGATGCTGGAACGCACCGAAGCCATGCCGGTCGAACAGTTAATGAAGCTGCATGGCGTGCTGCGCGGCATGCGCCCGCTTACGAAGGAGAGCCAATGAACGAATGGGAATGGCAACTCCTCGAAGATAAGGCGGCGGTCGACCACTTGAAGATTGCGGGGATGGAAGTGCGAACCGGAAGCCGGGTTCGGCTGCGGCCCCGTAAAGGCGGCGACGTAATGGACATCGCGTTGGCCGGACAGGTCGCCACCATCGAATGCATTGAGCAGGACTATGACGGCAAGCAGCACGTGTGCGTAGTTCTCGACGACGACCCCGGCAAAGATATGGGAATGCTTCGTCAACCCGGGCACCGCTTCTTCTTCGACGCGGAGGAGGTCGAACCTCTTTCGCCGGAGGATTTCCCGCAAGCTGTTCCCGCGCAGAAAAAGACGATTCTGGTGGCCGGTATCGGGAATATTTTCCTGGGGGATGATGGGTTCGGTGTCGAAGTGGTTCGCCGCCTTGCCAGTCGGGAGTTGCCCGCGAACGTCCGAGTCTCCGATTTCGGCATCCGCGGCTTCGACCTGGCCTATGCGTTGCAAGACGGTTACGAGACCACAATTCTGGTGGACGCCAGCCCGCACGGCGACGCACCCGGAACGCTCTATGTCATCGAGCCGGATGTGAACTCCTTGAACCCTGCAGAATCTCCGCCGCCGGCGATCGAGGCTCACGCCATGAATCCGGTGAGCGTTCTGCGCATGGCGCAAGCGATGAACATCGAGGTTAAGAATCTTCTGCTCGTCGGCTGTGAACCCGCTACTTTGGGCGGCGAGGAAGGCCGGATGGAGCTCAGCGCGCCGGTGGAGGCGGCTGTGGACGAAGCGGTCAAGCTGGTGGAATCGTTGATTCAGAGAGTTCTGGAAAAAGGTGGGACCACTTCCACCTAGCAACTACCCTGCGACAACATCCTGCGATAAAGGAGACGACCATGGCGACGGAAGAGAAGAATGGGAACGGCTTAAACGACAAGGACACGCTATACATGCTGAGCGGAGTAGCTCTGGTGGTGTTCGGAGCGGGTCTGATTCTTTCCAATCCGATAGCCAGACGCTACCTCGGTCAGTTCGGCCTCGGAAATTTGGCGCAAGCCGCACTACCCGACCTGGACCGGTACTTGAAACTGCGCGCAATGTAAATTTGGGCAAGGCGCACTATACGAAAGTTAGTGCAGTGAGGCTTTACTGTGCATTACGCTGCTGAACGAACGGCGAAACCGGAGGGCGACGACACGGTTCACTACGTCACTGAAACCAAAGGGAGCACAGTTACTCTCCGGGCGTTTGCAGCCGGTCTGCTCTCTGCCCTCGGCCACAATCCAACCATTTTGATTCCCGATTTTGAGGGTGAAATTGTTCTGAACATTGAAACTATCGAACAAAGTTCGCTGCGCATCACATTTCATTCCGCTTCGCTGACCGTCGTCGACGACATCAGCGAGAAGGATCGCGAGGAAATGAATCGCAGGATGCAGGATGAGGTTCTGGAGTCCGATTCGTTTCCCGATATCGTTTACGAGTGCTCGCATTTATCCGCCAGCAAAACCGGAGAAGGACAGTATTGGGCCGCGCTCAATGGAGAATTGACGCTTCATGGAGTGACGCGTAATCAGTCGGTGTCGGCCCGTATTTCGATTAATGGCGACAAACTTCGAGCGATGGGCGAAGCTTCCGTTCGGCCCAGCGATTATGATATTCGACCGGTCTCCGCACTCGGAGGGGCCGTGAAACTCAAGGATGAACTGAAGCTGTCGTTTGACATCAGTGCTCGCAAGCAGACGTGAGCGCGATTATCGACTGAACCGGCTTGAAAGAGCCAATAGCCAACGAGGATATATCAAATGTGCTTAGCCATACCTGGGAGGATTGTCGAGATCTCCGCCGATAACCAGGATTCGGCTTTGGTCGATGTCGTCGGTGTACGACGCAGGATCGACCTGGGTCTTTTGCATGATGACAAGCCCGTCCCGGGGGACTGGGTTCTGATTCACGTCGGTTTTGCCATGAGCAGAATCAGCGAGCAGGATGCGGCCGACCAGATGAGCACGCTGCGCATGCTGGGAGAGATTGAGGGCGCGATGCAGGAAGTTCAGGGATATGGGCTGGAACACGCAGAAGTAGTAATCGAAGCCGCGGCAGAATCTGACCGCAGTAAAGCCAAAGTGAATTAACTCGCTATTCTCTTAGGGTCTGCAGCGTCAGGATATGTTCCCATGAGATTTGTAGATGAGTTCCGCGAACCCGAACTGATCTCGAAGACAGCGGAAGAGATATGTCGGATTGCTGGTGAGGAACGGCATTACCGGATGATGGAAGTCTGCGGTGGACACACTCATGCTATCTACCGCTTCGGCCTGAAAGATATTCTTCCCGAAAATATCGAGCTGATTCACGGCCCCGGCTGTCCAGTCTGTGTGCTTCCCATGGGACGAATCGACGATGGGCTCTCCATTGCGAAGGATCCGAACGTAGTCTTTGCTGCCTTTGGCGATATGATGCGCGTCCCGGGCACTCAAGGCAGCCCGTTGGAACACAAGGCACGCGGCATGGACGTTCGAATTGTGTATTCTCCGTCTGATGCACTGAAATTGGCGCGGCTCAACCCGGAGAAGCACGTGATGTTTTTCGCCATCGGTTTTGAAACTACCGCGCCCTCGACTGCGCTCACCATGATGCGCGCCAAGGCGGAGGGCATCCGTAACTTTTCAGTCTTCTGCAATCACGTCACCATCATTCCAGCCATTCGCGCGATTCTAGATTCTCCCGACATGCGGCTGGATGCATTTATTGGCCCCGGGCATGTGTCTACCGTCATCGGTTGCCGGCCGTATGAGTGGATCGCCCAGAACGAACGCAAGCCGATTGTGGTCTCGGGCTTCGAGCCGCTCGACATGTTGCAGTCCATCGTCATGCTGCTGCGCCAGTTGAGGGCAGGCGAGGCGAAGGTTGAGAATCAATACAAACGGGTCGTGCCGTGGGAAGGGAATCGCGCCGCGCTCAAGGCCATGGCAGAAGTTTTCCAGTTGCGCCCCTACTTCGAGTGGCGCGGCCTGGGATTTATTTCGCAGTCAGCCCTGAGCATCAACGACAAATACGCTGAATTCGATGCGGAACAACGTTTTGACGTGCCCGGCATTCGAGTAACCGACCCCAAGGCCGCGCAGTGTGGAGAGGTACTAAAAGGCGTATTAAAGCCGCATCAGTGTAAACTTTTTGGCCGCGAGTGCACGCCCGAGCATCCCATTGGCGCACTCATGGTGTCATCGGAAGGATCATGCGCCGCCTATCACAACTACGAACATCGCAAGGCAGTAATGGTGAGTCTGAGCTCAATCGCCTGAGTCTCGAAGTCTCGATGCGGGAGGGTTCAACGCGGGAAGAGTCGACCACCACTCCCGCAGCCATGTCGGTCGAATCGGCGCCTGTACGTTTTCGCGATCCCCAGATCGAGATGGCGCACGGAGCCGGAGGTAAAGCCAGCCGCAAGCTGGTAGAAGGCCTGTTCGCTCCTATCCTTTTCGGTGGAAATCCCGGACCACTCGGCGATGCCGCACATGTCGATATCAACGGAACCAGGGTTGCGATTACCACTGACAGCTTTGTGGTCAAGCCGCTAACCTTTCCCGGCGGCTCCATCGGCGAGTTAGCGGTCAATGGTACGGTGAATGACCTCGCGGTCTCGGGAGCGAAGGCAGAAGCATTGGTTGTTAGCTACGTTTTGGAGGCCGGACTCCCTACTTCCATTCTTGAAGCGGAAGTTCGCGCCATGGCCAAGGCTGCGCGGGAGGCCGGTGTCCGCATCGCTGCCGGTGACACGAAAGTTGTGGAGCACGGCAAAGCGGACCACATGTACGTGACCACGACTGGCATCGGACGCCTGATTCCGGGAGTGACCATCGATCCCGGGTCGGTGCGGATGGGCGACAAGATTCTGCTCTCTGGACCCATCGGGGATCATGGAATTACGATTCTGCTGGCACGCGGCGAGCTCGATCTCGAAGCGGATCTTCGCTCCGACACGCGTTCCGTGCTTCCGTTGGTCGAAGCCCTGATTGGCGCGGCCGGACCGGGCCTCCGCTGGATGCGTGATCCCACCCGCGGCGGCGCCGCCACATCTCTCAACGAGTTGGCCCGGGATTGCGGGTTGGGCATGGTGCTTTTCGAAGACCAGATTCGGGTGCGCGATATGGTTCGCGGCGCCTGCGAATTGCTTGGACTCGATCCGCTTCACATTGCCAATGAAGGCCAGTTTCTGGCGGTGGTCTCGCCCGAGTACTCCGATGCCGCAATCAACGCATTGAGCATGGCACCCGGCGGCGATGAAGCGCAGGTCATCGGCGAAGTTCGCGAACAGCCGGCGGGAACTGTGCTGGTGACAACCCTTTATGGGGGAAGCCGAATCGTAGATATGCTCGTCGGCGATCCTTTGCCGCGAATTTGCTAGCCTGAATTTAGGAGCGGATGAACCCTTCGGCGACACACGCGGAGTCGGCCAGACTTTCGGCCCAGGTCGAAGAACGCCTGCTTGATCGAAACCATCTTTTTGAGGGCTTCTTCGCGCGCGAGGCGCCGCGCTTAGCCGAGGCCTGCCGCGAAATGTCAGAACGGTTTTTGAGGGGAGGGCGTCTGCTGGCTTTCGGACGCGGGCCTTATGCCACCGACGCGCAGCACGTGTCCGTAGAGTTTGTCCATCCCGTGATCGTAGGCAAGCGGGCTCTTCCAGCATTGGATTTGTCGGTGCTCTTTCGTCCCTGGGTCGAGGCTATCCTTCGCCCTGAAGACATCGTCATGGGATTCGGTCCGCCGGAGGGTGATCCCGAAGTGTGGGCCACGCTGCAGGAAACACATCGGCGTGGTGCGATGACGTTCGCCCTTCCCGGCGTCGAAGGCTCCTACTTCGCAGATGCGATCACGCCGGACGCGTTCATGCATCAGGAGATGACGGAGATCCTTTACCACACGCTGTGGGAGACGGTACACGTTTTTTTCGAACACCGCGAACTGGGTCATGAGGTGGGCGAATCTGGGTTTCTTTATCCGTTTCTAGGGAAGGAAAAGCAGGGAACCGCTAACCTTACTGGAGAAGTCGCGGCCTCTATCCTCATGAAAGCTAAGGATGACGCGCGGCTGCGCGAACAAGTGGCGCAGGAGGAGGCTGAGCACATCAGCGCGGCGGTGCTGGCGATTCATGAGCGTTTGCGTGCCGGGGGCAAACTTATTATCTTCGGAAACGGCGGTTCGGCCACCGACGCCAACGATTTCGCCATCGATTGCGTGCTCCCACCGTCCGGCTACCAATCCATACCCGCAGTATCTCTTTCCCTGGAGCCGGCGAACATTACCGCCGTCGCCAACGACATTGGCTCCGACGCCATTTTTCTTCGCCAGTTGATCGCACAGGCCCAGCCCGAAGACGTAGCTCTCGGCATCTCCACCAGCGGCGGATCGCGCAACATCGTCATGGCGCTCGAAGAGGCGCGCAAGCGAAACATGCTGACCGTAGCGTTACTAGGCTACGACGGAGGCGAGATCAAACGTCAGCGCCGGGCTGATTTTCCGATCGTTGTGAATTGCGACTATATCCCTCGCATCCAGGAAGTGCAGGCTTCCATCTACCACGTGATGAGGGAGGCTTTGGAGGTATTGGGCCGTGCCCAAGCTTGAACTCTATGGTGCCGCTCGATGTCCTCATACCAGCGAAATGCGCGAATGGCTGGAATGGAAACGGAGCGAGTTCGTTGAGTACGACGTAGAAGCCGACCCCGGAGCACGAGCCCGCATGCGGGAAATCGCGAACGGCCAGCGTACGGTACCCATCCTGGTCGAGGACGGCAAAGTAGTTCAGGTGGGATGGCAGGGGCATGGATGCCTGGTGGATTAGCAAGCGGATTAGTAAGCGGATTAGTAAGTTAATCATTAAATAATCTTTGATGTCAGCCTCGATAACATAGTGCGATCAATGGCCAGCGCTTGTTCCATTAGAGTTCGCGGCGTCGTACAGGGCGTGGGATTTCGTCCTTTCGTTTATCGTCTGGCCTGCGCCAATACTCTCAACGGCTGGGTGCTGAATGCGGAAGAAGGCGTTGAAATTCATCTGGAAGGCGATGAGACAGGGCTGGAGTCTTTTGTTCGCGACTTGAAGGGCCAGCCTCCGCCCGCGGCCAGCATTGTGGACATCGATGTACAGCCGGCGGAACTGGTCGGCCTGCATGACTTCACCATCCGGAGCAGCCAGCGCCGGGAGCGCCCGACGGTTCGGATTTCCCCGGACCTCGCCATCTGTGAAGACTGCCTGAAAGAACTATTCGATCCAGACGATCCGCGATACCTCTATCCCTATATCAACTGTACGAATTGCGGCCCGCGCTACTCAGTGGTGCTGGCTCTGCCTTACGATCGCCCGAGTACCACCATGAAAGATTGGCAACTCGACAACTACTGTGCATTCGAGTACGCCGATCCCGGTAATCGTCGATTTCACGCTCAACCCGTAGCTTGTCCAGTTTGTGGTCCCGGATATTATCTTGATCCGCAGATTCATTCGGAGGAAGAGACAGCAGAGGCAGGTTCAGCCAGCATCCGCCAGGCGGCGCAAATGCTTAATGCCGGCGCGATTCTCGCGGTCAAAGGACTGGGCGGCTATCATCTGGCCTGCGATGCGCGGAATCCGGCTAGCGTAGCGGCTTTGCGGGACCGCAAATACCGTAAGGAGAAGCCATTCGCGCTCATGGTGCAGAACCTCGCCATGGCTCGTAGTCTGGTCAGCCTGTCCCCGGAAGCGGAGGTTCTACTAACATCCGCCGCGCGCCCCATTGTGCTGGCTCCAGCACAGACCGAACTGGACGGAGTCGCCCCCGGTAACAACGAGCTCGGGGTGATGTTGCCATACACCCCGCTGCATCATCTTCTGTTTGCTGCAGGCGCTCCGGAAACGCTTGTGATGACAAGCGCGAACCGATCCGGTGAACCCATCGCTTATGAAGACGAAGACGCGCTGCATCGTCTCGTTGGTATCGCGGATTCGTTTCTCATCGGTCAGCGGCCCATCGCCCGGCGGGTGGACGACTCCGTGACGCGCGCCGGCGCGTTCGGGCCACTGGTACTGCGCCGCGCCCGCGGATACGCTCCGGGCGCCGTTGCGTCACTTCCCGCAGAGCGACCCATCCTCGCCCTGGGTGCGGATCTGAAGAATACGATCACGCTGGTGGTCGACGGGCAGGCTTTCGTCAGCCAGCACATCGGAGACTTGGATCACTACCAGTCCTTTCGGGCTTTTGACGAGACGATTCGCGATCTCACCTCGATGTATGGAGTTCGTTTCGACGAGTTACTCCTGGCCCACGATCTTCACCCGCAGTATCTATCAACGGGCCACGCCGCCGCGCTGGGAGCAGCGCAGACCCACGGAGTGCAGCATCATCGAGCGCACGTCGCGTCCGTCCTTGCCGAACGCGGGGAATGGACGAAACCTGTCGTCGGCGTGAGCTTTGACGGCACCGGGTATGGGGACGACGGCTCCATTTGGGGCGGAGAAATCTTCGTCGGCAGCGTTCGCGAAGGTTTTGCCCGCGTAGCTCATTTGCGCAGTGCTGCATTGGCAGGTGGCGACGCCGCGGCGCGCCATCCAGAACAGGCGGCGGCCGGGTTTCTGTCACAAGTGGATGAGCTGCCCGATCTTTTCGCGGAGCCCTTCGCATTTTCGGTGCGTTACCGTAATGCGATGAAGCTAGTGAGGAAAGATGTTCGGACGTTTGTTACCACTTCCGTGGGCCGCTTGTTTGACACTGCTGCCTCTTTGCTCGGTTTCACGCGCGAAATTAGCTACGAAGGTCAGGCCGCAATCTGGCTCGAGCAACTCGCTCGCGGCGCTTCTACAACCGAAGCTGACCCTTATCCTTTTCCCTTCATCGAGAACGAATTGGATTTTCGTCCTTTACTGCACGCCGTCGCGAGAGATCGGGTTCGCGGGTGCGACGTCAGGGAAATCGCGCGCTCGTTTCAGCGCGGAGTAGCTCAGGGTTTACGTGATGCCCTACGTGTTGTTTCGCGCGTACATAAACTTGATACCGTTGTCCTTTCCGGCGGCGTATTCCAGAACGAGCTCCTGCTTGAGGACTTGAAGTCTCTTATTGCGGGATCGTTGCAAGTATGGACCAACCACGCGGTTCCGCCCAATGACGGCGGGATAAGCCTGGGGCAGGCGGCTCTGGCAGCATTCGGCCGCTTCGATACGCAAGTGTCGGGCCGGAATCGGAAGGCTGGGTAACGGGTCATGCACGAACTTTCAATCGCGATGAGCATTGTCGAACTGGCTGAAGAGGAAGCTCAGCGGCGCGAGGTCTGGATCAATGTCGTGCACCTAAAACTTGGAGCGCTCTCGGGCGTCGTAAGAGAAGCGCTGCTGTCCTGCTATGAAATGGCATGTGAGGGTACGGCGCTGCAAGGTTCGCGCCTCGAGGTGGAAGACGTTCCAGTTGTGATCTTCTGTTCCAGTTGCCAGAGTCGGCGTCCGCTTAGCTCGATGCAGTTATTTTGTTGCTCGGAATGCGGTACTCCGAGTTCTGAGATCGTGCAAGGAAAAGAAATTGAAGTTGTTGCCTTGGAGATACAGGAATGCGCCCCGAACCCCGTTTGATTGAAGTTCGAAAAAATGTCCTAAAACAGAATGACCTCGTGGCGCGCAGTCTTCGCGGCCGTTTTCGTGCCGCCGGGGTGTTTGTTGTAAGTCTGGTCTCCAGCCCCGGTTCCGGCAAGACTGCATTTCTTGAGAAAACCCTCACACTGCTTCGTCCAAACTATCGCGTCGCCGCCCTCGTTGGCGATCTAGCCACCGAAAATGACGCATTGCGGTTGGCGCGCAGCCAGGCTCCCGTGAAACAAATTACCACCGGCACTCTATGCCACCTTGAGGCCGCCATGGTGCAGAGTGCACTCGAAGACTGGAACTTAGATGAGTTAGACTTTCTTTTTATCGAAAATGTTGGGAATTTGGTCTGTCCTTCTTCGTATGACTTGGGCGAAGACCTTCGTCTGGTCCTCATTTCAGTGACCGAGGGCGAGGACAAACCTCTCAAGTATCCGACAATTTTCAACAGCGCCGATGTAGCTCTGGTCACCAAGTTAGACCTGGCTGAGGCGGTTGAATTTGACTGGGACGTGGCTTGCCGGAACATCCAGGCGGTGCGTCCCGGTATGCCGGTGTTAAAGCTTTCAGCTAAGACCGGGGCGGGGATGGATGAGTATCTCTCATTCCTGGCGGCGCGCTTGTCAGAGCTGCGGCAAACTGTTACCTCGGTCTGAGCCAGCAAGCCTGGGTCATTACAGCCTGGGTCATTACAGCCTGGGTCATTACAGCCTGGGTCTTTACAAGCCTGGGTCATTCTCGGCGAGTCGATGCTGGCGCCTTACCCGGCAAGGTCGCGGGTCGCACTCTGACCACGGATTGTCGGAATCATCCACCACGCTATCCCGGCGCTCACGAGAGATAGCCCGGCACAAATCAAAATGACAATTCGAAATCCGAACAGAAATGCCGCGGAGATTGCTTGGTTGACGGCTGTTTTCAGGGCGGCGTCGAGCGCTGCAGGTGCTTGCAGGCCTGCGAGTTTGTTCTGGTTCGCATGAAGTTCCTGCAAAGTATCTGCCGGAAGTGAAAAGTGAGCCAGACTTTCATTCAATCGAAAGCTGAAAGCCTTCGCCATCACAATCCCAAGGACAGCAATCGCGAGTACGCCGGCAACGCGCGCCACCGCATTGTTGATGCCGGACGCCGTACCAACTGCGTCATTGCTCACGGCGTTCATAACCACAGTGGTGAGAGGCGCGATCGTAATCGCCATTCCAAACCCCAGAACCAGCACCGCCGGAAAAAACGATCTCCAATAGCTGCCTGAGATAGTTGGGACCGCGAACAAAGCGAAACCCACGGCGACGATGACCGGACCGATGATCAGCGGCCCCCGTGCACCATAGCCGGCGATAAGTCCCCCAGACCAGCGAGACAGCAGAAACATGAGAAGAATCAGAGGCAGCATAGCCGCGCCTGTTGCCGTGGTCGAATACCGCTGCACCTGAATCAGGTTCAACGGGAAAAGAAAGAAGAAAATTCCGATCGCGGAATACAAAAAGAGCGTAAGTAAATTAGCGCCCGCGAAACTGCGGGACTTGAGGAGCCCCAGCGGAAGGGTCGGCGCAGTGACGTGCGCCTCGACCCATACGAACGCGACAAGACAGCCCACGCCCAGCAACAAACTCCCAAGAACCAAAGGAGCTCTCCAACCTAGATCAATTGATTCGACAAACCCGGCCACCAGACCACCAAGTCCGGCCGTGCTCAATATCGCTCCCAGCCAATCGACGCGCCGTCTGTTCGCGCTCCGACTCTCTGGAATGGCGACAACCGAAATGACCACTACCGCTGCGGCCGCCGGCAGATTCAGAAAGAACACCCAGCGCCAGGAAGCATGTTCGATCAGCCAGCCTCCAAGAACCGGGCCCACCGCAGTTGTGATAGCTGTGAAGCCGGACCAGGTGCCGATCGCCTGTCCACGACTCTTCTCATCGAAAGAGGCGCTGATGATCGCCAGACTGCCCGGCACGAGCAGCGCCGCTCCCATACCTTGGATACATCGGGCCAGGATTAGTTGGCCAATGCTCGATGCGACCCCGCAACCTGCGGACGCCAGAGCGAAGATCAAAACTCCGGTGATGAAGATCAGACGGCGGCCGAAACGGTCTCCGAATGATCCGCCGACTAATATCAACGCAGCAAGGAAAATTCCGTACGACTCCACCACCCATTGCAGATCTACCACGGTCGCGTGAAAACTGGCTTGAAGCGCAGGCAGAGCGACGTTGACAACTGTGCTGTCGATGAAGGCCATGCTCGAACCAAGGATGGTTGCGGCAAGTATCCAGGTTCTAGATTCCGCTCCTTGCGGAACGGCGATTCCGGCGGAGGGGATTAAGGCTTCGTCGCGGGGCGCTCTCATGGAAGTGCCTCTTCAAACCGAAGGTACGCGGTTTCCATCTTCATCCGGCCTTTCCCTTAGCCGTTTGAACATGTTTGCTCCACCATACGTCGATGTTCGCGGTTCCGCCAGGTGCAACTTACCTTGACGGACGTAGAGCGACCCATTCTGTCCGAAGTTTTGGCATGAAGACAAAATCCTGACGCTCGCGAGCAATCTTGCAGTGACCAGTACTATCGTCTGGACGTCTTCCCCAGGTTGCTGCCTACGGAACTAGAACGCCGGGAAGGCATTCCTGCTCTGGTCGCGGGTTTCGTGACGATGTGTCGCCGCAGCTTGGTGAAGCAAGTCGACTGTATTTGTGCTGAAACCTTGTCTGTATTCCGGCGGTGTTTGAGGCTTGGTGTATTCGGCTTTGGCCTGTTGATAGATGGGAAGATCGGGATCGGCATCTTTCCAATTGCTCAGGAAGTCTTCGTAAGATTTTCCAGCGGATGTGTTATCGCCCATCATCTTCTGCGCGCGGGCGAGTTGAAGCCGGGCCAGTGGGCCGATGACATGTCTCACGCTAAAACCGGGGTTGTCGATCAGCTTTTGGAACTGAGCCGCGGCCGATTCGCCATCGCCGAGCTCCAGGTATGCGAGTCCGCGGATGTAGGCGGGGTACACATAGTCGAACAATCCCGTAAACGCCCGATCGTACTTGGCAGTGCCACGGAGCAGCTCGATGGCTGCCGCCGGTTCGTGTTGCCGCAGCTTGATTGCGGCCCGGATGATGGGAATGAAGTAATGCTGCACCAGCGTGTCCTCCGGCCTTTCCGCGCTGACCTGGTCTGCGAGGTTACCGGCTTCCGCTGTTTGTCCTGATCGCGCGAGCGCGAATGCCAGGCCGATCTTACCATTGCGATCCAGCGAACTTTCAGCTGCCATGTTTTCATACCGTCGAGCCTGCACGTCCTTTCCGACTTCAGCATCCTCCAGGGCCGAAAGGATTACCCACCAGTCAGCATTGCCAGCCTTCGAGGTTGGCCCCCAGGCTTGCTGGCGCAGACGTTCGGCGGAATGAAAGCGACCCTGCTGAACCTCGATCAAGGAATGTTCGTGCAGAAAGTCTTCTCGATAGCTGCCTTGCTCCTCCGTCTTGAGAATCTTTTCGACGCTGTCCCGGTCGCCTGTAGCGAATGCCACAATCAATCTTTCTCGCCGGATCAGTGAATTGTCTAGCTTAAGCGCGTCCGCTTTGGCTAGCCATGACTTTGCGTCATTAAATCTGCTTGCGAACCTGATGGACTGTATCGCACTGCCGAAATAATATGGGCTTGGCCGCAACCGTGCAGTCTCAGCCGCTTCGTCAGCTGCGCGGTCAGGCTGGCCGAGGTGCACAAATGCGGCACGAAGATTGGCGTGACCGAGCACATTCCGGGGAAATATTTCTAGGAAAAGAAGTGCGGAAGAATATTCTCTCTCCCAATCACCGGTCACCCAGCCGTAGTAGTCGATTTCGCTACTCAGCCGGTCTCTCTCGGTCAGCCGGTCGCGAAGCTGGTACGCACGTGTGTACGAAGCCGCCGACAACTCAGGGTTGCCCCGGAAAAGGTAGGTAGCGCCCATGCGCTCATGAACCAGGGCAAAATTCGGATCCAGTTCGACAGCTTGCTGATAGAGTTTGAGCGCTGCTTCAGCGTTGCCAGCCAGGAAGAATTTGTTTCCCTCAGCGCCCGCCTGAAGTGCTTCCAGGGAGGCGCTCGTCGCTTTTTCCAGGGGCTGATCGAACCGGCCCAGCGATTCGGCCGGCTCCCCGAGTTTCCTCCGAAGCCGCTCGGCCGTCGCTCCCAACTCATGGATTACCTGATTACGACCGCTGATCTCGGCCTCTTCCTCGGCCAGGGTCGCACCTGATCCGCAATCGAGTGCCCTGATCTCCAGGTGATATCGATTGCCGGCGTCGGCGATTGCATCAGAAATCACCATCCTGCTATTGGTTTTCTCGCAAGTCTGCCGTGCGATCTCCGGCGTGAACTTGGTGGTCGGCGGAAGTTTAAGTTGCCCCAAGGTGGCGTATGTTTTATCCAATCCCAGCACGTTCAAATATGGCGTCTGCTCCATCTCATAGCGCAACGCACTATTCAGAGCGTCGTCGAAAACGGGGTCGCTGGTTCGATTGTCGACGTCGGCCAGCACGATCGTGTCAGTGGAAGCGACGGTAATGCGATGGCGATAAACGTCGTAGCGCCAGACACTGAGCGCGCTAACTGCAAGCAGCGCGGCCACCGCCAACACCCGTCGCGCCCGACGCCTTTCTGGGTGGACTTCCCGCGTGATCCGCTTCAGATCATCCTTCATCGCGCTCGCCGATTGGTAGCGTCGATCGCGGTCTTTCTCGAGCGCCTTTGCCAGCACGAGATCGAGGCTACGTGGCAGTACCGCATTGCGGGCTCTGGCCGGGAGGTGAGGCTGATGCAGAATAGCCTCGTGAACTTCCACAAGCGTTTGCCCTGGAAGTGCAAGCTGCCCGCAGACCATCTCGTAAAGCACTAATCCGAACGAGAATAAGTCGCTTCTAGTGTCCAGTTCCTCATGCCGCACCTGTTCGGGCGACATGTATCCTGCCGTTCCCGCTGCAGTTCCTGTGCGAGTGAGCGCCTTCGTAAGACTTTCGGTCGAAGGAGTTTTAGTTACAGTGGCGCTCGCGACTTCCGCTCTCTCGAGGTCCACATCACCTCCGGACAATTTCGCCAGTCCGAAGTCCAGTATTTTTATCGTGCCAGCCTTGCACAGGAAGATATTGGCTGGCTTGATGTCGCGGTGAATAATTCCTTTTTCGTGCGCGGCTTGCAACCCGTTGCAAATTTGGCACGAAATCTCTAACAGTTCGGGAATCGGCAGCGTTTTTTGCTTCGAAGCAGACAGGCGATCCCGCAGGTTCTCTCCTTGAAGAAGCTCCATCGCAATGAAGGGCTGCCCCTCATGCTCTTCAATTTCGTAGACAGTGCAGATATTGGGATGGTTCAGTGCCGAGGCGGTTTGGGCTTCGCGCTCAAAACGTTTGAGAGCAACCGCATCACCCGCGAGATCTTCTGGTAAGAACTTCAACGCTACCAGCCGGCCCAGTTTGAGATCCTCGGCTTTGAAAACCATTCCCATGCCACCGCCGCCGATGACGTCGAGTACGCGGTAATGCGAAACCTTCTTTCCTATAAGCGAGCTTGATTGAAGGGGCACCCCTGCGCTGATCTTTCCGGATGCGATTCCCGGCGTTGACTCCTGGTACTCCATGGCCGGCATCAATCGATAGCCGCGACGCGCCAAGGTCTCGATATAGCGAGGATCGTCCGCGGAATCCCCAGCGCTCGCCGCAGCGTCCTAATCGTCGCGTTGATGCTATGGTCGAAATCCACAACTGTATCGCCCGGCCACAACCGTCTCTGGATTTCCTCGCGGGTAACGATCTTGCCCTGTCGTTCAAGGAGCATCCGCAGGACCTGAAACACTTGTTCTCTGAGGATGACTTTGTTGTTAGGCTCGGGATTGTTAGGCTCGGGATTGTCAGGCTCGGGATTTTTCGGATCGGGCCCACTTATTGAGCCGAGCTCGCCTGTGCTGAGGTCGAGTTCGAAGGATCCGAACCGGACTCGTCTTGAAGTGGGCATAAGAACTGGCTTTCTTGAAAAAGTCACTCTCGTCCTCCGGCCCCCACTAATCTTTATCAGGTATGAGCGAAACAAGCACATCACGAGATCGGAGGTATTCCCAGTACCTCTAATTGGGGGGAAAGCGGTTGTGCTTTCTCGGTATAACCCTGGTTTGTTCACCCACCAGTAATGTTCTTGCCTGGGGATAACGAACCGGGG